>Ga0169931_10011579_pt1 | contig 12394 bp, 11 predicted proteins | sample Kivu_15m_20L_FD_129675 | JGI IMG/M metagenome (GOLD analysis project Ga0169931, IMG submission 129675) | Freshwater microbial communities from Lake Kivu, Western Province, Rwanda to study Microbial Dark Matter (Phase II) - Kivu_15m_20L... | ecosystem: Environmental > Aquatic > Freshwater > Lake...
CGCAGAAGCAGAAGCAGACGCAGGCGCAGAAGCAGACGCAGAAGCAGAAGCAGAAGCAGACGCAGAAGCAGAAGCAGAAGCAGAAGCAGAAGCAGAAGCAGAAGCAGAAGCAGAATCTGATGGTCTTGGATCATTCAATTCAATAGTTCTTGGATAATCGGGACAAAGTGGTATTCTAGAATTATTATTTTCGAATAATAAAACATATGCATCTTCAAATTCTCTTGGTAAATTTGCATCTAACTGGCTTAATTCATTATCATTTAAATGAAACCAAGTATTTGTACTATTATTAAAAATATAGGTGACATAATGTCCGCTATTTAGCGTTGAACCTCTATGAACAATAAAAGATTTTAATTTATAACTATTTTCAGTAATAGTTGAATAATTTGGATATGAAAATCCATTTATTTTGAATTCTCTAAAATTTTCAAGTCTAATTTTGTCTGTTATTTTTGTATTAAAAATAAGATTTAATCTTGGTGCTAATAAAATAAAATATTTTTTATGGATAAATGTTTTAAATTTATCAAGATGTAAATCTAAATCTCTATCTGTTTCCTTAATTAATGATCCATCATCTCTATAATGGCATATTGGATAATTTATACCTAATTTTTTATTTGTTGTAGAATCTATTATATCTGTTTTTTCCATTAATATAGTGTCAACATTAAACATATTATTAAATAATTCTAATAATGTTGGATTTGTATTTCCGTCTATGGATAATAAATTAAAGGAATTTCTTTGAATAAAAACTTTATTATTATTTCTTCGTCTTTTGCATTTTTCTCTATGATAAAATAATGAATTCAATAATCTGTCTAAATATATATTATTATTTGTAAGTTGTAATAAAAATTCACTTGTATCTTGTTGCCCTATAATATCACCAGTACCATTAAATATTGTACCATTAATTTTTAAATCATATAATCTTTGTCTAACACCGTGTAAATTAACTGCAGTACCGTCTGTAATATATTGTATAAATAATTCTTTTATAATATTATTAAGTTTAATATTAAAAATTTGGTTAGCTTCAAAAGTTCTGTCTGAATCCCTTCTTATAATATTAATTTCGTTTTTTGTTTCTTGATCTACAATATCTTCAATATTAGATGATGAATTTTGTAAAAAATGTCTATATTCAGGAATATTAAATAACATTTGCAATATAGAAATTATAAAACAATAATTACCAGAATTATATATTCCTTTAAAACCATTTTGTATTCTTGATGTTATTGCATCGATTCTTGTTCTTCTTGATGACGAATCTCTTTTAATTATTTCCAATTGTTGTATAAAAATATATTTTTTATCGTCATTTGTCATTTTATCAGTTATAAAAGAAGTTATTCCCTTTAATTTTGGATTTTGACTTAATTGTGCTATTACATCTGTTAAATTTAATGAAAATTCTTCCGGATTATTTAACATTTTGATATAATCCGTTACTTCTTCTGTGGTTAATGGTTCGGTATCAACACTAGCAGAAGCACTAGCAGAAGAACTACTTGATTTAGATTTTGTACCAGCAATTTGAGAATTAATAATATTTTTTAGAGAAATATATTTGTGTTTATATTTAATATATTTTAAATAATTATTTTCATTATTATTAAAATTCATATATAAATAACAAAGATTATTTTTTTTTAGATAATGATTTTGATTTAGAATTTGAATTTTTAGATGACACAGATTGCCATCCATCATCTTTATTTTCTTCTATTTTATCTAATATTTTTATTTTATTATTATATTTTATTTCTTTTTTGATATTATTTTTTTTACTTCTTATATGTTCTTTTGTTTCATCATCAATATTTATTAAACTCAATTCATCATCATTAATTATAATATCATCATCATCTGGTGATATAACTTTTAAATGTTCCAATGCTTTTTTTGCTGCTAATTTTTCACCTTTTTGTTTAGAGGAACCTATTCCTATTCCAATTATATTTTTATCTTTATCTCTTACATACATTTTAAATTTTCTTTTTCCTAATTTTACATCTTCTATTATAGTTTCCATAAGACCATATGATGGATCACCCCAAGATTTTTCGTGGAAATATTGAAGAAGTTTATCTTTATAATTTGTATCATTTTCTAATAAATATGTTAAATCTATTTCTTTCTCTATAAGTTTAGTTATAAATTCATAACAAATTTTATAACCATAACCTCTATCTAATAATATTATATTTGGTATTTTTCCAATATCATCATATCTTATTTCACAAGCATCTAAATATAATGCTCCTATAAATGCCTCAAAAACATCACATAATATTTTTTGATTTTTGTTTCTAGCATTTATATATTCATAATTTCTAGATATAATAACATATTTATTTAATGCTAATATCTTTGAAATTTCTGCTAATGATGTTCCATTTTCTATTTGTGATCTTAATTTTGTTAAATCTCCTTCTTGTTTTTCTGGATATCTTACAAATCCATAATCCGTTAATATTAATCTTAATATACTATCTCCTAAAAACTCAAGACGCTCATATGATGATTCTTGAATTGGTATTGTCATTGATATTTTATCTTCATTTATGGGATTTAATACCTCATCTGATAATACATTTATTCCCATAAATATTTTTTTAAAATTCTTTATATCACTCCAATCTGCTTTTACATATGATGGATGTGTCATCGCTACCTGATATAATTTTAAATCTCTCACCTTGTAATTAATATCGTAAGTTTTATAAATGTCATTTATAAAACTACTCGTAATAAATCTATTGTCCTCATTCAATATAAATCTATTTATCTTTTGTATACTATATTTATCCACTATATTACACATAAAATTTTGCCATTCCTGTTTTGATACCTGTAAATTCATTATTATATATATATATTACTATATTTTATACTATATATATATTATTTTTAAATTTTTTTTTATTATTATCATCATACTATTTTTACTAAATATTTAATATAATATAACAAAACCACTAAAATAAAATTAAAACAGAATTAATTAAAACTAAAAATAATAAACAGTTTTAATTAAATAAAAAATAAAAATATGGCGAAAAATCTATTTATAATATTTTTAGCGTTGCCTTAATACTTTATAAATAGATTTTTCGCCAAAATAACAGAATTAATTAAATAATTTTTCATAGTTCATCATAAAAACTTTCAGTTTCTTTGAGTTCTTTTAGGGATTTTTCTTTTTTTTCTTTTTCTTTTTCTTCTTTTTCTTTATTTTCTTCTTTAACTTCTTCAGATTTATTATCTTGTTCTTTATCATCATTTTCAAGTTTATCATAATCAATATTTTTATCTTTATTTTTTTCAATAATTTTGTATAAATTTTCTTTTCTGATGACATTACCGGAAGAATTGCTAAAGAATACTTTAGATGGGTCAAATTTAGAATTATTTGCTGGTTCATATCTAAAAACGAGTGGTTTTCCTTGTTTTTTTCTTTCTTCCATTCTCATTCTTTTTTCTCTTTCTTGAGTTATCATAAAACCTCTACAATTAGTGATAAAACTTTGAAAAACTGTATCATCAAATTCGTCTTTTTTGTTATTACTAAAATAATATTTTTTAAATAATACTATTCCGTTAATATATCTATAAAGTAAATCATTCCACATTTCGCTTTCGTCATCAATTCTAAATTTAACAAGCATAATTAAGGAGTGAAGAATATTTTGATCAAAACCAGCAACACTTATTTTATTTTTCTTTTCTTCCGGTGTTTTACCATTAAATTTAATATAATTTACTTCTTTGAAGGGGATACATTTTTTAAAATTATTAAAAAGATATAAAATAGGTATTTCATCTTTACCGTCTTTAAAATAAATAATTAAACTATGACCTAAAAACTGGAAAAATGGAACTGCTTCTTTATGAATTAAATATTTATTAGTTTCTTGTGGTAAATTTTTAATAAAATCCAAAATTGCTAATCCATCATTAATAAAATTAGTTGAATAATATTCTAAATATGGAGGTTTTATATAATTATATTTATTATCTTCTTTATTATAATTAGATTTATGTAAATAATAATTATACATATAAAATCCTGTTGTTAATACATCATTTCTACTAGTCATAAATTCTTCTAATAAATCTATTACTCTATCTAATGTTTTATTTTCATAATTTTCTATAATTAAAGGTTTTTTAATTAAAGGTAAAGGATATGCTTTTTGTAATTTCATATATCTTACATATGTTTTATCTAATCTAAAATAACTTCCTATAGGATCAGTAAACATTCTAAAATAATCTATCATCATAAACCAAGGATGAATTAAAATTAAGTCATTTATTTTTAAAAATTTTACTTTATGATATATATTACTTGGCATATATGTTATATCACAATATTCATGTTGATTCACAAATATTTTATAACTTTCTGGATGTTGTGCTTCCTGTCCTACAACCCCCTTAAATCCTTCTTTGTGTAATTTATCACATAAATCTTTTAAATCTATTAATGGTTCTGTTGAATAAAAATCAACATCTGGCATATCATCTTCATCATAAATAGCAAGTTTAGGATCTTTATCTTTTAATAAAATATTTAAAGTATAACCACCATACATCTTCCGTTTTTTGTCTTTAATATAATTAATAATTATATTATACACTTTAAGCATTTCATCTTTAGTAGGTTCATATTGTTCAAGTTTTTTCTTATTTACTTGTTTTATAATCTTTGGATATTCTTCATCAAATCTTTTATCGCTGTTAATTATAATCTCCATATTACTCATATAATATTATATATATAGTATTATAAATTATTATCAATTTTTTATAAAAAATATATAGGTTTATTTTTTTTATATAAATATATAATATATATAAAATGGGAAAAAAGTGTTGTGAATCCGTTTCCACCTCTTCTTCTTGCTCAAGCTCTGCTTGTGTACAAACAGAAGTAGATTGTTGCAAAAAGTGCACTGACGTAGTAAACTGTTGCACTCCTCAATACCAAAGATTAGACAAGTTAAGAAACCAATGGAGTTCTTTAAATATGAATGCTAGAGATTGGCAAACTTATCCTTATGCTGTAGATAGAAATGGAAATTCTGTTTCTAGTACATCATTATTTGGTTCTGGTCTAATTGATGTTGGTGATGCTTCAGGTAATTTAAATGTTGCTTTAGCATTTGTTATTGTACATAGATATTTAAATATTGAAACTTGCAAATCTGATCAAGTTTGGGGATGGTATGTAAATCTTAATTCTGGAGATCTTCGTTTTATGCAAGAAACAGAAAATGTTGATACTACAGTATCAAGACACGAAATATATACTAAATCTGTTTCTAATTTAACAGTAGCTGAAAAGAGAGCAAGATGTGTATTAGATAGATTTTTCAAATTAAGTCAAAATGTAGTTGAATGTCATAGATATCCTAGAACTGAAGGTGATATTGTTGAAGTATCTGATTCTTGTGGTCAAAAATGGCTTGTTGCTGTAAATCTTGCAAATGATAACCAAGATCACGGTTCAGGAGGTGATATAGATGCTGGTGGTGATAGTGTAGTTGTAAGAGCACAAACAGGAAGATATGTATTAGTTGCGTGTAAATTATAAATTAAATATTTTTTATAATATAATTATTTTTTATTTTTTATTTTTATATAAATATATATTATATAAATGTGTAAATCTGGTAAATGTTGTTGCCCTGCTAAAGAGGAAGATTGTTGCAAATGCCCCGAAAGAATGGATTGCTGTACTCCTCAATTTCAAAGATTAGATAGATTATCAACTTCTTGGATGCTTAATGCGATGGGTGCTGATGTTACTTCAGGTAATGCTAGAAATAGAGTTGGTGTACAACAAAGTAATGGTTCTACTAATTTAGATATTGCACGTGATTTTGTTTGGGCTGCAAGAGCATTAGATATTGAAAATTGCAAAGAAGAACAAGTATGGGGATGGAGAGTAAATCTTTCAAATGGTGATCTTCAATTATTACAAACAACAGACGGAGTTTCAGATAGTGAAAGCAGAGCTGATTTATTAGGTGAAACGTGTGAAAGTTTAACTTTATCACAAAGAAAGGCGAAACAAGTATTAGATAGATTATACCATATGAGTGAAAAAGCTTTAACTTGTAATAAATATCCAAGAACCGAAGGAGTAATGGTTGTAGCTACTGATAAATGTAATCAAAAATGGTTATTACTTGTAAATAGAGCTACTGGAAGAGATAATATTTTAAATGAAGTTCAATTTGTTGTTGTTGGTGCTAAATTATAAATATTTTTATTTTTTATTATAATTATAATTTTTATTTATTATAATTTTTATTTTATTGCGTTATTATTTTAATAAATTATAGATTTTATTTTTTTCTATCATATTATTATATATTAATATGGCTAATGTCGAATTATTAGATTCTCTCTTGGTAAAGTCAAAGTGCAAACAGTCTTTATCATCTGCTTCTAGCTCATCTTCTTGTGCTTCATCTTCATCTTGTTCTACTTCCAACTGTCCTAAAGAAGAGGAAAGTTGTTGCAAGTGTCCTCCTCAATTAGAGTGCTGTACTCCTCAATATTTAAGACTTTCTAAATTATCTACTGCTTATTTACTTTCTATGATGGGTACTGTAATAGATACTGAATTTCTGGCTGTAGATAGAACAGGCGAAGATTCCGAATTTTTAGATGCATCCAGTAATACAAGAATAGCACACAGATTTGTATGGTCTGCAAGATATTTATCTATGGAACAATGCAAAGAAGATCAAGTATGGGGATGGGAAGTAAATCTTAATACTGGTGATCTTCGTTTATTACAAGATATTGAACATGCAACTATGAATACTACCAGAGGTGAATTATTAAATACTCCTGTTGAAGATTTATCTCTTAACCAAAGAAAAGCTCTTAAAATGCTTAATAACTTATACAAAATGTCTGAACACGCCGCTAGATGTTTAACTTATCCTAGAACTGAAGGTGTTATGGTTGAAGCTACTGATAAATGTGGACAAAAATGGTTATTACTCGTTAATAGAGCAAGTGGTAGAGATAATGGTAATATTCTTAATGATACTGGTAGATTAGTTGTTGTTGGTGCCAAGCTCTAAATTATTTATTTATTATTTTTTTCTTATATAATCTTATTTATATATAAGTTTATTTATGTCTTGTAAAAAATCTTGTTATAATTCTTCTAGTTCTTCTTCTTGTAGTTCTTCTTCTTGTAGTTCTTCTTCTTGTAGTTCTTCTTCTTCTTGTAGTTCTTCTTCTTCTTGTAGTTCTTCATCAAGTTCTTCATCTTGTTCAGATTCAATATTAAGTTGTAAGGTAAAAAAGGTATGTTGTGTGAAGGAGAGTATGGTATATAGTAGATTAAAAAAACTAACAAAAATAATTTCTGGAATTGATAATGGTTATTATGAAATGCCATCTTTTATAGTTGATGGTAGTGGTAGTGGAGATATAATATCTGGTGTAGTAGATAGAAATAATAATTTTATTCCAATACCTGATATTAGTGAAAATAATATTAATTATCCAAATAAAAGACCTGAAGGTGTATTTTATAATAATGATATTGAAAATATACCTTTTTGTTATGTAGATGTATCAAATAATGAATTATTAGATCCTATTGGTTATACAAATATTGATATTCTATTATCTAATGCGTATTTAACATATTATTTCCAAAGAATTATTCATAATTATTATAATAATAATTGTAATAATCTTAATTTAATTGCTTGGCTTGTATCATACGATGGTTCTAAAAATGTTCAATTATTATTTCCATATTCAAATATCCCTAATGTTAATATTACAAAAAAATATTTAGATTCTCTTGCCGTTTTGTCTAATACCCAAAAATCATATCTCAATACTCTTGATTATCTCTATAATTTATCTCCTAAATTTACTTGCCATCTTAATACTATCAAATGTTTTAAACATAATTGCCATAATTGGACCGGTTTATCACTACTCGCTAATGGTTCCAATACTTCTAATGGCTATATTATTATCGCTTCTAATAATTCTAATATATGTTCTGAACCTATGTTTAATACTAAATATTATTGTTTATTAGATGATTTAAGAACTAAATATTTAGCTGTCTCTTTAAATGGGTTAACACCAAAATTAGATGTTTCGGGTGGAGATATAATAGGAACATTAGATATTTCTGGATATGGTAATTATACAAGATATACGTGGGAATGGTGTATTAAAAATTATAAAAAAGCATATGGTTTTTATGTTGATTTTTCTAATGGTAATTTAATTTTATTCCAAAATACTTCTGGCATTTTATATACTGTTTCCAGAAATTCACTTCTAACTTTAACCTGTAATAATATCACTAGTATCCAAAAAAAACAACTTAAAATTTTAAATAACTTTTATGTAATCGCCGAAAAAGCTAGAGAAAAATATCCATATCCTAAACAAGAAGGTGATTTGATTAAAATTAAAGATCTTAATAATCATAAATGGCTTGTTCTAATAAATTCTGATCAAAGTTCTGTCAATAATTCTAAATATGTATTCGTTTTAATTTGTTATAAATAATATTTTTTTATAACCTATATTTATATTATGGGCAAAAATTCTAATAAATGTAACAAAAATAAAAAATCTAAATGTTCTTCTAGTTCTTCCTCTTCTAGTTCTTCAAATAATTGTAAAGATGGATGTACATTAATGATATATGATTGTGAGATATTAAAATATGAATTAAATGACAAAAATATATTATTTATATGTGATAATGAGATACCTTGTTTATTAAAGGGATATATTAAGATGATAGGAAATGTAAAAGGAATGAGATTATTAGCAACAAAAAGTAATAATGATATAATATTATGTGGAAGTCCGGATACATCCGAAATTAATAATTATTTCTTATCTCTTCCAATTTATTATTTTAATAATAAAAGATATAATATAAGAATTTCTATTATTAGATCTGATGGTACTATTTATTATGATAGTGATTCTGGTATTAATAAATCACAAGCTGATTTAATGAGTAATCATAATACAAGATTAGAAATACAAAAAGCAAATAATATTAGATGGGGATCTATGGAAAGATTCTCTTCTACAAATGATATAAGATATAGATATTTTGCTGTTTGGGTTGCTGAATGTATGCAAAATGGATATTCAGAATTATTATGTTTTAGATTTGCTATTAAAGTTGATAGTTTAGGAAATTTTATAAATGAATAAGAAATTTATAAAATATAAAAAATTTGAATTTTAAATTATATATATATATATTATAATATATGAACATTAATCTTATTAGTCCTTTTAATCATTCTAATTATAACTTTTTAACTACTAACGCTAATGATATTAATGAAAATATTATTCAATTTGCAGAAAATAATCTTAATAGAGTTAAATATCAATTAGAATTTAATAATATATTTAATGACATTGATATCGCTCTTAAAATTGAATTCTCTATTTTTGAATTTACTCTAATTTATATTATTAATAAAAATTTACCTTTTGATTATATTAATGCTGTTTATCTTGATAAAATTAATGATATTAAACAAAATCTCGATCCTAATAATAAAATTGCCAATAAAACTTTATTACATTCTATTATGTCTAATTCTATTAATCCTCTAACTGTCGCCTTTTTATCTCCTCAACAACTTCACCCTGAAAAATGGAAATATCAAATTAATAAAATTAATTATCTCGAACTCAAAGAAAAAAGTATTAAATACTCTAACGCTTATAAATGCTCTCGTTGTGGTGAATCTAAATGTAAAATTACTCAAGCTCAAACTAGATGTGCTGATGAACCAGCAACCACTTTCGTATGTTGTATGGTCTGTCATAAAACTTTTAAATTTAGTTAAAAATAAAAAATATTAAAATAAAAAATGTAAAAAAAATTGATTTATTTATAATATATTATATAATATACTATAATATGTTTTGGTTATTTGATGATAATAAATATAAAAATTATATAATAACACAAGAAATACTTTTTAATAATTTAATTTCTATTAGTGATGAATCTATTTATTTTAATAAAGATATTATAATTAATAATGAAAATAAGGAAAATAAGGAAAATAAGGAAAATATAGAAATAAAAAAATATGATAATTTAATATATTACAAAAGAAATAACAAAGAATATATTTTTGAATATAAATTAATAGAAGAAAAAATACAAGAAAATAAAATAATACTAAAATATTCTTATTCTAAAAAAAATACTTTCCCAATTCTTGAACATAAATTTTATGATTATGATATTATTACTCAATTTATTATTAATAATACTTCTAATAATCAACTTAATATTTTTGATATCACCAATAATAATTTTTATGTAATGACTCTAAATGAATTTTCTTATTAAAAAAAATAATACACACATTATTAATCCATATATTATTACTCCCTTTACATTCACTCTTCCCGTCTCATCCGGATTTAAACTACTAAAATAATTACTTACAAAATCTTTTATCATATCTTGTGACATCATAAAATATATCGCAAATAATAATCCAAACTCCTTTAAACTAAATTTATCATCAAATATTATATTCAAATACTTATTTGAACCCTCAAATGTCTCCTTCTCTATTAACTTCTTGAATTTCTCCTTTAATTCCTTCTTACTTATTTTTTCTTCTCTATCTTCTCTATCTTCTCTATCTTCTCTATCTTCTTTATCTTCTCTATCTTCTCTATCTTCTTTATTATCTTTATTATTTTTTTGTTTATTAATAGATTCATATTGTTGTTCTATATTTTTTTCTAAATTACTAAAATTATCAGTATTATTTTTTAAATTTACTAATATCTCTTTTGTTAAACTATTTACCAAATTCGGATTACTATTCTGATTTATCACCTGATTCCTTAATTCATTATAATCAAAATTATTTTTATTATTACTATTATTTAATTCATCTAATGATGTCCCCTTTAATGATAATTCATCAAAATTTATATTACTCATACTATTCATATTATTCATATTACTCATACTACTCATACTACTCATATTATTCATATTATTCATAATATTCATATTATTCATATTATTCATATTATTTATATTATTTATATTAGAATTAAAATTATTAAAATTATATTTTTATTTATATTTTTCTATAAATATTAAAGGATTCATTAATTTATCAGAACTATGTAATTCATATCTTAATTTTTTACTTTTTTCTTCATCTATCATTATATTATATATCTTATTAATTAAACTACTTGTCATATGCATATATTTTTTTTTACTTATTGGACATAATAATCCTATAAATATTCTTCCTTTTGTTTCTTTATTTAATATTTTTGATACATATTTATTTATTTGGTCATTATTCTTTTCTTTATATATTACTAATGTTAATTCAAATACTTCATATGTTCCATCTAATTCAAATGTATTTCCTATTATTTTTGTTATATTTTCACCTGTAAATTCAATTTCTTTTATATTATTATTATTATTATCATCATCTATTACTACTCCTCTATAATAAAAATTATTTATTAATATTCTCTCTAAATCTGTTATATTTATATTTTCGTTATATAATTTGTCATCATTATATATTGTTTTTATTAATACACCACTTTTATATATTGGTTCCATATTTATATTACATATTGACAAAAATTCATTTAAATTTTCATCCTTCTTTATTATACTATTATCCAAATTTTCAGAATATATTATTTCATACATAAAATTTTCATATATCTGACATAATATAGTATTTCCTTGTGTCTCATATTCATCTTCTTCTTCTAGAAAATTTTCTATTATATCTTCTATTAAAGTTTTTTCTTTATCTACATTTTTATATATTATACTCTTTTTTTCAAATTTCTTTACAAAATCTTTTAATATATATTTAATTTTATTTGTATCTTTCTCTCTCTCCATACTTAATTCCTCACTCTCTAATGTATCATATAAATTTTCATATATTCTATTCTTTTTTACTAAACAATAATTACTCATATATATTATTTATATACTCCTTTTTTTATATTATATTATTATATAATGCCTAATTTTACTCTTATTCTTATTATTATTCTCTCTTTTTCCCTCTTATATTATATTCTATTCTTTAATAATTATCCTATTCTTATTATTAATCATAATCCTAATCTCTCTAATCAAGAATCTTTATCATCTAAAATTAATAATAATAATTTAAACAATCAAAATAATAATTTAAACAATCAAAATAATAATTTAAACAATCAAAATAATAATTTAAACAATCAAAATAATAATTTAAATAATAATCCGGAAACTATTAATTTTAAACTTGATAATAATATATCTTTATCGAAA
>Ga0169931_10011580_pt1 | contig 12394 bp, 9 predicted proteins | sample Kivu_15m_20L_FD_129675 | JGI IMG/M metagenome (GOLD analysis project Ga0169931, IMG submission 129675) | Freshwater microbial communities from Lake Kivu, Western Province, Rwanda to study Microbial Dark Matter (Phase II) - Kivu_15m_20L... | ecosystem: Environmental > Aquatic > Freshwater > Lake ...
ACTTCACTTCATTGAGCTTTCCACCTGAAACGAAATACCGATCGATGTGCGCATCATCCATATCGGCAAGCACATGATCACGCACGTTCATGAGGGCTATCCAGCCATCATTTTCATTCACTTCATCAAACCACTCGTCGTAGTAGCTATCATCGGCGAAATGAAAATTCAAAATATTCTCGCCGATTAGGATGAATTTCGAAATCCCTTCTTGCATCATCAATTCAATGACCTCTCGCTTTAAAAACATGATGTCATTGTAAAGCAAATCGTTCCACTCCCCGATCAATTCGATAATCGCAAATCTGTTTTCATAATGACAATACAACACCTTCATGAAAAGCGTTTGACTACCAAAACTGTCCCATTGAGGATGGATGAAATAGTTGTAAATCTTCGATGAAAACTCGAACTCAGAATACTCACGCTCAAAGAAAGGCGAATACGGATCTTCCGATGCTACGTAATAGCCGCGCCAATTGTAATATGGTTCGATGTCGTGCATTACTATTTCACTTTTGCATGGTCAACTGCTTTGCGAACACTTCCGTGCTCGAGCAACAATCGCTGTGCTTCCTCTTCTGATAAACCTGTTTGTTGCATCACCATCGAGGTACCGCGATGAACCAGCTTGCGATTGCTGAGTTGCATGTCGACCATCTTATTACCGCGCACTCTTCCGAGCTGAATCATCACGCTTGTGGAAAGCATATTGAGCACTAGCTTTTGCGCGGTGCCGCTTTTCATGCGTGTACTGCCGGTTACAAACTCAGGCCCTACCACGACTTCAACGGGAAAATCGGCCACTTGGGTCACCGCCGATCCCGCATTGCAGGTAATACAACCCGTTGTTATTCCTGCTTCCCGGCATTTCGCCAGAGCACCCACCACGTAGGGGGTTCCGCCGGAAGCTGCAATGCCCACAACCACATCAGATGGTGTAATGGAATGCTCTTGCAAATCAAGCCACCCTTGCTCCCGATTATCCTCGGCAAATTCGACCGGATAACGAATCGCGCGATCACCGCCGGCTATCAAACCGATCACGAGACCGTGTTCAACTCCATAGGTCGGCGGACATTCCGAAGCGTCTACAATGCCCAGTCTTCCGCTGGTTCCCGCTCCGAGGTAAAACAAACGCCCGCCTTCCTTCATAAGTTCTGTAGTTATAGCTACGAGCTTCTCGAGTTGCGGTATGGCACGCTCAACCGCAAGCGGAACCGTTTGGTCTTCGCTATTGATATTGACCAACAATTCACGCACGCTCATTTCTTCCAAACGGTCATAATGGCTGTCGCTTTCTGTGGTAGGCTTCATGGTTTGCTTTTGCTCAAAGGTATCGATGCCTCAAGTGATCAAATGAAAAGGAAGTACAATTTTTTACACGATTGCCGTTAAAAAAAGCCGAGAAGCGTTGGACGTCACTCGCAAAATCCTAACTTACCTTGTCAACCATTATGACCATGCTACGAATTTCACTTTGCGCAATGGCTGCATTCATTGCCGTTGCTGCCCATGCACAAAAAGACACTACGCGCACAAGCATCTTTACAGGTGCGCTGGCAACACCGCGTATTATGGCAGCCCGACACGAGTTCAACGACAACAATATGCGCGGGGCCATGCTCATCTATCGGGAAGTGCTGCAAGCGGACCCTAGCAACGCAGCTGCCCTATATGGAACATCCGAATGTTATTACAACTTGAAGAAATACAAGCTGGCGCTCGAATATCTCAACAAAGCGCTGGAGAAGGAACCGGGTATTTCTTCGGAATCTGAATTTTTCCGAGGTCAGATTTATCACCGAACAGCAAAACTAGATGACGCTATTGCCGCATTCGATGATTTTCTTTCGAAAGAAAAACCCAGCACGTATGAATATGAGCTCGCCACTCAATACCGCTTGCAATGCTTGTATGCCCGCGACATGATGAAAAAACCGGTTCAAGTGACTATTGAAAATATGGGCAATCTCATCAATTCACGTTATGACGAGTACACCCCAAGCATTAGCGCAGATGGAAAAACAATTGTGTTCACAGCTCGCCGCAACGACACGAAGGGTGGACGCATGGACGATGAAGGCGACTACAAATATTTCGAAGACATTTACTTCAGCGAATACGATGATGCAACCAACGAGTGGTCGCAAAGCACTGCCGTAGAAGGCGATTTAAACACCGAAACCTATGATGCCGTGCTCAGCATTTTCCCTTCCGGCAACGGCATGTTCGTTTACAAGAATACCGTTTCCAGCACAGGCGACATCTACTTCAGCGAGTACAGACCGGGAACCAAAGAGTGGTCGGCAGCTCAAAAAATGCCTCGCCCCATCAACACTTCCTACTTCGAAGGTTCCATCTCGATGACGGCCGACGGCAGCACCGTTTACTTCGTCAGCGAGCGCCCGGAAGGCGAAGGGCAAGGTGATATCTATGTCTCAACAAAAAAAGGAGAAAGCTGGAGCAGTCCGAAAAATTTAGGTTCCGTGGTGAACACCGACTTAGACGAAAAATTCGTGTTCATTCACCCCAACGGCAAGACACTCTTCTTCGCGAGTAACGGCCATCAAACCATGGGAAGCTATGACATTTTCAAAACAGAATTTGTCAACGGCGAATGGAGCGTTCCTATCAACCTAGGCTATCCAATTAACACGGTCAATGAAGAATCAACATTCTCACTCACCAAAGACAACAAGTCACTCATGATAGCCGCAGAGTATGATGATAGCTTCGGAGAAAGGGATATCTATAAAATTGACGTCAGCAATTACGAACTCCTTTCCGGCGATTATGCAAAAAATACGGCAGGACAAATACTCGTTTCATGCGTATATCAAGCCGGTGAACCGGCGAAAAACGTTCGAATTGAGGCTTACTATGTCTCGAATAATAAGCTTGTTGCCAGCGCAGAAACCGACAAGACAGGACGAGCCAAGTTGAATTTACCCGGCAACGAAACGTACAAGATTGTTTCGACTATTGATGATTTCAAGAACGAAAAAGTAATTGATCTCACGCTTCGAAACGACGGTGAAACCGTTATCAAACACGACGTACAAATCAGTCGTTAATCGCGAGCAAAACGTTTGTAGAGTATTGTCGAATACTCACTCTTACTGCGTGTCTTCGGGTCATAAATAGAATACGATGACTTGTAGGGTATCACCATCCTATCACTTTTGGCAATGATTTTCTGAACACGCTTGTACTCCGGATTGGCTTGTCCCGGATAACTGATACGCACTTCAATTACTAAATTCTCCGGTGAATCAATACCAAGATCTTCGAGCAAGATGGTATGAATTAATCTTGATCCATATCCTATCGAACACTCCACTTTCGGCGAAGCATAAATTGTAGCATCCCTGCTTCTCAGTTTTGCGTTCGGCTCGCCCTGAAATGTTGTACCATCGAAAATTGCATAGTCCAGCTCCATCTTATCTGTATCAATACGCGCATCTGAAATAAACCAAATCTGCAGTTCATCGCCATTGGTTGTGCAGGAAATGAGTTGAGGTGAGTAAACCGTTTTCAATGCTTCATGCAATAACTTCGGCGTGCCCTTGTAATCAATGCTGCTCCAACTGAAGGAAGGCCACACGTCGTTGAGCTGCCAGAACAATGTTCCCATGCAATTAGGCATTACCCGTCGTTGTGCTTCGATGCCCATCATCATCCCTTCGGCTTGCACAACTTGGGTCATCTCACCATACATCTTGAAATCATCGGGGCTTACCGGTTCATACCAGTTGTTCATGTACTTCTCCATCAGCGAAAAACCGCGCGTGTGTTTTTGATGTTGAGCAATTCCTCCATCGGTCATACTAAACTCGTCTTCCTCTAACATCTCCATCAACACATCTTCTGAAGGATAGCTCTGCATGCCGAACTCGCTCATGAAGCGCGGCACTTTTGATTGCAGCACTTCGAAAGGTTCTTCATCGTGCCATACGCCCCAGTAGTGTGAGTCACCCTCTGTGATACTACGCACATCGCCACGCCCTAATCGGGGCGAGCTTTCCCAATAATTTGTTTTAGAAAACTGCCCTACAATACCCGGCAAGATCTTCTTAAAGACATCATCATATCCCCTCTGGAGTATTTCTGTTTGCTCGTTGGTCAAACCCGTCTTCCAACCCCACCGTTCCCAACCTTCGGAATTCTCATTATTGCCGCACCATAAAGCCATGCTCGGATGATTCCGCAAACGCTTCACTTGCTCCTCTGCTTCGGCTGTTACATTCTGCAAAAAAGCTTCATCACCGGGATACATGCTGCATGCAAACATGAAGTCGTGCCACACCAAAATTCCATTTTGATCGCACAAATCATAGAAGATTTCATCTTCATACACACCACCACCCCACACACGCAGCATGTTAATGTGCGCGTCTTTGCATTGCTGAATGAGCTGTCTGTAATCGGCCTCGGTCGCTTCACCCGGAAAGTATCGCAGCGGAATGTAGTTAGCGCCCTTCATGAAAACAGGTTCTCCATTCAATTGAAAATAGAACGACTCACCGATGGAATCACGCTCGGTGATTAGACGTATATCGCGCATACCGATAAGTTCTGCGCTGCGCTGCAAGAGAAAATCATCGTCGAGTAGTTCAACATCGAATGCATACAAACTCGGATTGCCTTGCCCATTGCACCACCATAGCATCGGATAAAGAATTGTGATGGGAATGCTCACCTCCGATTGACCGGGAGCATCAAGTTGAACTTCCTCTGACCAACTTCCGGTGAAATTTTTCAACGTTACTCGCAAATGCAACTTACATGGTCTCGTCGCTTCAACAGTCGCATGAAGAAGCAACTCTGCCTTCGAATCATTCACGGATAACTGCTCGAAGTAAACATCTGTCATTCTAGCCTGGTCATATGCAATCCACTCAATGGGTTTAGTGATTCCGCACGTAACCAAACGCGGCCCCCAGTCCCAACCAAAATGAAACTGCGGTTTACGCACTACCGCGCGTATAGAATCACCGGGAATCGGATAGGGTATCGAGCCAAGTGCATCCTGAGCGCGTTGAATAGGAGAATCGAACACAATCCGAAGAACATTCTCCTCCGGCTTCAACAAAGACTTAACACTCACCTCCCACGAGCGATGGGCGTTGTTTGTGGTTGCAATATCGACTCCATTCAACTGCACTTTTGCGTATGTGTCAAGTCCATTAAAACGCAACGCTATTTCACTTTTTGAAAAGATGTCTAGTGGAACAGCAAACGGAAGCGTTTCATACACCCACGACTTTTTCTCTATCCATTGACAATCGGCCTCAGCGGTTCCAAAAAAAGGATGATCAATCTTTTCTGCACGAATCAAATCCGTGTGCACGCATCCCGGCGCCACTGCAGACATCCAATCACCGCCTCTTTTCTTTCCTTCCACATACTCACGCATGCGCCATTCGACATTTTCGAGTGGAATGATTACACCTTGCGCAAGCATCTCAGCACAACGCACAAAAAGGAAAAGAATTAGAATGAATAAACGCATAACACAAGTATAAAGGAAAGAACCTTACATAAACGAGATCTATCGAGTCAGTCGTTCACTATGCCCCGAAGGTTTTCTGCCCAACAAATAAAAATGGATGAGTCCACGCAGATAACCGATTCCATATGAAAAGTGAAGCACCCCGAACGTTCGCAATAACATGAAAAACTGACGAACAGATTTTGCGCGCATTCGACCAGCTGTATAGATAGCCAATACTGCATACATGGCCACGATTACAACGTATGCCCAACCTAATAGCGGATGAATCAAGGATCCTATCCATCCCGCAAGCAAGAATATAACCCATAATGGCGGAGCAAGCTGCCGCAGCGTAGTCAAAGCGCCATGCTTCTTGTTTACGAACACCTTCCAGTATCCGTATTGATCATACTGCTTATACAATTTCGAAATGGAACCTCGTACGAAATAATCTGATTGAATAGCGGGATCGAGATAAATCTTAAACCCGCCTTGCACAACGCGGTAATTGAACTCATCATCTTGATTGCGTGCGAGCTCCTCATCAAAGAAACCAACGCGCTCAAACACTTCTCGCCGATAGGCTCCAAAGGCAACGGTATCCACATATCCGGATTTACCTCCGGTTCGAAAGTGTGCATTGCCGACACCAAAAACGGAGGACATGGCCGAGGAAATCACCTCCGACCATTCATTCTCGTGAACATTACGAATGATGCCACCGGCGCATCCTACTTCAGGATGTTCATGCAGCACCCGGACATTTTGCATGAGAAAATCAGTGTGAACAACCGCATGAGCGCCCAGTATAATACCGATGTCGAAGTCGAGTGTTTGCAAACCCAGGTTCAGCGCAAATGGTGTTGTGCGTCGTGTATTATCAATGAGCGTAACATTCTTGCAACGCTCCGCATACTGCTTCACAATCGACCGTGTATCGTCGTCACTCATACCGTCCACCACACATATCTGAAGGCTAATTCCGGTTTGGTGGCATTCCAGCAAAGAGTCAATACATCCGGCGATGTATGCTTGCTCATTGCGACAGGGTATGACGACCTTTACTCTCATTGCATTAACCCATCAACTTCCGATAAAATTTACCAAGTTTCGAAGCTTCATGTTCCCAGTTGAACTCGGATGTTATATGTCTGCGTCCATGTTCACCCATGGCTCGACAAAGCGCTGCATCATCGAGTAAGGAATTTACCGATTTCGCAATTGCCAAAGAATCGAGCGGATCAACACAAACCCCTGCATCCTGCCTTTCGACAATTGATTTCCATAAAGGAAAATCGGATGCGACCACCGGCAAAGCAGCCCCCATATATTCGAACATTTTAATCGGATACGATTCCAGATAGTTGGTTGTTGGATGCAGCGTTACCATACCCAACGTTGACTTCCCCAGCAAACGAGTAACACCCTGCCTATCGAGCATACCATGATAATCTACCTTGCCCCATCCTGCCATTGTTTGGCACTGAACAAGAAGCTGCTCGCTTTCGAATTTACCCGCCAACTGTAATCTACCGTTGATATGTTCCAGGGCTTGCAGCAGTGTGATAATTCCACGCTTCTCTGAAATCAATCCGATGTAAACCAAGTTACGGGCAGAATAATCCGGTGTCGACTGCAAACTAAACTCACGCAATAAAGGCGCATTGAACACACAACAGGTTTGCTTCGTCAATAATTGAAATCGACTCTGTATGTGGGGCGTGGCAGCAACTACTCCCGAAACGTTTTTCGATAGTTGGTTCTCGACCGACTCAGCGATCGAGGCAGCTACACCGCGCAGCCATTTCGGGATCCATGGCTTGGTTGAAATCTGCCGGGGCAAATCTTCATGCACATCGTAAACTATCTTCTTGTTTGAACGAGCAAATTGCTTAGCATGAGGCAACAGTTCCGGATCATGAAAATGGTAGAGGTCAGCATTCACCTTCACTGCCGTTTCCACTACCAATCGGGAAAAACGAAGCGCTCTTGAAACACGGCCCTGAAAGGTATTGACTAGCGTTATCACGCGCACTCCTTGTTCGATAAAATCATCTTCCTTTTCACCCACCGCTACTAACGTCACATCATATCCAAGCGATGCCAGCGACACGCACTCCTTGTGAAAGATGCGGATGTCGTTCCACGGATGAACCGATGTAAAATGGCATATGCGCGGTGAATGCATGTATTAAGAATCAGTTTTTTTGATGCGCGAATATAGCTGAGCAAGTGCGGCTGCTAGTGCTGTATAACTGTAGTGCGAAACCATTTCACTATGCAAATCCTCCCCAAGAATTTCGGCCTGTCGATTATACGCATCGAGCATTGCGGCAGAAAATTCTTCCACAGAAGGTGTCACAATTTTACCACGACCCTTTAGTGTTTCTTCGGGACCTCCGCAGGGTGTAGATATTACATGCATTCCGCAACTCATCGCTTCAATAGCAACCACACCAAACGTTTCACGCAAACTAGTTATGAGATAAACCGATGACTGTTGCATGGCTTCAATCATTGCTTCACGAGAAAGAAAGCCGGTTACACGAACTTTATCATTCAAACCCAGCGCATCTATCAACCGCATGCACTCATGCTTTCGCTCACCTTCGCCAGCCAACCACAATTTCGCATTCGGCATTTTGTCTAACACCCGCGCAAATGATTCAATTTGCAAGCGTTGATTTTTATTCTCATCAAAACGGGCTGCAGAGAAAAAAGTAAATTCAGGGGCACGATTGCCCGGCTTAAACAATTCGGTATTGACCGCGTTTGGAATAACTTCAAATGAAGCCTTATACAAATCCTCCAAACGCTTTTTAAAAATAGCACTGACAGCTATTCGCGCATCAGCAGCTGTAAAAAAATCGCCGGCGAAACGCAACCGACTTTCATCCATTGCACCTGATAAGAAGCGTGAGTTATGCTCTGTAACTACTACCGACACGTGCCATTTATCTCGCACATGCAATGCAAGTCTGCCCGAATGAAATCCATGCACATGAATAATATCGGGCAATCCATGCTTCGCTATGTATTCTTCGACAAGCGGCATACCCAGTTGGTCAATACGCGAAACAGGATACATGTACCAACGCGGAATCTGAATGAAACACTTCACCACTTCCCGCACTCCTCCAACATCCGTTTCTCTGACTATCAAATCGCCTAACCCCCGTTTCCATACATCTCGCACCGACACCGGCACACAGGCAATAACTCCCACCTTCATTCCGGAATTTGCCAATGCCAGCGCTTGGTCACGCACGAAGATACCCTGCGCTTGTATGTAAGCGTTTGGATAACCATCGGTCAGGATAAGCACATGCATGATTACGCTATTTCTTCTGTTTTAGCATGCGCTGCAAGAAATGGCCATGCCATATAGCACCATGCAATTGGAATCGAAACGAAGTTACTGTTGGCAAACTGCAGCAGGCAAAGCATACCTACCCAAGTTAGTGCCTGCATGAAAAAGGTATCGCGACGACTTTGCCATAAAAAAAACAATAGTGAGAAGACCCATAATGCAAACACAATAATGCCTGACTCCGACATTATCTCTATGAATCCGCAATGTGGATTTGACAAGCCCCCTGTTGAGCAGCCCAACGTTTGAGCAGCATGAGCAAATTGCCCTGCACCAACTCCCATATAATTGCTCGACTGAATCAATTCCCATCCGCACTGCATCAGACTCCATCGACCTGCATCACCTGAGGTCTTCACTTGCACAACATTACCTCGCTGTAACTCCGAAGCAAGCGCGATTGTTCTTGTATTCACCCATTGAGTTGAAACAATCAACAACACGGCAAAAATCAATGTATACACCACAGGACGCATCGCACGCGCCCCTTGAATTCGCAACCAACTTCGATTCTCTATAATCATCAACAACACAAGTAAAACTGATGCTGACATTGCCACTCTCGATTGCGTGAATAAAATGAGTAAGCCGCCCATGACATATAATACCATCCGAAGTGTGAATGGCAGATACCGGCGGAATGCATAAATCACGAATAACTGAGCGCACACATAGAAAGCAAAATGATTCGGATTTCCGAACATACCGGACGGAGCAAAGCGAATGAAATGTTCAGAGGAGTAATTCGCAAGCTCCGTAGCGAAGTTGCTAGCAGGTCGAATGGAAGTGAGCATTTGTACAACCGATACGACCAGATTTACAACAAAACCCGCCACACTTGCTTGAACAAGCGTTTTGTGCATCCGTGCTATAGTGAGGTAATAAAATGAAAGCAACGTAGCCGCAGCTATTACCAGGTAAAACAATCCCTTCATCCAATCGGTCGAATGAATTCCTTCAGGACGATTGAACAGCGCCCATAGAAGCCACACCGGCATGAATAGAAGCATAACAAACTGCCAACCTTGCACCTCTCTTTTCACCAAAACAATATCAGCCAAGGCAATTGTTGCCGTGAAAAAAACAATCACACGGAACGCATACCACGAAACACCCATCCATTCGAAAAGAATAAAATCACTACCGCCAGCAAGCGACAGGGGTAGAAGCCATGCAAACAACTCAAGCAGTTGTTGATTGCGTGTAAAGTGAATTGACACTCTATTATCGGATGGGTTCATCGCGCAACAATTTCGATGTTTTGATGAATACAATTGCAAGCCCAATGGCTATCATATAAAATGCTACCTGTGCAAACGTGAATCCCCACAGTGCTGAAAGCGCAGTACCATCGAATTGACGCCCCAGGTGAAAGCCTGTATAAATCATCGCAACGTGCAATGCGTCCATGATGAGCATGAGTCGCTGACGCTGCAACCGCAGATAGATAAAAGAAAGAGATGACGAGATAAACCAAACTCCCAACCACACGCTAATTACACGGCAGTAGACAATTAAATCATTCCATTCGGGTCCCAATACACCTACAACCCACGAAGCAGGCAAAACCCAAATCATGGCTGTCATGATGAACGACATAATAGTTAGTCGTCCCAAAAACTTTCCGTACAACGCCATCATTCCCTTCTTATCATGAATATTGGAAATCGTTCCATAGTACACTTGCGAGATAGAACCTGCCACCATGCCCAACCCTGCACCCACGTAGGTCATAGCAACGCTTACCATACCTGCACTCACAGCACCAAAATTTTCGACAAACATTTCGATGTACAGGAAATTGATGAATGCACCGACAAAGACACTGGGCGTGGTATAGAACACGAACGATTTGTGCTGCTTGAGAACTTCCCAGCGCGAGAAATTTCTTCGCTCGATGGTTTCACAATCTTTTCGATAGCGCAGATATTGAATGAGCGCTGTAAGACCATAACCACTTGTTCGACCCACAATAAGTCCGGCAAAGTTGAGACCCGCAAATCCGGAAGCAAGCTTTACTCCCTCTCCGGTTGCCGTCTGAATGAACTTCCCTCGTGCAATGCGCTCGTATTCCTTGCGCGCATTAAACCAATAGGCCGTTAGCTGAACACATCCCATGGCAAGCACAACCAACGGTATGAGAAAAATGCTTGCACCCAATTCGTGCAAACCATGAATCAAGTCAAACTGAAAACAAAGCAATGAAGCAACACAGGCAATTATCGCACTTATGACAACAACACGAAATCCGGTGACTGCAACCTCGCGCGATTCGCGGAGTGTTGGTTTACCAACAATGGCGTACTCCATTTTCAAGGTGCCAATTACGCCGAGCATTTCACTGAAGTAAACGAAGGATGCGAGTTTAGAAAAATCTTCCGGCCCATAAAAGTACTTCTGAAGAATAGGCAACACCAGAAATGGAATGAGCTGCGAAACTGCAGTGCCCGTTGTGAGCACCATTACATTTTGCATGAATGTTCGCTTCTGTTCGCTCATTCTGTTTGCTATTCCTCATTCCAGATTTGCCAGCTCCGTTCGGCTTGCTGCACAAGCATGGCATACCCATTCATTGTCTTCGCTCCGGCCAAGCGACCTAAACGAAGAAACGTGGTTTCCTCCGGGTTGTAAACTAAATCATATAAAAAGTGCTTTTCCGTGAGGCCTTCATAAGGCAACGAAGGACAAGCATCGATATCTGGATAAGTGCCCAGAGGAGTTGTATTGATGATCAGCGGAAAATGATGCATGACATCTGCCTTCAACACTTCATAACTCAACTCCTGATCGCCAGTCGGATTTCTGCTTACGAAGTGAAAAGGTATGGACCATTTACGCAGCACATAAGCCACAGCCTTCGACGCTCCTCCTGTTCCAAGAATGAGCGCTCGCTCGTAGTGATTTTCCAGAAATGGCTTGATGCTCATTTCAAAGCCAAAAACATCGGTGTTGAAACCCCTGAGAACTCCGTTGCGAATGCGCACGCAATTCACGGCTCCAATCTCACGCGCAGCCTCATCCATTTCATTCAAAAAAGGAATTATGCTCTCCTTGTGAGGAATGGTAACATTCAATCCGAACAAGGATGAATTCGCTTGAATCAGCGCAGGGAAAAGCGAAATATCAGCAATCGAGAAATTTTCATACGTGCAATGAGTTTCTTTCAACTCATGAAAACGCTTGATAAAATACCCCTTCGAAAAGGAATGAACCAGCGGATAACCCACCAAACCAAACAAACGATGTTGAGCAGATAAATCGGTCAAAACGAATTACGATTTTTTCAATTTTGCCTTTACTATACCGATGATGATCGGAAGAATCGAAACTCCGATAATACCGAATACTACAATCTCAAAATTATTCTTGACGATTTCAAAACCGCCACAGGTATAGCCCAGCAGCGTTATTCCAACAACCCACAAGATAGCCCCTAGGAAGCAAACCGTGATGTAACGGCGGTATGGCATATTTCCTGCGCCCGCCACAAAAGGCGCAATGGTACGCACAATGGGAACAAAACGCGC
>Ga0169931_10011581_pt1 | contig 12393 bp, 13 predicted proteins | sample Kivu_15m_20L_FD_129675 | JGI IMG/M metagenome (GOLD analysis project Ga0169931, IMG submission 129675) | Freshwater microbial communities from Lake Kivu, Western Province, Rwanda to study Microbial Dark Matter (Phase II) - Kivu_15m_20L... | ecosystem: Environmental > Aquatic > Freshwater > Lake...
CAGGCGCGACCCGAAGGACCGTACCTGCTGTGCGGCTACAGCTTCGGCGGCATCGTAGCCTATGAGATGGCGCAGCAGTTGCGCAAGGCCGGTGATGACGTGCCGATGCTGGTGGTGTTCGACACCTACGCTCCGCACCTGCACGCCGCTGCGGTGGCGAGCGACCGCAAGTTCTACGAACCCGTGAAGAACGCCGTGTACCGCGGCCTCATTGCGCGCGACCTAGCCCGCGGCAAGGTGCTGTCGCCCCGCCTGCGGCACTTCCACATCATCGACACCTACGACAGGGCCGTGATGGACTATCGCCCCGCGCCGATGGTCGGGCCGCTCACCGTGTTCAAAGCACGCGAAAGCTGGGGCGCCGAGGACATGGGCTGGAAGGAGCTCGCGCCCGATGTGGACGTACATGTGCTGCCCGGCGACCACTACAGCATGATCAAGGAGCCGCACGTGAAAGAGCTGGTGAAGGTGCTGGCGGGCTGCATGGACAAGGCCTTGCTGCGCCACGCCGTGGAGGCTGTGTAACCATGGACGGCGCGCACCAGGACCTCCACCTGTACTGCCGCGGACCACTGCCCGCTGCGGTGGGGCAATGGACCGGAGGTGCGCCTCCCCACGGACATGTCCATGTGCACGTGGCCACCATCGCCGCGCTCCGCTCCCGCACCGAGGCCTACCTGCACACGCTCGACACGGAGGAACTGGCGCGCCATGAGCGCTTCCGCTTCGCGGCCGACCGCGAGCGCTTCCTGCTGGCACACGGGCTGCTGCGCGACCTGCTGGGCCGCTACCTGGGGCTGGGGCCGGCGGCGTTGCGCTTCGCGCGTGGTGCACACGGCAAGCCCTACCTGCCCGGCGTTCCGCTCCACTTCAACCTCAGCGACACGAAGGATGCCATGGCGCTGGCCGTGGCCCATGCACCGCTCGGCCTCGACCTGGAGACCATGGGCCGCACCGTGGACAACCTGGCCGTGGCCGCCCACTACTTCACCGCCGAGGAGCAGGCCGACATCGCCGCTGCCACCGATGCCAAACGGCGCTTCCTGGAACTGTGGACCCGCAAGGAGGCCGTGCTGAAGGCCAGCGGTGTCGGCATCATGGACGACCTCAAGGTGCTGCGGGTGGACCAGCCTTACCAAGCCTTGCGCATCGCACATCCCGCCTTCCGCGCCCTGGCCGATGCCCAGTACCACGTTCACACCTGGCACCTGGGCGCCGATCACCTGCTGAGCGTGGCCAGTGCGCTGGAGCCGGCAGCAGTAGCCGTGTTCGGAGAGGAGTGAACTTCATTCATCCCCCCAGAACCGCCCATGGAAATTGAGCAGGTAGAGGGTGCTGCTGGCGCGGGTGACGGCGGTATAGAGCCAGCGCAGGTATTCGCGGTCCAACATCTCTTCGGTGAAGTAGCCTTGGTCCACGAACACCGTTGACCATTGGCCGCCCTGGGCCTTGTGCGCGGTGACCGCATAACCGTACTTCACCTGTAGGGCATTGGCGTACGGGTCTTCGCGGAGGAACTTGTAGCGCGCCGACTTGGAGGTGAGGAGCTGGCCTTCCAGCACGCGCTCGGCCAACAGGCGTTGTTGCGCCATGGGCAGGGCGGGTGCTTCGATCGCCAACACATCGAGCATCACCTTGGTCTCCAGCTCCCGCTCCTCCTGCCCGCTCCACCACACCGCCGTAATGTCGGCGAAGCGCAGTCCATAACGCTCCTCCACGCCATGCACGCGGCGTACCTGGATGGGTTCACCGTTGGCGATGAGCCCGGGGCTGCCGTTGCGCCCGGCCCAGTAGTAGTTGTTCTTCACCACCATGAGCCGGTCGCCGCCACAGAGCTCCTCCTCGTAGCCATAGATGCGGGCACGCACCTGCTGGCCGTACTGGTAGGCGCGCTTGTTGCTGCGGGTGATGACGCACACCTCATCGGCCCCATCGCGGGCATAGGCCTCTTCCAGCGCATCCTGCAGGTCGTAACCGTCCACGCGGCGCACATCGGCGAAGGGTTGGAAGCGCGGCAGGTAGAGCGGGCTGCCAGCGGGGGGCGGTGCCTCGTCCGGGGTGGCCGGAGCGCTGTGGGCGAGCAGTTCACGCAGGGCGGTAGCGTTGCGCAGGATGCCCGATGCGCCCGTCTGCCGCACCACTTCGGTCATTTCCACCTGACCGGCGTTGAGGCCACGGCGCCGCAGTTCGGCCACCTCCAGCGCGGGGCTGTGGGGACTGCCCACCGGCGGCAGTTGGGCGGGATCACCGATGAGCAGGAGCTTGGTGCCAGGCGCGCTGAACACATGCTCGAAGAGGTCGCTGAGCAGGTCGCGGCGGAAGAGCGCACCATCAGCGCCACCGTCCTCGCCGATCATGGAGGCCTCGTCCACCACGAAGAGCGCATTGTGGTCCTTGTGTCCGGCCAGTCCGAAGCGCGCGTAGCCATCGTCATCGGCGGCGGCGCGGTAGATGCGGCGGTGGATGGTGCTGGCAGTGGCCTGGGCGTAGCCACCGAGCACCTTGGCCGCGCGACCGGTGGGGGCGAGCAAGACCACGGGACGGCGTTCGGCCGCGAGCACCCGCACCAGGGCGCCCACAAGGGTGGTCTTGCCAGTGCCCGCATAGCCCTTGAGCACGAGGGTGGCCTGTGGCCGTTCGCTGTGCAGGAGGCGGTCCAGGGCCTGTGCGGCACGGCGCTGACCGTCGGTGGGCGGGTGGCCCAAGGCGGCGAGGAGGCGGTCTGCGAGGGCCGGGGGGGACATGGGGCGGGGAAGGTACGGGCCCTTCGAGAGCCTCAGGGCCCTGCCGAGAGGATCAAGGACCTGCCTCGATCATGGACCTAGGCGATCCTTCAGCCCGTTGGTGGGCCGGGTTGGGCCGGAGGTGAGGCCGGGGGTACCGTGTCCCGACGGGTTGGAACCGGTGAAGCACCCTTTCTGTTACTTTTGGCCGCCGCATAAGGTACATCCCGATGAAGCAGCTCGCGTCCTACATCTTCCCCCTAATCCTGACATTGCTCGGCGCCACCCTCCTGGTCATGGGTGGAATGCAAGGCCAGAACAGCTGGGTGCTGCTCGGCTCGGGCATTGTGCTGATCATTGGTGTACTGTCACTGCTGCTGCAGGCGGGCATCGTGACCCGCAAGGTGGGTACCATCCTTGGCATCCTCTTCGCCCTCGGCGCCGTGGTATTGGCCTATCGCAACTACCGATCGGTGAAGGAGGTATTGGAGTTCACCGAACGCAAGAAGGCCAACGACAGCCTGATCATCCAGGGGCTGAAGGATCTCCGCACGGCACAGATCGGTTACCGGCAGGCCAATGGTGTTTACACCGGCAACATGGAGGTGCTGCGCGGCTTCGTGAAGAGCGGCACCATCCCCATGGTGCGTTCAGTGGGTCAGGTGCCCGACACCCTTACGGAGGTCGATGCGTTGAAGCTCGGCATCATCGTGCGTGATACGCTTCAAGCTCCCGCCTTGGACAGCCTGTTCATGAGCGCCCGTGCGCAGGATGGCCGGGCCTATCCATTCGATGTGAACACCTTCGGCCTGTCGCCGGTGAGCAAACAGCCCTACAAACTGCAAGCAGGCAGCATCTCCAGCAGCAACCGCAACGTGCCGGTGTTCCTGGCCAAGGACCCCACCCCCATGGTGGCCGGTGATACGTTGATGGTAGGCAACATGGAGAAGCAGAGCACCGCTGGCAACTGGACCGGCGAGTAAACCCATGGACAGCGGGAGTTCCACGACCTCCCGGTACGCACCGGACCAGGAGCGCAGTCTCCACCTGAGCCTGCTCATCGGGCAGGAATGGAGCGCATGGTCCGCCCACCATGTGGAGCACGGCACCGTGGAGGCACTCTGTTGGGGCAAGAACGACGAGGCCCTGCGCGATGGCCTGCTGCCGCAAGCACCGTTCTCGGTCTCCTTCGTTTCGCTGCCGGAATGGAGCACCCTCGTTCCTGATGCCGCGCTGGTGCCTGGCTCCGAAGCACAGTACCTGAAGCTGGTGCATGGCGGCATCCCCACCGGGGTCATGCGTGACGAACCCATCTCCTCGCTTTCGGCTACCTGCATCTACGTGCACGACGACCTTACCGAACGCACTGTGCTGCAGCGTTTCCCACATGCCCGGGCCCTGCCCCTGCATGGCGTGCTGCTGCACGCCGCCGAAGCACGCCACGGTGCCACCCCGCTGATACTGGCACACCGAAGCGCCGAACGGCTTGATGTGCATGTGATGCGCGAAGGGCGGCTGGTGCTGAGCAACTCCTACCCTGCCCGCTCGGTCAACGATGTGCTCTACTTCACCCTGCTGGCCGCCGATGTCACCGGGCTGGACCCACAGACCGCTGAAGTGCAGCTGTGCGGCACCCACACCGGCAAGGCCGAACTGGACCTGGTTCGGCGCTATTTCCCCTTCTGCATCCCCGCATCGGGGCAGGGCTGGAGCGAGCTGAAGCCCGCCGTGGGTACCGCTCCCGAACGCTGGCTCGCCGCACTTGAGCAATTCGCATGCGTATCGTAGGAGGCCGCTTCCGCAACCGCCGCCTCGATCCGCCCAAGCAGATGGAGGCCCGGCCCACCACCGACTTTGCCAAGGAAGGGCTCTTCAACGTGCTGCAACATGGCTATGCCCTGGAGGACATCCGCGTGCTCGATCTCTTCGCCGGCACGGGCAACATCTCCCTGGAGTTCCTCTCGCGCGGTGCGGTGGAAGTGACCAGCGTGGAACAGGACCGCACCCTGCTGGCCTTCATGCAACGCACCTCCAAGACGCTGGAGCTGGAGCAGCCATGGCGCATCGTGAAGGGTGACGTATTCGCCTTCCTCGACAGGCACCGCGGCCGTTACGACATCGTCTTCGCCGACCCGCCGTTCTTCCTGGATGGCGTGGACCGCATCCCAGAGCTGGTGCGTTCGGCAGGGTTGTTGGAGAGCGGAGGGGTGTTGATCCTGGAACACTATGAACGCATCGACCTGAGCGGCGTGCCCGGCTATCAGCGAACGCGCACGTACGGCACCGTACACTTCAGCTTCTTCGGCCCGTAGCATCGGGGGCGTTGCTCACCGTACCTTTCGCTCAACACGCAGGCCATGGAACGACCGATCGCCGTATTCCCAGGCACCTTCGACCCCATCACCGTGGGGCATGTCTCCATCGTGGAGCGCGCGCTGCCGCTCTTCGGGCGCATCGTCGTGGGCATGGGCGTGAACACCAGCAAACAGACGCTCTTTCCGGCGGAGCAACGTGCGGCCTGGATCCGCGAGGCCTTTGCGGGCCATGCACAGGTGGAGGTGGTCCCCTTCGAAGGCCTCACGGTGGACCTTTGCGAACGCGTAGGTGCACGGTTCATCCTGCGTGGTCTGCGCAACAGCACCGACCACGGCTACGAGCGCAGCATCGCCTTGATGAACCGCCAGCTCACCGGTGTGGAAACGCTGTTCCTGCCCAGCGCCCCGGAACATGCGCACATCAGCAGCACCATCGTGCGCGAGCTATACTCCAATAAGGCCGACGTATCCGCGTTGGTACCGATGCGGCTCCTTCCGCGCTGAGATGTCCGTCCGCATCCTGCTCACCGCCCTGTTCCTTGCCTGTTCCTTGAGCGGTACAGCAGGCTCGTTCACCTTGGTGGTGGAGGCCGGCGGGCTGGGTGCTGATGTGGTGAGCCTGTACCGCGTGAACGACCTGTGGACCCTGCGCAGCGCCCCCATAACGCGGGAGCTGTTGGACGCGAACGGCCGTGCTACCTTCACCGGCGAGCTGTCGGAAGGCAGCACTCACCGTATGCAACTTCGCGTGGGTGATGCTTCAGCTGAGCTCTACCTGCGCGCGGGGAGTGCGTTGCAGGTGCGGATGCTGCCGCCCACCGGAGCGCGCAGCCTCAGCGGCAGTACCAAGCTGGGCCTGGAGTTCGTTGACCTTGCGCCGTTGGATGTGAACGCATTGGTGGCCGACCTGAACGAACGCTTGGATGCCTTCATAGCGGAAGACCTTGCCACGGACCGGGTGGCTGGCATGCAGGCCGTGGAGGTGACACGGCGCGGCGGTGGAACGCGCGACAGCACCCTGCGTCCGCCTACGCTCTTCGTCATCCCCGAACTGAGCGATCAACGCCTGGACACCTTCGAACTGAGGCTGCGGCGCTTCTACCGAGAGGTGAACGACCCATGGTTCGAGGCCTATCTGCGCTTCAGCATGGCGGGCTTGCGCCAGGGGCCTCGTGCCAACGACAAGGAGATCCATGACCGGTACTTGAAGGGAGCAGAACTGCGCTACGACAACCCGGAGCAGGTGCGCTTCCTGCGCAGCTTCTTCGCCGATCTGCTACTGGGCCAGGTGCTGCGCGACCAGGGCGATACCCTTCGGCAGGCGTTGCAACGCGCTGACCTCGCTGAACTTCGGCGCATGGTGCAACGCAACGACTTCCTGCGCGGCAATGAACGGCTGAGCGAGCTGGTGCTACTGGACCAATTATACCTGCTGCATCCGGGCAAGCTACTGGACCGCGCGGCCATCCTGCGCACGCTGGATAACGCGGCGCAATATTCACCCTACACCGAGCACCGCGGCATCGCGGCCAACATGCGCTGGGACCTGAGCGCCATGCGGCCCGGTGAAGCACTGCCGACATTGCGTGTATTGGACGAGCGCGACCGACCGGTGGCCATGGACAGCCTGTTGCGAGGTCCTGTATGCCTTGCAATTACGGCGACCTGGTGCACCTATTGCAGCGCGGAGATGGCTGCGCTGGAGCAATTAAAGAAGGACAATGGCGCTGCGGTGCGCATCATCGTCATCGCGCTGGACAGTTCGGCCACAACATTGCGCGACTACCGAAAGGCCCATCCCGGGCAGGACTTCATCTGGCTGCGCGCACTGGCGGACCAGGAGCTGCGCGAACAATTGCGGCTCCGCAGCATACCCGCGTTCTACGTACTGAACGATACCCTGCTGGCCCGGTCACCGGCACCCCTGCCCAGCCAGGGACTGGGGGCGCTGTTCCACCGTGCAGGAATGGAGCGTGAACGCGATGGCACCATCAAGGTGTGGGAGGAGCCGGAAGGGATCAAACAGCGGAATACCACTGCTCCCACGCCGCGATGACCGGCAGCAGCGAGGCATAGGTATCCGTCCTCATTGCCGCCACTTCAGCCGCGGTCATCCAGCGCACGTCGGTGATGTCCTCTTCGAGTTGCGGTACCAGCACCTCATCCGCTGTGCCTTGCATCAGGAACCAGTCGGTGCGCTTGAGGTGTTGGCGGCCCTTGCGTTCGTAGGTGTGCCAGGTGACCGGCAGGGCCTCGATGATGCGCAGCTCCTGCAGACCGCATTCTTCACGCACCTCGCGCAACGCCGCTTCCTCGATCCCTTCCCCCTTGTCCACCTTGCCTTTGGGGAGGTCCCACTTGCCCAGGCGGCGGATGGCGAGCAGGCGGCCCGCTTCGTCCACCACGGCGCCACCAGCGGCCGTTACCGGCACATGCACTGCCTGGAGCATCTGCCAGAGCCGCTCTGCACCCGGTCCGAAGGCATGGATACCGTTGCGAACGGTGCCGCTGCGCATGCGGACGAGCACTTCCGCGAGCTCCTCTGCGTTATGCACGTGCACGGCATCCAACGAGCGCCCATCGACGGTTGCCGCGCTGCCATCCGATAATAACAGGGGAATTCCCTCGATGAAAACCTCGTACTTTCGTGGCATGCCTTCGCAGCTCGATCCGGCGCTGAAAGTCGCTGAATTCCTCCTCCAGATCAAGGCCGTCAAACTTAGCCCCAAAAAGCCCTTCACCTGGGCCAGCGGGTGGAAGAGCCCGATCTATTGCGACAACCGCAAGACCCTCTCCTACCCTGCTGTGCGCACCTTCATCCGCCAGCAGTTCGTACACGTCATCAACAGCGAGTTCGGCCGACCGGATATGATCGCAGGGGTGGCCACGGGCGGTATCGCACACGGCGCCTTGGTGGCGCATGACATGGGGCTACCCTTCCTCTATGTGCGCAGTGATGCCAAGGGCCACGGGCTGAAGAACCAGGTGGAGGGTGACCTCACCGTTGGGCGCAGCGTAGTGGTGGTGGAAGACCTCGTGAGCACCGGAAAGAGCAGCCTGAACGCTGTGCACGCCTTGCGCGACGCGGGTTGCGAAGTGAAGGGCATGGTAAGCATCTTCACCTACGGCTTCGAGGAAGCGAAGAAGGCCTTCGCCAACGAGAAAGTAAACCTGCACGCCCTTACCAACTACAGCCTCCTGCTCGACCAGGCCCTGCGCAGCGACTACATCACCGAGAAGGACCTGCTTTCGCTCAATGAGTGGCGCAAGGACCCCGCCAACTGGGATGTGGTAAGCGCGTGAACGCTATCTGGGCAATTGAAGAAAGGCACCAGCGAACGAACATGACAACGATCGAAAGCAAGCACGTGGAGATCGGCAAGGATGCACAGACCCTGTACGACTTCCTGCAGGACATGAACAACTTCCAGCAATTGTTGCCGCAGGACCGCATCAGCGACTGGAAAAGCGATGGACGTTCGTGCTCCTTCAAAGTACAGGGAGCGGCCACGATCGGGTTGGAACTGGACGGTGGTACACCTCCGCATCATCTGCGCTTGAAAGCCACGGACCGCAGTCCCTTCCCCTTCACCTTGAACGTACACCTGAAAGAAGGCCCCAACGGTACTGAAGCTTGGCAGCAGTTCGAGGGTGACATCAACCCCTTCATCAAGATGATGGTGGAGAAGCCCTTGAAGAACCTCTTCGACCACATCGCCGACCGGGTGAAGGCGATCCACGGGTGATCCGATGCAACCGGCCTTTGCAGGGCCACAGCAGCACCGATGGCTTCACGCCGCAAGCGTACCGATGACGATGCCAGGCCTGCGAAGCTGACAAGGGCGGCGCTGAGCAAGTTCGCGCGCGTATTCCGCTACCTGCGCGGACAGCAAGCCTTGTTCGCGTTCGGCATGGGTTGTCTGCTGCTCACCAGCCTGCTCAGTGCCGCCTTCCCCTGGCTCATCGGACGCCTGATCGATGCGCGCAGCCCCACCACGTTCTGGGACGCGCCATTGGACGATCCAGGCAACGTGCACTCCATCCTTAAGTTGCTGCTGTTGGTATTCGCGGCGCAGGCCTTCTTCGGGTTCTGGCGCATCTGGTCGTTCGGATCGGTCACGGAGAACGCGCTTAGCCAGCTCCGTCGCGATACCTACGCCCACCTTTTGCGCCTGCCGATGACCTTTTTCGCCCGCCGTCGTGTGGGCGAACTCAACAGCCGCATCAGTGCGGACGTGGCACTCCTCCAGGATGCCTTCACCACCGTGCTTGCCGAGTTCCTGCGCCAGTTCGTGGTGATCGGCGTGAGCATCGCGGCGCTCACCTACATCAATCCACAACTGATGCTCACCATGCTGGCCACGCTGCCAGTGGTGATGCTCGTAGCGGTCTTCTTCGGTCGCTACATCCAACGCCTCAGCAAGCAGGTGCAGGACCGCATCGCCGAGAGCAACGTCATCGTGGATGAGACCCTGCAGGGCATCCAGAACGTGAAGGCGTTCGGCAACGAACCCTTCGAGACCGAACGCTACGGACGCAGTGTGCTCAGTGCGCGCGCGTTGGCATTGAAGAGCGTACGCTGGCGGGGTGCCTTCGTCAGCTTCATCATCTTCTGCATGTTCGGTGTGGTGGTCTTCGTGGTGTATCGTGCGGCAGTGCTGAAGGAACAGGGCTTGATGAGCGTGGGCGACATCACCTCGTTCGTGGCCTTCAGCATCATGATCGGTGCCAGCATCGCCGGCATACCGGAGCAGGTGACCGCCCTGCTGAAGGCCGTGGGCGCCACCGAGCGGCTGATGGACCTGCACGATGAGGTGGCGGAGCCGTTGGACAGTGCAGCATCGCCGCTGGAGGTACAGGGGCGCATCGACTTCGACTCGGTAGCCTTCCACTATGCGAGCCGACCGGAGGTGCAGGTGCTACGCGGGGTCAGCTTCCATGCAGAACCCGGACAGCGTATCGCACTGGTGGGGCCCAGCGGTGCGGGCAAGAGCACCATTGCCGCGCTGCTGTTGCGCTTTTACGATCCGACAAGCGGCCAGGTGCGCATCGACGGGCGACCGGCTGCCGAACTGCCGCTGGCCTCGCTGCGCGACCACATGGCCATCGTCCCACAGGAAGTGTTGCTCTTCGGCGGCAGCATCCGCGAGAACATCGCCTACGGCAAGCCCGGCGCCAGCGATGCCGAGGTGGAAGAGGCGGCCCGCCAGGCCAATGCGCTGGCCTTCATCCGCAGTTTCCCCGATGGCATGGACACCGTGGTGGGCGAACGTGGCATCCAGTTGAGCGGAGGGCAGCGGCAGCGCATCGCCATTGCCCGCGCGGTGCTCAAGGACCCCGCGATCCTGATCCTCGACGAGGCCACCAGCGCGCTGGACAGCGAGAGCGAACGCCTGGTGCAGGAAGCACTGGAACAGCTGATGAAAGGCCGCACCAGTATCGTCATCGCGCATCGCCTCAGCACCATCCGTGATGCCGACCGGATCCTGGTGTTGGACAAGGGCGTGGTGGCCGAGAGCGGCACGCATGATGAGCTGATGGTACTGGAGAACGGGCTCTATCGGAGCCTGAGCCGGCTGCAGGCAGGAGGATGAGCATCCGGTAAGGGTGTCGCAACCGGTCGGATACCGTCGTTACAACAGCACCTCCACGACCTTCTTGGTGGCGAAGAACTCCATGGGGAAGAACTTCGACAACCCGTGCACCCGCAGCTGGTTACGCACGGGCAGGATCTCGTCCGCCAGTTCGCCACCTTTCAGGTAGTACATCCTGCCCTGCCCCTTGGTGACCAGGTGACGCGTATCGCGGATGAACTCGGGAAGCGTGGTGACGGCACGGCTGATGATAACATCGTAGTGCAGCTTATGGTCCGTGCTGCGCACTTGCTCGGCGGTGCAGTTGGTGATGCCAAGCCCCTCCACCACACCCTTCACTGCGGTGATCTTCTTGCCGATGCCATCGATGCCGTGGAAGGTGCACCCGGGGAAGAGGATCGCCAGCGGCACAAGGGGGAAACCGCCACCGGTGCCGACATCGACGATGCGGGTGCCGGGCTTGAAACTGACCACCTTGGCGATAGCCATCGAATGGAGGATGTGCCGCTCGTAAAGGTTGTCCATGTCCTTCCGCGATATCAGGTTGATGCGCTCGTTCCACTCCGGATATAGCACACCAAGCTGCTCGAACTGCGCCCGCTGCCCGGGGGTGATCTCGGGAAAGTGCTGGAGAAGAAGGTCCACCATCAGGCCATCAGATGATCGGACGAACCATGCGGTTGAGAACACTTCCGGTCCGTGTAACCACGCTCGCTTCGAGTGCGTGGCACTGCGTGGCAAGACTGACGCAATGCCACCATGGTGACCCTGTCCATTGCGCTGAACGACCTTTCATTCACGTATCCGCGCCGGGCTTGCCTTCCATTATCTGAACGACTGATGCTCTTCAGATCTGGTCCTTTCGCGACTCCATGAGATTGAGGAGGAAATCGCGTGCCCGGAAAAGTTGCGCCTTGACGGTACCGAGTGGAAGATCCAGTTCCTCGGCGATCTCCTCATAGCTATACTCCTTGTAGTAGCGAAGCTCCACAAGCGTTCGGTAACGCGGCTTCAGCTTGTCCACCACTTCACGCATGATGGCGTTCTTCTGCTCACGGATGGCGATGTCCTCCGGATCAAGGCCATCACTGCGCAGCTCGATCGTCATCTCGTCCCCATCATCGGTACCGATGGGGCTGTCGATGGAGAAGGTCTTCTTCTTCTGCTTGCGGATCCAGTCGATGCAGTTGTTGGAGGCGATCTTGAAGAGCCAGGTGCTGAAGGCGTAGTTCGGCGTGTACTGCTTGAGGCGGTGGAACGCCTTTCCGAAGGCCTCGATCGTGAGGTCATCGGCGTCGTCCTTGTTGTTGATCATCTTCAACAACATGAAGTAGATGGAGTCGCGGTAGCGGCTCATCAATTCGGCGTAGGCCTTCTGGTCACCCTGATCCACGGCGCGGCGCACAAGGCTGTAATCGTACAGGGCCTTCTCGCTCAGGTTATCGTTCACTTCCATCGTTTGGGCTTGACGAAGATCGTGCTGGCGTAAAGCAGCGGGTCTAAAATTAGGAACAACCACTCCAACGGCAGCGCGAACCAGACAAGTGCTCCGGCGTGAAGCCGGTGCAGCGACGCCATGGTGATGGGCAGTAGCACGAACAACTTGATGGCCGCAGCCACCATCGCCTGCAGCCACTGGCCTTGCGCCATCAGCAGCACCAATGCGGCCCAGAACACCATATTGGCCAGCGGGAGGAGGGTAAGCAGCACCTGGTGACCGAGCCGGTAATGAGCTGCGGTGGTGTAATGCCTTCGCTTACG
>Ga0169931_10011583_pt1 | contig 12388 bp, 7 predicted proteins | sample Kivu_15m_20L_FD_129675 | JGI IMG/M metagenome (GOLD analysis project Ga0169931, IMG submission 129675) | Freshwater microbial communities from Lake Kivu, Western Province, Rwanda to study Microbial Dark Matter (Phase II) - Kivu_15m_20L... | ecosystem: Environmental > Aquatic > Freshwater > Lake ...
ATTCTTCCCATCCCACTGAACTAATTACCCCCCCTCTCCACACCACACCACACCACACCACACCACTCCACACCACACCACTCCACACCACACCACTCCACACCACTCCACTCCACACCACTCCACTCCACACCACTCCACACCACTCCACTCCACACCACTCCACTCCACACTGCCCAAATCCCTTCCCTCCATCGATCAACATTCCGCGAGCTGACTGATGCCTCATTCACTTTTGACACTGCTTTGTTGCCCACCGCCGAAGACCTCGCGCTCCGCGATCGCGTTCCTTCTTATCGCTCTGCACATTGGCGGTTCCGCGCTCGTGAATTCTGCGGAAAACGATCCGCCCGCCGTCAGCTCGTCTGCGGACTCACTGGCTCCGCCGGAACCCGAGTCGATGCAAATGCTGTTTCAAGGTGAAAACCTCGACGGTTGGGAGGGAGACCCGCGACTGTGGTCTGTTCGCGATGGCGTGATTCATGGGGAGACCACGGCCGAAAACCGCGCCACTGGAAACACCTTCCTGATCTGGAAAGACAAGCAGATCGCGGATTTCGAACTTCGACTCTCCTTTCGCTGCAACGCGACCAACAATTCAGGGATTCAGTACCGCTCCAAGCATATCACCGAAGGAAACCCACCCAACCCTTGGGTCGTGCGGGGTTATCAGCATGAAGTTCGCAACGAGCTGAAATTTCCGAATGTCTCCGGATTTATCTACGACGAGGGAGGGAAACGTGGCCGCCTTTGCTTGGCAGGTGAAAAAGCGGTTTGGACGAAAGATGGAAGCCAATTCCTCGAGACGCTGATCACCGAAGCGGAATTCCAGCAACTCTTTCGGCTCGATGATTGGAATGATGTCGTCATCATCGCAGAGGCTAATACGATCACTCACTACCTGAATGGACGAAAGATCCTCGAGTTCACCGACGAAGACACCGATCGACAACTTCTTCAAGGAGCCATCGCGTTGCAGTTGCACGCCGGTGCGCCAATGTGGGCGGAATTCAAAAATATTCGCCTGGCCAAAAAGTCGCCCGCTCAGTCCGATCCTCAATAAACACGTGGCCTTTGGATTCCGACGATGCGTCACGCCCAGCCTTTACGGTTTCATTCCGGGATTCGCGCGATGATCGGCAGCAAGCTCTTGATCGCGCTGGCAACAATCCTCGCAGCATCCCTGCTTGCTCCTGCGACGGCCCGTGCAGAACCGCCCGCGGCGGACGAATCAACGACGCGGACATCAACGGACACGACAACAGCGACGCTGCAACAGGGGGCCGCAATTTATGCCCAGCAGTGCGCTTCGTGCCATGGCGCTGGCGGAGAAGGGGTCGCGAGCGCGTATCCGAATCCCCTGGTCGGAGATCGATCGGCCGGAGAGCTGGCAAGGTTGATCGAGGAAACGATGCCGGAAAACGACCCGCAGTTATGCGTGGCCGAGGATGCACGCGCCGTAGCAGCCTTTATCTACCACTCGTTTTACAGCAACGAGGCGCAGGTTCGAAAGTCGCCGCCGAAAGTCACCCTTGCGCGGTTGACCGCAAATCAGTTGCGGCAGAGTATCAGCGATCTTTATGCGGGCAGCGCGGGGGTCCCAGGCGTCACTGACGAGCGCGGAGTCAAAGCGATCTACTTTGATGGGGCAAGGTGGAAGGATGAAAACAAGAAAATCCAGCGCGTCGATGCAGGGATCGATTTCGACTTTGGACTCGAGAGTCCCGGCGAGGGGATCAGCGCCGAAGAGTTCTATATCTACTGGGAAGGGGGATTGAAAGTCGACGTGACGGGGCGCTATGAGATTGTCGTCGACAGCACGGTTTCCTTTGTGATGCATCTCGGTTCGCTGGAGCGATCTTTTATCGACAACCATGTGCAGTCGGGCGATAAGACCGAGTTTCGCGAGAGCATCTTTTTAACGGCCGGCCGAATCTACCCCTTCAAGATCGATTACATCCAGCGAAAGCGATTGACGCAGCGACCGGCTGCGAAGATCCGTTTGTCATGGGTACCCCCGGGCGGACCGCAGCAAATCATTCCTCGCGAAAACTTGATTCCCTCATGGGTCCCGGCGACATACTCGCTGCAAACGCCGCTGCCGCCGGATGATCGTAGCTACGGGTACGAGCGGGGAATCGGGGTGAACCGTCAGTGGGATGATTCGACCACGGCGGCAGCGATCGAATTTGCGGATATTGCCACCGAAGAGCTTTGGCCGCTGTACCAGCGAAAGCACCGGCAGGATGAGAACGCAAATCGCAATCAGATTCGCAGTTTTCTCCAGTCCCTCGCGAAGACGGCGTTCCGGGGAACGATCGACGATCCGCTGCGGCGGCTGTATGTCGATGCAGTGGTCGATGTGGAGCAGGATGATCGAGAGGCGATTCGACGAAGCCTGTTGATGATCTTGAAGAGTCCTCGGTTCCTCTACCCCGAACTGGCTCCTGCGGCAACGGAATCGCAGCGCGTGGCCAATCGACTGGCACTAGTGCTGCATGATTCGCTGCCTATCGAGCCGTGGCTTGTCGAGCAGGTCGATCGAAACGAGCTGGTGACGAAGGAACAAATTCGTAGCGCGGCGCAGCGAATGGTCCTTGATTACCGGACGCAAGCAAAAATGCGCGAGATGCTGCTCGAGTGGTTATCGCTGCAGAGTTTGGGGGAACTCACGAAGAATCGCGATCTCTTCCCGGAGTTTGATCCTTCGCTGGTCCGCGATCTGCAGCGGTCGATGCTCACGTTTTTAGATCATGTCGCGTGGAGCGATGCGAGCGATTACCGGCAATTTTTTCTTGCAGACTGGGCTTTGGAATCGGAGCGGATGATCGAGTTCTATGGAAACAAGGAAGCAGCGGAGGGAAATGCCGCTGGGACACCGTGGCGATTCGGAGTCCTGACGCATCCGTTGCTGCTGAGTCAGCTGGCGTATCATGACACGAGTTCACCGATCCATCGGGGTGTTTTCATCATTCGATCGCTGCTGGGAAGGACCCTTCGGCCGCCGATGGAGGCTTTTTCGCCCCTGAGCCCCGACTTGCATCCGGAGATGACGACGCGCGAGCGGGTGGTTCTGCAGACGAGTCCGGAAAGCTGTCAGGCGTGCCACGTTCAAATCAACAACTTGGGGTTCACGCTGGAGCATTTCGACGCCGTGGGGAAATACCGGTCGGAGGAGCGGGGCAAGCCGATTGACGCTTCGGGCCTCTACATCGATCGTGCGGGGAACGAAGTGCGTTTTGCCGGTTCGCGGGAGCTGGCTGCCTACTTGGCCGAGAGCGATGACGCACAGCGGGCGTTCGTGAACCGAGTCTTCCAGCATTTTGTGAAGCAGCCGGTTGCCGCATTCGGCGAGGGGAAGATGGAGCAATTGATGGCAACATTCCGCGAGCGGAATTTCAGTGTGCGAGAGTTGATCATCGAAATCGCGGTGATTGCCGCTTCGGAATATCCGGCAACGAAGCTCGAAGAGAGATCGCAACCCGCAGCCTCCTAAGGCACGGCTCGCTGCTCAGGGCTCGTGACTCAGGGCAGCGGCTCGTTTTGACGAGCAAAGAAGAAGAAAAAGAAAAAGTAGAAGGCCCAGTTGCTGGCGCTTTGGGAGTGAACAAAAAACCCCCTCACTTCTGAATGAGGATGACAACTCGAAAGCTTCGCGGTTAGAATGGAGAAATGGGTGAGTTAGAGTCCCTGCTTGGGGCCGATAGAAAGACGGACAAAGACAGTACAAAGACAGTACAAAGACAGTACAAAGATAGGCAGTGTCGTTCAGTGCGGAGGTCTTCGAGCAATGACGCGGTTACCCTTCGATGTCACGCGCCGTGAGTTTCTGAGAAAGACAGGGGTGAGTGTCGCTGCTGCCAACCTCGTGCTCGGCTTGCCAAGTCTTGGCTGGAGCCAGAGCGCTAGTGGTACCCCGAAGAAACGTTTGGTCTTTGTCTTCAGTCCTAACGGTGTAATCCCCCAGCACTTTTGGCCGGAGAGGCTCGGGACGGAATTCGAACTAAAGCGAATTCTCGAACCGCTCGCCGATTTCCGCTCGCAAGCACTGACCTTGCATGGTCTGTGCAATCAAATTCAAGGGGATGGCGATGGGCACATGCGCGGAATTGGCTGCCTGTTAACAGGCATTGAGCTCTTCCCCGGAGATGTCCAGGGAGGCTCCGATACGCCGGCCGGCTGGTCGAAGGGGATTTCGGTGGACCAGCATTTAAAGAATTGCCTGCAAGCCGACGCGGCCACGCAAACTCGGTTTGGTTCGCTGGAATTTGGGGTGATGGTCCCCAAACGTGCGGACACATGGACGCGGATGTCGTACGCCGGACCGAATCAACCGGTGGCTCCGATCGATGATCCCTACCAGATGTTTGACAAGCTGTACGGCCAGACCAAGAACCGCGAATTGCTGGCCAGTGTCCTCGATGGGCTCGGTGACGAGCTCGAGGGGATTCGGCGACAGATCAGTGCTGAAGATCGGCGATTGCTCGACGAGCATCTGGAAATGGTCCGTCAGGTCGAACAGGAGCTGGCGACCGAGCGGCAGCAGCTGAAGAACACGGCGGATGTCGGGCATGCGGTCCCGGAGCTGCCAGCCAACATTCATCCCGACAACGACAACATGCCGCTACTGACCCGGATGCAGTTGGACATGATGGTCAACAGCTTTGTCGCCGATTACGCGCGGGTCGCATCGTTCCAGATTACCAACAGCGTCGGCCAGCCGCGAATGAAGTGGCTCGGTATCGATGAAGGACACCATACGCTCTCGCACGAACCGGACTCGAACGAGGATGCTTTTGAGAAACTGATCAAGATCAACACGTGGTACTGCGAGCAGGTTGCGTATCTAGCCAAGCGATTATCCGAGACCCCCGAGCCTGGAGGGGATGGGTCGCTGCTGGATCACACGACGATTGTCTGGACGAATGAGCTGGGGAAGGGCAATTCGCACACGCGAAACAATATTCCTTTTGTCTTGATCGGCGAAGGAATCGGAATGAAGATGGGTCAAGCGATCGATTTCGGCAAAGTGCCCCATAATCGCTTTTTGATGACTCTGTGCGCGGCGATGGGGTATCCCGTCGAGTCGTTTGGGAACCCTGAATTCTGCAAGGATGGCATTCTCACAGGCCTCAGTTAGCAGCAGATTGTGATCACCGTACTGGGAAGACGAGCGATCGGTGCGATTCCACAGCACAGCTTTGCTCTGGATCGTTGTCGGCGTCGCACGGGGCTGACGCTGGTAGAGCTGTTGGTAGTGATCGCGATCATTGGGCTGGTGATCGGAATTTTTCTGCCTGCCGTGCAGAGCACCCGCGAATCATCGCGTCGGGTGATGTGCACAAGTCATATGCGGCAGCTGGGAATTGCCGCTCACCTGTTCCATGACAGCCATGGCAGTTTTCCTGCATCGGGCTGGACACAGCGAGGCCCAGGGAATCCGGCAGGGAAATACGTTGGCTGGCGGGCGCTGCTGCTGCCTTTTCTTGAGCAGAGGAATCTGCACGATTTCTATGACTTTCAGCAGCACTGGTGGGAGGGAGCGAATCTTGTTGCAGCAGCGGTTCCGGTACCGATCTATCGCTGTCCAAGTAGCCCGCAGGATCTTGCTGTTTTCACGGCGATTGCCAAGCCACCACGGCCAGCGATCACGTTTTCCAATCCGGTCGCAACGACCGATTATGAAGCGATTCAAGGAGTTCGTCCGGAATCGATCAATCCTCATCTCCAGAGGGCGATTTACGATGCCGGAAATCGCCGATCGGTGATGTCGCGAAACTCACGGACTCGGATGGCCGACATTCGCGATGGGAAAACACAGACGATCATGATCATCGAATGTGGGGGGCGACCCCAGGTCTATCGCCAGCAGCGCTATCGTTCGGAATTTTCCAACGACCAGGGGATCAGCTGGGCGGATAGCGAGGGGGCATTCAGCTTCGATGGTGCGTCGCACGACGGCAACCGCGAAGGGTGTGGACCTGCCGGAGGGTGCATGGTTGCGATCAGTGCGCGGAACGATAACGAACCCAGCAGCTTTCATTACTCCGGTGCGTTTGCTGTCTTTGCGGATGGGCGGGTCAGTTTCATTGCTCAGAGCGTCGACATCGCCGTCTTTGCGGCTGCCTGCACGATGAATGCAGGGGAAACCGAAGCGGGAATATGGTAGGACGCGAGCACCGGCAGGCCACAAAAAAAGAAGCCCGGTTCTTTTAGAACCGGGCCTCTTGCGTGAATTCGCTGCGATCGGGAAGCGTTAAACAGTAGCGCGGTAATGCTGGATGCTGTTTTTCAGTCCCTCTTCGATCGAGATTTGGGGATCGAAGCCAAGGATTGTGCGGGCTTGAGTGATATCGGCAAGGGACTGGCGAACATCTCCCTGGCGCGCGGGCTCGAAAATCGGTTCGATTTCGACTTTCAAGAGGTTGCGGAGCAGCTTGAGCAGGGTGAGCAGGGTGGTGCTGGAACCCTGTCCGATATTGAAGATCTGACCGGCAGCCGCGGGAACGGTCGCGGCCAGCAGATTTGCCGAGACAACATCCTCGACATAAACAAAGTCTCGCGACTGCCCGCCATCGCCATAGATTCGTGGTTGCTGTCCGGCCAAGATCATCGAGACAAAACGTGGGATGACGGCGCTATATTCGCTGGTGGGATCTTGTCGTGGTCCGAAAACATTGAAGTAGCGGAGGCAGACCGTTTCGACGCCCAGGCCGCGAGTGAAAGCTTGGCAGTACATTTCGCTGGCAAGCTTCGCGGCGGCGTAGGGGCTCAGCGGGGCAGGGGGGTCCGATTCCCGTTTCGCAACGAACGGGGAGTTTCCATAGGCAGCGCTCGTCGACGCAAAGACGAGGCGTTTCACCCCGAATTGGGCAGCGGCCTGCAGTAGATTGACGGTCGAGGTGGTGCACCACTGGTGACAAAGCAGCGGCTCGCGAATGCTCCGCGGGACACTGGCCATCGCCGCATGGTGGAAGACGTAATCGACATCTTCGACAGCCTCAAGCACCACATGCGGGTCTGCCGCGTCCCCGGAAATCCAATGGAATCGCCCCTGCAGATGAGCAAGGTTTTTTTCGAACCCGGTGCTCAGGTTATCGAGGACCCGGACCTTGCAACCCAGAGCAACCAGCCGCGTTGCGAGGTGCGAACCGATGAAACCAGCTCCACCCGTGACCAAACAGGTTGCACCGCACAGCGAAGAGAATGACAAATCCATTGTGGATGCAGGAGTCCGGTGAGTGTGATTCCGCGGTCTGAGCGAGAAGGGGACAGCAGCAGTGGACTACGGGCTCTTGGGAAACGAATCCGCGGGTTGCTGGGCGGGGTCCTTGGGGTTGTTGACGGGAACTGGAGAGGTCTCCGCTTTGCCCGTATCGGCTGATTCATCGGCTGGTTTTGCGTTTTCACTTGCGAATTTCTCGGCTGCTTGGCGATGCACGCTCGCGAGATCCTCAAGACCGGCCTGAGTGTAAGCAGTCGCCAGCCCGCGGTGTGCTTGGAGACGGAGGGAAGGGACGGGGAGGACTTTTTCGAGGTCCGAGATGGCGTCAGTGGGGCGGTTGAGAAGGAGATAGATTTGACCGCGAGTCTCGAGGAAGTAAAGCAATTGCTCGGCGGTGCCAGGGGTGATTTTTTTATCCGCCAGCTCGATCGCCGAATTGATCAATTGCAGCGACTGGTCGAGGAGCGTCTGATCTGCTGTTTCCTTGGCGATCTGCGATTTTGCCACGGCAAGGTTGTTCAGGATTGCTGCCGACTGGGGCATGTCTTTGGCGGCCAGTTCCAATTCGATCGATGCGACTTTCGAATCCCCTTTGAGCATTGCGATCGTGCCGCGAATGAAGTGCGCGAGCGATGGCGAGCTGCCCTCGATCAAACTTTCCCGCAGCGCGACGACTTCCGGGCTATCTTCGCGGGCAGCGGCAAGGACGGTATCGCCAACCGCTTTGATGACTGCTGGATGCGAGGGTGCGAATTGGCTGGCCCGCTGAATCAGGAAGAGACGCTCGCGAAGTGTTTCAGAGGAAGTATCGTCCGGCTTAATCGACTGGGCATAGAGGACCAGGCATTCCCCGAGCGCACTCCGCAGCCGATCGTCTTTGGAAAGATTCAGACCGGTAAAGAGCGTATTGACGGCATCCGAATAGCGTTTCAGAAATATAAGAATCTGTGCTTGAGTGAGCCGAACATCGGCGCGGGCAGGTTCGTCATTAACCATTTCATCGATGTAGCGAAGTGCCTGCTGAGCGAACTCGACAGCCCGCTGCTCTTGGCCTTGCGAGCGAAGGAGGATCGCGATTTGAATCGCGCGGATCGGCTGGGCTTTCTGCAGCACCTGGAGCAGTGGAACCGCTTCGAGGATTCGCTTGTCGCGAATCAGTGCTTCGGCACGCCATGCATTGATCTGGAGGTCGTCTGGGAATTTTGCATAAGCAATCTCCGTCAACTTAACAAAGTCATCTTGCTGCTCCGGAGTCCACTTGGCCGCTTCATCGGTCTTGAGCTCATTGCGGAGCAGCCAAAATGCTGCTCGTGCCTCGTTTTCCGTGAAAGCCAATTCGCGATACTGGCGGCTTGCCTCTTCTTTCTTCTCGAGCAGCGAAAAGACTTCGGCCTGCTGCAGCCGGAGGTCAATATTCTGCGGCTCGTCGCGGAGGCGACGCTTGAGCAGCAATTCGACAACCTTATAGTCTTCTTCGCGGTAGGCCTCGACCAGTTTTCGCGAAATCATACGGTTGCGCCATGTTTTGGAACTGGACCAAGCGACCGCCGAGCCGGTGATCATGAGTGCCGTAACAATCACGAACGGCAGGGCCCACAGAGAGCCTCTCCAGCGAACACTCATCAGCCAATTGAACCCGAACTGGGTGCACCAGCGAAACCAATTCAGCGGATTGAGATAACGTTTCATGATCGCCGTGCAAATCGAAGATTGGGAGAGCCGCTAAAGGCGGATCGAAACCCTTTTTTAGAGGGCGTCTCTGAGGTTAGGAATCGGATTCCAGCAATTGTCGCACTGAGGAACTCGTTTGGTCGCGGACGACGACCAGCGAATTGGCGATTTCGTTGATCTCTGCTGGTGTCAGTTCGCGATCGGGCATGGTCCAGAACTGGAGCATGATCGTTTGGGCCGAACCTGATGTTTCGGCATAATCATCCGTGATCAGCGGGATGAAAGGAGCGAGCAAACGCCCGAAGAGCGTATACGAGGGGGGCGTTGGAATCGCGCCATCGGAATCAATCGCGGTGAAGAAAAGATAGCCTTTCTGATCCTGCTCTTTCGTGAAATACCCGACGGCGATCGGTTTTCCGGAATCGACTTTGAGGTTGTATCGCTCCTCAAGATTCCATTCCTGGACTTCATAACAGACACACAATTCGTGCCAACCAACAAAGGGCTGGCTCATGACGATTTGCCCGACAACGTTTGTATTGCCGCACGTCCAGACGTCTGCATGTCGACCGAGTTGGGGGTCGTCACCATCGCGCATCAGTTCATGCTTGCCGACCGTCAAAACGCCCACTTGGCCAGGAAGAAAGTCATTCGGTGGATCGAACAGCAGCGCTTCTTTGGAGGTCACCGGACGAGAATCAGTCCGGCCAAAAGCGACTCCACCAAGCATGAAGAACCCCGAGAGGATCGTCACGCCAAGAAGTGCGGCGGTCGACCATCGAATGCCCTCCTGGGCAGAAAGTGGCTCAGGGTTTTCTTCCTGTACAGCATTCTCACGCGTACCGGCGAATTCGTTCCAGGTAAATTCCTCGTCGGAGTAATCTGCGGATTTGAACCCCAGCGAGTAATTCCATGCGATCGCCAGGGGGTTCGCGCCGAACTTGCCCTCACCGATATCGACCGGGTGGAGGAGGAGACCCGCAAAGACATCAAACGAAAAGAGCAGGCCAGCAGCAACGAGAAGGGAGATGTAACCGATCATGTCATGCAGCAAACCGCTGGTCAGATCGTACTGGTACCAGGCTTCGGCAAGCGAGATCACCACGACGCGGAAGATGTTGGCGACGATTGCGAGACCGAGGGCAATCGCCACATAGAGCGGGGCAACGATCAGCGGACGTTTCTTCCAGACCAGAACCAGGAGCGCAAGGAAGCACATCGTGAAAGCCGATTGGATGCCGCTGCAGGCTTCGGCGACGAACAAATTTTTCGTCGGCAGTTTAATCGCATTGGCAAACGTGTCTTGCGGCACCCCCAGCAGGTCCAGGTACAGCGATGCCAGCTGGGACGTTATCTTCTGCAGTCGTGAGACGAGCGACTGGGCATGGAGTTGTGGGATCCGCACAAACATGATCAGGGGCAGGGCCAAATATCCCAACGAGCCGCCAGAGATCGAGCTATGGCTGAAGAGAAACGAAGTTGCCAAGAGCAGGAAACCGACACTCCCTAACCAGGACGATGCCAGCAGGGCACCGCAGGCGAGGAACACGCCACCGAGAGTGGCAAGGAACCAACCCCAGCGTCCGCGAATGAAATGCCAGTGGCGATTCCACCGCGCGAAAGCGAGATAGCCGACCCCGAGGAGAACAAACGGGAAATACTGATACAGTTCCTGCCGCCACAGCGTCCGCATGTAGGGAATCAAGAACGGGAGACAGGCCAGGAGCGTCACCCCCCAGAACAGCTTTCGCTGGCTCGTCGGACTTCCGAAGAGACTCGCGAAGAATCCGCCATGCAAAACTGGGGAAAGTTGCAGGGGCTGGTCACTGAGGGCAGACATAAAAAAAGGCCGGAAAAAGATCAGCAGAGATTCGAAAAGAGCTTTCCCAACCGACCCTAGGTTAATCGATCGCCGCAGAGGACTCAACGGTTGAGCCGCCGCCGAGCGACTTGTTCTCTCGAACTTCATCTTCAATTACGGCGCCGTTGCGAGACGCGGGTCCGCGACCAGAGACGACCATCGACGGCTTCTTGCCGCTGGATGCTTTCCGGTCCTGGTTATAGCCGTAATCGCCGCGATACTTGCTGGCGTAACGGCTGTACTTGTAGTAGCCATAACCGCGGTAGCCATCGCTGCCCGAAGCGTCGTCGGAGGCATTGACAATGATACCCAGGATTCGGGCCCCCACGGAGCGGAGGATGCTGACCGCCTCTTTCGCATTGGAACGCGACTTTCGGCGAATTTTCAGCGTCAGGAGAACCGCATCGACAAGACCAGCCACAATACTGGGGTCGGTCACAGCCAAAAGCGGAGGGGTATCGACGATCACATAATCGTACTGATCCCGCAGCCACTTCATGAGATCGCCCATTTCGGGCAGGGTGAGCGCTTCGGCCGGGTTGAGAGGAACAGGGCCTGCGGGCATGACAAACAAATTTGCCAGCGGCGTGGGGTGGATCGCTTCGATGGGTTCGCAATCGCCGTTGAGCACATTGGTCAGCCCGGTCGAGGATTTGATCGCAAAATTATCGACGATTTGTGGGCGACGGAGGTCGGCATCGACAAGGATCACTCGCTTTCCCGCCTGGGCGATTGAGGCGGCGAGATTCCCAGCGATCGTGCTCTTTCCGTCCGACGGGAGAGGACTCGTAACCTGGAGGACCTTGGCGTTTGAGGCATTCGCTTCGAAGAAGATATTTGTTCGACAAGCGCGAATGGCTTCGGCGGGAAGCGAGGAGGGCCGGAGAATGACCGAGAGTTTGTCGTCGAGCCCGTCATAGGGATCGACTTCTCCCTTCTTGAGCTTGCGACGGCGTCCTGGGTCGTAAGGGATATGCGTGAAGATGGTCGCCTGAAGACTGTTTTCGATTTCCTCGGCGCTGCGGAACGTGGCGGCTTGGCCTTCGAGGATGTAAGCCAGAATTCCACCGCAGAGCAATCCAAGAAAAAGCCCTCCCCCGAGACACTTGAAGATGTTGGGGCCGACACGCCGAGCTTGGCTCGGTTGGGTCAGAGAGGTGAGCATCATTCCCGGTTGCCTTTCCGAGAGGTTGATCCGCGCCATCTGTTCTTCGATCAGGGAGAGCAAGCCTGTTTCTCGCTCCATTTTTCGTTTGTAGGCATCGTTCTCCTGCTCGGCGACAGCCAACGCATCGGCAGGGCCTTTGAGCCGATCGATCTCTTGGTTCACATTTTGTATCTGACGGACAAGCAGCCCGCTTTTGGCGCGAAGGGTCGAGAGCGCCGTTTCAGCCGCCACAAGCGCTTCCTCCTTCTCTTTCTGGCTGTTTTCAAGGAGCTGAGAAATACGATCGGTGAACTCACGACTGAGTTTTTCGAATTGCTCTTTTGAATATTTGATTTGATCATCGAGGTTGCGAACGCTGGGGTGATTCTCCCCGAGCTGCGTCGCATTCTTCTGACGCTCGACAATCAGCGGTACGAGCTGTTCTTGGAAACCGAGCCGACGGAGGTCAAAGTCTTCATCGCCA
>Ga0169931_10011584_pt1 | contig 12388 bp, 3 predicted proteins | sample Kivu_15m_20L_FD_129675 | JGI IMG/M metagenome (GOLD analysis project Ga0169931, IMG submission 129675) | Freshwater microbial communities from Lake Kivu, Western Province, Rwanda to study Microbial Dark Matter (Phase II) - Kivu_15m_20L... | ecosystem: Environmental > Aquatic > Freshwater > Lake ...
CTTTGAATTTAATGTTTCTGGGAGTAGTTTTAACTCCGTACCCCAGATTGTCCTCAACTTCCAGAGTTAAATCGTAATTAAAATTTTCTTGGACTTCAGAACAGTAAGTAACATTTATGTAAATTTCTCTATTTTTGTCAATAACACCATTTATAGCATCAAATTTCAATTGATTTGGTATCTTCTTGTTGTTATTAACTAGTTGCCATTTGCAAGTGACCTCAGAAATATTTTTAATTCTAATCTGCCTTTGTACCGGCTGGTTGATGATGGCCTTCTCAAAATCAAGAAAATCAGACTCTAATTCGAATTTTGGTTCTACCCCTCTGCAAGTCAGGCTGATTCTTATAGGCTGAGGATTATCTTTTATTAAACATATGAGCTCGTCTTTGTGCTCTACGGGTCTACTTGGGAAGGTGTACACATCCAACAAGATAGATTCATCTTTTTTTATATCGAAAGAATTTTTTACTAAAATAAACGGAGATTCATGTGGGTTAGATGAAGTTTTCCCACCAGCTTTGCTGTGAGTGTGGGTCTCGGTGGTATCCCCTTGGCTACCAAAAAGAAAAGGAATAGGAAAGCCTAACCCTTCAAAATTAAGATTTGAGAGAAATACAAAATCGACTTTGACATCAAATTGGCCATTATTAGTGAATCTCAGCACTTTGCAATTTGTTTCTTTGTATTTTTCATACACTCTCTTTTCATCTTTAGTTATTAGTATAGGGCCAAAATCTTCTTCTATAATATTCTTCTTGTTTCTGAATAATCCAATTGTTCCCGGTTTAACCATTTTAATATTCAAAGGATTAGTTGATAGCGAAGGATAATCGGCGATTCCGTTAAGATTCAGTTTCTTCTGTACTGGAGGATATGTCATTATTTCAAAGGATATAGGTTGTGTCTTTCTGCCTACTTCTTTTGTATAGAAACCAACTAGTAATCTTATTCTTTCGTTCTTCTTAATAATCCAACGTGTTTGGTCTACTAAAATATCTTTCAACTTAAATTCAACTAAAGGTGCATTATCTTTTGCGTCCTTTGCTTTTGTATTCGGATTCTTGGCCTTTTGTTTTTCTTTCAAAGCATTTGCTTGAGCTTCCTTCAATTTATATTCTTCCAATTTTTTATCTTGTTCGATCAAAAGTTGGATAATCTCATCAATAGTATTCTTTGTATAATCAGCATGAATTCCTTTTATGAAAAATGATTGGATAGGAATCCTTTCCGGTCTTATAGGAGCTTTCTTGATTATTTGGAATTCCTCGTCGGGAGGTATTGGCAAATCTTCAATATCAGGAAGAATTGGCTTAGGTATACTATTCATAAAAGAAGTGAGTAATGCATGGATTTGATATTCGAATTCTATACGCTTACTTATTCTTTCCACCGGTTTTATAGAAATCATCGACTGATTGACTAATGAAGGATACGTTGGCAATTTTGTAGCGTTGTCAAATACCAAGCTGGCATTTATGTTTAGACTCTTGTTGTGACTATCGTTTTGGAAATTCATTCTTTGTTCTTCGTATTCTTTCATTCTGTGATCATTAAGCTGAGATATTTTATTAATAAGTCTTTCTTTCTTTGCATTGTATTCATTCTTTTCTTCCTCAGTCCATTTTTTAGGGGAAGAATATTTGTTGTCGTTAGATTTATTGAATTCTTTTAATATACTGTCAAGGAAAGTATGTGATTTATTTTCATGAGAATTTCTAATAGATACTCTCTCAATAATTTTAGGCATGACTTTAGTTATTGTTGATTTTTTTCTTTTATTTTTGTCTTTGCTTTTAGTTTTATCTACAGGGTCCTCTTCTTTTATTATCCTTTTTGGCCTCTTAGTCCATTCAATTATATTACATACTTCGTCTCCATTTTCATCTTGAGGGAAATCTAAATAGGCTAGGATCAAATTTTCATCTTTTAAAGCTTCATCCACGATTTCTAGCATAACTTCTTCATTTTCAACATATTGTGATTCAAAATCATCAAAGACAACCCCTACATCACAATCATCTAAAGTTAGTCTATTTTTAAGCAATTCAATCATGATGTCTTTAGATAAATATCCGTACTTCTTTTCATCAATTGGAGTATCGTCAAATTTAATTTTTTTATTCATCTTAGCATGTTTCATTAATTTTTCTCTTTCTATTTTGGCTGCCTCTAGTTCTTTTTTCTTTTCTTCCAGAAAAGCTTTTGCTTTGTCTACAGTATGCTTGAAATCGTTATTCTGATTCCATTCTAATAAAGTAGACATTGAGATAATCCCTCTAAAATTATGTTTTCTTTGTTCCTTTAAAATCGAAGTTTTACCAGATAGATGTGGACCTATCAGGACTATGTTAAATTTTTCAGATTTTTCAATAGGTGGTGGCATTTTGATATCTTCTTCCTCTTCAGGAATTTTGAAATCTATCCTTTCCAGATGTTTTTCAGTCAGTTCAATTACTGAATTATCTTGATCTGAATTAAATTTGTCTACTGCCGTTCTTAATTGTGAAATCTGCTCATTAAGGGCTTGATTGTATTTACTTAATTTCGTCCAGATGGGTTCACCTGGTTTTCTGATTGGAAGATCAATAGAATTAGTTATGTTCTTAGTAAGGGGTTTGTAATTTCTGATTATCTCTTCTTCTTTCAAGTATTGATTATCGAAATCTACTGAATATACTTCTATATCAGTGTCATTAGGATTATATAATTCTAAGAAGTTATAAGCGTATTTAAAATAGGGTAAAACAGGTCCGATGTCGACTGTATCTGGAATTATGTCTAATGCTATGTTTTGTCCTCTTCCCTTTAAAAAGAATTCGATGGGTCTTGAAGATTCTTCAATAACAAACGCATATCTGCTAGTGTATTCTTTCTCTTTCGTAGGTATAAAATATGCAACAAGTGTTTGTTTCTTACCAGGTTCTAATTTACCAGACGTTTGGGAAATGAAAAAGACGCTCTTGTCTTCTCTCTTTTCTTCCCGTTCTGCCTGTTTGCTTGGGGTATCCTTATTATCTATTCTCCATTTACATGTAACTTGCCTTATATTTTCAATCCTGAATTTGACAACTTTCTTTCTACCAATGTATACCTTATTGAATTCTATATTAGTTGAGGATATTTTTAGTTCAGGTATTGTGACAAACGAATTTAGTTCTACTTCATAATTTTCTCCATCTTTCATGACTAGTTTCAAAAACTGCGAAACTTTTTCAAGATTCCTGGAATTCGTCTTGTGAGTAACAGTTATCGTCACCATAGAGGAGGGCTCTAAATATACTCTATCATTATTAGAATTAGTAGAAACTACGTAACCCAAATCATTCATTAATTTTTTATCTATCATGAACATTAAAGGAACCTTGTTGTAGTTATAAACATTGAAATTATAATCGAAGCTTCTTCCAGCAACTATGTTTCCGAAATCACATGTATACGATGCTACTTTTATTTCTTTAAGGAATCCAGCCAATTGAGCCTCTCTTTGAGCTGCTGTATAAGGAGGTTTGTTAGAATATGTCTTCACATTAGGATTGAAGTTAAGTATTTCAGACTTGCTAATCTTTTCTGCAAGCTTTTTAGCAAGACTTTTTCTGTTTATTTCCATTTCTATTTCAGCTTGTTCGTTAATATTAATTATCGACATAGATTTTTTCTGTTCAGAATTACTCAGATTTTTAGTCCTCTGTGGCAATAAGGCTTTTTTCCTTGGGTAGTAATCATCATATTTTTTCCTACGCAAATCAAGGTCAGCCTTTGCTTCAATCATCTTTTCCTGGAAATCTGATTCTAATCTGTTCAAAGAGAATAGGATACCGTGATAAATTCCGATTGCTCTTATTTTAACTTTTATAGGCTCGAAATGGGCGATTTCTATACTGATTTCATCTTCAACAAAATCAGGGATCCCAGGGATCATTTCAATAAATATTTTTTTACTTTCTCCTTTAATTATTGTGTCATGATATGAAGAAAGGCACAAATATCTCATTTTATCTGTAACATAGCTGATTTTGTAAGAAAAATTTACCTCTCCATCATTTTTTATAACCATGTCAATTTTAGAAGCCACATTAAAAGGAATTTCTCCAAAAGCAATTTTGATTTCCCCTCTAGGCATTTCAAATACTTCGTTGCCTTCATTAGCGATAATTTTGTATTTTATCTCACTAGCTTCTCCAATAAGCTTTACATCATATTCAGGGCCACCCTCAACTATACACCTGGCAATCGCGTTATATCTTTGATTAGGACCGGGTATGAAAGTGATTTCAGCGGTCTCAGTCTCTCCGCTTTTTAATTTTCCATTCATAGGCACGATACTGAAAATTTCGTTTAAGGGAATTTTTTTATCTTGTTTAGTCTTCTTAAGAGATTCATAAGAATTTTCTAGCTCAATTAAAATCCATTCATAAGTAACTTCAAGATCTGAGTTACTTTCTAAAACTAATAACTTCTTGGCATAAGTGTCATTCAATAAGCATCCAAAATTAATTTCGCTTGGCATGTCTTTCAAATTAGGAAAATTGATGCTGACTTCTAAAGGATATACATCGATTGAATCGTGATTTCTGTGCTCAATATTTATAGACCCTGTTAGCGTATCTATTTTCTTTTTCATTTTGCATTGACTTGTCAGGAAGTCGACTCTTATTGTCTCAGATTGGTGAGGCTCGATTATAAAATATTCCCTATCGATTCTAAAAAGGGGAGATGCTGAAGCTGTGAATTCTGCTCTAAGCTCTTCAGCATTTTTTATGGTTAGAGTTTTAGAGATATAATCCTTATCATAGTCCTTGTCAAATGAGTAATTGAAATTCAATTTGTGAGGTGGGAAAAATTCTAATTTTGGCTCGATAAAATTTGCAGTGACTATGACACTATCAGTGATTTTAATCCCTGTGTTTTCGCTTTCTTTTCTACTGTACACGTCGAATATTTCTTGGCAAAATCCTTTATTCTTAGAAAACGCTTTCATCAAGAAGTCAAAGCAGCGTTTGCTTCCTAAAGGTTTAAGAGGTTTCATATGATTCAAACTGAAAATGACTTCCTCTTCTTCTTGATCTTTCTTCGAGTTCTGATTTTTCTCGTTTTCTGATATTTTTTTCTTAGGATTTTTTCTTGGGACCCAGTAAATATACAGTGGACTTCTTCCTCTATTTTCGAAGTATAGAGGAATTTCTTTTTCTTTCATAGTGAACATCGTTCCAAAATTTACTTTCTTAGTTTCTTCTGTAATAACGATTGTTGTACCTTCTCCTTTGCATCTTAAAGTTATTTCGAAATCTTTTCCTTCATCAATTTTAAAATACATAGTCTCTATGAATTTCAGATTATCATCAGGTTTGCATACTACTACGAGAGTTATCGAATCGTTTTTGCTGATTTTTCCAGTTTTCTCCAATATTTTAAATATGCTGTTTGTGTTTTTCATGAAAGCAGTGTAAAAGGCATCAATCGGTGTAATATTGTGGAGTGTGATTTTCTGCTCTCTTTCTTTTAGAACTTCCACAGTGCCGAAATCAAAATCATTTCTATCATTTTCTACTTTTACAGATGGACCGTTACTAAATGCAAGCACATTTATAGTGCTTATGTAACTGGAATCTTTATCAGAATTTTTTGTCTTGCATCTTATATCCAATTTAAGAGAAATTTTGTTAAGTCTGACTGCTTTGAGAGCTACGTTTAGTGTGAAAGTCTGTTCAGGCTCGATCACACCACTTTCAGCTTCGCAAACTACAATTCCCCATGATTTAGAGGATTCATCTTGTGGCTGAACATGAAACTGAGCGCAAAGGGTAGTCGAGGTATTAGTTAGTTTTATTTTTCTGAATTCTTCTTTTCTAATAAAAACATCACCGAAATCCAGCATGTTAGAAGGTTCAATAATAACTTCAGGAATTTCACAAACGGCCGTAACTGGTAAAGTCAGCATGTCAAATCCGATTCCTACCATGTCCATCAAGACTACTACATCATACGACCTTTCGTCTTCGGGCTTGAATTGGATTTTTATTCTTTCTACTTGATCTGGGTGGATTACACCATTCTTCTTATCGATTATAAATATAGTCTCTATCTTCTCAGCATCTTTTGCGTCAGTAGAAATACGGAGGTTGTATTCGATACTTACCTTTGAGCAATTAATGAGATCTACAGTTTCGTATGAATTAAATCCGAGTGATACTTTTGCGAAATCTATTCTCTCTTTTGAGAATTTACAAAATGGAGCTATCACGTGTCCTTTGAAAACAACAGGTAGAACTGTTCCTGATTTTATAATACGAACTAAAAATTTCTCAGAGAATTCTCCAAGTCTTTCTGCATAGAAATCGATAGGAATTGAAAGTTCTCCTGAATCTTTGTCACTTCTTGCACGGATTACTCCTCTATTTTGTCTAAAATGGAATTGCTTGGCACAGGGAGTATTAGGTGATTCTATTTCGAATTCACAATCGATGACACCTATGTTTGTAATGATGAGTTTCTGATCAATGGGAGTTTTCTTATCGGTTATGGCTATGTCTAAAAGATTCACCTCGTTAAAAGAAAGCTTGGCTTTAGGTCCGATTCCAGTACCTATCATTTTTAGCTTCAATCTTTTGTCTAACCCCGTTACATCACAATACGCCTTAGATTTGTATAATTTGGATTTTTCTGGCTTAAAAGTAATATTTATTGACATTTGAGTATTCGGCCATATCTTTCCGCTGATCGGCTCAAGTTGAAAATTATCATCCTCAAAGCAGATTTGGTCTTCAATCAAACTCTTCTTAATTTTTTCAAATCTTCTTGCTATAATATTCTGACTTTTCATGTGGTTCCTTTCATTAATTTTTATTATTTCTTCTTCATCATAGGAATCTTCTAGATCGATTGATGTATTGTCTTCTCCTACTACTTCTTCGTAATTAAACTGCAATTCATTCAAGATTTTCTCTTCTGACTCCTTTTGATGAAGTGTCTCGAAAACTTTTCTTTTAGCTTCCTCTTCTTTTTCTTTAGACGGATGTTTTTTCCAAACGAAATCAATTGGCACAGATGTGTTGTTAATTATTTGAATGATAGATTGAGATTGTAAGGTAATGTAAGCATCTTCGAGTTTGATCTTGTTCAAAGAAAGCCTCACATCATCATTTTTAGATTTGCCGAGAACATTTATAGTAACATCATATTCGTCATAGGTTAAGATCATCTTTCCTTCGTAGATCCCTTCTTCTTGAGGACAGAACGCACAGATAATCTGCTCGCTTTTTCCTACGTCTAGGATTCCTTCTTTTTTATTCACAGAGATATTCTGCGAAGAGCATTTCAGCATCCATTTAGTAATTTTCTCTCCAACGTTTCTAAGGATCATAGGTTTTTCGACTTTATATTTGACAGGAACCTCTCCGAAATCGATGAAGTCCATAAAATCTAGCATGGCTTTACAGCCTATCCCTCTGATCGGTACCAAAAATTTCTCTCTTTCTGTGATTACCACTAAATCATAGCTTACGTCAACTTTGGCCTCTGGGGTGAATTTAATCAGATAGGAAACTTCCATGCCGGGGGCAACTTTGGTGTTAGACAATTCTGAAGTTGTAGCTCCGCCTTTCTGGACGAGTGCTCCATTTTCGTTTAATTTCCCTGGATCTTTTCTAAAGGATGTTACTTGGAATAATCTATTCTCAGGATGAACGATGTTTACTCTCCGGGGAACAATATCTCGATTTCTAAATTCATTTTCATTAAAAATTTAACCTTACCTCAGTTTTAAGACTTTAGTTAACACTTGTAAAGGCTCGTAATCTGTAAATAAAATCACTTTTGGCTCCGGTTGAAAAATTGGTTGGTTGATATCAACTGCGCAGTTTTGGTGAAGGGAATTATCAGCAATGTTCAGAAATTGAATAATTTTAATATTCTTGTGCTGTTCTAAAATAGAATTCTCAGCACGCTAAAAATTTCAAAATAAAAAGAAAATTATAACAAATTAAAAAATACCATTCTCGCTACTGCTTCTTGATTCACTTCCTTGTTTTTCGAATCTTTATTCTTAGGTTTCATAAAAATTATTATTTAAATAATTAAATTCCTTATATAAATATTCATTAGTATTTATTAAAATAAAAATTTTCAATAAAGTTTACTTATTTAAGTGATAATTAGTCTTTTAAATTTATTTAAGAATTTTGGAAAGAGGTCCTCTCTTTGATTTAATTCTGCAGAAGGCTCCATCAGGTTGGATTTGTCCTTCTTTCTTGGCTTGTAAGTATTGTTGATGTGTTAAGTAGGAGAATCCCATCTTTCTTGAAACAACTACCTTTTGTCTTCCTGGGAATTTCATGGAAGCTCTTCTGAAAGCTTCTTTAGCGTGTTCAATGTTTTCTTCTTTAACTCTGACGCTCATGAGGATTTGATCAATTTTAACTCTTGCAACTTTTCCGTAGGGTTTACCGTAGGCACCTCTCATACCAGTCTGGAGACGATCTGCTCCAGCACAACTAAGCATTTTGTTTATTCTAAGTACGTGCCAGGGGTGAACTCTCATTCTCATATGGTATCCTTCTTTTTTACATTTTGTGATTAAAATTTTATTTGCGGCAACACGAGCAGCTTCTAAGGCTTCAGATGAGATTTGTTCTAATTCTTTTGAGACTAAATTGATGCAAATTGGAAGTTCCTCATATCCAGCTCTTTTGTGTCCGATATCGTATGATCTAATTTTTGGATCTGGGACACCTCTGTTGTATCTAGATTTAGGGAATGGCTTTCCGTTGCAAATTCTATAGCATCTTCCTGGTCTTCTACCCATTTAAATTAATATGTAAATTATCATTAGATATTAACTTTAAATAAATATTTTTCAATTATTAATTTATTTTAATTTAATTTTTAATATTTTATATTCGAATTGTTAGTGAAATTTTTTTATTCTTGAAATAATTGAATTCGAAATTTATTCTAACAATTAGATAAGTAATCTTATATTAGAATTCAATAAATTAAAATGAAACATTCCTCTACTCAAAATATGAAAGAGTATATAGTAGAAAAAATTGTAAACAAAAAAGTGAGGGAAGGCAAAGTTTTCTACTTAGTGAAGTGGCAGAATTATCCTGAAACGGAATATACATGGGAATCTGAATTAAAATTAGAAAACTTAAAAGAGCTTATCAAAGAATACGAAGAAGAAAATGAATTGAAGAGCTCGATCGATAAAACCATAAATGTTCTTAAAAATAATCCCAAATCATTCCCTCCCGAAGGTAGTTTAGAAATAGACAGACCGAAGGAAATTAGAAGATTGAAGATAATTAGAGGCGAACTATTTATGAAGGTTAAATGGTTTCCTCGTGTGAGCGGTCTTATCCCTAAGAAAAGTTTAATCAAATATGATGCGATTAGAAATGTTTATCCTCTCATCGTTCTCAAGTTCTTAGAGAGAAAGATTACATTAAATGACATTTCTATTTCTGAATTATTAAAAGAAAATAAAATGTGTAAAGATTAATATTTATATAAATTTTCTTTAATATTAGTAGATTTAATATTTCAATTTAAAATAAGAGAAGCACTTAATGTATATTTTATCTTTATAAAAATGAATATTTCTTTCTTAATTACCATATAAATTTTAATTGATTTAAAAGGTGTTCTTTTTTGAAAATTTTTAAATATTCAATTTAGAATAATTATTTCAAAAAAAATGTTTTCTTATTTAAATATTTTTCATTTCACAATATTGCTTATCTTACTATTCTTAGCTGCTTTTCCTATTATTTCAGCTTCTTCTACTTACGATTCATTTCTAAATATTTATAAAAATCATAAATTCGCATCAAATAATTACGAACAAAATGCCAATTCAACATGGAAAGAATTTTTCGTATCAGAAAATGTGACAAATTTAGTAAAATGTATTCCTTTCTTTATTGACGATGATAAAGAACTTGATCTTTTTGTTCTTGATGCAAAGTCAAGATTGTATTGGGTTTCAAACATAAGAGGTACTAGCAAAGAAATAAAACATAATTTAATTTCAAGTTCTAAACTGAGTGATTTTGTGGTATCTACCAGCATCGATTTTCAGCAATCAAATTACGGTAGCAAATTTTACCTCTTAGGGATAAACTCTAAGAACGACAAAATTTTAAAATATGATCCCTTTCATCGGTCTTTGAATAATTCAATTGGCTGGAAAGAGTCTACTTTTTTTGATATAAACGACGAAAATCTAGCGATTAAACCATTAATCTCAAACTCGGAAATTATCTCTATCCACCTTTACCAATTTGAAGCTAAAAGTTATAGCGAAAACAGAAAATTACTTTTACTTAAACTACAAAATTATTACGATTATTCTATGAATTTGTTGAAGATAATTATATCAGACGATACCATAGATGATATTTCTTTAATAAGAATAAACAATAATATTCGAATTGTCGGTGCTTACGATATGAATAATGATGGTTTGATTGATATACTCTATATCGATGATAGTAATACACTGTATGTGATGATAAACGATGATCCGTATTATTGGCATGTTACGATCGCTATTTTACAGCCAATAACTATACAAAATATCCCTAGGATATTCCTAATCGACGCAGATGGGGATGGATACTCTGACATAGCAACAGCGGATACTGTCTCCAACACAATCGGCTTGATATTCAACGAAGGGAAAGAATTTTGGATGGACGTATCAAAATTTTTCTCAAACGGATCGAACAGAAATACAATTTATAAAAAGAGTATAGGTAGTTTTATACCGTTGATCGACGTTTACTCTGAAAAATTGTCTGATAAGAAAATCAAGGACTTCACGGTTTATCAAATAGCAGATAGAAGAAGAATCAATTTTGAGATCTTTGCGATATACGATGATAAATTATATTGGTTTGTAGAAATCGACTTAAACGTTCCGAACTCCTTCGAGTGGGGGTCACATAAGACTGTCCAGAACTATATGTACTGCATGAGTAAATGTGAAATAGTTGTTGAAAAGCAGGAAGTGACAGATAGCTTGAATTATGATATGATTTTTGATATAGACATGAATAGCGATAGATTTCCAGAATTTATAGTCTATTCAATCGAAGAAAATTCCTTGTTTTGGATTAAAAAGTATACGCCGTATTTGACTGGATTTGGTTGGAATTCTAATTTCTGGATTTATATTATTATATATATCTATATTGTATCATCTGTTGTCGGCTTTTATGATTTTTATAATTTGAAAAGATTAAATGATAATAGATTCAAAGATAAATTGATGGCAGGAAAAAGTGATAACGAGGTTGGTAACAAAAATAATACAGAAAGGTCAAATAGATTCAATGAAATAAATTTAAATTCTCAATAAATAAATAGAAATCATTCATGACATATTTAAATTTTACTATTAAGGATAATATACATTTATTTATAAAATTTTCATAATCTAGGCTAATTAGAATTTGTCGAAATAAAAAAATTCCTCTTTATTTTCGTCTATAGAATTTTTGTAAAAATCTAACTCATGTGATATGTTTGCAAAATTAATTTCTTTAGAAGACTCTTCTAATTCTAGTTGTTCATAAATATTAGGTGTGTAAAAGTTTAAATAAATCTCATTTGTATTTTCATGAAATTTAAAAAGGTTTTCTTTATCTTTATCTTTTTCATTCACTGTTGACAATAGGTTAGAATCACGATGTATATCAAGAGTGCTTTCATCAACTTTCATTTTCAATTGAGATATCGTATTATTATTTGTATTATTTGTATTATTTAGCCTTATCCAAAAATTCCCTTCTGATTTTAAATTTTCAAAGCCGCTGTCAGGTTTTTCTAAATTGGTTTTACCAAAATTTTCTGGAAAAATTCCAAAAATTTCTTTTTCAAAATTTGTATTTTCACTTTTATAAAAATTTTCTTCATTTAAGGAATTTTGTAAATCTGATTCGAATTTATTGGGATTCAGATCGAAAAAAAATTCCCTATTCTCGCCATCTCCTGTAGATGTAGAAATTTTACAACATTGATCCCCACAGTCGCAATATTTTTTTTGGTAGCAACAGCATTTGATATATTCTCTTGTATTCTTATTTTCTTTGGAATTTTTTAAAGCTTTCAGAATCGATTGACAAAAATTTTCTAATTTATGATGATAGTCTTTTATATAAAGGTGAAATTTATAAACTATTGAGAGAACATTTTCCATCACGAAATTTTTAATCCACTTGTATGGATTCAGTGGGTCATTTCCGGTTTCTAAATATTTTTTCCTCAAATTCTTAAAAAATTTCTGAGAATGAGATCTAGATTGTTCTGCGGTTCGTGTTTTTATATATTCACATACTTTTTTCCAATTTTTGCCGAAAAGAAAAATCGCTTCGATGAATTTTTC
>Ga0169931_10011585_pt1 | contig 12388 bp, 12 predicted proteins | sample Kivu_15m_20L_FD_129675 | JGI IMG/M metagenome (GOLD analysis project Ga0169931, IMG submission 129675) | Freshwater microbial communities from Lake Kivu, Western Province, Rwanda to study Microbial Dark Matter (Phase II) - Kivu_15m_20L... | ecosystem: Environmental > Aquatic > Freshwater > Lake...
CTCTGCTTAGCGCGTTGGACCAGGCGGTGCTCTGCCGCACCCTCATGCCCGATGGCCGCCAAGATGACCGCGACTGCTAGGCGCTGGCCCCACGTCGGGCGGATCGTCGCGGCGCTTGCGTTCATGCTCGCGGTGCTCCTGATGCCCTGGGCCGCGCGCGCCGAGGAGCCGGTCGCGCCGCCGCTGCTCGAGCGCCTGACGCCCGCGGTCCTGGCCGAGGTCTTTCCGGGCGCGACGCGGGTCGAACTCGTCGCCGACGATGGGCCCGCCGCGGCGGCGGCCTTCGTGGGCGAGGCGCAGGCGGGCTATGTGTTCTCGACCCTCGATGTGCTGCGCGCGCCCGGCTATTCGAGCACGCCCTTCGATGTCGTCGCGGGCGTGACGCTCGAGGGGCGGATCACCGGCGCGGTCGTGCTCTTTCACCGCGAGCCCTACCTCATCAACGATGCCGCGCGCACGGCCCGGCTCGTCGCCTTCCTCGAGGCGCTGCGGGGCGGCGAGGCACGGCTCGGCGCCGAAGGGGGCCTGCCGCCCGCCTTCGTCGTGGGCGCCACGATCTCGGCCCGGGCGATGCGCAACGCGGTGCAGGAAGGCGCGCGGATGGTGCTGCGCTATCGCACCGAAGAGATCACGGTGACCGAACCCACGATCGACATGATCAACTTCAAGCCGATGAGCCCCGCGCAACTTGTCGAGGACGGCGGACTCGTGCTCGCGCATGTCCGCAACGCCGATCTGCAGGCGGCGATGGATGCGGCCGGGGTCGGGGACCTCTTGCCCGAGGTGCCGATGACGGGCGGCCCCGACGCGACCTATGTCGATGTCGTCGCGGGCTATGCGAACCCGCCCCGGATCGGGCGCAACGGCGTCGGGCTCGAACCCTACGACACGCTCGTGAACGGGATGCCCGAGGGCACGATGGGCATCTTCGTCGCGACGCTGGGCGGGGTCTACGACCACCGCGGGACGCGGTTCAACAACCTCTCGAACGGCTTCGCGCTCGACCGGATCACGCTCGAGCAGGGCGGGCGCGCCTATGGCTTCGAGAAATCCGACATGATCCCGGCGCGCGGCAAGATTGCCGACATCCTGATCCTGCCGCTCGAGGCCGGTTTCGATCCGATGCAGCCGTGGCGGGCCGATCTGCACGCCGCAGCGCTCCGCCCCGATGGCACCCGCGTGCCCTTCGTGCTTGCCCGGCTCGAGTATGCGCTGCCCGCGGGCTATATCCTCATGCCCGAGGTTCCGCCCCGCCCCGCCTGGCTCGAGGCATGGGAGGAAGGCACGCGCGACATCGCGATCCTGTGCGCATCCCTCGTCCTGCTGACCGGGATCCTCGCATTTCAGGGGGCGCTGACGCGCCGGCGCCGGCTGTACCGGGTGCTGCGGCTGGGGTTCTTGTCGTTCACGCTGGTCTGGATCGGCTGGATCGCGAGCGCGCAACTCTCGATCGTGCACCTCGTCAACTACCTCAAGGTGCCCTTCGCCGATCTCGACCTCGGCTTCTACCTCGCCGAACCGCTGATCGTGATCCTTTCGGTCTACACGGCCGTCTCGCTCGTGCTGATCGGGCGGGGGGTGTTCTGCGGCTGGCTCTGCCCGTTCGGGGCGCTGCAGGAGTTGCTCGCCCAAGTGGCGCGCGCGCTGCGGCTGCCGCAATGGAACCCGGCCGAACGGGCGCAGCGCGCGATGTGGTGGGGCAAATACCTCTCGCTCGGCCTCATCCTGTCGCTGGTGGCACTGGCGCCCGAGGCCGCGCCCGTCGCCGAAGAGATCGAGCCCTTCAAGACCGCGATCACCGCGATCTTCGTGCGCGGCCTGCCCTATGTCGTCTATGCGGTCGCGCTGCTCCTCATCGGGCTGTTCACCGAGCGCGCGTTTTGCCGCTTTCTCTGCCCGCTCGGCGGCGCGCTCGCGATCCTCGACCGGCTGCACCTGCTCGATCTGCTCAAGCGCCGGCCCGAGTGCGGAAACCCCTGCCACCTCTGCGAACGGTCCTGCCCGGTCAAGGCGATCGAGCGGTCGGGCAAGATCGTGATGGCCGAGTGCTTCCAGTGCCTCGACTGCATGGTGGAATATCACGACGACCGGCGCTGTCCGCCGCTCGCGCAGGCGCGCAAGCGCAAGGGGCGCGCGCCGGCTCCGGCGCCTGCGGGCGTCATGCCGCCGGCCTTCGCCGCGGTCGCGGCGCGCCGGACCCCTTCGGCCTGATCGACCCCTCAGGGCGCGCCGATCCGCGCCAGACCGGCTGCGGCGAGGATGCGCACCAGCGTATCCTCGATCCCCTCCGCCGTCGCGACCGCCTCGGCGCGCTCGCCCGCCCGCCCCTGCGCGAGCGCGATGGCGAGCCTGAGTTCATCGAGCGCCGGGCCGCGCGCGTGCGCGCGCGCGAGCTCCAGCGCCCCCGCCCCGTCGCCCGCCTCGGCGAGCGCGGCGCAGATCGCGGCGACTGCGGCCGCCTGCTCGCCCCGGTCGGCCACGAGGGCGAGGAGTTCGCGCGCGGCCGCGACCTCACCCCTGCGCGCATGGGCCCGGGCGATGGCGATGCGCGCACGCGTCAGATGCTCGATCGGTCCGATCTCGGCCGCGAGCGCGAGCGCCTCGGGGATCGCGCCCGCCTCGGCCTGACGCCCGGCAACGAGGACGAGGGCGCCCGCATTGCCATAGGCCGACCCGATCTGCCGCGCGAGGTCGGCGGCCGGCCCCATCATGCCCTGCGCGGCCATCGCATCTGCCATCGCGATCAGCGCCTCGGCATCGCCATAGGCCCCCTCGATCAGCTGCGCCGTCATCCGCGCGCCCGCGAGATCGCCAAGCCCCGCCTGCACCGCCGAGATCCGCCCGAGCGCGCGCGAGCGCGCGGCCACATCGGGGATCGCGTGCGCGGTCTGGAGCGCCGATTCGACATCGCCCGAGGCCGCCTCGATCGCGGCAATGCCGGCGAGGGCCTCGTAGAACCAGAACTGATCGAACTCGCGGCTGCGCACGACAAGGCCGCTCGGGATCTTGCGGGCGTTCTGCCCGGCGGAGAACCAGTAGTCGGGCGCGATCCTGCTCGCCGCGCGCACCGCGCCCGCGATGTCGTCCGTGCGCGCGACCGCGAGCGCGATCGCCGCCTGCGCCTCGGAACGCCGATAGGGGTTGGCGATGGCCACGACCGTCTCGTAGGCGCCGTCGACATCGCCGCGCCGCGCCTGTTCGACCGCGATCGCCTCGAGGGCGAGGATCCGGGCCGAGCGGCTGCGCGCATCGTCGATCCCGAGCGCGAGATCGCGCGCACGTTCGATGTCGCCGCCCCACGCGACCGCCAGCGCGATCTCGCCCACGGCCTCGGCGGCGGTGTCGGCCCCGGCGATCTCGGCCACGGCCCCGAGCGCCGCATCGGTCCGCCCGAGCGCCCCGAGCGCGGTTGCGATGGCAAAGAGCGCCTCGTCGCGGTCGCGCGCGCGCCGAAGCGTGCCAAGCGCGCCCTGCGCCGCGCCGATCAGGCATTCGGGCGTGGCCGGGGCGGCGCAGCCAAAGCCCGCCGCCTGCCCGGCCCCCCCGAGGGGTGCCCCGAGCACGATCGCCAGCGCAGCCGCGCGCATCATCGTCAACGCGGAAATCCCCCGCATCCTTGCCGCCCGGCCGACCCTATACCCGCGGCGGCGCATCGCGCAATCTTCCGCCCGGCTGCGCATCTGCTATTGTCGCGGCGCAACCTGCCGGGAGGTCCATGATGAAGCCGATCCTCGCGGCCGCGCTGGCGCTTCTTTGCGCTGCCCCGGCCCTTGCCTTCGATGCCGCGGCGCTCAAGACCCTGCGCGATACGGGCCGCTGCGAAGGCTGCGACCTCGCCGGGGCCGATCTGCGCTGGGCCAATGTCTACGCGGCCGAGCTTGCCGGGGCGCCGAACCTTGTCGGGGCCGAACTTGACGCGGCCGATCTGTCCGGGGCGAACCTCTATGGCGCGAACCTCGAGGGGGCGCGCCTGCGGGCGGCCGATCTGCGCGGCGCCGATCTGTCGTGGTCGAGCCTGAAGGGTGCCGATCTGACCGGCGCCGAGCTTGGCGGCGCGCGCCTTGAGGGCGCGATCTTCTGCGCCACCCTCATGCCCGACGGCAGCCGCAACGACACGGGCTGCTGAGGGCGGGGGATGGAGCAGGCGCACTGGTTCATCGTCGCGATCAGCGTGCTCTCCGATGGTTCGGTCGCGGCCGGCAACGGCACGCTGCTGCAAAGCTTTGACACCCGCGCGGCCTGCGAGGCCGCACTTCTCGATGAATTCGACCGCGGCTATTCGGCGGGCTATGCGCCGCGCCGCTCCGAGGGCGCGCTGCAACTCGTGCTCGACCGCGGCCGGGGGCGCGAGGTGATGCAATGCCTCTCTCCCTTCTCGCGGACAGGGGGCCGCTAGCGCCCGCGCGGGGCCTGCGGCAGCGGCAAGAGGCCGATGCGACCGGGTGCATATTCCGCCCGCAGCATCGCCGCGAGCGCCTCGGCGAAGTCGTGGAAGGGCCGCACGCTGTTGAGGTGGCGCGGCATCGCGAGCCCCATCGCCCGCCCCGGTCCGCCGATGTCGTAGAACCGCACGCGCCGGCGAACCTCATCGGGCAGGTTGAAGATGATCGACGAGGGGATGTGGCAGGTCGCGAGGCCCGCCGCCACGATGCGCACGGCGCTTTCGTGCGCGGTGCAGCCGAAGAAGGGTTGCGCCCCGGGCAGCGCGCTCGAATACCAGTCCTGCGTGCGCCCGAACCACGGCGCGACCGCGCGCAATTCCGCATAGCGCGCAAGGCTGCCGCCCACGGGCGGGATCGGGGCCCCGTCCAGAACCGCGCGCACCGTCGCGTCGGGAACGCTCTCGGGCACGGCCCAGACGATGCGATCCTCATGCGCGGGCAGAACGTGGAGCGAGGTCCGATGCTCCTCGAGGCATTCGTCGCGCAAGAGCGCGATGCCGATGCGATGCGTCATGAGGAGTTCGAGCAGATCCTGCGAGGTGGGCGCGCTCGTCAGGTCGAACCGCGACAGGCGCGGCAGATCGACCGCGAGGCGCGCCACCGCCTCTCCGAAGGGGCCGCAGAAGGACGGGGTCGTGCCGAGGTTGATCGTCACGCCCCGCTCGACGAAGAGATCCTGATGCTGCGCCTCGGTCGCCTCGACCTTGCCGAGGATGCGTGCGGCCGCCTCGGCCCAGAACGATCCCGCGGGCGTGAGTTCGGTCCTGAGGCTCCGGCCGCGCAACAGAAGCTGCGTGCCGAGCGCCTCTTCCATCTTGGCGAGTTGCTGCGAGATGTTGGGCTGCGACATCTCGAGCCGGCGCATCGCGCGGCTGATCGATCCCGCGACGGCCACCGCATGCAGGATCTCGAGTTGCTTGAGCGAAACCTTCATCGGCCTCGATTGTCCATCCGTCAGATGCGATGCGATCCGCGCCGCCGGGGCAACTGTCGCCACTCGGTCGCCCCCTCATAGCCCCGACCCGCAGGCTGCTGCAACCGCAGGCAGCAGGGCGGCGTCGCGTCGGGATGCCGCCTCGAAGCTGATATCTTCTTGAAATCAGCGCTTTGCTTCCTTAGTGCGCGGCTTTGCCGCAGTCTATCGCACGTTTTTGTGATGGCGGGGCAGGGCCGCGCCCCGGCCCGCGGCGGGCTTCTGCCGACAGCGCCATGCGTGCGCCATCACACCCCGAGGTGGCGCGCGACCGTGCCCGCATCTAGCGCGCCCGGAGCGCCCGTCCAGACAGCGCGGCCGCGCTCGAGGATGACCGCGCGATCGGCGATGGCGCGCAATTCGGCGAGCGATTTGTCGACGATCAGGATCGACATCCCCTCGGCCTTCAGCGCCCGGATCGCGGCCCAGATCTCTGCCCGCACGACCGGGGCGAGGCCCTCGGTCGCCTCGTCGAGGATCAGGAGACGCGGATTGGTGAGGAGCGCGCGCGCGATCGCGAGCATCTGCTGCTCGCCGCCCGAGAGCGTCTCGGCGCGCTGGCCCGTCCGCTCGGCAAGCCGCGGAAAGAGGGCGTGGACCCGGGTCGTGGTCCAGGGCCCCGCGCGCGCCGCGACGGCGAGGTTCTCCGCCACGGTGAGGGGGGCAAAGCAGCGCCGCCCCTCGGGCACGAGCCCGAGGCCCATGCGCGCCGCGCGGTGGATCGGCACCCCTGCAAGATCGCGCCCCGCAAAGCACAGCCGCCCCGCCCGATGCGGGATCAGTCGGCAGATCGTGCGGACCGTGGTCGTCTTGCCCATGCCGTTGCGCCCCATCAGCGCGACGACCTCGCCCTCGTGCAACGCGAAGCCGAGGCCAAAGAGCGCCTGCACCGGCCCGTATCCCGCCTCGATCCCTTCAAGCTCGAGCAGCTTGGCCATCACGCCCCCTCGCCGAGATAGGACCGGCGCACCTCGGCGTTGGCGCGTATCTCGGCAACCGGACCCGTGGCGATGATGTGCCCGTAGACCAGCACCGAGATGCGATCGGCAAGCGCGAAGACCGCGTCCATGTCGTGCTCGATGAGCAGGATCGGCACGCTGCGCCGCAGGTGCCCGAGCAACGCGGTCAGCGCGCGCGCCCCCTCGGGGCCGGAGCCTGCCATCGGTTCATCGAGGAGCAGCGCGACGGGTCGCAGCGCCAGCGCCATCGCGATCTCGAGCCGCCGGCGCTCGCCATGCGAAAGGGTATCGGCCCGCACTTCGGCGCGCTCCCCTAGGCCCACCTCGGCCAGATGCGCCGCGGCCGGATCGCGCAGCGACGCATCGCGCGCGGCGGCCCGCACGAAGCGCCAACTCGTGCGCGTGGCGCCCTGCAGCGCGAGCATCACGTTCTCGCGCGCGGTGAAATCCCCGACGAGCTGCGACACCTGAAAGGAACGCGCAAGCCCGAGCCGCGCCCGCCCGGCGGCATCGAGCGCGTCGATCGGCCGCCCGCAGAGCCTGATCCGGCCCGAGTCGGGCGCGATCTCGCCGGTGATGAGCTTGACGAGGGTCGATTTCCCCGCCCCGTTCGGCCCGATCAGCGCGTGGATTTCTCCGGCGCGCAGCTCGAGGTCGATGGCGTCGCTGGCCTTCAGCGCCCCGAAGGACTTGCACAGCCCCTCGACCTCGAGGACCGGCGCGCTCATCGCCCGCCGCCCCCGTGCAAGGTGCCGACGATCCCGCCCGGCGCGCGCAGCACGATGAGGATCAGCAGCACCCCGAGCAGCGCCTGCCAATAGTCCGATACACCGCCGAGCAGATGTTCGAGCACGATGTAGGCCCCGGCCCCCGCGACCGGCCCCATGAGCCGCCCGACCCCCCCGAGGATGACGAAGACCATGATCTCGCCCGACATGTGCCACGAAAGCATCGTTGGGCTGACGAAGCGGTTGAGGTCGGCATAGAGCGCACCCGCCAGCCCCGTCAGCATCCCCGAGATGACAAAGGCCGCGAGCCTTATGCCGAAGGGGCGGATCCCGACGGCGACCGCGCGCGCCGGATTGGCGCGCGTCGCCCGCAGCGCCATCCCGAAGCGCGCGCGCACGATCATCGCCGAAAGCCCGAGGCCGAGCGCCAAAAGCCCCGCCGCCAACGCGAAGAACCGGATCGGCGCGAAGGTATCAAGGCCCGCGAAGCGGTTGCGGACATAGAACGACAGCCCGTCCTCGCCGCCATAGGCGGGCCACGAGATCGCGAAATAATAGAGCATCTGCGCGAAGGCGAGCGTTGCCATGATGAAGTAGACGCCCGAGGTCCGCAGCACGAGCGCGCCGATGAGCAGCGCGGCGAGGCCGCTCAGCCCCATCGCGACGGGCCAGATCACGAGCATCTCGGCGCTTCCGTGGATCGCGAGGGGCCAGAGCGCGATCGGCTGGCCCGACATCGCATGGCTCGAGAGGATGCCCGCGGCATAGCCCCCGATCCCGAAAAAGGCCGCATGTCCGAAGGATACGAGCCCCCCGTAGCCCAGCACCAGATTGAGGCCGACGCCCGCGAGCGCGAAGATCGCAGCCTTGGTCGCAAGCGTCACGATGAAGGGCTCACCGGCCAGATGCGCGATCAGCGCGGTGCCGATCAGCAGGCCGAGGATCGCTGCGTCAACCGCGGCCGCCCGGCTCATGCCCGTGCCCCGAAGAGGCCGCGCGGGCGCCAGACCAGCACGCCCGCCATCACGATATAGATGAGCATCGATGCGGCCGCGGCGCCCACCCCGCGCGCCGCGGCCGGTTCGAGCACGAGCGTCAGCGCCTGCGGCAGCATCGCCTTGCCGAGCGTGTCGGTCATCCCCACGAGCAGCGCCCCGACCAGTGCGCCGCGGACCGAGCCGATCCCGCCGATCACGATCACCACGAAGGCGAGGATCAGAACCGGCTCTCCCATGCCGACCTGCACCGATTGGATCGTTCCGACCAGCGCGCCCGCCAGCCCCGCGAGGCCCGCCCCCAGCGCGAAGACGAAGGTATAGAGCCGCGCGATGTCGACGCCGAGCGCCGCGACCATCTCGCGGTCGGCCTCGCCGGCGCGGATCCGGATTCCGACCCGCGTCCGGCCGATCAGCCAGAACAGCCCGCCCGCGACTGCAAAGCCGATCGTGATGATCGCCAGCCGGAACGCCGGATAGACGACCCCGCCGGGCAGCGTGACCGTCCCCGAAAGCACCTCGGGCAGCGAAAGATAGAGCGGGAAGGACCCGAAGACCCAGCGCGTCGTCTCGGACAGCACGAGGATCAGCGCGAAGGTCGCGAGCACCTGATCGAGGTGATCGCGCGCGTAGAGGCGCCGGATGATCGCGACCTCGATCAGCGCGCCCATGGCGGCGGCGGCGGCAAGGCTCGCCCCGAGGCCGAGCCAGAAGGACCCGCTCGCCGCCGCCACCGCCGCGCAGGCAAAGGCGCCCACCATATAGAGCGCCCCGTGCGCGAGATTGATGAGGCCCATCACCCCGAAGACGAGGGTGAGCCCCGCCGCCATCAGGAACAGCATCATCCCGTATTGCAGCCCGTTGAGGGTCTGCTCGGCGATCAGGACGGCCGACATCCGGCCTCTCCGGAGCGCGGGCGCGGTTCGTCGCCCCGCCCGGTCACATCTTGCACTGCTCGGCGTAGGCGTCGCCCCGATCGGTCAGCGCGACGCCCACGATGCGGTTCGTGATGACGCCGTTCTCCTCGACCACCTCGCGCACATAGATGTCCTGGATCGGGTGGTGGTTGGTGTTGAACCGGAACGCCCCGCGCGTCGAGGCGAAGTCCGCAGCCCGCAGCGCCGTGCGGAAGGCGTCCTGGTCGGTCACTTCGGCCTTCGCCATCGCCGAGAGGATCAGGTTCGCGGTATCGAAGCCCTGGCTGGCATAGAGCGAGGGCAGCCGGCCGTATTCCGCCTGAAATCCCGCGACGAAGGCCTGGTTGGCCGCGTTGTCGAGGTCCTTTGACCATTGCGCGGTGTTCTTGACGCCGAGCGCCGCCGCCCCGACCGCCCCGAGGATATCCTGGCTGAAGCTGAAGGCCGGCCCGATCAGCGGGATGCCCACGCCCGATTCGGCGTATTGCTTGACGAAGGCGATACCCATGCCGCCCGGCAGGAAGAAAAAGACGCTGTCGGCGCCGCTCGAGCGGATCTGGGCGATCTCGGGCGCATAGTCGGTCTGGCCGAGCTGGGTATAGACCTCGCCCGACAGCGCGCCGGTATAGAACCGCTTGAACCCCGAGAGCGCATCCGTCCCGGCCGGATAGTTCGGCGCGAGGATGAAGGTCTTGCCATAGCCCGCCGCATTGGCGTGCGCGCCCGCGGCCTCGTGCAGGTTGTCGTTCTGCCAGGCGACGTTGAAATAGTTCGGGTGGCAGTTCGCCCCGGCCAGCGCCGAGGGCCCCGCGTTGAGAGAGAGGTAGAACTTGTCCTGCGCCACCGCCGCCGGCACCACCGCCATCGCGAGGTTCGACCAGATGATCCCGGTCAGCACATCGACCTTGTCGGACTGGATCATCTTGTCGGCAAGCTGGACCGCGACGTCGGGCTTTTGCTGGTCGTCGTCGATCACCACCTCGATGCCCGCCGCCGCCGGGCCGGCCATCTTGAGCGCGAGCATGAACCCGTCGCGCGCGTCGATCCCGAGCCCCGCGCCCCCGCCCGAGAGCGTCGTGATCATCCCGACCTTCAGCCCATCGGCCCCGGCCGCCCCCGACGCCAGCAGCGTCGCCACCGCGATTGCGGTCGAAATCCTGCGCATCTTCTTCCCCCTCCCAAGGGTTACTCTCCGGAAGGATATTCTGCCCAGAGAGGGGCGCGCGTCCAGTGCGAAATCACGCGCGGCAGCGGGGCGCGGTCAGCCCTCGGGCCCCGGACCCGCGCCGCGCCCGAAATCGGGGGCGGCGGTGTCCTGTCCCGCCTCGATGATGCCGCGGCGGATGGCGCGGGTGCGGGTGAAATAGGCGTGCAGATGCGCGCCATCGCCAAGCCGAATCGCGCGCTGGAGCGCGAAGAGCTCTTCGGTGAAGCGGCCGAGGATCTCGAGCGTGGCCTCGCGGTTCGTGAGGAACACGTCGCGCCACATCGTCGGATCCGAGGCGGCGATGCGGGTGAAATCGCGGAAACCGGCGGCGGAGTAGTTGATGACCTCGCTGTCGGTCACGCGCCCGAGGTCGTCGGCCACCCCCGCCATCGTGTAGGCGATGAGGTGGGGCGCATGGCTTGTCACCGCAAGCACGCGGTCGTGATGCGCGGCCTCCATCGTGTCGACCTTCGCCCCCATCGCCTCGCAGAGCGCGCAGAGGCGGGCGACGCGGGCGGGGTCGGTGCCGGGCTCGGGCGTCAGCAGCCACCAGCGGTTGCGAAAGAGCGAGGCAAAGCCCGACCGCGGCCCCGAATGCTCGGTCCCCGCGATGGGGTGGCCGGGCACGAAGGCCACGCCCGGCGGCACATGGGGGGCGACCACATCGATCACCGCCTGCTTGACCGAGCCCACATCGGTCAACGTCGCGCCCCGCGCGAGATAGGGGCCGATCTCGGCCGCGATCGTCCCCATCTGCCCGACGGGGGTCGCGAGCACCACGAGGTCGGCGCCCATGACGGCCGCCGCAGCCGACTCGTGGATCGAATCGCAGAGCCCGATTTCCGCCGCGATGGCGCGCGTCTCGGCGCTGCGGGCGTGGCCCGCGATATGGCGCGCAAGGCCCCCCGCCCGCATCGCATGGGCCATCGACGAGGCGATGAGGCCAAGCCCGATCAGTGCCACCCGGTCATAGATCGGCGCCTTGCCCGTCGTGGTCATCCCCGCCCCCGCATGAAGTCCGCGACCGCCGCGGCGACGCGCGCGCAATCCTCCTCGCGCCCGATCGTGATCCTGAGCGCCTCGGGAAAGCCATAGCCCGCGACGCGGCGCACGATGATGCCCGACGCGCGCAGATGGGCGTCCGCCCCCCCGGCCTCGGCCGCGTCGGCAAAGCGGGCGAGCACGAAATTGGCCTGCGAGGGGTCGCTGGCCACCCCGCATTCGGCGAGCCGCGCCGCGAGCCAACCGCGCAGCCGCGCCGTCTCGGCCTTGCAAAAGGCGCGGTGGCCCGTGTCGCGCATCGCCGCCTCGGCCGCGGCAAGCGCGGGGCCCGAGAGGTTGAAGGGCCCGCGGATGCGGTCGAGCACCCCGATCACCTCGGCCGGTCCGAAGCCCCAGCCGATCCGCAGCCCGCCAAGCCCGTGGATCTTGGAGAATGTCCGCGTCATCACGACATTGGCGCGCGTTGCCGCCAGATGCGCCGCCCCGTCGCCCTCTTCGGCATATTCCGCATAGGCGCCGTCGATCACGAGGATCGCGGAGTCGGGGATCCCGTCGGCCAGCGCCGCCAGTTCCGCCGCACTCAGCGCCGTGCCCGTCGGGTTGCCGGGATTGGCGAGGAAGACAAGCCGCGTGCGCGGCCCCGTCGCCGCGAGCAGCGCCGCGACATCGACCCGCCGGTCGCGCTCGGCCGCGACGACGGGGCGCGCGCCCGCGCCCAGCGCCGAGATGCGATACATCGAAAAGCCGTGCTCGGGATAGACGACCTCATCCCCCGGGCCGGCGTAGGCCTGGCAGAGGAGGCTCAGGATCTCGTCCGACCCCACGCCGCAGATGATGCGCGCGGGGTCGAGCCCCTCGACAGCGCCGATGGCCGCGCGGAGTGCCGCGTGGTCGGTCGGCGGATAGCGGTGCAGGAAGGGTGCCGCGGCGGCGAAGGCCGCGATGGCCGCGGGCGAGGGGCCGAAGGGGTTCTCGTTCGAAGAGAGCTTGAGCACATCCGCCCGCCCCGGCAGATGCGCCTCGCCGCCCTGATAGGGCTTGATCTCCAGAATGCCGGGCTGGGGGGTGATGGGCATCGCCTGAACCTCGCGGTCGCGCGCGAGGCGCTATTTCTTGCTGCGCGCGGCGAGCCAGTCCATCGCCGCCATCAGCACGCCCGAGATGA
>Ga0169931_10011586_pt1 | contig 12388 bp, 15 predicted proteins | sample Kivu_15m_20L_FD_129675 | JGI IMG/M metagenome (GOLD analysis project Ga0169931, IMG submission 129675) | Freshwater microbial communities from Lake Kivu, Western Province, Rwanda to study Microbial Dark Matter (Phase II) - Kivu_15m_20L... | ecosystem: Environmental > Aquatic > Freshwater > Lake...
TAAAATTTGTGATTACTCTTATACTAATCCTTAATTTATCCATTAAAAATAATCAAAAATTAATTGGATTATTTGTAAGACTCAATCGTAAATTGATCATTATAATTCTGGATATAATTCTCAATATTTTAGCTTATTATAATATTTATATAAATCATAAGAATATGGAAACCATAAGCCAAGAGTAAAATATTAAATAAAATATTCATAGAAACGATGAACACTTCAGTGTGTTTCAAACATGGAGACAGAGATATACTCCTCAACTGCCGTCTATCTATATCGAAAAAGAAGGAATCATAGAAGCTCAGAAAACAGTTATAGATGTCAATGAAAGAATAAAGCAGCTTTTTCCAAGTCTTGCTCAAGAAAATCCATCTTTAGTTGAAATAACAAGGAATATTAGCAAATCACAGGAAATTCCGAACACACCTCTCAGACTAGGAGTTGTTCTTTCAGGTGGACAAGCACCAGGAGGACATAATGTCATCTCAGGTGTTTTCGACTTCATCAAAAGATATCACAAAAATTCTCAATTGTTTGGATTCTTAGGAGGTCCGATTGGTATTTACACTAATCAATATATTGAAATTGATGAAAAATTCATGGACAAATATAGAAATCAGGGAGGATTTGATATGATTTGTTCAGGACGACATAAAATCGAAACAGAAGAACAATTTCAAAAATCAATGATCTATTCCACTAGTCTAAGTCTTGATGGTTTGATTGTTATAGGTGGAGATGATTCAAATACAAACGCCTGTTTATTAGCCGAATATTTCAAGAAAAATAATTGCAATGTGAATGTAATTGGAGTGCCTAAGACAATTGACGGAGATTTAAAGAATGAATGGATTGAAGTAAGTTTTGGGTTTGATACGGCCACAAGAGTATATTCTGAACTTATAGGAAATATTTGCTTAGATACACTTTCCTCTAAAAAATATTATCATTTCATTCGCTTAATGGGGAGGTCTGCCTCTCACATCGCTTTAGAATGTGCTTTACAAACTCAAGTTAATTCAGTATTAATTGGTGAAGAAGTTGAAGCTAAAAAGCAAACACTCAGTCAGATTGTAAATGAATTAGCAGATTTAATTTGCAAGAGATCTAAATTAGGAAAAAATTATGGTGTGTTTTTAATTCCTGAGGGGTTGATTGAGTTTATTCCTGAAGTAAAAGTTTTGATAAAAGAAATCAACGAAATTCTCTCAAAGCCTTTTGAAAGTGATATAAAATCCTATGTTTTGAATAATTTATCTGTAGATAGCCGAAACCTTTTCGAATTTCTCCCTAAATCCATCAGTGAGCAATTACTTCTTGATAGAGACCCTCATGGTAATGTTCAAGTTGCTAAAATCGACACAGAGAGATTACTTATTTTGCTTTTAGATTCTGAACTTTACAATAGAAAGAAAATAGACGAATTCCGTGGAAAATTTAGTCCTCAGTCACACTACTTTGGATACGAAGGAAGATGCGCTCTACCAAGCTATTTCGATACAGAGTATTGTTATGCCCTAGGATATAATGCTGGAGCTCTTGTTAGTCTTAATTTAACTGGTTACATGTCTGTAGTAAGGGGATTGTCATATCCGGATCGGCAAAAGTGGGTTGCCGCAGGGTGTCCTCTAATGTCAATGATGAATGTTGAAAGAAGAAAAGGTAAAGATGTACCAGTTATCAAAAAGGCATTAGTAGAACTTGATGGAAAAATGTTCAAATTCTATGAAAAAGTCAGAGAAACTTGGGGTATCAACGATGCATACATAACACCAGGACCTATTCAATATGAAGGACCTTGTGCCCCCTCTTGTCCATATTTAGTCAAGCCTCCTGAATTAGAAAATTTAGACTTAAACAAATTTATTATTCAATACGAAAATGAAAATTCCCCATTTGCTCCGAAATCTTCTGACAATCTGTCTGAACTATCAAGATATCTTATCAATCTATCAAATATTCTGCCAAATGTACTCAAAGGGAATTATAAAGTAAATATATCCAAGGCCATGGATTCTACTACTGAAGAGGGAAAGCAAGCTTGTAAAAAGTTTTTCAGTTCCTTAACTACAAACAAAAATTCAAAATATCTTGCTGAAATTTTAGATGAGTCAGAAGTAGGAAAAGTGCACGACAACGAGGGAGTTATAAGTCCAGTCAAAGAAAGCATCAGAATAGGTATTGTTTATAATGGAAGACAATCACCGGGGGGAAATAATGTAGTTAATGGACTTTTAGAATTTAAAAAACATAAAAAATTTGGGAAAAACATAACACTGATTGGTTTTAGAAACGGAACTTTAGGAATGATCGAGGGCGATTATATAGAAATAACAGAAGAAAATTTTCTTTTATATAAAAATCATGGTGGTTATGACTATCTTGGAAGAAGCCAAGATAAAATCAGAACGACCGAAGAATTAGAGAAAACCAGAAAAATCTGCGAGAAATTGCATCTTGATGGATTAGTCTTGGTAGGAGCAACACATACATTGACAGACTCACTAGTTTTAACAGAGTACTTCTTGAATAGCAAGCAAAACACATGTGTCATTGGTGTCCCTTGCACTGTAGACGGAAATGTTAGTCATCCATTGTTAGAAGCATCGGTCGGATTCGACACAGCTTCGAAAGTTTATTCTCAATTAATTGGCAATATTATGACAGATTCTGCTTCAGCCACTAAATATTGGTATTTGATGAGGCTAATGGGTAGAGATCCTTCTCACTTAGTTTTAGAATGTGCCTTACAAACTCATCCTAATTATGTAATCATAAGTGAAGAGTGCAGTCAAAGATCCCAAAGTCTGGATGACATCGTAAAAGATATATGCAACGTAATTACTGAGAGAGCAAATAAAAAGAAAAACTTTGGAACTATTTTAATTCCTGAAGGATTATTGGCCCATCTCCCTCACTTCAAAACTTTAATAGAAGAACTCAATGAAATCTTTACAAAGAACAAAGACGATGCCGAATTGCCTCAAAAACTTCTAAACGATGAAATCTTTTTGAAGAATTCTTTGTCTCCATGGAGTAGTGCGGTGTTTTTAGATCTTCCAGATTTTACTAGAAAGCAGCTCTTACTTGAGAGAGAAAGCGCTGGAACAATACAGCTATCACAAATTGAGACAGAGAGATTAATATCATACAAAATTTCTAAGGAATTAGATAAGAGGAAAAGCGAGAAAAGATTTAAAGGAAGTTTCTCAGCTATTACACACTTCTTTGGTAAAATACTTTAAATAATTTATAAATAGGTTACCAAGGTAGATGTTCTTTTCCATCTGTATTTGATAATACTCTAGCGACAACTTACGGATTTATTGCTGCAATATTAATAGAACATGGTCTTACAGGATATTGTGTAACAGCCAGAAATTTATCCGGTCCTTATGAAAATTGGCAATGTGCAGGAATTCCTTTACTTTCTATGTGTTCTGTGAAAGGAAAGTCTCAATATGGAGAAAATAAACCTATCATAGCCTCCGGAGAGGTAGATTTGAATGGAAAACCATTTTTAAATCTGAAATCCCAAAGAAGGAAATGGGTGTTCGAGGACCATTACTGCAACCCAGGGCCAATCCAATTCTACGATTTTGGAAAGAAATTCAGCAACCTAACTCTCCAGTTGAGTCATGCTAACTATAATGAATATCTCCAACAAATTGAAGAATACTGCGAGAAGATTAGATCTGCTTGTCGTTTTGGTGCCCATGAAGACTTATTAAAAGCAGCTGTTTACGGCTTGGAATCTATAGATAAAATTTTAGGAATTATGAAAAACAAATTTTAGATTAGGATAAAATTTTTGAATTTTGAATTTTAAACTTTAAAAATTATCTATAACTAACTAACTAACTAACATTTTTAAACTTCTTTTGATAAAGTATCTTTAATATTTTCTACACAAGTCTTGTATAAATCATTATTGCATATAATTTCACTTCTTTTAATAACTTCAGCCATTAATTTTTCCACTCCATTCTTGTCATATGAAAATTTGTCTTTTAATTCCTTTAAATTTGAATTAATTACATCAATCAATTCCGTCAATAAACTATCAGAATAAATAACAGACTCTTCGATAACTCCTCTATTTACCTTTAGAGATAAATCAATTAAACCAAAATCGAATTTGTGAACTAGAGAGTTTGTAAATTCTGGGCATTCTCCAAATTTCCATTTCCATGAATTGTAATGATTATACAACTCATTTATTTTTTCTATTTTGTTTTCATTTATATCATCAACAAATTCCTTTTTGGATTCAGTTTGATCTATCCCATGATATTTCAAGAATTCCTTTTCTATCACTTCAAACAAGATGTCTTTATTAAGATTTGGAAATTTCTCGGTTAGATTCATAACTCTGGATTGCACTGAGTCTACTCCTTTTGAAATTAATTTCAATTTATTTGGATTCAGACATCTCTTCATACTCTCCAAATCTACATTTACTAAAATAGTCCCATGATGAAGACATTTCGCACCATTCTGCTTATTTGCCAAATTTATTTTAAACGCACTGCCGCTTATTTTTCTACCTTCGAAAAGAATGTCATTTCGTCCTGAAAATTCTGCATTGATACCTAAGTGATTCAAACTGTTTAGAATTATTTGTGTGTTAATCTTCTTAAAATCTAATTTGGAATCGTGTGGCATGATAAAGCCAAAACAAAGATTTCCTAAATCTTGATAAACAGCGCCCCCTCCGCTTCTTCTTCCTATCATTTTAGATTATATTTTACTTGCTAATTCTATTTTCTCTTCTTCCATTTTATTTAAGTTACATTCTTTCCAAGGATTCTGATGCTTACCGATTACTACATTTCTATCGTTTTGGTATAAGTACAAAGTTGGTATTTCTACATTATTATGCTCGTAGAAGTATTCTTCAGTGCACAGATTGTAAATTATGTTATTTGACTTTGCAATATAGACTTTGGCTTTGGGAGAAGGAATATTACTCATAAATTTAGAGATGGTAAAATATAAATTGGTACCAGGTTTTAGTTTTGATATTTTTGATAACATTTTCAATAATGAAATAATCAATTAATTATCATTTAATTATAAATATAATATATTTGTTTTTGATTACTAATCCAAAATTTTATTACTAGAATTTAATATTTTAATAAAAGGAAACATATATAACCTCTAAATTTAGTAATTAGAAAATTTACCATTCCTTGAAAATTCTATATACATTTTTAAATGTCTAAAATTGTTAAATTATTTTAATGTTTTAAATAAACATAAATTATATTAAACTTAATATTGTTAATCTTGTGAATATGCATAATCATTTAACTTTTTAGCAATCGTTTCTTTGAAATTGGGGGAATGGAAATTTATTACTTCCATGTGATAATTTTCATTTATTTTTTCGATTTTCTTTTTCAACTCCTCTGGATAAGTTTCATCTGCTTTGAGTTCTTGCAATTTTCTTAGTCCTCCAGATTCTACAAATTCTCGTTTATATTCTCGACTATCCTTTAAAAATAGCTCATATTGATCAAGAATGTATTTCATTACTTTTGCAGGGGCAGATCTTAGCAAAGGTTCTAAATGCTTCAAACTATTACAATTCTTAATAATTTTTTTTAAGGCTCTTCTCCCTTTCACATATAAGTCCTCATGTTCATGTGAATCATTAATATTATTCATTATAAGTGCAAGTATGTTATGCTCAGCTATTTTATTTGCATGTTTTGGCGCATGTTTTCCTATTTGACCTAAAGCATAACAACATGCTGCCTTAATATGAGGAGAGGATTCAGATTCTAATGCCTCTTTTAAATAGTTAATTCCATAGACGTCTATTATTCCCTCTGCCAATTTCTCATTATGTGCAGCAATAAATCCTAATGCAATTATTCCGTACAGCCGGGGCTCTCCTTTGACGTTAGCAATGAAATGAACTAATATTCCAATTCCTCCAATCTTTGCAATTTTCATTGCATTTTCTAGGCCTTTATTAACGATTTCACAAATACAAAACGCTGTATTCTTTTTTATAACCAAATCCGGACTCATTAAACAGCCAAGAAGTAGTTTAGGTTCTTGCAAGGAATTCCAGACTGCCAAAGATAAATCAAACGAATGCTTTGCTATGTTTCCTAATAATAGACATATATTCCTTTTTAATTGAATGTCGTTGTCCATAAGCAAAGTAGATATAAGTTCTAATCCATTATCGACTATTTTTACAGCTAACTCAGGAGTGTGATACGCTATGTATGATAGTGTTTGGGTAGCAGCTCGCTTTAGTTCAACTTCGGGGTCTCTCAAACATAAAATTAAATTGTCTATTGCTCGTGCTTCGACTACTTGTTCTGCTAGTTGAGAGTTATGCTTCGAAATGTAGCCTAAAGCCCAAGCTGCAGATTCCTTTACACTAGGATCTAAGTCATTTAGATTACTTACTAAAGGCTCGAGTGCTCCTGACTTGACAATGTCATCAGCAAGTTTGTCTGAATGTTTTGCAACTGCTCTCAGGACATAACAGGCTGCTTTTTTATAGAAACGGTTTTGATTAGATAGAGAATATATTAGCTGCGATATTATATCATTTTGCACAACAGATTCAGCTATTTCTACTGAAAAGTTTGCAAGGCGACCTATCGCTAATGCAGCTGATTGTTGAACGACTTGAACTGAATCTAATAAGAGGGGCTTAAGTAATTGGATAACTCCAGCAGAATGAAGCGCTAAAATATTCTGAGGTCTCTGTGCTAAATCAGCAACTGATTGCACAAACGTAAATCTGGCTTTTTGGTAATCTTCAAAAGGTTTCAAAATTGCTTTGGACATTAAAAATTTTAATTATTTTCAGTTTTTAATAATTTAATATATAATGTTATTCAATGTATTAACTGATTTTAAATAAAGGAAAATACAAATATAAATAAATCAAGATTTAAATTTATGTGAATTAGATTATTATTATTCTACCTTACCTAATTAATATCTAACAATTTATTTCTGTTTCTCTACAAATAATTGTGAATATTTTCCACATTCAAGGTCAAAGTATTTTAGGATAAATTGTTTTTTATTACAAATATTTCCATCAACATGATTAGATGTATTAATATTATAAGAATATGATGGATTGTCATTAATTTTATTATTTTGATAGGTTAGAGGAGCTGTTTGGTTTTTTTTAACATTAAAATTTACATATTTATCATCAATAAATTTTTCTTGTTTGTTGTAGTTCTCCATAAATTAATTAATTATGATAAAAGTTATTAATTAATTACAAACATTTATTAAAATCAATTTTATTTCTTAAATTTAAAAACTGTTAAATTTTTTTGAATCCTAGTACTGAGTACTTTAGTTTTATATAAATTAGAAATCCATTAATTAATCCTAATAAAATAACAAGAGCAAATAGGACAAGTTTATTTGTAAATACTCTTTTAATCATATTCCTTAAAATCGCATCAGCTCGTTGATAATAACCCTCGGCGTCGGACAATTTACTCGAAGTATTTTTAATGACATCCGTTTGTTTTTTGAGTGAAGCCATTGTTTCTTTATCAGTTGTATTTACATTTACTAAAGTCCTGATTGTTTCAGCCATCATATTTGTACCTTCATCTAAATTATTTGCTGTTTTTAGAAGCTTTGAATTCACCTCGTTCTAATTAATAAAAAATCAATTTCTTTCTATTAAAATTTTTACCTTCGAATTTTTTTCTTCCTTGAGGCTATTTTTTCTATTTAGAGATAGTTCAGAAAATGTTTTAGACAGTTTTTTTAGTTTATCCCTATAAGAGTTTAAAACATTTCCAAATTTATCTTTAGAATTCTTTGTCAATAAGGATATCTCAATTTCCATTTGCCTAATCTTTTCCATTTTGTTATTTATATTTTACATTATTCTCACATGATGTTAATAATTTTTCTATTTTTTCAGATTGTGATTTGCTTATTGCATTCAATGAAATTTGAATATTTTTTATTTCAATTTCTATTTGTTTCAGTTCCTTTTCTATGTCCTCCTGGTAGGAAGTCAGACTTTCTGAAATTTCTAATTTTATAGCCATAATTGGTAATTATAAGTTAAAAAATAATTATGATATAAATATTTATAAAGGAATTTATATCCCTAAATTCACTTATATTTAAATTTATTATTAAAATAAAAATTATTATATAACAAATCCCCATCTGTAATCTTAAAGATTTTAATAAATTTTTCGAGGATGAATATTTTAAATAAATAAATAAATTTCCTTATTTAAAAATTATTTTTATTATATTATTAATCACAAACTTAGATTGTTTAAATGTCTGAAAATAATTTGAGCAACAATCTTGGAGAAAGAGAATCACTCGATATTATTCAAGCGAATAAGTCTGATGATTCTTACGTTTCCTCATCCGATGACTCTGATAACGAAATTCATGATGTGTGTCGATCAGATGTTACGAATAAGATTTATCATTATAAACAAGACTCAGCAGATACAAATTTTTTGTTGAAACTTATTCAAAGAAAAAGGGTATATATATTGAATTAGAATTCCATTTTCTTTTAGGATATGCGTAAATCGAAATCACAAAAACAACCAAGTCAAATTTTTGAAAATAGAAGTCAATTTAAAAATTATTCACATAAAGAAGTTTCAAGAATAACCAAAGAGTTAATAGGTATCATAAAAATTTTTAATAAATTAGGTCTGAAATTAAACAACGATTCTCCTACAAATAGCAATGGAAAAAAACCAGGAACTTCAAAAACCTTGATAGGAGAATCTTCGTTCTCTTTTGATATCCCAATTAAAAAAGATGCTATGATCAATTCGAAGTTTTATCCTCCTAAGACGAAAGTATGTAGAGATGATAGCAATAAGAATGTTCATTTTAGTAATTTAAATGTTTCGTCTTTTTCCACCTATCTCGAAAATAATCCTATGCTTAGATACTTTGACAGCTCCACTAGTTTAAACATAGCAGGGGATACACTTAATATGGATACTAATATATTGACTAAGCCAACTGCCTTTTTTGTAAGGAGAAGTGACAAGGATCTCTTTCTTAAACAAGAGGAAAAAGAAAACCCCAAGTCTTCTCCTAAGAAAGAGATAGATTTTCCTGCTTTTCCCATTTTTGAGAATGTCAATAATGCTTTTATCAATATGAACGTCAATATGAATGTAACCAACAATGCCCCAGCTAATAATATCAATATTTCGAATGTTTATCCAGGAAACGTATTTACGTCCTCTAATAGCTTATTAGATCATAGCAAGATTGTTACCAATAATTCTTTCAACTCTAATTTCAATCAGAATCTGTCTGTAGAGATTAATCAAAACAAAATCTTTGAAGCACCTTCAGAACCAAGTGACAATGAATTTTATGCAAACAATTATTCAGGAAATATTTATTACCATCAATATCCTATGCCTAACAATTTACATAATACATTCAATAATTTCGTACCGTTTAAAAAAGACTTTAATCGTGTGATGAACAGAGATTCTAATAATAATTGTGTAAAGAATACCAACATGAACCATTTCAATTATTCTTATAACTACAGCAATCCAAACAAGCTAAATTACTTTAGTAATAGTCATAGTAATTTATTAAGTTTTCCATACAATAACCCGAACAATTTCAGTGGACCTAATTTATCCCTTCAAAGAGGGTCTATTTTTCCAAGCTTAGGTTCTAACTCTCAAACTTATGGAAACTCAGAAAATTTTATAAACATTCATAATAACTCACAAAATAACCCTTACAAGAATATCATGTATTATAGTCCTAATTATATAAACAATTTTAATTACAATAATAATATTGTACCTAGGAATATAAGACCAAATAACTCAAGAGAAATTAATAGATCTTCTAAATCTAAGCATTTTGTACCTAATTATCAAAATATGGAAATATCTGAATTGGCTAAATATGCATATGCTTTAGCCAAAGATCAGGCAGGATGCAGGTTTATTCAGAAAAAATTGGACGATGAGGGAGAATCTTTATTACCTCTCATATATCAAGGAATAATGGAGCACCTAGTTGAACTTATGAATGATGCATTTGGGAATTATTTAATCCAAAAACTTTTTGAATTCCTTTCTGAAGAGCAATTTTTCCAAGTTTTAGGAATTGTATTTATATCATTAATTGTTTTAGATCAATCCCCACATTGAATACATCGCAACCAATTCTCATGGTACTAGAGTGATTCAAAGGCTTATCGATTTTCTTAACACAGGGGCTCTCATAATTTCATTCGGATCTGTTTTAAGATCAGCTCTAATCGAGCTTATGAAAGATATAAACGGCACACACATTTTACTTAAATTTTTTACTTCCTTTGACTTATCATTCATAAAATTCGCTTATGATTTGATTAATGAAAATTTAATGGAAATTTCATTGCACAAAAATGGTTGTTGCGCAATCCAAAAATGCTTAGAAATCGCTACAGGCATAGTAAAAAGGTCACTTATTAGCAATATAATAGAGAATTGCCTTTCGCTCATTATAGATCCATATGGAAATTACGTAGTTCAGCATGTAATTTATTTGAGAGATCATGAAGATAACAAACAGATGATTAAGAGCTTCCTGAATGACATAACATTCTTCAGCAAGCAGAAATTTTCTTCTAACGTCGTAGAAAAGGTAACAAGCTTGTTTATATTTCTTAATTCTGTTTTAGTGTTTCGACTTTTGCGACGAAGAATCAAAGGCGATGCTAATAAATAATTTGATGAACAAGGAAATTATTGAAGATCTTCTTTTTGATATGTATGGTAACTATGTAGTACAAAAAGTGTTGGCTGTAACAAACCTGGAGAATCAATATTTTATTCTTAATGTAAATTTTATATTAATGTATTAGACAATTGCTCCATTGATGGAAAAATTGAGATTGTTGAATTTTGGTCCTAAAATTTATAATAAACTAATTCTTACTTATCCACAGCTATCCTCTTTAATGTTCTCCATAAATGTAAATTGTATAAATAGTAATAATGACGGGAATTTTCCAAATAAGGAAATGGGTATTAAGAGTAATAGCTGTGACACGTTACATATCAAAAATTTTGGAAAAGATGTAAGAAATAGTTACACATCAAGCAGGTTTGCCATTAGTAATAGCTCTAATAGAAAATCTTTAAATATTATTGAAAATGATGTCCATAGGCTTAGGCATAAAAATAGTAATTAGAATTTAAGAGCATACATTAATTTATTTAAAATATTAGAGTGTAAATCTATGAATAAAAATTTATGTAATATAAAATAATTTTGGTAATTAAAGTATTTTTCATTCATTTTAGAAAAACAGTAAATATAGAAAAAGGGAATATTATTTAAAATAGGAGTGTTATTTTTACCAATTATGAATGATTCAATTTTTTTATTTAAATCTAATCGAATATCGTTAATCAGAATATAAAAAAATAACATTTTATTATAATTAAACTAATCATAATGGAAAATCTCTCTAACAGCATAAATATTAATAACTCAATCATCTCACAAAATGCAAGCTCTACCGAAATCACTAAAATTTATGATAATTTCAAATTAAATTTGCAAGGAGATAGAATAGAACGTGAGAATAAACTGCTTTTAGAAAATAATTTCATAGAGCCTTCAATTTTACTCGCATTTAACTATTCTTTAGAAAAATTATCCATTCTTTTTGAGCGATTAAAATTTCGGTTGCTGGTAATCGGGACGCTTAGTTCTCACCATGCTGAATTTGCAAATTGTTTGATCGGCAAAAATACTTTGATTGATGTGAATAACATAATAATCATAGTGAGACAGAAACCTAAAACTTCAGAAAAATCGATTTTATATAAATGCGAGATTAACAAAGAATTTGGCTTTGATTTTAAGGAAACAGATTTAATTTGTGAGGGTCAAAAAGAAATCAAAGATTGGATAAATAATTATGACAAAGAAGTCAACATCACAGAATTAATAGGATTAGAAGATTTATCTAAATATGTTCTAATTGTTTATACAGACCTTGCATTCATAGAAAATATGGAGGAACCAGAATTTTTCAAAACTAACGAAATCTTCCTCTTCCCTTCAGTTTGTATTGACAATCATTACAGGCTAAATCGTATTGTTGATGAATTACTAAAAATGGATAATGAATTACTAAACGATTACGAACACAAATTAAAAAATTCCCTTATTTCTTTGATAAAATCACAAACTAGTATGTTCGATACTACAGAAATAGAGGATGTTTATTTCAAGAATTTTATTTATAATCGAAGATTAAAAAGAAATATTCTTATAAAAGTAGTTAATACAGACAACATTTTGTCAAAAGCGTATGTAGATTTCTTTTCAGAAATAGAATCTAATTTTAATA
>Ga0169931_10011588_pt1 | contig 12387 bp, 6 predicted proteins | sample Kivu_15m_20L_FD_129675 | JGI IMG/M metagenome (GOLD analysis project Ga0169931, IMG submission 129675) | Freshwater microbial communities from Lake Kivu, Western Province, Rwanda to study Microbial Dark Matter (Phase II) - Kivu_15m_20L... | ecosystem: Environmental > Aquatic > Freshwater > Lake ...
AAACGCTCGAAAAACTGGCTGCTGACCTCATGGAGATGGAGACGATGTCAGCAGAGCACATGCATCGTGTCATCGAACAGACTCGAAAGGCTCCGCGGCTGCTGGTGGTGCCCTCGACCACCGCCGGAACAGAAACCAGCGAACCCCGGCTTGCGACCGAAACAGCACTGCAGGACGTCAATGCGACGGCCGATGGAAACTGCGGGTGAAGCCTGCCATGAATCCGCTTGAAATTGCCACAGCAGAACTGGTGCGTCTTGAACAGGAGGAAGCGCGCGTTGACGGGGCCAACTGGAAACGCTGGGGTACGTACCTGTCAGAGCGTCAGTGGGGCACAGTCCGCGAGGATTATTCCCATGACGGCACGCCCTGGACATCCTTTCCTCACGACCACGCACGCGGCCGCGCTTATCGCTGGGGCGAAGACGGACTGCTGGGACTCTGCGATCGTCAGTGCCGACTCTGTTTTTCCGTGGCCCTGTGGAATGGTCGTGATCCGATTCTGAAAGAACGATTCTTCGGGGTCAACGGGCACGAAGGCAACCACGGCGAGGACGTGAAGGAAGAGTACTATTATCTTGATGCAACCCCAACGAACTCCTATGCGAAGGCTCTTTATAAGTACCCACAGCAGGAGTATCCGTATTCGCGGCTGGTGAACGAGAATCAGCACCGCAGCCGTCAGCTGCCTGAACTGGAACTTGCGGACACCGGGATCTTCGACCGCAATCGCTGCTTCGATGTGTTTGTGGAATACGCCAAAGCCAGTCCGGATGACATTCTGATCCGCTTGCGAATCGTGAATCTGGGCCCGGCACTCTCGCAGCTGCACGTCCTGCCAACGCTCTGGTTTCGCAACACATGGACGTGGGGCTGTACGCACGAAGGCTGCTGGCCCAAACCGCGGCTGTACCTTGAAAACGGTCGGCAGGTGATCGCCGAACACATGACTCTGGGCCGATACGAATTGACAGCGGACCTCGGGCCTGACGGGCGACCGCCTCTTTGGCTGTTCACGGAAAATGAATCGCACCCCAGATATCTTGCCAGTGGAGTCCATGCCGGACGCTGGTACAAGGATGCCTTCCACGAATATCTGATCGGTCGGCGGATGGACGCGGTGAATCCGCAGCACTACGGAACGAAGGCAGCCGCTGTCTATCGGCTGTCGCTGCGCTCCGGCGAATCAGCGGTGCTCCAGCTGCGGCTGCGTCCGGCAGACACCGCGGCAGCTGCGGAGCCCTTCGGCGCCGCCTTTGCTGGCGTCTTCGAACAGCGAATTGCCGAAGCGGACGCCTTTTACGCACGAAAAATCCCCACGTCGCTGCCGCCGGAAGTCAAACCGATTCTGCGACAGACTTATGCAGGCCTGCTGTGGACGCGGCAGTTTTATCATTACGTTGTCGAGAACTGGCTGGAGGGCGACCCAAACCTGCCTCCGGTGGCACAGTCGCGTAAACAGATTCGAAACGCTGACTGGCCGCATCTGTTTAATCGTGACATTATATCAATGCCGGACAAGTGGGAGTATCCGTGGTATGCCGCCTGGGATCTCGCATTTCACATGCTCCCGCTGGCGGATGTGGACAGTCATTTTGCGCGGGACCAGCTGCTGCTGTTTCTGCGTGAATGGTATATGCATCCAAACGGGCAGATCCCGGCCTACGAATGGAACTTCAGCGACGTGAATCCGCCCGTGCACGCGTGGGCCTGCTGGCGGGTGTACAAGAACACGGGCGTCCCCGGTCGCCGGGACCGCCTGTTTCTGGCCCGCAGCTTCCAAAAGCTGCTGCTGAATTTCACGTGGTGGGTGAATCGCAAGGACCTGCTGGGAAAGCACATCTTCAGCGGCGGTTTTCTGGGACTGGACAATATCGGAGTGTTCGATCGTTCGCGGCCACTGCCAACGGGGGGACATCTGCACCAGGCCGATGCCACTGCGTGGATGGGATTCTATTGCGCCCGAATGCTCACGATGGCACTGGAACTGGCCAGCGAAAATCCGGCTTACGCAGATATGGCATCCAAGTTTTTCGAACATTATATCGAAATTGCCGATGCGATGAATTCGCTCAGCGAAATTGGTTTATGGGATGAGCGTGACGGATTTTATTACGATCATTTGTATAACAACGGACAGCACATTCCGCTGCGAGTTCGCTCGATGGTCGGTATTATTCCGCTGTTCACATCGATCATACTCAGCGATGTTGTGCTCAATAAGCTGCCCGGGTTTCGCAGGCGGATGGAGTGGTTTCTGGAGCATCGGGCGGAGCGGGTCCAGAACATGACGTTCATGCAGGTGTCGCGTGACGCTGACGAGCTGCGGCCCGCGCACGCACTGCGACTGCTGGCCATTCCAACCCGGGAACGTATGGAACGAATGCTCCGTTACATTCTCGATGAAAACGAGTTCCTGTCGCCCTGGGGAATTCGCTCGCTTTCACGAGTGCATCTGCAGCATCCGTTTGTGTTTCATGTGAACGGGCAGGAGCACCGGGTGGGGTATGTGCCGGGTGATTCGGATTCCGCGATGTTCGGGGGCAACAGCAACTGGCGCGGGCCGGTCTGGTTTCCCATGAATTACCTGCTGATCGAGGCGCTGGAGCGTTACGATGAATTTTACGGCAAGGATTTTCAGGTGGAGTGTCCGACAGGTTCAGGAAACCTGATGACGCTCGGCGAGGTCGCAGAGGAGCTCATGCGGCGGCAGCTCCGCATCTTCCTGCCGGGACCGGATGGCCATCGGCCATGTCACGGCGGAGATCCGCGTTATCGGGATGACCCCGCGTGGAACGAGCTGCTGCTGTTTCACGAATATTTTCATGGTGAAACCGGACGAGGGCTGGGAGCCAGCCATCAGACCGGCTGGACGGCGCTCATCGCCAAACTCGTCCAGAAGCTCCATCGACGCGAATCGGGGATCCTGTGATGAACCCTGATTTGTCCCCGGAACGACCACAGTTTGTGTGTCCGGGGCAATTGCAGCCGGTCAGTGCGGCCGTGCATCGGGCTCGTCTGAGTTCCGGGTGGAGTGTTTGTGATGAGTGTGACTGGCGACTGCACACGGAAGGCTTATCAGAGCGATCAGCCGCGCAGGCTCTGTCCATTCGACAGCATCGCGTGACGGGGATCGAACGCACTGAGTTCGGGGTGCGGGGCCTGTGGCTGAACGCGCTGACTCCGGCCGCCGTCAGAACTCTTGCACAGATCCTCTGTCTGAGTCTTGTGAACAGCCGTCAGCTGCAGCGGGAGTCAGCCGTGCAACTCGCAGCAGACCGGACAGCGGGATCAGCAGCGACCGCCCTGCCAGTGGAGTGGGCTGCGGCTCCCGAGTTACTGATGGGCTTCGACAGCCGCGGATTTTCCGCCGAGGTCTTCGCTGCTGTGGTGACTGCCATACGGGAGTTGGGGGTGGACGTTCTGGACGCAGGCCGAAGCACATCGGCGTCGCTCCAGGAAGTGCTTCGGTGTTATCCGCGACTTGCGGGCGCTCTGTTTGTGACGGGTGCGGGAGCGGCGGCGGGCTGGAGCGGGCTGGATGCAACGGATGTCGCTGGTGACGGTGTGCAGGTGGTCTGGCGGGATTTCGGAGTGGTCCTGCGATCAGCGGCAGCTGATTCCGGCCAGCTGCCGGCCGCGGCAGCGCCAATGCGGCTAAGTCTTGAGCTGCCGGAGTCGGGGACTGGCGGACGTCCGCTGCGACGATTTTCAAGAACACTGGGGCGCTATGAGACCCTGGATTTTGAGCCGCGGTACCGGGAGTGGCTGCGGGGCTGGCACAGGGGAACATCCATGCAGCGGCTTCTGGTGGGAGCCGACGACGTGCTCGTACAGCAGCGCGTGCAGTGGCTGGCGGAGAACTGTGGCTGGACAGTGGCGGCTTGCAGCCTGGCGGAGGCGCGGCGGGCGGGTTCGGGGCCAGCTCTGGAAGTTCACGACAACGATCGCTGGCTTGTGTTGCGTAGAGCGGGCGGGGAACGCGTGGATGCTGGGCTCCTGGCGGCGCGTCTGAATTCCGCGACGGCTGCCGCGGCCCGTTCTTCGCAGCTGACCGCTCACGCCGACAGCGTCACGGGACGTCTCTGGTTCACCGATTCTGCCCGGCCTGGCACTGTTGGGCTGACGGAAAGGATCGAGGATGCGCTGGCGGTGGTTGCCATGTTGCTGGGAGCAGATGCGGTTTTGGCGGAGCTGGAACCCGGGAATTTCCAGCGGAACCGGAGTTCCACGCGGCCTCCGGCCTGCTAGAATCCCAGCTGTGGTCGGTGAATCGACATTTTTGGCGGTTCCAACATTTTTCGCGGATATCGGGCCATGCAGCGGCAGAACTTCATCTGTAGCCCAGCAAGCAGAATCTGGCTTTGGCTCTGGCTCTGGCTTTGCCTGCCAGGGCTCGGGGCCTGTGCGGATCCGCCGCAGACAGAATGGCCCGATGTGGCCGTAAAGAAGGTGGTTTCCGCATTCGAATTACTGCCACCAGAACCCGGCAGTGGATCGACTCAGGCCAAAACAGCCATTCGACTCACATTGACGCTGGATCTGAAGAATCGGACAAACCAGGCTTTTTCCATCTCTGCTGGAAACTTTCGCCTGAAGTGTGAAGGTGATTTCGAACTTCGCGGTCAGCATCGTCCACAAAAGCTCCAGCTGGATGCGGGAGCGGCCGGCGAACTGCAGCTCGACTGGAGCATCACACCGGTGCCAGTTGAGGCAGAGCAGATTCTGTTAATCTGGGGACAGCTGCCGGCGCCATCCGAAGTTCCGGCAGAGAAGGTTCTGGATGGTCAGCTGCAACAGACAGGATCGCTCTCCCTGAATGCCGAAATCAGCAGACTCCAGGGTATTTCCGTGGAACGCATGGGGCCGCAGGGTGCTCTGGCTGTCATCACAAGCCGTCGGGAGCTCGATGCACTCTCTCTCTGGTTCCTCGATTCCTCCCTGCGACAGCTCAGTGCGGCCGGGGTGGAGCGAGTTCTGGTTACGGGCGCAGACTCCGGCCGGTTAAGCGTTTCGGGAGAAGCAGGGCATTGGATATCGCTGCTGTCTGCTGCTCAGACCAACACACTTCAGCGACAAGTGCTTCCGTTTCGCAAACCTCAGTCGAGCTTCAGATTTGCCGCGCTGGCGATGGCCGAAATTCAAATGGGAGGCAGCCCGTTTCGACAGCGTTCTTCGGTGAAGATCTATGAAACGCGCGAGGATGCGATTGCCGAAGGGCTGTCGGGCGTCTATCGAATCGCCCCGGTCGAACAGGCACTGCGGGATCTTGAAAGCCCCAGTGCCGGAATTCGCCGAGCGGCGCTGGAAGGGGCGGTGGATCGTCTGACCGAACAGCAGGCAGGCGCGATCCTCAGACAGGCGACCACGGGAACGCCCGCACAACAACGCGAATACGCTCGATTGCTCAACCAGCTGCCAGGCTCCGACGCCGTAACAACTCTTCGCGAACTTGCCATGTCCGAAGACCGGGACGTTGCTGCTGCAGCATTGAAGGGAATCGCCACCAGCCAGGATGAATCCGCCCTGACTGCCATGTCGATCATCTGGGAGGCCGGTGAATCACGTCCCCATCTGCAGACTCAGGCCGTGTCAGCCATGGTCGCATCCGACGACCAGCGCTGGACGCCGCTGATTGCCGCATGGGTGAAAAGATCCGTTGCCCTGACGACAGCAGGACAGACGGCGGGATTTGGACGTGAGGAACTTGAAGCGGCAATCCAGATTCTGCTGCTGCGACGACATGAGTCGGCGTGCCTGACCCTGCAGAACAGTGTCTCAAAAGTGGTGCTTACCGAATACCAGGACTCCCTGCTGCGACAGCTCGTCCAAACCAGGAACCCCGATGATGCGGCAGCCGTAAGACCAGTCGTCACCACACGGCTTCGAAACGGCTCCGTGTCACGCGAAGTACTGGAGGCTGCCGGGGACATCCGAGCAGCCGAGTGGGGGCCGCTGCTCCTTGAAGCATTCTGGCGAAGCCAGGAAAATCGCCGGTCTGGTATTCAGATACCCCTCTCTGTCGTGCTTGCATGTTCCAGCCAGCAGCAGATTGAAGAGTTAATTCGTGAATGGGAGAAGCTGGAAGAAGACAATCAGACTGAGCTGGTGGGATGGCTGGCACGATACAACCACCCCGAATGGCGACGTTTGGCGACAACCATCATGGAACATTCCCCGAAATCGCTCCGGGCGACAAATTCAATCAATTCTTCCCGCGGCGTCATTCAGCTGCTGGCCGAAGACGCATCCGACGAATCTCTGCAGATACTGCTTTCGGCGACCCGTAACTGGGTGGGCAGGCTGAGGGAAGCTCCAGACAACTCGGTCGAAGCTCAGAACGTGATCCAGCTGATGTTGTCACAGCTGGCCGTGTTTTCCCATCCCGAGTGTCGTCGGTTGCTGAACCAGCTGTCGAAGAGCGACATTCCCTGGCTCCGCGCACAGGCGGACGACTATCGCCAGAACGCCCGAGGCAGGTCACCTGCATGGCGTTTGATTGTTGAAAGTTATCAGAAGAGAAAGGCGGGTGACGATGCTGCCGCCGCGAAAGCTCTGGAAATGGCTGTCCATTCAGATCCGTTCTGCCCTGACGCACTCGTTCGCCGAGCCTCGCAGCGAATGCACGGTGGCCGCTTCGACGATTCCATGACCGATCTCCGCCGCGCACTCGAACTGACACCTGAACACGAAGAAGTGCTCAGCCTGATGGCACTCGTGCAGGTGCGGCAGGGGCGGGTGGACGAGGGCCTCGCAGCCGCTGAAGAACTCATCCGCCAGATTCCCAACGACATCTATTCCCTGTACAATGGGGCCTGCACCTACGCTCGTGCGGCCGAACGCGCAGATACCACTGCCGATCGCCGCTCGATGTTCATCGCCCGCGCCATCGAACTGCTCAAACTCAACAACGCCGCCGGACATGACGACCACGAGCACATGAGCACCGATCCGGACCTGATCATTCTCCACGACCATCCCGCCTGGCAGGAACTCCTTGAACAGGCCCGGCAAAACGCTCTGAAACAACCCAACCCCAACAACTAAGCCCCCCCTCTTTTTTTGCTCCGAAGATACTGGAAGACTATGACAGAGGCGATTCTGGAGCTGCGTCACCACGACGAAGCGCTCGCATTATTCGGGGCTCGGGACGAACATCTCAGACTGCTCTGCGACCAGACCGGCGCACGGATCGTGCTGCGCGGCAGTCAGGTCCGAATCCTTGGCGACGACGACCAGGTGCGTCGCTGCGAGGAAGTGCTGAAACGCTGGCAGCAGGTCGTCCGCAAAAATCGCGAACTCACCCCCGCAGATCTTGGACTCAACAGTGACGAAAGCCAGCCGGAAAAGCTCAAAGTTGAACCCCAGGAAGTCCTTGCCACACCCCCGCCCTCCGCCTTCTCACCGGGAGCCTGGTCGGTCCGTGGTGTGCCGGAACTGCGAACGGGGCGGGATCGCGTCGGACAGATTCGCCCCAAAACGGATGGACAAAAAGTCTACATGGAGGCCATCCGCCGCCATGAACTGGTACTCTGTGATGGCCCGGCAGGTTCCGGCAAAACCTATCTCGCCGTCGCTCTCGCCCTCGAAGCGCTCAGAGCCGAATACGTTCGCAAGATAGTACTGGTACGCCCGGCAGTCGAAGCCGGTGAAAAACTTGGATTTCTTCCCGGAGACATGTTTGCAAAGGTCAACCCATTCATTCGACCCCTCCTCGATGCCATCCACGATATGGTTGATTTCGATCAGGTCCGTCGCTACCTGTCGAACGACGTGATCGAAATTCTGCCGCTCGCGTTCATGCGAGGCAGAACGCTCAATGACACCTTCATGATCCTCGACGAAGGTCAGAATACAACGGTTACTCAAATGAAAATGTTTCTGACGCGCATGGGTCAGAACTCCAGAATTGTCGTAACGGGTGATTCCACCCAAACCGACCTCGAAAAAGGCGTTTCTTCCGGATTCCGGGATGCAATTCGCAGACTTTCCCCCATTTCCGGAGTTGCGACAGTGCAGCTCACAGGCCAGGATATTGTCAGACACAGGCTGGTTCGGGAAATTGTTTCGGCGTACGAAACTGAACAGCAGCGGTCCTGAGAAGACCTCCGCGTTCACATTCTCCTGGACTCGCCAGCGCTACGGACGCTCATCCGTCGGCAACCAGTCCGATGTCCTTTTTTGGAACACGGCGTCCGCGGCAAACCCGCATCTACCGGCCTTCGCCCACCTTTCGTGATCGGCTGCTCTCCGGTTTTCGCGACTACCGCATCCTGACACTGTCAGTGATCGGCATCCTCGCAGTGCTCGGATTGCTGGTTGCCGGCAGTGCCGGCAACCCCGGCGCTCCGTGGCGCAGCGGGCAGGTCGTATCGACGGGTATTCAGTCCCGCGTGGCCTTCAGTGTCGAAAACGAGGAAGAAACGCGACGGGCCATGAACGACGCCGTCCGTCGCGCACCCGTTGTGCTCCGCCAGGACACCAGCGTCATCGATCGTCTTCCGTCATTGCTCCGCAGTCAGCTCAGTGAAATTGCCAACACCGAATCTGTCACCACCATCGCACCGGAAACCGTACGGGCATTTGGTATCGGCCCGACAAAAGGCGATGTCGCCTCCACTGCCTACAGCGTGCTCCGCAACCAGCTCCGCGACCCCGATGATACTCAGGGCAATCGCATCGACGAACTCATCCAGGCCTTCACGCTGCTCACTGCTGACGCCCGCAGTCCAGGCCTTGTGGACGCGACAGAATTGGCCGCCATCCTTCGCAGCACGGACGCCGAAGAAAACCCGGATCTGGCGCGGCCAATCGAAGTTCAGGACGAATTCGGACAGATCATAAAACCCGGTCTGTTATCGGATGTGCTGCTGCAGGAGCAATTGCGGGAAACCGGTCGTATCGGCAAGAACTGGGCAGCCGCCGGTCGCCTCGCTGTGCTCAAGCCACAAATCGAAACCTGGCTTCAGACCTCCGTCCGCGGACAGCTCCGCCGCGATGAAGCCCTCACCGAAGAACGGCTCGACGCAGCCCGTCGCAACGCGGCCCGGAAGATGGACGCCTACGTTCTCGGCGAAATCCTCATCCCCGCCGGCACTCGACTCAATGATTCCCATCGCACCCTCCTGCAACTGGAACACAACGCGTTCGAAAACAGTCTCAACAGCCGCCAGCGCAGCCTGCGACTTCTCGGACGCGCCCTCCTGATTACCCTCATCGTGACCCTCTTCTCAGCGTTTCTCCGCCGCGTCTCCATGCAGATGCTCAAAGACACTCCGCGGCTGATCGTGTTTCTGGCCATGTGCTGCAGCACCGTCTTTCTTGCCTGTCTGTTCAGTCGAGATCCGCTTCGCGCAGAAATCATTCCACTCCTGGCTGCCGTGATGATCTGCGCTATCGTCTATGGACAGACCATCGCCTGTGTGGCTGCCTTCGGACTGTCACTCATTATCTCGCTTTCCACCGTCGCTGATCTGTCACACTGCTTTACGCTGATCGCCATCTGCGTTGCCGGTGTGCTCCCGCTGCGGCGAATCAAGTCCCGACTGGTCATCATTCGCGCCGGATTTCTTGTCGCCTTTGTCGCCTTTGCCACCGTCTGGGCACTCGGACTGCTCCAGCAGCCCGATGACGTCGATGCATGGAAAAATCCTGTACTGCTCGTCCCCGCTCTCAAATTCGCCGGCTGGGCTCTCGTCTGCTCCTACTTCGTCGCCGGCAGTCTTCCGTTCATCGAACAGGCCTTCGGCATTGTCACCGATATCAGTCTGCTGGAGCTGACCGGCGTCTCACATCCACTCCTGCAGGAACTGGCTCGCAGAGCACCCGGCACCTACAACCACTCAATCATGGTCGCCTCCATGGCCGAAGCAGCCGCCGAATCCATCGGCGCCAACGGACTGCTCGCCCGCGTCGGAGCCTACTTTCATGACATCGGCAAGATGATGAAGCCGGAATACTTCATCGAAAACATGACGGACGGCAGCGAGAACCCCCATACGGCGCTCGCACCCGCCATGAGCACCCTCATTATCATCGGGCACGTCAAAGACGGACTGGAACTGGCCGAAGAAAACAATCTCCCGGAACCCCTGCACCCCTTTATCACTCAACATCACGGCACTACACTCGTCGAATACTTCTATCGCGAAGCCACCAGGAAGGCTGATGTTGACCATCGCACCGATGCCAGCGAATCCAGCTTCCGCTATCCGGGACCGAAACCGCAATCCCGCGAAACCGCCGTACTCATGCTCGCAGACGCCGTCGAAAGCGCCAGCCGAACACTCAAGGAACCCACTCCCAAACGCATTCAGTCGCTCGTTCATGAAATCACCATGAAACGACTGCTCGACGGACAGTTCGACGAATGCAATCTGCAAATGTGCGAAATCCGCCGTATCGAGGATTCGCTGGTGAAATCGCTCCTCGCTGCTCACCATGGCCGCGTTCGCTATCCCGGACAGAAAACAGCCTGAGCCGTCCGCCACGGGCTGGGATGGTGAATCGATTTCTCTAAAGATCTTCCCCCAAAGCTGCGTTCGTTTTTCCATATCACGCAACAGGCCAGACTCTGAGTGACGTCCAGTCAGATTGTTCAGGACACAGAGGTTTCCTGCGGAGGATTCTTCAGGAGCGCGGCGATGATGGTTCCTGGTTGTCCATCGAGCAGACTGGCGGTGCCGTTGCCGCGGCGGAAGGCCAGCTGATTCGGACTCAGTCCCAGCAGGTGCAGCAGAGTCGCGTGGTAGTCATAGTGATTAACGATGTCGGTGACGGCTTTGTGACCAATTTCGTCAGTGGCACCATGGATATAGCCACCGCGGAAGCCGCCGCCAGCCATCCACTGGCTGAACCCATAGGTGTTGTGGTCGCGGCCGATGTTCTTTTCGTTCTGTATGACCGGCAGCCGGCCCATTTCTCCGCCCCAGTGAACGATGGTGCTGTCAAGCAGACCGCGCTGTTTGAGGTCCTGGACAAGAGCCGCTGCCGGGGGAATGGTGCGGGCACAGACCGCCGGAAGCCCCTTGACGATCCCGCCATGATGGTCCCACGTCTGGTTCCCCGTATGCAGCTGCACAAAGCGAACTCCCCGTTCGACCAGTCGGCGAGCGATCAGGCAGCGAGTTCCGTAGTCGCGAGTTTGGTCGTTGTCGAGCCCATAGAGTTTTTGTGTGGCCTGCGTTTCCTGAGTGATATCGAGCGCTTCGCGGGCGGCCGTCTGCATGCCGGCCGCAAGTTCGTAGCTCTGCATCCGGGCACTCAGATCGCTCTCGCCGGGCAGCCGCGAGAGCTGCCGCTGATTCAGTTCCGTAATCAATCGCAGCATTTGTGACTGCGGCAGGCCAGCCAGTTGTGGCGGCGGGTCAAGATTCAGAATTCGCGGTTCCTGGGGCCGCACCACCGTGCCCTGATAAATGGAAGGCAGCCAGCCGTTCTGCCAGTTTTCCACGCCCAGTACCGGCAGACCGGAAGGATCCGTGAGCACAAGAAAGCCAGGGAGTCGGGAATTTCGGGACCCGAGTGCAAACGTCAGCCACGCTCCAAGAGCCGGGCGGCCAGACAACTGCCGACCAGTATTCAGCGCATTGATGGATTCTCCGTGATTATTGACTCCCGTATGCATGGAGCGGATCATGCAAAGATCATCCGCCACAGCTCCCAGCGCCGACGCCGGTTCACTGAAGTCCATCCCGCATTCGCCGTATCGCCGAAATCGCCATGGGCAACCAAACAGACGGCTGCTCGCTTCCCCCGCGTTGTCATACTTGATCGACCCGGTCCAGGTCTGCATGTGCAGGCGGTTGAGTTCCGGTTTGGGGTCGAACAAATCAATATGACTGGGCCCGCCCTGCATAAACATCGAGATCATCGCCGTCGCCACGGGCCGCTCCGCAGCCGGTTTGGGCTGCAAATTCCAAACCACCGGCTCCAGCGCCGGCTTCGGCGGCTCACTGGCACCAACCCGCCCCTGCACCCAGGCCGCAGCAATCCCCGCCAGCCCAAACACCTGCTGCTGCATCCAATGCCGTCGAATAAAGTGCAACATCACACATCTCCAATCCAACGTCCAGGAATCAACACAAAGCTGAACACTTTCGTCCAACCTTAATCAGAAAATCCCACTGCAACTTTTCGCGTCCTTTAGCATCTTTCGCGGTTCCCAATCCCCCGCACAGCACTGGCAGCGTTCAAAACCACGAATGAACACGAATTCACACGAATCTGAACTCTTGAATTCTGACTCCCATCAAACAAACCCTTTGCGACTATTCGTGTCAATTCGTGAAATTCGTGGTCCTAATCCCCTGCCTCGCGTTGGCAACGCTCAGATCCACGAATCACACGAATTCACACGAATCTGAACTCTTGAATTCTGACTCCCAT
>Ga0169931_10011589_pt1 | contig 12386 bp, 13 predicted proteins | sample Kivu_15m_20L_FD_129675 | JGI IMG/M metagenome (GOLD analysis project Ga0169931, IMG submission 129675) | Freshwater microbial communities from Lake Kivu, Western Province, Rwanda to study Microbial Dark Matter (Phase II) - Kivu_15m_20L... | ecosystem: Environmental > Aquatic > Freshwater > Lake...
CGGCCAAGACTTCACGGTTCAACGTGGGAGTGGTGGGGCCTACACCCAGCTCGCCGGCCCGCCCCTCCCGATGACGACGGCCGACTGCAATCCGTGCACGCCCGTCCTGGCCTCGTCCAAGGGTGACACGACGCCGCCCGGCGCTGTCCTCGTACCGATGAGCTCCGCACTTGTCGTGTGGAACGTCCAAAACGACTGCGCGCCGGTGCTGGTCTCGCTCAACGGGTTTGTCGCCTCAGAGCGCGTGCGAGGACGGCCGGTGATCACCGCCGACCAAACGGCCGTCGTGACGACGGAGGGCGCGCTCGTCCGGTTTAAGTCGGGCGGCGCCTGCGCCACCCCGTCCAGCGGCTCAAGGCGCTTCGCGGGCACGTTCCGCGCCGAGCCCGTCACCGTCGATGACGCGGATCCCACGTACTTCGTGGCCGACGCGGGCCGAGTCCGCGCCGTCCGCGTCGGCGGCAACAACGTCGTCGAGCGCTCCGGCTTCCCAGCGCCCTTGCCCGCCGCCGTGAGCGTCCCCGGCGCCATCGACGATGACGGTGAGTTCGTCGTCGTCGACGACACCGGCGAGGTGTTCGTCTTTGGCACCGGCGGCGCACGGCGCTCGCTCGGCAGCATCGGCGCTCGACCAGCCAATGGTCCGCTCCTGCATAGCAGCGTGGTGATCGTGGCGACGGACGATGGGCAAGTCGTTGCCGTTGAAGGCGGCGACGCGCCGGCGACAGGTGGCTGGCACCGCGAAGCCGGCAGCCAACAGGGCACGGCTCACGTTACCTGCGCTCAAGGTGCTGCGAGCTCATTCGTGCCGCTGAGCGCGTTGCTCCTGCTCAGCAGACGGCGGCGCGCCCGTCGCAAGGTATCGGATCTGCTGAGCGCGTAACCGTTTCGGACCTGCTGGCATCCAACCCGCTTGAGCTGAAGGGTTTTTTTGCAGCTGCAGCTCTGGCCGCGCTCGGCGCGGCGGCGAATGGACCTGCGCCAGCCGCACCCTCCCCGGGCGAGGGTTGTTTCCGTGTGTTGTCGAGCGCGAGATGCAGTCGGTCGAGCGGTTCACGGGTATCGTTGCTGAGCGTGCGGTAATCACCCAGCGCCGCCTTCACAGCGCCGCAGGCGACGTGGCCAATGATGAGCAGCAGCGGCGTGTGCAGATGACGAATCCCGTACTCGACCGAGCCCCGGTTTGATGTGACCTGATTGCCGATGTTGCGAATGACGAACAAATCGCCGTCGGGGGCGTTCTCGAACGCGTGGGTATGCACGCGCGAATCGGCGCACATCACCACCGTGGCCCGTGGGTGCTGCGCGTCCTTGAACGGCGTGAAGAACGACTGGCCAGTCACTTCGCTGCTCGCTGTCACAAGTGCCACCCGAATGCCAACGCGGGCGTAGCACCAGACCTCGTCGGCAAACCACTGCCAGGCCCGCTCGTCGTCAGCGATGCACCAGGGCGCCACAATGTGCCCGCTCTCGAGATGCAACCGCTCTTGGCCTACGTGGCGTCGCGCGGCGGCGGCACAGCACCAATCGCCGTCATTGTCCCCGGTCTGAAGGGTGACGTTCGCGCGGGCGCGTCGACCTACGCGACATCGTGCAATCGGTGCCACCCAGGTGGGCAGGCAGGCATCGCCCCGGCCCTCGTCGGCGCTCGACTGCCCGGGCCGCTCTTTGTGTCCGCACAGCCCGACGGTCGCCACGGGGTGTCTGCGGTGGCGTGGGACAACTTGCTCGCGTACCTCGTCACGCTCGGCGCTGTGCGGTGAACCTCAGAAAAACGGGGAGCCGTTTCCTGCTAAGCAGGCGGAGATGGCTCGCCTCGTTGGCCTGTACGGCCGCCCCTATCTCGACCTCAGCGACGCCGTCGCCGACGTGCTCGACGACGATGCCTTGGCCGACATCGACGACGAAGTCACGCGCGCCCTCGTGCACGCAGCCCCAGGAGAAACCGGCGGCTCCCTCAAGCACATGGGCATCTGCGCCCCGAACGTGAACGCCGACCCCTACGTCGACTACGGCGACGTCATCGCCCGCTTCACCGTCGCCGAGTGGCGCGACCTCATCGCTCTCGCCGACGAACCGAGCGAGTTCGACGAGAGTCGCTGGCGCGAGACCCGCTTCGGCGACGAGACCGACCATCCGCTCAACGCGCGGCAGCGTCGCTGGCTCACCTACCGCTACGGCGTGTACTTCCCGTGGAAGGTCTGCGTTCACGTCCTCGAGAACGTGCGCTGGGAGGACAAGCACTCGGGCGCGGGCAAGGACTTCACCGACGAGGCGAAGGCGCTCATGCCGCGCACCGTCGAGCGTCTGCGCGCCCTGCCGTTTTCAGAGCTCGGCCGCGTCGTCGTCTTTGGCCTGATGCCCAACGACCACGCTCCGCTGCACCGCGACAGCGAACCGGGCAAAGACCTCGTGGTCGCTCAGTCGATGAGCATCGACCCGCGCGGGACGAAGCGCTTCTACGTGTCGACGCGCGATGGTGAGGACGAGGTCGACGTCGACAGCCAGGTCTATTGGTTCAACGACATGGACTACCACGGCGTGCGCGCCGACCCGTTCTTTCGCTACTCGATTCGCGTCGACGGAACCTACGTGCCGTCGTTCCTCAAGGACCTGCAGCGCCGTCGCTCGTGAACGTGATCGCGCGGCCCCCAGAAGGTGACGAGGACGCCTCCGCCTGCAACGTGCGGTGGCGGGCGGTGGCGACGACGCGATCGCCTTCGCGGCGCACGATCACGTCGATGCTGCCGACGCGATGCGTGCCCGGCGGGAGCGCGAGCGCGCTCGTCGTCGCCCACGTCAGCTGCATCCGCAGATCGACGATGGCGCTGTCGCGCGCGGCCTCGCCGGCGCGCGCGAAGACGATCGCGCCGCTGATCGATAGCGACGCGAGCATCGCCATCACGAGATGCAGGAGATACCCGCGCTGCACCTTCAGAGCCTTCATGGCGTCCTCCGCGCGGCCGCGATGACAAATGTCGCTGGCAGTCCATCGGTGCGAGAGAACGTCATCTCGACGCCGTCGTGCAGGCGTCGCCACGAGCTCACGCGCTGGGCGATGGCCTGCGTGCCGCCGCAGGCGCCGTCGCCCTCGCGTCGGAGCACGTGGTCGACGACGACGTAGCGCACGGTGCCGCACGGCAGACGAACGGCGACGTCTTCGCCGCTGACGAACGCGCCTTGGCTCAGGTCACGTCGCAGCACCTCGCTGACGGTGCGGGTGCTCGTGGCCGCCGTGATGTTCTGCAGAGCGCGAACCTGTGCGTGCTCGATCTGCCGCCAGCCCGCGTAGATGAGCGGGACGAGCCCGGCGCTTACCGCCATCACGACAGCGAGCTCGACCAAGGTGAACGCGCGGTGCCGGCGTCTGGTCGTCGACCTCATGGCAGCCTCCCGTCGGCGAGATCGACAAAGACCTCGCCCGTTCGACCGTCGGTACGCCGGTACTGCACCACGATGTGCGCGCCGTTCTTGCTTGGCGTGATGACAAGCTGGCCTGCCGGAACGAGCGCCTGGAGCGCGGCGCGCGTCGGTGCGTCGGCCTTGGCACGATGAACGACGACGTCTGCCTCGTACTCGAGCCATTGCCGCGCCCGCTCACGGAGCAGGACGTCCGTCGATTCGAGGATTGGCGTCATCGGGTACGTCATGGCCAACGTCATCGTGATGCCGAAGATCGCGACGGCGATCATTGCTTCGATCAGCGTGAAGCCGGCGGGGCGCGCGCGGCGCTTGAACAGGGGCGTGGTCAAGCGACCTCCAAACGACGGACGGCGTGGTGCCAGATCGAGAGTTCCAGACGGCGTCGACGGCCGCGGCCGCGGCAGCGCGGGCAACGGTCATCGCAGGCCGCGCCGGCGGACGTGGCGTCGATGCCGTCACAAGGGACGGTCACCAAGCGCTGTACGAGGACGGCCCGAAGCGTCGTGCCGAGCACGGCAGGGTCGACCTCGAGGTCGAGCAGGCGCTGCCGCGCCTCGTCGATCGTGCTCGCGTGCAAGCCGCACCACACGAGGCGCCCAGTGTGCGCCGCATGGACGGCGAGCTTGGCCTCCGCCGGCGTCCGCACTTCGCCGACCGCAACGACGTCGACGTCCTGACGCAGCAAGGCCGCGAGCATCGACTCGGCGGTGCGGCCTCGTTCGGGGTCGAGCTCGATCTGATCGACCGGGATGCCGGCGGCGCGCAGCCGCTGCTCCACCGGGTCTTCCAAGCTCACGTGCGCGCCACCTCGACGAGACGCGATCTCGGCGAGCGCGGCGTACATCGTGGTGGTCTTACCCGCGCCGGTCGCGCCCGCGACGACGACGAGGCCGGCCGGCTCCCGCAGCACGTCGTCGAGACGGGCCTGTGCTGACGGGGTGAGGTCGAGGTCTTTCATGCGCCGCAGGCGACCAAAGAGGCGCAGAGCGACGCGCTCCCCCCACATCGTGGGAACGAACGATGCGCGCACGTCACCGACGATGCCATCGCTGGCGACGCCGTCGACGCGACCTTCTTGGACGAGGTCGGTGCGATACGGCAGACAGCCGGCGAGCCCCTTCCACGCCGCCACGATCGACGGCACCTGCGCGGTCGGCATCGCTGCGACCTCGACGAGCTCTCCATCAATGCGCAGGCGCACCACCGCGGTCTTGGGCCCAGACTCGAGGTGCAGGTCGCTCGCCTCCACGTGGCGTGCGAGCGCCAGCAGGCCGATGGCCGCGCGACGAGCGCACCGAGGTCCCGACAGCCACGCGCTCCATGCGGCCGAAATCTGCGTGAGCGCCCCATCGACGGCCGGCGCGACGATGGCCGTCGCGACTGCGGCTGCAGTGGGGCTGTCGACACATGTGAGCGTCCGTCCGCCGCGCACAAACACGGTGGCGGAGGCGACGTCGACGTTGATGACATCGGCGAAGAAGACGTCGACTTCGCCCTCGCGGGCCGGTCCACGACGAACCACGAGGCCGTCACCGACCACGCGCGCCCGCGGCGCGAGAGAGAACGCGCGCCAGCGCGCCAACGCGCTCACAGCGCCCCCGCCTGCGTGCCCGCGTACGAGAGCATGACGGCCAGAGCAGACACCAAGACAGCGATTCCGGCGACGAGGAGGCAGGCGAAGCGAACGAAGGGCAGCCCGTGAGAGGAGGCGCGCGCCGCGCTGACAACGGCGTCGTCGGCGAGGGCGGGGACGACCACGGCGCCGACGTTGTGGGCCAGTGCGCCGTTCACGAGCGACGCGCCATGCGCCGGCAAGAGCGTCGTGAGCGCGGCCTCGGGGACCGGTGCGCCTTTCTCGAAGGCATCGGCCGCGGTGAGGGCCGCGACCGCGACCGGCGATCCAGGTGTGAGGCGAGCGCTCGCGCGCAGCGCGGCGATGACGTTGATGCCAACGGCGGTGAGGGCTGAGACGCCGGTAAGCACCGTCGCGCGATCGTGCGCGGCGATCACTTCACCTCCGGTGGCTGGGATCGCCGCGCCGCGGGCGACGGCGACGAGGAGCCCGGAGGCCGTCGCGCTCGTCGCGAAGGCGACGAGCGTCAGCACCGACATCCAGGCAACGTCGGTCGGCGACACGACGCTCGATGCCTGGCGCATGACGTCGACGGCGGGCAGCACGACCCATCGCGCGATCGCAGCGAGCCCAATGGCCGGCAGTGCCGCGCTCAGCCCATGCCAGGCTGCGAGGCGCCGCGCGAACACCGCGTGGTCGCGCGCCGCGAGCGCGCGCGCTGTGTTGGCGAGCGAGGAAGCGACGTCGTGAGGAGGTGCTGCTTCCAAGAAGCTCGCCAGCCGTTCATCGAGGCCGGCGATCCGCAGCCCCGCCGCCGGAGATGCGCCTTGTGCGATGTGCCGCTCAGCGACGCTCGCCCGATCACGATCGGTGCCGCGTACGTGCAGGAGGGCGACGAGCTCGAGCGCGCGCAAGAGCTCGTCGTTCTGTGGAGGTGAGGACGACGACTCGGTCATGGCGACACCGACTGGGCGATGGTCGATATCGGCAGATACGACGAGTACGCGAGGTGCCCGACAACGGCGCCCGTCAAGAGCACCCCGACGGTGTGCACGGTCGTCTGCACTCGCCCTGCGTGCAGCTCGGCCCGGACGGTGGTGCGAGCCGCCGCCGCACGCAGCGCATCCCCCGTGAGACCTGTTGACGCCGTCGCCGTCGTCACCGCAGTGACAGCGAGCGCATCACGGCAAGGCAGTCCGTGGTCAACGAGCGTCGCGGCGAGCGCGAATCGTCGCGCCTCGCGGTCGAGCGCGATGGCCGCGCGCATCGGCAACCGCAACGCCGGCGGAGCGACAGCGACGATGCAGACGACGAACGTGAACGTCGCGGCGATGACATCGAAGGCGAATGATGTCGGTACCATCGTCGCGCCCATCTCTTCAAAGACGGGCGCAACGACGGTCGCGAGCACGTTGCTCGCGAACGCATGCACGACGAGCGTCGCCGCGAGCACGGCGACGGTGGGCCACACGGTCCAGGCTCGCTCTGGCAAGGCGGCGACGCCGCGGAGCGCGTGCGCGGCCTTCGGGCACGCGACGATGGGCGCGACGAGGTCATGCGCAACCCCGTGGCGGGCGAGCCGTCTGAGGGCGTCTTCGAGCCTGCCGCTCGTGATGTTGCCCTTCACGTCGTCGGCGAGGCGACGCGCGCCCGGGTCGAGCATGTTCGCGAGGGCATCGAGGTCGGAGTTGACGTCGACGCCGTCGGCGAGCGCCGTCAGCGTGACATCGGCCACCAGCTGCTGGTCCATGGCGCTCATCCGACGCTCCCAGCGATCGTGAAGAGCGGGCTGTAGATGCCGACGAGCGACAGGGCGACGAAGAGAACGCCAACGACCGTGACGACGATGACGTAGGCACGCAGGCGCCGCACCGCGCGGGCGACGACGCCGCGCTCAATGGTCGTGGCCAAGGTGGCCGCGACGTCTGTGGGCTGCTGCCGCTGCGCGACGCGTGCTGCGAAAGCGCCCCAAGCTGGGGACACTTCCTTGGCAACATCCGCCGCCGCAGCGGCGGACTCGTCGGCGCGACCGCTTCTGCTGAGCGCCGCCAGCGCGCGAAGGCGGCGCGCGCCGTCACGAAACCGGCGAAACGTCCAGGGCAGCTGGTTGCGCCACGCGATCACCGCGACGGCGACAAACGCGCATGCCGCGGGCAGGCGCAGCACCGTGACGAGCTCATAGACGAGGGGCGGGCGAGCAAGCATCATCTCCGTCGAAACGCCGAAGCCCCCCAACAACACGACGATCGCCGCGATCGCTCCAGCCGCAACCGCCACGCGCCGTGCGCCGTGCTCCACGACGTCGTCGAGCTCATGCAGGCGCGTGAGCTCCGTGATGAGCGCGCCAAGCTCATCGGCGCTGACCGCGTCCCCGCGGCTCAACGCGAGCGCGACCGGCGAGAGGGACACCGGCGCCGGGCCACCGGTGCCGCCGCTGAGGACGCTGGCGGCGAAACTCAGCTCGTTGCGGAACCGTGAGGGCGGGACCGCTCGTTCAACGATGCCGAGCGCCGCTGCGCTCGTCAGACCTGCACGCCGCAGCGCCACGATGTGGCGCAGTGCCCACAGCGGCGTCTCGACATCGGTGCCAAAGCTCGGCGCGCTCATTCGAGCTCATCCTTGGCGGTGTGGGCCAGCGTGCGTCCGTCCAGCGTGAGCGTCGACAGGACGCCGTCGCCGTCGAGGTCGCCCTCGGCGACGACGCGCCATGCACCGTCAGGGTCGACGTCGACGCGGTAGCTGTAGCGAACGGGGCCGGCGAGCTGGAAGCCGATTGCCTGCCACGGTCCGCTCGACTCAAACGGCACCGCGGTCGCGGCAGGCACCGTCGCCGGCGTCTTTGGACACGGCAGGGCATGCCCGCGATCGCGCTGATGACGCAGCTCGGCATGGGCGATGGTCTCGAGCAGCGTCGTCGCTTCCATGACCCGCGCCCTCGCGGTGAACGAGGCGTACGTTGGGATCGTCATCGCAGCGAGCAAGCCAATGATGGCCAGCACGGTCGCAATCTCGAGGAGGGTGAAGGCGCGGCGCATGCGCGGATGGTCGGCGGAGGTCGTCCTGCGAAGCAAGCCGCAAACGGCGGAGCGCCCTCACGCTGTAACCCATGAAAAGAACGGCGATCCGCCGAGTCTCACATGTAGGCAACTGTCCTACGTCTTGGCCGATACTGGTAGCAGCATCTGCTGGAGGTGGCCGATGGCTGCGAGCGTGCGGACGAGCGTGTTGGTCATCATCGTCGGCGGGGTCGTCGCTGGCTGTCCCGTCGAGCGCCTCTTTGCCAAGGACGTCGGCGCCGGCGTCGCCCGCCTCTCGGTGCGAAACGCGGCCGTGCTCGCGAAGGCCGTCGATGACGATGTCCGCTGCGGCTTCGACAGCGATGCCGTCAAGGGCGTCTTCGTCGTCGACGGCGACATCGGCGAGCTCGGCACCGTGACGTGGACGGTCTCAGACTGCACGGTCGACTTCGGCGAGCTGCACGTCGTCACGACCGACTGTAACGGCGACGAGCGCAGCGTCGGCGGCAGCGCGACGGTCTCGGCGACGCGCACGGTGCGCGGCGTGATCACCGGCGACGCGACCACCCCCGTCATCCCGATGGACAACAGCGCCGCCAACCTCCGCTACGAGGCGAGCGTCAATGGTTGGCAGGTCCGCCTGTCGAACAACGACAGCGCGCTGACCATGCGCGAGGGCACGATCGCCTTCGCCGCCGACGTGCACCTGGCCCGCTCGCTGTCGATGAGCGTCTGTAGCATCGACACCGCCGAGCTCACGCTACACTCCCTCACCATCACCGACGCCGACCTCTCGCTCGACAACGCTGGCCATGTCTTCGACGTGCCGATGCCAGCCCTCACCGTGAACGCTCAGCTCGGACAGTGGGAGGCCAAGGAGAACTTCATCGCTGGCAGCGTGACGGTCTGGGACGAGGTCGTCTCCCTCGCCGACGCCGAGGGCGGCACCGTCCTCGACCCCGACTACGATCGCGAGACGTTTCAGGCGAGCTACGCCTGCAAGGAAGACCTCCTCGTCCCCCAAGACTACGCCTGCCCCGACATCACCGACACCGTCGGCGACGGCGCCGCGCGCTTGCTCCTCTCCGACATCGGCAACGCCGTCCAGCTCGCTGTCGCCGACGACCGCTGCGGCTTCGCGTCAGCCGGCGTGGTGCAGCGCGCGCAGGTGACGGGCGAGGTTGGCCGCGACGGCGGCGAGGTCGCCTTCACCATCACCGAGCCCTGCGCGATCGAGCTGCCGGCGTCGTCGCTGGTGTCGACGTCGTGCACGGGCACTGAGACGCGGGCCTCGGGGCGAGCACTCGTGCGCGGCACCATGCGCCAGCGCGGCCGCGTCACCGGCGACCCGACCCAGCCGATCGTGCCGACGTCGCGCGACGCGGTGGAGATCACCTTCGACGTCACGCTCGATGGCTTCAGCGTCACCACCGACGGCACCAAGCACCTCACCGTTACGAGCGGTGGCGCCACCGGGCGCATGCGCCCCCGCCTCGGCAAAGACACCGTCACGGGCGCCTGCTCGATCCCCACGCCCGTCGTCACGTTCGACGGCGTCACGGTCAAGCCCGGCACCGAGGGGCTGCTCAAGAGTGGTCCCCTCGCCGTCAAGGTCAGCTTCGTCGGCGGCCAGTTCGATGCCCAGCTCAACCGCAAAGACGGCCCCGACGGCCTGGCCGAGAACCGCCTCGACGGTGACGTCACCATCGCCATCCTCGGCAATGACGCCCGCGCCGTCGACGTCTCTGGCGACCTCGACCCCGCCTACGACCCAGCGCAGGCTGCGGCGCTGACCGCCTGCATCCCAAACCTCGTCGTGCCGACGAGCGACGACGAGTGCTCCTTCGAAGACGTCCTCGCGCAAAACGCGGCACGCCTCATCGTGCAGTCGGCCGGCACGCTCGCGAGCATGATCAACAGCGACGACGGCTGCGGCTTCGAAGACACTCTCGGCGTCCTCATGTGGCCATCTGATGTGCAGGGTGAGCCCGGCGACCCGGGCTCTCTCACCTGGGACGTCGCCGGCTGCGAGCTCGAGCGCCCTGCCGACACCGTGCACGGCGAAGACTGCGTGGGCGGCCAGACCTTCGTCGAGGGCAACGCCAACTTCGTCGACGTCTCCCGCACGGTGCGCGGCGAGCGCGAAACCAAGTTCTTCGTCATCGACTCGATCGTTCCCCGCGCCGCGCAGAGCGTCGACCTCGAGCTGCGTGAGGTTGCCCTGACGGAGTTCGCGACCTGGTCTATCACCGCTGGCCGCGACGAACCCGACGGCGTGCTCGTCATCCACGACGGCGTGCTCTCGGCTCTCGTTCAGCCGGCCACCGGCGCCCGCGCCGATGACCCAGCGACGTTCGACGTCGCCACGCCGGTCGCTCGGCTGTCGCGTGTGACGCTGAGCGGCAACGTCACGCTCACAGCCCAGGGCAAGACGTTTCACTTCCGCGTCGACAACGCCGAGCTGACGGCGACGAACGGCCGCTTCCTCGGCCGAGAGAACACCCTCGACGGCACCATCTCCGTCGACGGCGGCTTGCACGGCCTCGCCGGCCTGGCGCTGAACCCCGCCTACAGTGCGACGGCGTTCGAGCAGTCCTACACATGCAACGAGGCCCTGCTGGGCCCCGTGCGCTGAGCGGCGAGACACGCTCGGTCGCTCTCGCGGTCTTTTCTCGCGGTGCTGACGCCGCGAGCGACGTCAGTACTTCACCGCAGGTGCGATCGCTGTGACCTTCGCGCGCACCGCCTGTTGCTGGTCGACGGTCGGCTTCGCCGCACAGTCAGGAACAGTGTCGGCCGTCGTCACGCAGGTGATGACTTCAAGAGGCCACGTCGAGCACAACGGCAGCACCGCTCCTTCGATGGCCGTTTGCTGCTGCGCCTCCAGTTGCTCGCCTGAGGCGTGGTAGGCCCACGCGCCGTATTGGCGCGCAACGTTGGCTCACTGCTCGGGCGTCGGCGTCGGCGTCGGGGCTGCGGCTGCGTCGGGCGTGGCGGGGACGGCGGCCACGGCCTTCTTGGCAACGACGGCAAGAGTGAGCTCGACGTCGTCGCTGATGAGGTCGTTGGCCTTGCCCGGGTAGTTGATGCCGAAGGCCTTGCGGTTGAAGGAGAACGCGGCGTTGACGGTGACGGTGTCACCGGCGGCGGCGATGGTCGCCGGGAACGTGAGCTGCTTCTTCACCCCGTGCAGGTCCATGACGCCGCTCACCGTATGTGAGCCGCCAGCGCCGCCGGCGACGACGCTCGACGACTGAAACGTCGCCGTTGGGAACTGGGCGGTGTCGAAAAAGTCGGGCGACTTCAGGTGGCCCGTGAGCTTCTCGCTGTCCGACGTGACGCTGCCCATGTCGATCGTCACGGCGACGCTCGACGACGCGGGATCGGCGCCAAGCTTCACCTCCCCAGTGAAGCGCTGAAAGTCGCCGGTGTGGGCGCCCGTGACCTTCTTGCCGACGTAGCGGATGGTGCTGCCGTCGTTGGAGAACGTGTGCGGTGCACCCGCGCTCGTCTGTGGCGCTTGGGGCTCAGCGATGGTGGCCTTTGGCAGACCTCCGGCCTCCAGAGAGTCGGATTTTTTCCCGTCGCAGGCGACGAGGGGGAGGAGGACGACGAGCGAGAGGGTCGAGGCGATGCGCATGCGACGCGCTAGCACGTTCCAGCGAAGGGAGGCGATGGCGTCGTCAGGCTGCGGGGCCTGCGGGACGCGTAGTCGTCGTAGGTGTGCGTAGAACCCACATCATTCGGGCGGGGCGATCGTGCACCAGAGGCAGAAGGCTTTTCTACGACGGGGCCCTGCCTGTAGGGTCACGCCATGCGGATTGATTGCGAGCAGTGCAACGCGGCGTTCACCATCGATGACGCCCTGATCTCGGAGCGCGGTGTGCGCGCCCAATGCCCCAAGTGCGGCCACCAGCGCGTCGTGAAGAAGACGGCTGACGCAGCTGCGGCGGGCTCCGTGCCAGTGAATCCCTTCGGCGGCGCACCGGCGGCGCCTGCGAACCCCTTCGGCGGCGCGCCCGCCGCGGCGCCAGCGAACCCGTTCGGCGCAGCACCAGCTGCGGCGCCCGCGAACCCGTTCGGCGCAGCACCAGCTGCGGCGCCGAACCCCTTTCCGAGCGGGGCGAACCCGTTCGGCGGTGCTCCTGCTGCGGCGAACCCCTTCGGTGGCGCCCCTGCCGCGGCCGCGAACCCCTTTGGCGCCCCTGCGCCGGTGAGCGGCGTCGGGTCATCAAACCCATTCGGCGGCGCCCCGGCCGCGCCAAACCCATTCGCTGCTCCGCCGCCAGCGGCAACGAATCCGTTCGGCGCCCCCGCCGGCGCGAATCCGTTCGGCGCTCCCGCGGGCGCGAATCCCTTTGGCGCTCCTGCAG
>Ga0169931_10011590_pt1 | contig 12384 bp, 5 predicted proteins | sample Kivu_15m_20L_FD_129675 | JGI IMG/M metagenome (GOLD analysis project Ga0169931, IMG submission 129675) | Freshwater microbial communities from Lake Kivu, Western Province, Rwanda to study Microbial Dark Matter (Phase II) - Kivu_15m_20L... | ecosystem: Environmental > Aquatic > Freshwater > Lake ...
AAAACAGAACAAGAAGCTATTACAGCGTTAAACTACGTTAATCAAGTAGGATTAACTTTATTTCCACCGGAGCGAGTAACACCGGAAGGCATTATATCGTTAAACGCTTTAACGGGACTACCAGATTTAAATGCGGCTAAAACCACTAGCTGGGACACAGTTAAAGAGTTGAAGCGCGGGGAAGAGGTAGTAGGCTGGTATTTTACAGTCCCAACAGCCGAAGCAGTAGGAATGACGTTACCACCACTGGAAATACCAGGGGATTATGAGGTGGTAGACCAATTAGAAGAGGAGGGGAAGGCGTTACCGCCGCTGGAGTATGGGATAGTAGGCGAGGATAAACTAATTCAATTAGAAAAGGACGGAAAGGCGTTACCGCCGCTGGAGTATGGGATAGTAGGCGACGATAAACTAATTTAATTAAAAGAGGACAAAGGAATATGACAGTGCCAGAGAATTTAAATTATTTAGGGTTAGCGGGGAAAGGGTATACAGGGGATAACGTACCATTAGCGGTAGACAATAGTGGAGCGTTGATGGTAGCGGATCATAATTACATGTTAACGTATGCGGATCCTAACGGAGGGTACTACGGATACTTAACAAGGGGAGGGTTGTGGATGATAAAAAGGATAAGAGAAAACGGCGGTATACTAACAATAGATTTTGTTAGAGGTGGAGAAGGACCAAACCCTTCTTTGTTGATAACTGCTTGGAATACTAGAGCAAGTCAAACATATAGTTTCTATAACGAATAAAAATTATGCCAAAATATTACTATAATCCAGTTAGTGACATAATAGAACAAACGCCAGTATTAGATTATAATGACCGACAATTGTTTCCGTCTGCTGGTAGCGAAGCTTATATATATTTAGACAAGTCTACTAATTATGTATATAAGTGGACTGGAACACAATATGTATTAATAAATAATTACAAGTATACAGGGACAACAACAAGGCAGGTAGGGGGGATAAGAAGTGGAGTATTATTGCAGAATGTAGAGTTAGAGAAAGTAGTAAAAGTGTTGTTACAGCCGGAGGAGATAAACACTTTTACAGTAACAGGGAATCCGACGTTAAAAGCTGCGGGGAAGTTAGAAGTAGGAGCATCAATAGTGCAGAGTAATGCACAGCCTACGATAAATTTTGAAGTTTTGCCGCTAACGTCAGGTACAACTGAAGTAGAGTTAAAGTATAATGGTAAAGCTGGGATTGGGACTACGGTTAATTTTAGTCTTAATATACCAATAAGTAATACTTTAATTTTATCAGGTAGTAGTGGAACTAACACAGCACCCACAGCAGCACATTATTCAGAGATACCGGGGTTTATAAGTTTTAGAGCTAAAAGAATAGATTCTATTGGGCAAGAGTATTTTAGTAGTGAAATAAAGTATGAATGGGCCTACAAAAATATAATATTTCAACATTCAACTGGAGACGATAATTTATCTAGTATACCTACTAGTGATAGAGTTACTATAGCAGATAATTCTATTGTAGGGGTACTAGAAAAAGTACAGAGAATTACTACTGCTAATGCTAGTGCACCAAGGTATTTATATATATTATTGCCAGACAATTATGGGGTAATAAGTTCTATGAGAAGTGGAGGTTTTGAAGTACCTTTCATAACTAGAACTTCATTATACTCAGAAAGTAGAACAGTAGAAAATAGAACGTTTAATGTGAGTTATAGAGTATATAGAAGTTTTAATCCCTTTTCGGGGTCATTAACAATAGATATAAGTTAATAGAAAGGTATATAAAGATATGACTAGTATAGATAAAGGGATAAAGATAACGAGTGCGATAGTGCCGACTCATGGGAATGATAAGTACCCAACGCATATAGCAGAGTATGGGAAGGGGGGACATGTAACAGTAAGTTCAGTAACAGACTTTCTACAAAATTATCCTATAGAAAGGATGACTGAAGGGATGACTGTGTATGTACAGTTAAACCAAAGTTTGTATGTATTAAAAGGTTGGACAAATACGTCTGAACGTCCTGGTTCTGGTAACCTAAAACCATTATTAGGAGGAGCTGGGGGAGGGGGAATAGATGCAGATAAAAAGGAGATAGGAAGTCAATTAGAGAGGTGGACAGGGTATTTTAGTAATTTAAACGCAACTAGTATATCTTTAGGAGATTCTAACTTAGAGGAGACTGGGATACAGAAAGCGGTTATTAAAGCAACTAAATTGTATGTAGACCCTGATGCGCCTAGTATAAACGATGCTTATGATTCATATAAAACGAAGTGTGGGCAGAATCTAAACTTACCGTTCAAGAGTTTAGAGAGAGCGTTGTTAGAGGCTGCGCGGCTATCTAGAACAGACGACACGGCAGATAGATATGATCAGATAGCAATAGTGATGAGTCCTGGAGTCTATTTAATAGATAATTCACCAGGACTAACTACAGATAATCTATATACTAATAGTTTTACTAATTCTACTCAGTTAGACAAGCCTAATTATTATAAAGAGTTTGTAGATAGTGCGCAAGTAGTAAAAATAAACTTTAATATATTATTAGAATTTGCATTTTCGATTGATTCAATACAATCATTAGGCTTGAGTGATGAGAATAAAAAATTATGTAAGAGAGATTTAACTTTATTAATAGATGCAATAGTAAAAGATTTAGAAGCAGCGGGGAATATAAACACTACTGTTTTTGCTAGAGGTTATAGACTGCCTGACGGCACTCTAAATACTAATTATCTTACACAAAGTCAAGTAATCGCTTTTGAAGACGCTATATCAGACCTCACATCAAGGATGCGGGAGGTAATAAAGAATACAGGAAGTTCAACAGGTGCATCTAATCCTTCAAATCCTTCAAATTATCTCAAAATAAATAATTTACAGGAGTTACAGGGATTGCCATTATCAGCGATACAAGATAGAATTTCTTATTTATTAAATATAGTTACTAGAGCATTAGATGGCACTAAGAACCCTTGGGAGGATAACAAGTTTGACATAACTAGTATAACGACTAGTACAACAAATAGTATTAGCCAAACAGTCTTTACTTTAAGTTCTGTAGCTGATTTTGATGAAGGATTATCTTTAAGGTTTAGTAATACTGGTGGTTTATTTAATATTAATGATAAAACTCTTTATTTTGTACATACAGTAAACAGGCTTAATAACACTTTATTACTTGGCACTTCTATTAATCAACAATATGGGTTATTAGTGTCGGGGACTTTTGATCAGAACAATAAGCCTACAATAGTATCTAAGCAACTACAAAGAGGTATATTCCCTTCTTTGTATGAGTTTAATGCACCTACTTTAGTAATAGATGCTCAAGAGAATATAAAAAATTATAATACAGATTACTTACCTTATAAGAAGGCAGCGGGGGTATTAAGTAATAATAATAACCTTGTTAGTATATTAACACAAGCTATAAAAGCTGTGTATCCTGATCCTGCATTAACTAATAATCAGATAAACAGTTTTTATAATGATGGAATTATAGCTTCGGGAGTGACAGCAGTTCAATGGAAGTGTATGAGAGACTTAAAGATAGTCTTAGACCATTTAATAAATGATTTATTAAATGTTAGTAATGTACATTTATTAGACATTTCTAAGCTTTATGTCAGTTCTACAGGGATAAGAACTAATTTCCTTACTGGGTCTACTAGTGATACTGAAGTAACTGAGAGAGCCAGTATGGTTACTGCTCTAGGTGCTTTAAGCACACAGTGCCAAAGTTTAATAGCTGATACTACAGTAAAATCTTCTATACAAACTTTATTAAATATTTTAATAAATACTTTAAAGGAGCAAGAATTTATAAATCCTCATTCTATAGTAGAAGATAAAGGAGTAAGGATATTAGTAGGAGGGGTGACAGTGCCAAAAGGCGTTTCTTTTGTGTCTACTGATTTAAGAAAAACAGAGATAAGACCGTTATATATAGCACAAGACGACCTAGATTATGTATCTAGTACAACTATTTTTAAAGTAACTGGTGGTACTTACCATTACGGAGCTACCTATAAAGACCATTTAGGTGCGCAGTGGACACATCATAAAGTAAATTGTTTATCATTTGCGAATGATGATTGGGAGTTTAGTAGTACAAATGTTAATACACAACCAGCGTATAAAGCGAATTATTATAGGAAACTAGGGAAAGCGTTTGCGCCGTTAGCGGATTTAGATTACTACACAAGTACGAGTCAGGAGTTGCAGATAGTAGGTCCTGCGGGGGATAACGACCAAAATAGAACAGACACTGTAAAAGGTAGTTCTCCGTATATATATAATTGTTCTGTAAGGTCAACAGGGGGATTATGTGGGGCGTGGATAGACGGTTCTAGAGTGACTGGGTTCAAGTCGTTAGTAACGGCACAGTTTACTCAGACTACTATACAAAGGTTTCCAAAAGCTTACCAGAAATGGAATGGTACTATTAAAAGATGGGAAGATTTAAATGCTACAGACAATTATTATTCTTTAAAGCCTGCTTTATATAGTGATTATATACATGGAATAAGTGAAGCTAACCAAGAGCCGACAGACAAAGCTATAAGATACAAAAGAAGTAGATTAAGTAATGGGCTAATAGGAACGGATTGGAGGCATTATGGGTTTTATGCAACAAACAATTCGTTTGTGCAGATAGTAAGTTGTTTTTGTATTGGACCTAGTGAGGGTTATGTAGTGGAGGATGGGGGTGATATGTCAATCACTAATTCCAACACAAACTTTGGGGAGACAGCAATGTCTGCCTATGGTATTAAGAGTGTAGCTTCAAAACCTGATAGTGATTTTAGGTTATTTGCTATTAAGAAACCTAAACCTCTTACTAGTTCTGATGTAATTTCGTTTAATACATATACAGTAGACATAGACTCATCAATAGCTTGGTATTTAGATACTGTAAATAATCCAGGTGGGGATAGAAACAGAGTATATGTAACAGAATTAATAAGTGCAATTAAAGTAGACCCGTTCACTTTTAGAGCAGGGACAAAGATACATTTTAGTATTGGAAATTCTGGTACAGTAGTAAGAGAAGCAACCTTAAGAACTGAAGGCGGGGCTACCTTTAATAATGCAAATGGAAAGTATTACTTTTATGTAGACTCTGCACTAACACAAAACATTTTTGTAGAGATTAACGGTACTAACCAAATATCTAATTATACTGATTCTACAATAAGAGGGCAGAAGATAGCAGCTTATAAAGCTGAGATAGGGAGTAAGAAATTACAGATAAAGAGAATAGTTGACAGAAGGACGTTAGACGAGAAAGCGTACAAACTAAAGTTGAGTCCCCCATCACCAGTGTCAGGACAGCCAAGCTTACCAAAGAGAACGCCTCCTTATGGATTTTTAGTGAAGGATGCTAGTCTTAGTAATGCTATTAAAGGGAAATTGTGGGTAGCAGATTCAAAAGAAATTATCGGAGCAGACACAACTTATGAAGTAATATTATTAGGTTATAAGAAAGATAATACCCCAGAGCCTTTCTTAATAGAGCCTTATCAAATATCAGATATAGATTACGAACCGGTAGTAGATTTAAGTGGAGTAGTTACTTCCCCTGATTATAATTCAGAAAGCAGTTCTGCTTATCAAGCTATTTTAGAGTTAGTTAACTCATTACAATTGGATTCCACAAACTTAAAAACTCCTAGTTTACAAGATTTAGATGTAAGTGCTGTTAACAAAACTTTAAGTTTTTACAGACCATCTATAATAAGGTGTTCTGGGCATACATTTGAGTATTCAGGATATATAAACTACTCGCAAGGTTTGCCGCAGTTCCAAACAGTTAATATACCAATGGCAGCGAGGTTGTATAAGAATAGGAAAAACGTGGGTGGGGGGCTATGTTTCTACTCAGGTTTAGACCACGAAGGTTTGAATTGGGCTGGAGACCAAGCAGTTAATTTAGCTACAGGTAAATCATATAATTTAGCAGTAGCTGATGCAATTATAGATATTACTGTACCAGCTACTTTTGATAATGTACAAGCTAATAGCTTACAAGTAGGAGATGTACAGATTAACAGTAGTGGTATAATTTTGCAAAATCAAGCGGAGTTGACCTTACAAGGTAAACCGTTGGTAATAGTGCAGAGTACACCTCCTATTCCAGTTCCAGACCGCTACCCAGCGGGTACTTTAGCACTAAATGCTTCATTTGACACTTATCCTTTAGCTTATAAATTAAATTCTAGTAGGGATACCTGGATACAATTAGGTTCAGAGACCTTTAACAACATAACATTAACAGGTAATTTAACTGCTCAAAGTTCTGGTAAGAATGTTGTATTATCGCCAACTATATCAGGAACTACAGGAGGTACAGTAACAATAAATCCCACTGATTTAACTATTAAACCAGCTAAGTTAGATATTCAGCCTACCACCACAGGTTCTATTAAGAATGTTGATATAGGGTTAATTCAACCTAGTAATGCAGTATTTACAGAATTAACAGTAGGGGGGTTAAGGAATGCAAGTAATCAGACAGGGGATTTATATGTTAGGGGAGTAGTGACTATTTTAGGGGGACTAAATTTAGAAACTAAACTAGGAGGTACAGTACTAAAGCAAACGTTTATAAATAACCAATCAGAGGTAATAGACAGCTTTACGGTTTCTGAATTTAGGTCAGCAAGATATCAGATACAGGTATCTCAAGGTTCAAATCATCAAACACTAGATTTATTAATAATACATAACGATGTAGAAGTAACCTTTTTGGAGTATGGAAACATATCAACGGGGACTATAAAGATAACCAGTCCTGAAGTCACTATCTCAACTGGGACTATTAAAACTATTACTGTTAGGTTAAAAAGAACAGATATTAGTAATTCGGCACAAGTAGTGTACAACAGAGTTATATTGAAGTCTGCTTTAGTAGCACCAAGTAAGATAGAAAGTACAGAGATTATAACTGCGGGGTAGTAGAATTATAGTAGTTCTAAAGATAAAATAATGTTAACTATAAGTGATATTAACACGTATTACGGTACAACTACATTAAGAACTACTATAAGTTCTACTGCCACAGAAATAGTAGATACTATACCAGTGAGTTATTTTAGGTCAGCTAAATATATATTGCAAATGACTCAAGGGAGTAATTATCAAGTAATAGAATTATTATTATTGCATGATAATACTACTCCTAGTTTTATGGAGTATGGTAACGTTTCTACTGGTAATGTGTTAGGCAATGTTTCAGCTACTATTAGCAGTAGCATAGTAAATCTAAGGATTGTTAGGGTTAATAGTAGTTCTAATATGGATGTATTAGTATATAGAATTATATTAAGGAGTGGGGCGGGGAATGAGTCAATAACGTTTCAATAAGAGGTAGAGAAGGTATGTCATTAAAATGGTTAGACAGTAATACGACAGAGGATGGGCATAGGATATATAGTTCAACGGGGATAATAAAAGATAATTTAAAGACAGCAGATGATGCGTCTGATTTAGTACCGTATATAGAAAAGACAGGGGATACAGCTAATTTAGGGACAGCAACAGTAGATTTAACAAGTGATGCTGAGTTGTACTTTACAAATAAATCAGCTAGTTGTTCTAGTAATTTATTTACAGTCTCTTCTACTACTACAGAAAATGTAGTAGTAAAAGGGCATGGATTTTCGATAGGAGAAAAGGTAACGGTAAGTGGGGATTCAGCTAGTGGTACGTATTATGTAATGAGTAGTGATTATGGGCCTACTAACTTTAAGTTAACAACAACCTTTGGGGGTAGTGTCGAACAGGCTTTTAGTAATGCTAGTAATGCAACTTATTCAGTAAAATCAGCAGAGCCGTTTGTAAATTATAGGATAGCAGCTTATAAGCAGTTACCGGCGCCGGGGGAAGTAGCGTTATCAGAGTATTGGCCAGTGATTAATCCGAGCGCGGCTAAATTCAGGTTTATTATTGAAGTACCTAACGCATTTACTAATTTTACTTTACCTTTAACTTTAACTTCTGAACCAGGAGGTGGGACTAACTACAACTTTGCTGTAGATTGGGGGGATTCTACTAGAAATTTTGTTTATAAACAGGGTACTTATGATAGTACAAACACAGCAACCCATACATACGTTTCAGCTGGGCTATATACTATAACAATAGTAGGAGTATTAGAGGGTTTTAGTTTTAATAATACTGTAGCAGCAGGGATGTTATTAGAGGTGTTAAGTTGGGGGCAAATGAAGTTTAATGGTAGTGGAGGTGGAGGGGGATTAGGAAATTATTTTTATGGTTGTAAGAAACTAACTAATATACCAACTACTAATACTAATATAGCTGACAGATTTAACGGTACAAGTAATAATCTAAACTTTATGGGTTTCTTTTACCTATGTGAATTATTTAACCCTCCACTTAATACAATTAGTAATTGGGTTACTACTAGAGTTGTTAATATGGTATCGATGTTTGATGGAGCTAAATTATTTAATCTAAGTTTAAATACTTGGGATACGTCTAACGTAACTAACATGAGAGCTATGTTTCAATACGCAGAGGTATTTAACCAACCTTTGAATAATTGGAATACTTCTAATGTAACAGATATGAGCTCTATGTTTAGAGGGGCCAAAGAGTTCAATCAAAACATTAATAGCTGGAACGTTAATAAGGTAACTACTATACAATACATGTTTGCTATTAGTGGATCTAGATTGTCAGTAAGCTATGAGATATATGGTACTCATATAGGTTTTCCTTATTATTATCCTGTGCCAGGTTATGAAATGAAGTTTAACCAACCTCTTAGTAATTGGTTTAACAATAGTCCACAGATAGTAAATATTAGTTGGGCATTTCAAGGTTGTACTTCTTTTGATCGAGACATATCGTCATGGAAGATAGGTAATGTGACAGATATGACCAATATGTTCCAGTTCTGTAAGGCTTACAATAATGGTGAGCAATCTTTAAGTTATGATGCTAATTCGTGGAATACAAGTAAGGTAACTTCAATACAAGGGATGTTTGCGGGCGCGACTGCTTTTAAAGGTAATGGAGTAAATACTTGGGACTTAACTGATTTACGTGGTCAAACTTCTTTTAGCCCCTCTAATAGTAGCGCGTTAGCAGTGTTTTATAATTCTGGATTAACTCAATCTAATTATGTGTCTATATTAAGTGGATGGGCCTCTAAGTTAAATTACACTAATCCTTCTACGAAAATAATATATTTTGATGGTAGGCCTGGAAGTTCAATTCCAGCTGAAAGAAAACCTTTACAAGATAAAGGTTGGTTTATTTACGATAATTCAACAGGCGGCTTTGTTGGCTCTGTCTAGAAATAAAGATATTAATATAATAAGAGAATATATATGACAGTAATAAGTTTTGGGGACGCGGCCCCGTTTGATGTTACGTTTAAAAAGCCAAATATAATAGCTAGTTTAACAGCTGCTTCATTAGCTACTAAATGTGAATCTGCTAAAGTAACAACGCCTTTAGTATTTGATTGGAAAAAAGATGTTTATTATGAAGAGGAAACCCTAGGGTATTTTAGAGAAGTAGGTTCTAGAGCGGAAATAGACGGTAGTATAAAAGCTTTTAAATCCCCTCCAGATTTGACTCCTCACAGTTATATAAAAACCTGCTTATTAGATGATAACGGAGCTGTAAGGTTTTATTTAAGTTTAAATGCTAATAGTTATAGTTCTGCTCCAGGTAGAGATTGGTTTAATTTAAATCTAAATATGACTTCTGGTCCAGGAGGTTGGAATTCAGAGTTACCTAACAGAGGAACTGGAGTAAAGCCTAATATTACTACTGCATTAATAGCTGGTGAAGTGCATCGTATAACAGCTACTCTTAGTAATAATACTTTTGCATTAAGCACTTTTAGAAAAGCAACAGGGCCTACTATTATAGCTAATAACAGTGATCATGAAAAGCCAGTTAATCTAGTGTTTGATACTGGAGCAACTAATAATCATAATTTAATAACAGGTAATTCTGTTAGATGCATAGAAGTTGATCAAAGTAGTACTTTAAAACTTAATAGTATATATTATGTTATTAGGATTAGTGATACTGAGTTTAAGTTAAGTTTAAGTTACCAAGACGCTATGGGAGGAGTGGCTATAACAGTTGGGGGAGCTGCTCAGCATCAGTTTGAGAGACAAGCAGGATGGATAAGAATTGAGGAGGGTGACGTTTATAATGGTAACGGAGGGGAATTAAGGTTGGCTGGAGGGACAGGTAATACGTGGGTGAGAAATCCTTTTGATAAAAATCTTGGAGGACAAACATCTTTAGGAAGTTATACTAGTACAAAATCATATAACAAAGGGGATAGAGTCCTTCATAGAATAATAGAAGATGGGTTTAGTAGAGTTTATGTGTGGGAATGTATAGGAAACCAAAACTCAGGTAATGCAATTTCCCCCGCCTTTGGAACTGTACAAGCGGATTTAACAGGTCAATATGGGGAGGTAATGAATGAGATACCAGAAACATATATAAGAAAAGATTATTTTGATGGGAAGAGATGGTGGAATATAAAAGGAAAGGATGTAGGACAGGATTATACAATATTAGGAAAAGATACATTAATAAATCAGTTTTCCAGTTCTGATATTGAACAGGAGTTTCATATACTATGGTTTATATGCAAAAAGCAGTACGACCAATTGAGTGATTTAGAAAAGAGTAAATATTATTTAAACCCTGCGTTCCACCAAAAAGCGGATTCTGTAGAAGATAGAAGATATACTATGGAAGCAGAAGAAGCGGGACAGGTGTATACTCAATACTGGAATATTTCTCGTTACGGTGACGATACAGAAAGATTTTATATATATGCTAATGATGTTAGGAATATAATTGGTAATACTGTTATTCCTAACATAAACGGTATTAAATATTTAAAACCAGGTAAATTAGTAAAATATATAGGAACTATCCCTAATTTAGTAGACAGCAAAACTTATTATATAAAAGAGGCTACCCAAGATATTGCCTGGGCCTATTACAAACTAAGTGAAACCAAAACAGGAGATGCTATTAATATATATGGTGGATCCTTTACATATTACACAGATAGAGGAGCGATATCTCCTATAGTTACTAAAGAAGCTCAGAGAGTAACTTCTTACGATAACGTTAATGCGGTGTTTACTACAGAGTTTGACCACCAGTTTGTAGAGGGGCAGAAAGTTCTATTAAATTATGAGGGGACTAGTAGTACTTTCTCTAAAAATACGTTTTATTATATAGATGAACCTGACTATACTAATAAAACATTTAGATTAGCTACTAGTTTAGAAAATGCGTTAAGCGGGACGTTTATAACAGGACAGTTTAATAATTCTAATGTAGTAGTATCGCCAGAAGTAGTAGGTAAAGTTATTAATCCTGTTTTAACAGTCAGCGGAGTGGATAGTAATGAATTATTAATAGATTGGTTGCCAGGGTATACGCATCACGGTTTAATAACAGGATTTTCTGTAGTTTATAAAGGTAGTTTAACAGGGTTAGATACCGGGGCAGTTTACTATGTAAGACACGTTACTAGCACAAGAATTAGATTAGCTTTAAGCAGAGAAGATGCAATAAAAGGGACTAATTTATTGACTATTAGTGGTAGTGTTTCTGGGTCTACTATAGAGTTAGCTAAAACAGTGGATGTAGTAATGCCTGGGAGTAATTTTAATGTACTTTCAGTAAATCCAGAAAGTACGTCTAACAGTTATAGAGTTAGGTATAAAGGCCTGTTTATTAGTTCTAACGAGAGTTTAAAGTTTAGTCCTATTAATATACAATTACCTACTAATACACAATTATTTTCTAATCCACCACAATTATATCCAGTAAACTTTATTTTATCGCAAGCAGATGCTGATAAAGTAAACTTAGGAGATTGTTTATTAATGACTTTTACTGGTACAGAGCAAAGTCAAAGTTTTATAGGTGGGTTTTCTAAAGGAGGGTTTTACTGGGTATGTAGCAAATCAGGGACTACTATACAGTTATCTGGTAGTCCAGATCCTGATCCTGCATTTGTTGTTTATGCTGCAGGTTCTACGCACGATTTAACTAATATAGTATTAACTAAGAATTTAGCTACTAGTAGGAAAACAGAAGGAATAATATTAAACCAAGGTAATTTAGGCATACTAAAGATTGAGCAATCTACTATATACCCTAAAGTAGCTGCTGTGCCTTCTGCTTATGGTGGTGTGTGGACTCATATAAAAACTGGGACTAAAGTTTTTTACTGTCCGAGGCAGTACTCAGGATTAACAGAAGGAGGGACAGATGACTGGGGTGCATACCACACAACAGGAATACCTTTAGTCCAACAGACTGTTATTAATAACACAATAAAATTAAATATAGGAAGTGG
>Ga0169931_10011591_pt1 | contig 12383 bp, 7 predicted proteins | sample Kivu_15m_20L_FD_129675 | JGI IMG/M metagenome (GOLD analysis project Ga0169931, IMG submission 129675) | Freshwater microbial communities from Lake Kivu, Western Province, Rwanda to study Microbial Dark Matter (Phase II) - Kivu_15m_20L... | ecosystem: Environmental > Aquatic > Freshwater > Lake ...
AACATCCCCCAACGCGGCATTGCCGTACCGTTACCGGGGGATTAACATCCCCCGCGCGCCTTGTCACGGTGAATCGAATCCAAAGAACGAAATCAGCTGTCCTTACCACCGTTTCACCATCCCAGCCTCGCTCTCCCGGGTCTTCACCTGTCTGTTCACAGGATTCCAGAGAACATCAAGGCCATTGGCCTGTCGCCGTTAAGTGCGGTAGTAGCCTTAACCTGCAACTGGGCTGCGCTTTCTTACAGGACAGCCAGCAGGCGGTCGAGTACGTGGCTGGTGTTGGCGAGGTTGGTGAAGAGTTCATCCGGGTTGTGTGGATGAAGTTCATCAGCGGCGTAGATGCCGGTGGCGACGGCGGCGGCATTGGCGCCGATGGCGCGGGCGCAGCGAATATCGGAGGGGGTGTCGCCGATGACCCAGATGGCGTTTCCGGGGATTTGTTTTTGCAGAGCTGACTGGACGTGTGTCAGGGCATCCCGGGCGACGTCGTCGCGTTCGGGATGATGGTCCCCGTAGGCGCCGCCGGTGAAGAATTCGGCGATCTCGAAGTGCCGCAGTTTCATCCAGGCGCCTTCGGCGTAGTTGCCTGTCAGGAGGCTGAGGTGGACGCGGGGGTTGCGGCTGAGTTCTTCAAGGAGTGGTCGGACTCCGGGAAGGAGACCTCCGGGAAGATCGTGAAGGCACTGGGGCAGGCGATCGAGGTAGGCTCGCATGAATCGCTGGCGTTCACCGGGGGTAAGCGGAATTCCGCAGCGGGCGAAAACTTCGTTTTCGATGCCGCGGTCGGTTCGTCCTGCGGTGTGTACAGCTTCGAAGGGTTCGGGAACGCGGAATTCCTCGCAGAGTGCTCGTTCCATGGCTTTCTGACCAGCGCCACCGGTGTGCAGCATAGTGCCATCGATATCGAAGAACAGGACAAGATCGCTCATGGTTTGCGTTCCAGCAGGGCCTGATAGGCACCGTCGGCAGGTGCGCCGGGTTTGTGCAGGGTTTCCTGAATCAGCTGAAAATCCGGCAGGCTGTGGAGGGCTGTGTGAACAACGCCGGTGTTTTCTTCCGGTTCAAGGCTGCAGGTACTGTAGACGAGTCGTCCTCCGCGGCGAATGCGGCTGGCGGCGGTGAGCAGCAGTCGCGTCTGAAGGTGGTTGAGTTCAGCCAGGGCGGCTGCATCAAAGCGCCAGCGGGCTTCGGGGCGTCGATGCAGTACGCCGGTGTTTGAACAGGGCACATCGACGAGGGCGGCATTGAAATCGCCGGTTGGGAGGCCTTCCCCGGAGCGTCCGATGAGGTGCAGTTCGATGCTGGTGAGTCCCAGTCGCTGCTGATTCTGTTGAATGCGATCAAGTCGATGCCGGGAAACATCACAGGCGACGATTCTGGAGAGATCTCTGCTGAGTTCGGCAAGGTGTGTGGTTTTTCCGCCGGGTGCGGCGCAGAGATCGAGAATGGATTCGCCGGGGCGGGGGTTGAGCATTAGTGTGGCGTTCTGAGCGGATTCATCCTGAACGCTCCAGAGGCCTTCTGTGAAGCCCGGAAGTCTTTCCGGAGCACCTGCATGTGGGACGTGGAGGCTGTCTTCCAGCAACCCTGGCTGGCTGAGTATGCCGGCTGCCGTGAGTGCCTGCTGGAGATCGTTTCGAGTGGCGCGAAGTCGATTGATTCTGAGAGTTGTGCGTGGTGGTTCGTTGAAGAAGAAGCCGGCAGCGATGCGGTCGGCTTCATTGAGTTGCTGCACCCAGCGGCGGGCGAGTTCGGAAGGCAGCGAGAAGGCGTCAGCGAACCATTCTGCGGGCGCCAGCTGTGGGTCTGGCACGATGTCGGCGCTGAATTGAATCCAGCGTCCGTCGTCTGCGGGGAGCGAGGACGCGGAGGGTCCCTGCGCGGGTTGATCGATCTGCAGTCGACCGAGGCTGCGGAGGATTCCGTTGACGAAGCCGGTCCAGCGATCGCGGTGGAGTGAGCGGCAGAGTTCGACGGAGGAGCTGACTGCGGCATGTGGCGGAGTGCGGGCGAACAGCAGCTGGAAGACACCCATGCGAAGGATCTGCCAGAGTTCAGGTTCGGTTTGCTGTCGTGGGCGAGTGAGGACTTTGGCGATGAGGCAGTCGAGTGTGCGTCGGCGTCGGATGACTCCGGAGGCGATATCGACAGCCAGAGCGCGTTCAGCGGACGGCAGCTGGTGGCAGTGTGCGAGATCGGCGAGGGTGTCCTGCAGAAAGCGATCGGTGCGTTCCATTTCCTGGAGTGCAGCCCACGCGAGCACTCGACCATTGGCGAAGGGAACGGGCGCCAGCAGCGGCGATGGTAATTGCTGTTCGAAGTGGGGTATTGGCGAGCCTGATGGCCGTGATGGTCGCCGTGGATCGCCATGCCGCCTGCTCATGCGGCCTCGAGCTTCATTCCAGGCGTCGCTCATGACAGTTCCCCGCTGCAGAGCCGCTGCAGATCACGAAAGTAGCCTGGATAGGTCTTTGCGGTGCAGCCGGGATCGAGGATGTTGATTCCCGGCGTCCTGAGTCCCAGCAGAGAGAAGCTCATGGCCATGCGATGATCGTCGTAGGTGTGAATGCTGCAGGGCTGTGGTCTTCCCGGGTGAATGGTGAGACCATCGGGATGTTCTTCGGCATTGAGTCCGGCTCTTTGAAGTTCGGTGGCGACGGCGGCGATGCGATCCGTTTCCTTGTGCCGCGCATGGCCGACATTGCGGATGCGGGTGGGTGAAGAGGCGAAGACGGCGACGGCGGCGAGAGTCTGTGCGGTGTCGCTGATCGCGTTCATATCGATATCGATACCCTGAAGAGGGCGTCCATGAACGGTGATGCGATCGGGTTGCCAGACAACTTCGCAGCCCATGCGTTCGAGCGCATCGACGAAAGCCACGTCGCCCTGAAGCGAGTTGCGATGCAGGCCGGTGATGGTGACGCTGCCGCCTGTGATTGCCGCCGCGGCAAAGAAGTAGCTGGCGGCAGACGCGTCGGGTTCGATGTCGTAATGGCGTCCCTGAAGTGGCTGAGGAGAGATGTGGAATTCGGAGAGATCGGCGGGGGCGGCGATGACTGCGCCGAAGTCTCGGAGCATTTGAATGGTCATCTGGACGTATGGCTGGGAAACGAGTTCGCCAGAGACGGTCAGCTGTACGGCTTCGGGGCAGGCGGGAGCGGCCATCAGCAGACTGCTGAGGAACTGGCTGCTGATGTGACCGTTGACCGACGCGGTGCCACCGCGGAGTCTTTCGGTGGTTCCATTGATGCGGACAGGCGGGCAGGTGCTGTTGGGGTGTTCGAAGGAGATATTAGCGCCGAGTTGTCGGAGTGTTTGCACGAGGTCGCCGATGGGGCGCTGCCGCATGCGATCGACGCCATCGAGGCGATAGTGACCACGTCCGAGAGCACAGACGGAGGTCAGGAAGCGGATGCTGGTGCCGCTGTTTTCCAGCCAGAGGTCGGCAGCGTCGGCGGGAATGTGGCCTGCCTGCCCGACGACGGTGCAGCGGCAACCGGGGATATCCTGATCGACGGAGAATCGGAGCCGGCGAAGGCTTTCGACCATCACGCGGGTATCCTGGCTGTCGAGTACGCCGGTGAGGAGTGTGGGGCCACTGGCGAGTGCAGCGAGGACGAAAGCGCGATTGGTGATGCTTTTTGAGCCGGGTGGCCGCAGCGTTCCGTGCAGTGGATGATATACGGGAGTGATTTCAAGCGAGGACATGGTTGAATCCGTCAACAGAGACGGCCCGGCGGTCCCTGAGGAGGAGCGCCGGGCCGCGTTATCGTGCGGCATATCAGCCGTGGATCAGACTTCCTTCGAGGAGATCCAGCTCATCATACGGCGGAGTTGTTTGCCGACCTTTTCGATGAGGTGGTTGCGTTCGCGGCGGCGGGTGGCGAGGAAGGAGGCCTGGCCGGCGCGGTTTTCGAGGAGCCAGTCGCGGGCGAACTGACCGGACTGAATTTCTCCGAGGATCTTTCGCATTTCGGCGCGAGTCTGATCGGTGATGATGCGCGGTCCGCGAGTGTAGTCGCCGTATTCAGCGGTGTTGGAGACGCTGTAGCGCATGTAATTGAGGCCGCCCTGATAGAACAGGTCGACGATCAGCTTGAGTTCGTGCATGCACTCGAAGTAGGCCATTTCAGGCTGGTAACCGGCTTCGACGAGCGTTTCGAAGGCGGCCTTGACGAGGGCGCTGACGCCACCGCAGAGAACGACCTGTTCGCCGAACAGGTCAGTTTCGGTTTCTTCGGCGAAAGTGGTTTCAATCACGCCGCCACGAGTGCCACCGATGCCTTTGGCATAAGCGAGGGCAAGGCTGCGGGAGGTTTCTGAGGCGCCTTCGTTCAGCGCGATCAGGGTGGGAACACCACCGCCTTTCTCGTACTCGCTGCGGACGAGATGACCTGGGCCTTTGGGGGCAACAAGCGCACAGTCAACACCCTGGGGGGGCTGGACCTGTCCGAAGTGCACGTTGAACCCGTGTGAGCACATCAGCAGGTTGCCGGGCTTGAGATTGGGGCGGATGTCATTGCGGTAGACGTCGCCCTGCAGTTCGTCCGGAAGCAGGATATTGACAAGGTCACCCTGAGCGGCAGCTTCGGCGGCGGAGACGGGTTTGAAGCCGTGGCTGACCGCGAGATCATAGTTAGCGCCGCCGGGACGCTGACCGACCACCACGGTGCAGCCGCTGTCACGCAGGTTCTGGGCCTGAGCGTGGCCCTGGCTGCCGTAGCCGATGATGGAAATGGTCTTGCCCTTCAGATGACTGAGATCGGCATCGTCGTCGTAGTAAACCTTAACCGCCATTCGTCGGGATCCTGTAGCTGTGGGAGTGTGAAATAAGGTAGTGCACCTCGAGCAGTCCATCTGACATTGGACAATGGGAGCGGAGAGAAAACAAGCGAGCGGAGGAAAAGGCCGCAGCGAGGCTCCAAAAATTGCAAAATTGCCCGTAAAGCCGGGAAAATCGTCTCAGCGGTCGGGAAATCAGACTCCCGCGGCTGAAATTGCCGATCCGAAAACGGCGTCCATGCTGCAGGCCAGACATCGAGTACAACCGACAGGAAGCAAAAAGATAGAAAGGCTTATCCAGCCGGCACGACCGATCCGATGTACTGCATGTGTCTTTCTGCCGCGCCTTCATGCCACGAGTTCTTCAGGCAGCGACCCGGGGCGACAGCAGGACCGGGACCTGATGGAATTCCAACGCTGGCGTTCACAGGGGGCAGTCAGCGTCTGAGTATTCAAATGTGAACTACCGGGACGGTTTCCCAGCAAAACGAGCGCGGTCCGGAACGGAAGGTACCTCACGGAGGAGAGCTTTCATGCGAAAGTACGGTAAGTGGGTTCTCGTGCTGGGAGTGATGTCGGCTTGCCCGACCGTTGCCAGTGCAGACGGGTTCCTGTCGCGGCTGAAACCGCGGCTCCCGTTTTCCGAAGCTTCTGATCAGGAGCGAAATCAGCAGCAGGCAAATGACGTGATCGGCGCCATGCGAAAAGCTCAGGTGCAGGGTGAAGGCATTCAGGTGCAGGTGATCGACGGCGTTGCTGTGATCACAGGATCAGTGTCTGATCCGTCCCAGAGAACGCTGGCCCAGCGTGCTGCAGGTACCGTTCCCGGTATCACCCGCGTGCAGAACGACATTAAATATGTACCGCCGGGAGGCGGAACAGTTCAGCCGGCCGTAACAGCAATGGAACAGCCGAAGCCGTCACCGGTCACGCGAGCCGCCGCTGTCAGCTCCGGTGCCCCAGCCCATCAGATCCAGCAGGTTGCTGCCAGCACGCCTCCGGCACCGGCCACCAGTCAGCCCTCGGCTCCTCCGGCAAAGGCAGCCGCCCCGAAAGTCGGTAATGACACTGCCGTCGCACGAGGTGTGGCACAGTCTCTCGCCGATGCAGGGTTGCTCAACTATGACATCGAAGTGCGCTGCACGAACGGAGTCGCGACGCTGATCGGACAGGTTGATTCACCTGCCCAGCGTCAGGCCGCTGCTCAGGCCGCTTCCCGCGTGCCAGGTGTGACCACCGTTCATAACGGTTTGTCCGTGGCCCGTCCGGTGGCTCAGGTCTCCGCTCCTTCCACCAATCGCCCCGCAGTTCAGGCTCCGCCGATGCAGGCTGCCGCAATGCCGATGCAGGCTTCCGCAATGCCGATGCCCATGCAGGCTGGTCCGGCGATGATGCCGCCAACCGCTGTCGGCTATGCCCCGACATCCTACAACCACCCGCACCTGCCGCCTTATGCGTGGCCGTCCTACGCCCAGTATCCCAACTCGGCCGCTGTGAGCTACCCCACGCAGTACAGTGCCAGTGCATGGCCGTACATCGGCCCGTTCTATCCGTATCCGCAGGTTCCCATGGGATGGCGCGAAGTGTCCCTCGAATGGGACGACGGATACTGGCAGCTGAACTTCAACAAAGAAAAAGACAAATGGTACTGGGTGTTGAATCCGTCCAACTGGTAGTGCAGCGGATTGACCAGAGCTGAACCGGAATAAACTCCACAGCCCTGAAGAAAGTTTTCTTCAGGGCTGTTTTCGTTTTCAGAGGGCAGCCAGCAGCAGATCAAGTTCAGACGGGTTTGAGAACAGATCGAGTACAGTGGGCCGCGAAGCTTTGCCAGCCGCTGAGAATTCAGTTGAAGCCGGGCGGGCTGCAGAGTGGGACGTATCCTTTGCGCGAACGTGCGGCCCTGCGGGCCTCTGATCAGTCGCAGGTATTACGAGCCCGGAGCTGAATGTCTCTGGCGGGGCGGCCGGGGTGGCCGGGCGAAGATGCCGGACAGAAACCACAGCGGGGTTCGATGTGGCGGAGGCAGCGGTCGGAGCAGGTCCGCTGGCGGCTGCGCCGGGCTGGTAGCCGGGCAGCCTCGATTCGCGAGCTGGAGGAGGTGGGTCCGCGATACCCTGAATGTTCGAATTGCCTGAGGCAACGGCGAGGGCAAACGAACTGGATACAGCAGGCGCGGCTGCGGTGCGACCATTTCCGTAGCGATAGACACGGCCCTGCACGTTGTCCGCCACCCAGACGTCCATGGTTTCATTGGACGGATCGAGCGTGATACCCGTCGGCTGGCTGTTATTGATGTCCAGAAGCCAGGAGGCGAAAGTGGTCATACCGCCGGTGGCGTTGAGTGTGTAGCGGAAGACTGAGTCTTCAATTCCGTTGTTGACAACCCACAGATACGCCTGGCCATTCTGGCTGCCATAAACCATGTCGGAGGCGTCCGCGTTGCGACGTGTCAGCGACCAATTGGTTGTACTGGTCTGCGAGCCGGAAAGTCGCTGAGCTCCACCGGCATAATAGAAAACTCGGTCTGAGCGTCGATCCACGACCCAGATGTTCGTCCCATCAGTAGCGATACCCTGCACTTCCACGACAGTGTATGGCAGCGTGGCGGTCCATGAGCCGAGCAGATTGCCGGAGGTATCGTAGACATAAACTTTGCGGCTGGCATCGATCACCCAAAGACGATCTGCTGCGGCCGTTACGGCGACTCCGCGCGGAGCGTTGTTCTCCGCATTGATGGCGTAGTGTTCAATCAGGTTGCCAGCAGCATCGTATTCAAATGTTCGATCCGTGGATCCGTCGTCAACTGCGTAAAACTTGGTTGGCGGTGGTGAATCATTGTCGAGATTAACGACGCTGTGGTCAGCTGGATTGATGCCGTGGTAAAGCGGATCAAGGGAGGTGGCAGCAGCGATTACAACGGAGTACGTCACATTGCCGTCCCAGATGGTGTCATCGACACCGCTCACAACGACCGTCTGAGACTGCGACCAGTTTGTCGGTGTGAACACCAGCAAACCCGGCAGCGCTGTTCCCTCGGTGGCATCTGCCGAATTCACAGCAAGACTGACAGAGCTGATCGGTTGTGAGTTGAGTCGCACCGTGAAGCTGACACTGGTCCCGGATTCAGAGGTGAAGGACCCCGACAACGAGGACACGCTGATGCCTGCTGTGTCATTGTCGATGTTTGTGAATGTCGCGTCTGCTGCATCAAGGCCGTTGTAACCGGGATCGGTCGATACAGCCGGGCTCGTGAGCGCGAGCCATGAGGTGTCACCGTCGTCCACGAAATCATCAATACCGCTGACTGTGACCGTCTGCGGAATGTGCCAGTTGGCCGAGGTGAAAACGACGGAGTTCGCCGCGACGATGCCTTCGGAGCTGGCGGAAGAAGTCAGTGGAATCGTAACGCTGCCAGAAGGCTGGCTGGTGAGCTGAATACTGAATGAAGATGTGCCACCGCTTTCGCTGGTGATCGCAGACGCAGCCGGCGTGACCACGATTCCGGGCCTGATGTCGGCATTTAGAAACTGAACAATACGTCGCAGAAACTCTGCCTGATTGTTTGGTTGCGGGGCCGTTGCACTGATGCTTTCGAACGGCACTGTCGTGAACACCATTCCGAATCCACCCGCCGCGTAATTGCCATGGTAACTGACACCTGACCAGATCGGGCTGACCGACGGCTGATTGTGGAGCAGCAGTCCGTTGGCACCGGGGGCCGGTTCCACGGCATCTGCAAGCAGAAAGGCATAGCCACCGGGCACCGTAGTTGAAAGAGTCAGCCCGTCGGTGATCTGGCTGCCGGGTACCCCTGTCTCGGTATGAGCGCCGTCAATGGAATCATCAATGTAGCTGGCAATCCTGAGGTAGTTCTGGAGAAAGTCGGCGGATACGCCGTTGTAGAGAATATCCTGGCCGGAGATGAAGATGCGTCCGCCGGCATCAAGATAAGCGGCAATGGCGGTTTGTTCATCGGTGGAAAGCCCTGCTTCAGGAGCTTCGAAGTCCGCGCCGGTATTCCAGATGACCAACTGATAGGGAGCGAGGTTATTCGCGGTGGGCAGGCGGGAGCCGGCGAACACGTTCCAATCATTGAATGCCAGCGAATTGGCGGCCAGTGCGGTTTTGAAGGAGCTTTCGAGATTTGCACCCTGATCGTCATCAACGAAAAGGATCGGCGCCGGGGCCTGAGTATTGAAGGCACGGACTTCGGAAAGCACAGAGTTTCCATTCGCGTCCGTGGCTTCGATCTGCAGAAAGTAGCTGGCAGCGGTATCGAGTGCGTGCAGGGTGGAATTCTGAGCAACTGCCAGAGACGTGATGCTGGCAGAACGATCCAGTGCTGTGGCTGTGCGTCCAAAACGCACAATTCCGCTGGCCGGTTCGCTGGTATTCCATGCAACTGCAGCCGTCGAACCCGTGCTGCTGATACTGATTCCGGAGAGGGCTGGCGGAAGCGTATCGACGGTGGCAATATCCGTGATGGAAAGGCCTGGGACAGACGCCGTGATCTGATCGCCGTGTGAAATCTGCAGAAACTGGTCAGCTACCGCAGGACCTGCAGCCAGTTGCACGGTACCCCGAAAAATTCCAGTGGCATTACCGGTTTCGAGCAGAGTTACGCTGAGTGGTGAAGTTTCTGTTGTGCTCTGAACGCGGATGGTGAGCGAATCACGGAGCTGGCTGTTGGAGTTCCCCGCTGCACTCACAACCGTGACAGTCATGGACTGCGTCGGTCCGTAAACATCCCTGTCCAGATCGATACTTGCAGATCGCTGCAGCGCTTCATAGATGTTCAGGCGACCTCCAGTGACGGTTCGCCCGGCAAGGGATGCTGTCGGAGTTGCACTGCCAAGAATCGCGGCGCGAATAACCGGTGCTGGCACGCGACCCGACATCGCAGATGCAAACAAAGCAATTGCTCCGGTTACGTGCGGGGCTGCCATCGAAGTGCCGTTGCGGGTTCCGTAGCCGCCAGGGACCGTGGAGAGAATGGAGTTGCCGGGGGCACCAATATCAACCGTCGTGGCACCTGTATTGGAGAACGAAGCCAGCGCGCCCGTCTCGGTGATCGCTGCCACCGAAATTACCGCGTCGTAACTGGCCGCCGCCAGAGCCGGTGTGCCTATCGATGTATTGAAATTCCCAGGATAACTGGCAACCGTATCGTTGTTGGCAGACAAGTTGCCAGCGGCTGCGACAAACAGAATGTCCCGATTGGCACCACGAATGATCGCCTCATGCAGCAGTCGCGAATAGGCTCCGCCACCCCACGAATTATTGCTGGCCACGATGTTCAGTCCATGCCGTGCCTTCAAGTCAGTCAGGTAGTCCAGTGAGCGAATCGCGTTTGCGGTCGTTCCCCCGGATGTTCCCATGAACTTCAGCGGGATCATCGTCACGTCCCAGGCGACCCCGGCCACTCCCTGACCGTTGCCACCCTCCGCACCAATCGTTCCGGCCACGTGCGTCCCATGACTGTCAGCGCTCCCGTCATACACCGAATTGTCGTTGTTCAGAAAGTCCCAGCCGTTCACGTCGTCCACATAGCCATTGCCGTCGTTGTCGATCCCGTCTCCCGGTGTTTCAAAGGGATTGACCCAGATGTTGTTGATCAGGTCCGGATGCGTGATCTGAACTCCCTGATCAATTACGCCAACAATCACATCTGATTTCCCCGTCACATCGTTGCCCCAGACCTGCTCCGCGTGACTGCCCCAGATGTTTGTTGTGCCTGTCGGACCCGCAGGTACCGGTGAGTCACCGCTGTACATTCCCCACGTCCCGCCGCTCTGGTACCACTCATCATTGCTCACCGCAGTGCTCTGAAAAATCCAGTTCGGCTCCGCGACACTGACTCGCGGATCCAACTGCAATGCCGCCACCGCCTCCTCGACGCTGACACCACTGCTCACCCGCAAACGCTCCACACGCCCTGCCCCGCGAGCACGCATCAGCGGGGTCTCGATCGATTCAATCACCTCTGATGGAAAACCAACTGTGACCGGTCCGGACATCGGCGACTGAAAATCGGGCTTCCACTGAACAAGCACTTCGCCGGGTACATAAGCCGGCTGACGCAAAACCGTTGCCGCTGGCACGGACGACGGAATCGCCGCAGCAGCCAGCAACAGACGCGACTCCAGCGACTCAGACAACCAGGAACTCCCCATTGATTGCCACTCGGTGCGACGAGAATAGCGACGTCGGCTCATGGGATCCTCCAGATTCTCATTGTTAGTAAATGTTTTATGCAGGAAATCCGCATTTTTTGTGCGGATCTCTTAAATTGCTCAACCAACCTAGACTAGGAGGAAACACCGGCGGAATCCCCAAAGTTTTTCAATCTCTTGTCGGATTTTTCTAAAAAAGGGTAAACCCTCACTTGACACAGCGCGGAAGAGTTTTCGGAACCAGCACAGAGCCCGCAGTCGTAAAAGTCAATGAGCCACCCGGTAGTACCTGCTTCCAGTGGATTCCGTGGCGGTATTACTGTTCGATTGTTCAGCTGTCGCCGAACCTTCAACAGTCACTGACACTGGCAAAATTCCCGGCGCACGGAACCGCAGCTGCCGAATGATCTGCAGCCCACCGCGGCAGCACGCCTTATGGGTTGCGGCGTTACCGTCTTGAATGACTGCGGCGAATTTTGCGAATGGAACGGTTGCAGTGATTTTCACGTCAGGATCACAACCTGCGGCTGCACCCGGCCGAACGATTTTCCGGGGGTTCTGCAAAGCCGATCGTCACCGCCTCTGGGAGGGACAGTCCCCTGGAAAACGCGATGGAAAGCTTTGCTGTCAATGGAGTTATCGCGATGCAAATTGGCTGAAACTGTTCGTTTGGACGACCAGCAGCGAGGGTCCGCAGCCCACCGTCAGCGCGGCGAGGGCGTTGGCGGGGGCGGTTTGCCCGCAGGCTGCCGCCCAATGGCCTTGAAGTTCTCTGGAATCCTGTGAACAGACGGGTGAATACCCGGGAGGGCGAGGCTGGGATGGTGAAACGGCGCGAACACGGGCAAATTGGGAGATTTCAGTTCCGCCTGCCAGTTGACATGCCGCGGCTGGATCCAGTCACAAAAACGCTGTTTGGCGTGCGGTCGATGTCAATCGGCCGGTCAGACTTTGGTGCGCTCCTGATACGGTTCTGGCGGCGTTGGCACGCCCCAGCCTCGCCCCGGGATTTGAAACAATTGGGGCGAGGCCAAGGTGCATGGCACCTGCATGCCCCTCGTTGCGGTTTCTGTGGACTCTTCGGTTTGTGACGATTCTGCCGCCCGGCCAACCGCCGCTGTTGCACAGCTTCCGCCGTGTCCGTGGGGACTGTCCCCGGTGCTGCACAAAATGATGCGCATACCAATAAAATCTCTGGGATTTTCGCGACAGGTGCCATGCACCTCAGGGCCGTGACGAGCCCCTTTTTGCTGGCCGCGGCCCACATCAGTTCCCCTGTGTCTGCGACTGCGGGGACTGTCCCTCGCAACGGCACAGTTGTTGCGGTTTCTGGGGACTCTTCGGTTTGTGACGATTCTGCCGCCCGGCCGCCCGCCGCTGTTGCACGGCTTCCGCCGTGTCCGCGGGGACTGTCCCCGGTGC
>Ga0169931_10011592_pt1 | contig 12383 bp, 2 predicted proteins | sample Kivu_15m_20L_FD_129675 | JGI IMG/M metagenome (GOLD analysis project Ga0169931, IMG submission 129675) | Freshwater microbial communities from Lake Kivu, Western Province, Rwanda to study Microbial Dark Matter (Phase II) - Kivu_15m_20L... | ecosystem: Environmental > Aquatic > Freshwater > Lake ...
CAGCTCCACTTCGGACCAGGCCGCCAGCACCTCGTCAATCGCCGGTTCAGCAGCAGGCTGCTCGACCACAGCTTCCGTCACCGTCGACTGCAGCTCTTCAAACAACGGCAGGTCCACCTGAGCAACAACACCCGTCGGAGCCGTCACGAAGCTGCGGATTCCGTCCGCATTCCAGCCTTCCAGCTGCAGGTCGAACACGGCAGGCACAATCGCACCATCCAGCGTCGGCATGTCAACCGGAACCGCATTCAGCTGCTCGCTCGACACCACAGTGAAGGTCATCGGCTGGCTCCACGGCAGCCCATTACCATCCACATCCAGGCCTCGCACCCACCAGCGGTAGCTACGTCCCTGAATCAGATTCACCGTCGACGTAAAGAATGTACCGTTGATGAATCGCACATTGATGACAGTCGGCTGAGAAGTCTGTGTCATGTCCTTGACAAGGATCTCATACGTGATGGCGTTTGAACCTGCCTGCCAGAAGAAGTTTGGACGAACTCCCGCGAAGCGAGTTGGACTTTGCAGGACCGGAGCGACTCCGACACCCACCGCTATGGTGAAGTCTGCCGGACTGCTCCACTGCGACGCATTGTTGTCTTTATCAAAGCCTCGCAGCCACGCCCGGAATGTGCCGTTCTCGAACGGCAGCACCGTCTGGAAGCTGTATGGCTTCGCATCAGTAACTCGCAGCACCTGCTTCGCACCGGTTGTCAGGTTATCCACCCACAGGTCGTAGGACACATACTCAGGCACACCGTTCCAGGTGAACAGCGGAAGGTTGGTGCCGATATTTCCGCGAGGCCTGACGATGCTCGGCACCGGCACCAGGAAGTCCTTCGCAATACTCCACGCCGTTGACCTTCCATCCGGTCCGACGGCCTTGACCCACCAGCGGTAATTGGAGGTTGGCATGGCCGTTGTGGGCGTATACGTGATTTTCTCGGCACCCGCCACATGCGGCACCCTCACGCGAATCACCTGCGCCACTCCAGTCGTGCGGTTATCAACCCAGAGGTCATACTCTTTTGCACCCTCAATGGCCTGCCAGGAAAACTCGGGAGTCGTATCGGTAGTATTTCCGACCGGGCCATAGGTGACTGGACCAAGTCGATAATCCATCTGGAATCGCAGACGCGGACTCCACAGACCAGGCTCGCCGTCTGCAGCGAGGGCACGAATCCAGGCATCGAAGTTTCCGTTTGGCAGCCGCGTCACAGGTGTGAACGACGTGCCAACTACCGCATTCTGATAGATGATCTTTGTCAGACCACCGACCTGGTTCACCCACAGCTCGTACCGAGCGGCGTTCAGGTTCGTCCACGAGAAGGTTGGGGTGTCGTCCATGGTGGCCCGAATCACACCGTCCTTGCCCGGAGACAGCGGCGTAATGAACTGCGGCGTCGTCGTTGTGAACCGGGACAGAGGACTCCACGCGCCCACTCCGCCATCACCGTCAAATGCCCGCACCTGCCATTCGAAGGTTCCCAGCCCCAGTGAGACCTTCGTTTCGAAACTGTTGCGGTCAATTAATGCCTCGCTGATCACGTCCGTCTTCGGAATCGGCAGCAGGCGATTGACCTTCAGCTCATAGCGGGAAGTTCCTGGAATGCTGACCCAGCGGAAGATCGGAGTCACATCGAAGATCGATGAACCGTCCACCGGGGCCGTCAGACCAAGCGTCGTGATTGCAAACGTCAGCTCATCGCTGGTCGCACTGCCCATGTTGTTGGTGGCTGTGATCAGCACACTGTATGCACCCGGAGCGAGTTCGTCGGTCGGAGTGAACGTAGTGGCCGTCAGGTTTGTCGCAAGCACTCGATCCGCTACACCGGTCTGACGCAGCGTCACAGTGTAACGAGCCGGGCTGGCTGTCCAGCGGAATTCCGGAGTCGTATCGGTGGTGACCGTGAACGGTCGAGTCACAACGGGCTTGTTCGGGACTCCGACCAGTACCTGTTGTTCACTGAAGTCCGAGTTACCCGCATCGTCCGTGACCACCAGTCGTACGATGTAACTGTTCCGTCCGGCAGTATTGTAGACTCTGGTGGCAGTACGCACCCCGCCACCAGTCGTCAGATCCGGTACAGTGCTGCCCGGTGAATAATCAAAGAACCATTCCAGTTTCACAATCCGACGCCCGGAAGAAGGGTTCGGATGGCTGGATCGGGTGGCGTCAAAAGTGATCGTTTCACCGAGGGCTGCCGGATTCGGCGAAGCCGTGAACAGCGCCACCGGGGTATTGGTCAGGAACTCCACCGCACCCTGGTCGATCACAAACAGACCGTCCCGGTTGCCATCAATCAGTCGCGGATTGTTAACGCCATCCAGCTGACTGGTAAGCGGACTGGTCACGGTGACAGGGAACAGTTCGTTGCTGCCGGCATCTACAGCCTCGCCACCCGCGATCAGCGGACGGATGCCCACTCCGCTGCCAACCGAATAGGTCAGAGCCGAAGTGACATCGCTGAGCGGAGCCGCATCGCGACCAAACTTATCCGTCGTCAGCAGCCCGGCTGACGCCGCAGATGTGAACAGGGCATCCAGCACCTGAATGCGATTGAAACCACCAGAACGCAGACCACCGCCGATTTCACGACTGGTGGATGCCGTGGAATTCGGCAGATCGGCGTCCGTGGCATTGCCTTCCAAAATCGTATTGCTCAGCGTCAGCACGGCCGGGACATCATTGAAGATACCACCACCGCGGGAACCAGCCTCATTTCCGATCACTGATACATTGATCAGAGCAGCACCCAACTGCACCGCACCCTGCTCCAGATACAAGCCACCGCCGCGCGAAACAGCGTAATTATCCGCCAGCGTTGTGCTGATCAGGGTCACAGCGTGAGTATTGTTGATGCCGCCGCCGCGGGAACCAGCTACGTTTTCCGAGATTGAAGACGACGTGGCATCCAGTGTGCCGGCATTGAAGATACCGCCACCCTGATTGCCGGCAATGCTGCGAATGACGTTGACGCCCCGCAGAGTCAGCGTACCGGCGTTGTAAATACCACCACCGTCACCCGCAAAACCACCCCGAATCGTCAAACCTTCCAAAGTCAGCGAAGCACCCGGATGAACATGGAAAATTCGATCCAGCAGACCGCCATCAATAAAGGTCTGTGATGCACCCGCACCACGAATCGTCAGGGTTCCCGTGACGTCGAGGTCACCCGTTACCGCCAGGTCCTCACCAGTACCACCAATCGACAGCTGATAGACACCAGCAGGCAACGTCACAAAGTCACTGCCCGGGCTGGCATTGCTCTCCATCACCGCCGCTCGCAGACTGAACTCGCCGGTTATCGAACGAGCCAGTCCGTCACCGGGATTCGTGTCCGGCAGATCGGCCGTAGAATCAGCAGTCACCACCACCGTCCAGATATCAGACTTCACTGGCACTTCAGCACCAGAACCGTCCCTCAAGGTCAGCCGGTTGGTGTCAACATCCTTAATATTCGAATTTGCTGAAACCAGAGTCAGTGCATAAACACCCGGCTCGCCCGTCAGAGCCCCCAGATCAATGCTGTACTGGAAAGCCGAAAGGGCTGTCACGCTGAGGCCCGTGAGCGGAATGTCAACGCCGTCACGAGACAGCCGGAAATCCTCAATATCCACACCCGTCACGTCTTCTGTGAACGTGATGGTCACCGAACCAGACGCTGTGTTGCGAGGATCCGGCGATACCGGGCCAATTGACTGCACGTCCGGAGTACCCGGCTTCGATCCGCCATTGTTCTGCGAACCTCCCCCGCCGCCGCCACCACCAGTGCCACCGCCACCGCCACCACCACCACCGCCACCGCCACCGCCACCTCCACCGCTGGAAACAGGAGCATCAATCGTCAGTTCGTAGGATCTGGTCGTGCCGAAAACGAACGGCTTGCCGTCAAACGTCGTCCCGACGTTCTCAAGTTCACCCCCCAGAATTTCAATGCTGTACTCCCGACCGGCCACTACAGGAACAAAGATGGAACCACTGCTGCCGGCAGTCACACTGATGAACTGAGTTGTCCCGTCAATGTCCCGCAACATCGCGACTTCTTCAGTCTGCAGCGAAGGGTTGAGCTCGTAGATCATGAAACTGATATCATCACCAAGTGCATCAGTGAGATTCAGATTGACCGTCAGGTCTCCGGTTGCGGCCGCCGTGAAGCGGTAATAGTCCCGATCCGTCTTGGTGTGAATGTTCAGATTGCCGCCGATCGCCTGGTTGTTGACCGAATAGCTGCCACTGATCGTGCCCAGTCGCGTGGCACCAACGAAGCTGTTGTTGTTTTCCAGACTGTCCGGCTCAATCGGGTCTTCGCCAGGCAACACGTTGAAAATGTCACCGCGATCCAGCGAGTATGGTGTTGAGCCAATGAACGCAGAGCTGTTGACACCCGTGTCCCACTGATAGTCAAACAGACCGTCCATCGTCACAATGGTGTTAAAGCTGCTGTAGCCCACAGTCGGATCAATCTGACGGAATCCCGCGATTTCAAAGTCGCGTTCAACTCGCCACGTTGGAGTTCCCAGACCGTCATAGGACCAGCCGGGCAGAACACTTGAACCGTCATCGGCGATCATCGGTACCGAACTGGGAATATCACCAACAACGTCCGTCAGGAAGCCGGCCGTACGAGTCGCATTGCGGCGACGGTCCGTGGGAAGAATACCGTTGAAATGCCCATCTGGATTCAGGTCAGTATGTGCGTGGTCACTGGGAGGCGATGTGCTGCCGCCGTTGCTGCGGGACTTGAAGTAATCTTCTCGGTTGTCAAGAAACGCGAAGCCGTTCATGACATCCAGCGAGTTCCCGATGTTGCCGCGGAAGGACAGGTCGAAGCGGGAAAGCGGGTCGCGGAAACCCTGATCCCAGCGAAAGCGGGGAGTGTGCGAGGCATCAAACAGCCCCTGCGACTGCAGAGGCATGTGGCTGACAAAGTTGTCGAAGAACACGTCGGCACCGACGTTACCGTCAAACAGATTGTTCCACACTTCGGCGTCTACACCCGCACGGCCCAGCTCCAGCCCTGGAGTCCCCACGCGAATTCTACCGGCCGACTCCGCAGTTCCGACACGAACAACCAGGCCCCCAAGTGTACCCTCCACAAAGGTGGTGGCCGGACCCCAGTCCAGATTTGCCACTCCCGAAGCGTCATTGTTGCCAAATTCAAACCGTGTGGGAACTCGCGAACTACGGCTGCGATCACCGTTGGACTGAATCAGGTTGTCCTGAATACGCAGCTCCATGTTCGGATTGGGCGTGTTCGCCCCGTCGATGTACACCGTCAGCGGATCAGCAGAAGTCCCCTGCAGCTGATTGATGGAAGCAGTGTTGACAACATAGATACCCTCCAGACCGTTACCCAGCACGTCGTTGTTTCGAATCGTGACAAACACGTCGCTCTGATGGCGGTTCAGAATGTCAATGCCTCGACCGCTGTTGGAAGCCACGCGGGAATTCAGCAGTTGAACAGCAGAGTTGAAGATGGCGGCCACATCCTGCCCGCCACCAGGGACTCGGCCCACTTCAAATGTGTCGTCACCGAGAAACTCCAGTCCGTCTCCCGCGTTATTCAGGATATCCGCATTGTTGATCGTGACATACACATCGGTCGCCACTTCATCACCATGCTGCAGGTTGCCGCCTTCCTGCAGAGCATCCATGCCGATGTCAATACCGTTGCGGCCGTTGCCCGACATTGAGGCATAGTTGACCTGCACCATGCGGCGACGCTCATTCCCCTGATTGTTCAGACTATCAAGGTACGGGCTGTTATGCTGAGTAATCATCAGGCCGTTGCGGCCGTTGAAATCAAACGTGTTGCCTGTTGCGACAACGCCACTGCCGAACGCCGCCGAAATGCCCTGACCCAGTTTCACCCCGTCCTTACCATTGCTGTTGTAGGTGGAATTAACCGAGTACAGGTCAAGGTCCATGCCGCCCACTCGGCGAAAATACGGGTCAGACTTGTCCTCAATCGATACCGACCGCAGACCGTCCTCGCCGTTGTTGCTGAATGAACTGTCCACAATTGTGAAGCTGCCAAAAGCCGCACCGTGGTTACGCAGACCGGTCAGAGTGTTCCCGTCCATCGTCACTCGAGTAAACGAGCTCTGGAACACCAGCGTGTCAAAGAAGTTGAAAGCGTCCAGAGACAGACCGTCGCCAAAGTTGTCGTTGATCGCCGTATCCGTGGCATTGAACAGCACGTCGATCTGCTGGAAGGCGCGAATACCCACACCACCCGCCGCACCCGCGGAATTCGCCACTCCATCGTTCGGATGGAATCCCGTTCCGCCTGGCGTGCTGCCGTTGCGTTTCACCGAGTTGCTGTCGAACTGAATATCCAGTCGCGCATCGGCCAGAGCATCCACGCGGAGCCCGTACTGACCGTTGTCCTCGATGAAGTTGTCGTTGATGTTGAAGTCCAGACGGTCCAGCGTCGTATTCGTCGCGAAAATATCAAATCCGTCGCCCGCGTTGTTCGTCGACTTGTTCTTTTCGAATTTGACCGAGTTCAGTCGAGCGTCCTCAGTTCGCTCGAAATGGAAACCGTCACGTCCGCTGTTCAGGAACGTGTTGTTGATCACGTCCAGATCCTGAATCCTGGTACGTTCGCCCATCTGGAAAAACAACCCGTTGCCGGCATTGCCCAGATTGTCAACACCAATCACGTTATTCCGAATGACAGACCGCTGCAGCAATGCCGATGCGTCCGCATTGATCACACTGTCGTCCAGTCGAATTGCAACCCCGTCACCAGCATACGGAATGGCGGTTGTTGGGGGAGTCCTGGTGGATGAAATCGTATTGTTCCAGATCTCAAACGAACCCGTGCCAAAATCCAGTGCCTCCAGAGCAACAGCAGCACCGCGATTGCCCTGCAGAGTGTTGCCGCCGCCAGTAATGTTGCCCTGGCCCGGAGACTCGGTCCCCACGTTCACATTAAAACCAAGGTCCTGGTTCTGCACCGTGCTGGTGGGCACATCGGAAGGCAGTGGCAGTGCCGTGCCCAAACCAAAACTGTATGACTGGAAATGAACGCCAATGCCTTCGTTCTGAGAAATCGTATTGCGGGCCACGTCCGCCCGCACTGTCGTTCCCGCCTCAGACACCGAACGGATACCGCCACCCAGGTTGCCTGTGAACAGGTTACCAACCACACCCTGACGCACAACGTCACCATTGACCGCAGCTTCGGACAGCCGGACAAACGATCCGCCAATCGTGTAGTCACCATTCCCCGCCTGCCCTTTGAGCAGGAAGCCATCAGCGGAAACAACCGTGACACGGAACGTGCCATTCGCTGCACTGTTGCCCTGCACACCAGTGATCCGAATCTGATCGCCCGTTCTTAAGCCGTGAGCGACAGAGGTAATCTCGATGTCCGCGGTGTTCGACGCAGCAGTCAGTGCCTGAGCAGCACCGTCCACGCGAAGGTCAATCTGCGCAAAACCACGCGCCGCATCAGCAGCCAATGAACCGCCAAGGAAATCCGGTACATACCAGGCACCGCCACCCGCGAAGATGTTCGAACGACCCCAGTCAATCCCCGTGCCCTGCAGCGAAAACGTATTGTTGCTCAGGCGAGTCACCAGGAAGCGACCGTTCGCATTGTGGTTCAGGCCAAAAATCCCGTCCTGAATCCCCTGCAAAATGACTTCCTGACCCGTCTGCAGACCATGGTTGGCCGAGGTCACTACAAAAGGAGCACCGTTGCGACCGCCAGTCACATTCTGCACCCGACCGGACGCAGTTGTCACCGGCAGCAGGTTCAAACCCACGCCGCCGTTGTTCGCAACGTTGTTGTCGAAAATACCACCCGCAAACCGACTGTCCGACATGCTGAGCCGAATGCCGTCACGACCCGAACCGGAAATCTGATTGTCCTCAATCAGACCCGTCACGTCACTGTAAGTCCGCGAATTCAAAAACAGGCCGTAACCCTGCGAACCCGTGACCGTGTTGCCCGTCACCTGCAGGTTTCGCAACGGAACCGCCGAAGCGTCCAGATTGATCCCGTGCGCCAGACCGGCTACCACGGCGCCAGGCAAAAACTGAGAACCCGACTGACGGTCCGGGTCGCCCGCCATCTGACCGGTAATCTGCTTGTTCTGCGTATAATTGAACGTGACGTCCGCACCAATCAGCTGGTTGCCGAAAATCGACGCGGGAATGTTGCCCACAAGGTCAATGTCCAGCAGAAACTGCAGCGTCTCGCCAGGATTGAAGTCCGAAAATGTCACAGTCAGGGTCTGATTGTTGTTGCTCAAAACTGAACCGGTCACGCCAGTCGACGTGCCCGTATTGTTCACGGCCGTGAACGGCTTGCCAGTCACCGGATCCGGATCAAATACCAGACCGATATCCCGCAGATCAAACACAAACGTCTGCAACAGGTCGCCACGCACCGATGTGTTCGTCAGATTGAACGGCTGAATAAAGGTGTCGCCCTCGGCGCGAAACTGCACGTCCGCACCCGCCGCAGAACCAGCCGTCAATGCGTTGTTTGTGATCACCAGACTGTTCAGCGATGTGATCGTCTCGCGAGTCCCCGGGTCGACAACTCCGGTGGCTGTGACCTTCACCGCATCGCGATCCCGCGTCGCGATGCGAGGATTGTTCTCAATCCGAAATCCGTCAGCAGTGCTGATCTGACCGCTGACCGTCTGCACGTCCAGCAAAATTCCCTCAACACCAGCCGGTGCATCAATAATGTTGTTGCTGATCAAACCGTTGCGAATGTCCGTGCCACCGGTCGCAGTCACCAGAATACCACCAAAACGACTGCCCTGAATCACCAGTGACTGCGTGTCCGTATTGGACAACAGCAGGTCCAGACCACGGCCCGTCTTCGTGGAATCGACATTGTCAAACGCCACCGACTGCAGCCCGGTCACACCAGTCAGATCAATGTTGATCCCCAGACGATTGCCCGATTCTGCCACCACGCTGTCAAAGGCCAGTCGCTGCAGCGGAATGCCCGACAGGTTGATCGAGATCGCTTCGCCGCTGGTCGGGGTCAGACTGATCCCCTGCAACACCAGAGCGTTGAAGTCGTCGCCAGTGCTGAGGATCCCGTCAGGACCAGCCATACTGGCCTCGGTCACCACCAGACCACCCGCCAGATTCGTGAATCGCTCGAAATTGTCCTGGTTGATCACCAGGGCGTTCACGGCGAGCATCTTCCGCTCTTCCAGCGGCTCAAGACGAGCAGGCTGCTGAGTTCTGGTGCGGTTGACTCGACGCACGCCGGTCGTAAAGAGATTTCGACGAGCAAATGAGAGCCAGCTGTTCAGAAGCATTTCGCGTTACCTGATTCAGACTTTGTCGAAAAAAATTGCTGTCTTTCGGCAGATTCTGCAGGAAGTCCCCGCAGGCGCAGTTCAAGACCTCATCACTTCATTCAGTCGGAATAACCGGCAGAACAGGTTGAGGAAAAGCCGGAGGCCGACAGGGAAACGAACAAAACCATAATTCAGACGAAACCAAAAGGTTTCCCCAACAATCCGCTGCTGCCGATTCTGCCTCTGGACACCATTGCCCCCGACAGCCTGGCAAGACACCCGCAGATTCGACAAGACCGGTCTCCGTAACCAGACCGACTCCCAATCACAAACCGCCTGATCGCTGCAACCCACACTGCCGGAACCTCCCGAACAGGTCCGCTACCGCCTTCACAACGGCAATCTCTGCCGGTTTCCCACCCCAGACACCACCTCACCCCAACACAAAACGGACTGCAGCAATTCGATCGCTGCAGTCCGTTGCTCAGATCCCGACACCCCGGGATTTCCCCGCTGTCCAGTGACCGTCAGGAAACATACTCCCGGCTCTTTTCCAGACCCGGCAGCGGAATCGGATACCGACCGCTCTCGTCAGCCTTCAGCGGCGACTCAGACTCCAGCGTCAGCTTCTCGATGTCCGGAGCAAACTCGTGCTCACTGTTCATCATCTGCTCCAGGGTAATCTCCTGACCCGTATGAGCCGCCATGCGGCCCATCGACGTCACCAGACTGGCCATCGCCCCGCGCTCAACCTCGTTGTACTTCTCGTTGTTCCGAATGGCCGCAATCAGATGCTTCCACTCGTCCACATACGGATTGTTCTTCTCCTGACCAAAGGACCAGATCACGTTCTCATCCTTCATCGCATGGCCCTTGTAAATTCGAGCCCGCGATGGCCAGTGACCACCATTCGAAATCACCGCCAGTCCCTTGGTGCCGTGAGCATAACTGGAAAAGTCCTGGTAGCAGCCCGGCATCGTTCGACCATTCATGAACAGCTTCGTGCCGTCCTCAAACGTGTACTCCATCGAATACGTGTCGAAGTTCTGATCCACACTGTCGCCACGATAGTGCCGACCACCAGCCGCAATGCACTTCACCGGCCACGCATTCTTCATCCAGCAGCTTTCATCAATATTGTGAATCAGGAAGTCGCTGACTGCGCCACCGCTGAGCCACAAAAATGCGTGAAATTTGCTGATCTGCCAGAGCAGCTCGCTGACGCCTTCCGGCTTCGGACCCGTCGCAGCAGTACCCGTCGGACCAGCCTGACGATACGCCCGCAAGGCCGTTACCTCACCAATCTCACCGTTCTGAATTCGGTCGTGCAGTTCACGACGAGCTTCACAGTGACGGCACATCAGACCCACCGCGACCTTCAGATTCTTCTCGATCGCTTTCTCGTTCAGTGCCAGAATCCTGCGAGTCGTCGGGCCGTCCACCGTCACCGGCTTTTCCATGAATACATTCAGACCCTTCTCAATCGCATAGGTGTACATCACCCAGCGAAAGGCCGGCGGAGTCGTGAGGATGACAACGTCACCAGGCTTCAGACAGTCCATCGCCTGCTTGCAAGCATCAAAACCGACAAAACGACGCTCGGGCGGAACATCCATCTTGCCCGACTGACCATGATCCGCATTCAGACGACCATAACTGCCCTCCAGATTCCTCTGGAAAACATCGGCCATCGCCACCAGCTTCAGCGGTCCGTTGTCCACCGCAAACGCATTGGCCACCGCACCAGTGCCGCGACCACCACAACCCACCAGCGCCAGCTGGATGGTGTTGTCTTCCGCTGCGTACAGCGACGGTGCTGCAGCAGACAAAACACCCGTGGCAGCCGCTGCTGCCGTTGACGACTTCAGGAAACCACGGCGAGATCCGCCGGACGATGGTGTGGACATGGCTGGAAACTCCGGAAACAGGCGGGATAGTCACTTCAGAACAGACTCAGCAGGCAACCAAACACCGCCGTATTATGTCAGGGACTGCACGGAAACGAAACTCCGACCACCGCGTTTCACACATTCCCCGGGAAAACGAGATTGTTTCGGCCGATTCACCGCGATGCACTGCTCGACCCGCGGAATCCCGCTGGTCTGCCCGTCGCGTCCCGACGTGCCCGGTACTGGTCCCGGATGGCAGACAAACTGCCGTAAAATGCCGGATTGCCGCTAACAAACCGTTCCCTTCACGACTTTTGACACTGTCAGACAGTGCCTCAGAAGATTCTCCCATGGTCCAGCGACCCCAAACCAAAGCCAAACTTGCCAAAAAAACCTAACGCTGCAGCAAATGTGGTCGCATCGTCCGCGCCGCAAAACGCTGCAAAACCTGCCACGCAGTCCAGTAATCCAAAACCGCTGCCCGCCTCCAGGCAACAGGCACCAGGCAACACGCTCCCGGCGGATCACCCCGCCGGTTCGCTTTTGCAGACAAAATACAGCCGGAACGCCAGTATCGACACCGGGACCGGCACCCGCACCCCCACCCGCGGACTCCCGTCCGCGGCTCGCCCACAAATCCCCCCTCGCCCCCGTGAAACGGGGGAGAGGGGTCGGGGGTGAGGGGGACACACTCCCCACAGAACGCCAAAGGCACCCCACTCACAGAAACGCACAGAACTGCGCCACAGATGCCGCCGGCCGCAGTGCAGAGCACCCACACCCGCGGACTCCCGTCCGCGGCTCGCCTGACGGACCGCTGACCACTGTCCCTAAAAGACTCAACTCGTACTCGTACTCAGTCCGCCCTGGCGGACGGTACTCGTACTCGTACTCGAAAAACGCCACTCACCACCGCCCTTCGCGATTCCCTTCGCGGCTTCGCGGCTTCGCGTGAGACAAACTGCCTGCACCCCAAACGCAAAAGCACAGAGCTCGGGCTGGAAAGCCCGAGCTACGAAGAAAACCACACGCGAACTCCCGTCCGCAGCTCGCCAAACCGAAAACCGAAAACCGATCACTAATTCCCCTCCTCGGCCCCGTGAAACGGGGGAGAGGGGACGGGGGTGAGGGGGCCACACCCCCAAAAAATCTCAACTCGTACTCGTACTCAGTCCGCCCTGGCGGACGGTACTCGTACACGTACTCGAAAAA
>Ga0169931_10011593_pt1 | contig 12382 bp, 10 predicted proteins | sample Kivu_15m_20L_FD_129675 | JGI IMG/M metagenome (GOLD analysis project Ga0169931, IMG submission 129675) | Freshwater microbial communities from Lake Kivu, Western Province, Rwanda to study Microbial Dark Matter (Phase II) - Kivu_15m_20L... | ecosystem: Environmental > Aquatic > Freshwater > Lake...
GATAAAAATAGCTGACGAAATGCGGTAAAACCTTGTAATTTTTTTACTAAATAGCTCTTAGCTGCGCCGTAAATAAAATATTGTTTGGCTAAATTTAATAATGTATTTTTTGCTGGGTATCGAACTTTTAATTTTTTGTCGAGATAGACATGGTATCCCCTATTTATTATTTTTTTGTTCATCAGCGAGTCCTCTGAGATATACTTGCCAGATTCTTCAAACCCCCCGATGCTTCTTAGTGTCTTTGTTCTATACACACCTAAGTAAACAGTATCAACATATCCACTTCTGTTGCTATACCTAAATTTTGCACCACCTGTGCCACTAAAACATCTTAAGGCGTCAGAAATTGAGCGGCCTATCCAATTCGTGCCATACTGATATTGAACTCCGCCTGCGCATTCGACATTTTTCTTTTTTAAATGAGTTATTGTTTTTCTTATATAGTTAGCTGGGAGAAAGCTCCTTGCATCTACCCTGACAAAGTAGGTTCCCTTTGCTTTTTTTAAAGCAAAATTTAGAGCTTGGTAGACAGTGTAATTATTTTTTATGTACACATTAATAGGAAGAATTTTTTGCCATACATTTATTAATTTAGGTGTTTTATCGTTAGTGTTAGATAATACAACTAAGATTTCAAATTCTCTTTTTTTTATTATATTTTTTGAGATACATTTAATGCATTTGTTAATGCTATTTTCCTCATTTTTCGCAGGAATCACGATTGTAAATTTGATTTTATTCTTCACGGTTTGCAGTTACCCACTCGTTTTCGCGCAACCATCGGACGGTGCGTATCACCCCTTCCTCAATGCATACTTTTGGCCTCCAACCTAAGGATTGAATTTTTTTTGTGTCCAAGAAAATAAAGGGATTATCACCCACCCACCCCCGATCACCGCCGGAATATTCCAGCTTAGGGTTCACCCCCATCTCCCGGCAGATCCAGCCAATCGAATCATTGACCTCGCAATACCCGTCGACCCCCAGATTAAAAATGTTCACCTTATCCTTAGCTCTTTCGACCGCCAACAGCATGGCATCCAGACAGTCCTGAATATAAAGATAAGACTTTCTTTGTTTTCCATTTCCCAGCACTTTCAGCTTTGTGGGATCACTTTTTAGCTGCTTGTAGAAATCAAAAACATGGCCGTGGGTGTACCTTTCCCCCAGAATGGAAACAAACCTAAAGATGTAAGCCTGAAAGCCAAATCCCTCGCAGTACGCTTGGATCAAGGACTCTCCGGCCAACTTGGAGGCCCCGTATAACGATGTCTGAATTGGAAACGGCGCATCTTCAGGTGTGGGAAACACTTTTGCCTCTCCGTAGACCGAACCCGTCGAGCTGAAGGCTATTTTAGAGATTCCATTAGCTCTCATAGCCTCAAGCACATTAAAGGTCGCCTGGGTATTTTGCTCCAAATCCTTACCCGGATGTTGAAGCCCGAATCGCACGTCCGCATTGGCGGCAAAGTGAAAAACAATATCAAAGCCTTTCATAACTTCTTTAAGTTTTGTTTGATTTAGCAAATCAATTTCATTAGTTCTATATTTGTGTAAATTTGCGTATGGTTGCAAAAACTGCCTTTGGCCAGTCGAAAAATTATCGATTCCCAAAACGAAATGCCCCTTCTTAAGCAACCTTTCCACCAGGCTACTTCCGATAAATCCTGCAGCACCAGTGATGAGATATTTAAAGATTTTTAAGTTCCTAGTTTAGGTTTTAATATCTTGACCGGTAAAAATGATACACGCCCAGGCCAGGTAAGGACCAAGCTTAAATTTGTTTAAAAGCATGTCATCAATCTTTTCGAAAAGTGGATACTTATTTTTGAATAGAATCGCCGATAGGATTGTTAAACATCCATAATATTTAATATTTGCGTTTTTTATAAAGCTCATGACGTATTTTATATCATTTTTATTTAAAGGCTTTTCGTCAGGCGTTCTTAAATGCGGCGTCAAATATCGGAAAATAGTAATCAGCGGGTTCCCACAAATAGGTTCGGCAAACACTACTTTGCCGTAATTTGAGAGGACGCGAGATAGCTTTGGAACGGCCTCTTGGAGATTTAAATGGTTTAAAACACCCCTTGCAAAAATTAAATCAAATGTTCTGTCTGGAAAATTCATTTTGTGGGCATCAGCTACTAAGAACCTTGTTGGACTTTTAGGTCTTTGATTTAGTTAATTATTAATGGCAATTCTTGAAATATCTATTGAAGTAACGTTACCAGGAAAAGATAGTACCAAAGTTAATGACTCAATACCTGCACCAATTTCAAGTGCATTGCTGGGCCTACGGTCCGCTGCTAAGTGAGCAAAGTCTCGATACCAGTTATCGAGTGCTAAATAAAGCTTTTTGAATTTAATTGATCGTGAGTCACATGAAAAACGATGATCATGCCAACTACGCTCTCGATCGACTCTTCCACATAACAATCTGCTCACTTTTTGACTTTGAGTAGTTTTGGTCTTCAAAGATTTTTATTTACTTATGTAATCCTGACGAATTCAAAGTCTTTTTAATGATAACCTTGCAAGTGTATTCCAACTGTGATGCTTTTTTACATATGCTTGCCCAATCTTCCCCATTTTTGTTAATTTTTTTTGTTGAAGTTTATTAAAATATAAAAGGCCCCTTTTTAAGCCTTCAATTGAAGGCTCGACACAAAAACACCCTTTTGAAGAAGAACTGATTGCCCACGGTGTTGCTGTGGTGGTTAACACCGGTATTCGGTTAGCCAAAGCCTCCGCGACGACAAGTCCGAAACTTTCAGATTTGGAGGGAAGCACCAAATACTTTGTCTCCTTGAAAAGACTTCCTATATTTTTTTTGCTACGCGGTCCTAGCAGTTTAACATGCTTTTGAATCATAAGCTTGTGTATTAATTGATGAAGCAACTTTTTGAACTTTGGACAACCATCACCAATTATAATTAAAGGATTTCTAAACGCTTTGGACTGTGCGTAAGCAATTACTAATTCTAAAATTCCTTTTAATGGATCAAGACGACCTATAAACAAAATATTTTTACGATATGTTTTTGGCTGTTTTCGAAAGCTTCGAAAATCAAGGGGGTCGGCACCTAGTTTACCCTCTAATACATTTGCAGATGGAAATATACATTTGACACTTTTTTTCTCTTTTGAAGAAAAGACTAGAATTTTAAATGCATTTTTAATTGCAAATATCAGAAAAATTTTTAAATATAGTTTTTTAAGTAGTTTTTTGTTTTGGAATACCGGTTGCTCAAAATTTCCATGTGGACATATTGTATAGTTTATTTGAAGAAAAATTGCAAGAAGAAGCCATGGGTAGTTATTAACAGGCCATACACCATGTATGACAATTTTGCAAAACCGTGACAAGCTGAAAAAAGAAAAAATGCTGGCACTTGAACGCACCAAGAACATACGTTTACCTTTGCACTGATATACATTAGCGCTTATTCCGTTTGTTTGAAAAATAAAAACATCATAATAATTCGACTGAAATTCAGCCAGCTTTCTTACGCATTGCGAAATACCGTCAAAGCCATGAAGTGGTCCTGAAGTAATATGCAAAAAAAAAGGTCTTTGATTATTACCCAAAATACCTGTGACCGCTAAGGTTTTTTTATTATTTTGTAGGTTATACGAGGGTTTTGTAAATAAACGTAAAAGCGAACATGAAAGATCCGCAATTTTATATTTTTTGAATGAAGAAGGGTAGATAATTTTAAAGGGTTGTTGGTTTAATTTAGAGTTGGGATACTTGCTTTTTTAGCATTTTGATGGTGAGAGTAATTTCGTGAACGGTGCTCATCTTTGCTGGTGAGAAATGGATTATGAATGTATTTGAGGAATTTTTGAGTATAACCTGTTTTTTTGTCCAAGAATAATTATGCATAAAAAGGTTATAAATTGTTTATGTCCCCCTTCAAATATACTATCTTGTAACATGACTGCAGTGATTCCAATAATACAAAAAAAAAGCGCTTTCTGATTCCATGTATAAAAAAGTAAAAATAAAAATGTAATTACCAATGGAAGAAAAGTAATCACACCTCCAAGACGATAGGAATCAACAAAAAGGTTGTGAAAAGATCCAACCTCACTGCTTAAATTATAAGGCACTTGCATTCCACCAAAAACAAATCTGTACCAGTTATTGTTGGCATATTTAAGTAATTCCCACCTTTCTGAATCAATTCCTTTTTTAATATAAAAATCAAAAAACTCTGGATGATAATTATTGATTGCAAAGAGTATGCCAACTAAAAAACTTAAAAAAATTAAAAGTGGCATAAAGATTTTTTTTCTTCCAAAAAATATTACTTTGGATACTGTGGCAGGTAGACAAATAAGCAAAAATGTTCTGGCTCCTAGACCAATACCACATAAAAAGATTACTAAGAATTCAAAATATTTTTTAAAACTTTTCTTAAAGAGGCATAGCACTATGCAAAAGATTATTATAATATAATTAGATAAGAGGCTACTTCTTAAAAAACCATCAAAAAATGGATTTTGTAAATCTCCATAGAGAAATAATTTATTCGCAATCATCGCTGTGAAAAGAATACAAAGTACCACGTGTGAAAGTATTCCAACGCATATACCTTGCAAAGCAAGGAAGGGCTTATCTTTGCCAGCACACATCTGAAGGGAAAAGAAAAATACAATGCCGGATTGAAGTAACACTACAGGCAAATAGTATTTTGTTGGCATAAAAAAAATTAAATTGTCATAACCAATAACAAATGTTGCGCAAAAAATAACAAACAATAAGACGGCAATTTTGTCGACCTGATTTAACTTATTTCTTTTAAAATTAGGGGAATAAGCAAATAAGCAAGTTAGAGCAATTGGTAACCACGTGCGAAACGGAAAAAAATAATAAGAAGAAAAAAATGTAAAACAAATTAATTTTTGAAAGTTTATTTTTTTCAATTTATAAGTTGTATTGCTCAAATATTTTTAAGTATTATGAAAAATTTTTTTCGGTTTATAAAAAGATGATAAGGGTTTTTTAGTATTGTTTTTATCCAACTACGCCAGACAAACAAATTTAATTTTTTAATATTGAGATTACTTACGGTATTATGACTAATTTTTTTATAAACATTTTTTAATTTTATTCTATCATGTACTTTAATTACTTTTGAATCATTGCTTTCGTGCAATCTATAATACATGCAGTTTTTATTAATCCATGCAATCGGATTTTTCTGGAGAATACGGAGCAGAAAACTTACATCGCTTACTTTGCCTGAATCATTCACGATCATATTTTCATACAACATTGCGGCTCGGTAGGTATAACTTGGAAACGGCGCATATTTTGTTCTGCCAAGGTGCACATACTTTTCCATCAAGTCAGAAGGATTAGATAAAATAGTTTCCATTTCTTTCTGATAAAAGAAATGTTTAGAAATACGCTTTGCATGCTTATCAACGACTTCCGCATTTGTTCCGCAGGCGGCGAAATCAAGATTTTTTTCTAAAAACTCTACTGTGTTTTCAAAATAGTTTTCCATAATTATGTCATCATCATGAAAAAACATAAAGTATTTTGCGGTGTTTTTTCTAATACAAAATTTATAGTGCTCAAAAACGCAGGGATAGCTAGAACTTTGGAACTGAAAGTTCCTATTGTTAATTAGTATATCATCGAGAGGGGTTTTTTTATTTTCTGAGTTGTCAGAAAAAGTAATAAGAACTTTATCATTTTGACTTATCTTTTTAAGTGAAAAAAGAGCCTCTTTTAAAAATTCGGTCCTGCCGTGATGCATTAAAAAAATATTAAGTAAAGGAGTATTTTTTTTATGCATTAAGAATAATGCTAGTAAATTTCTCTACTAGGTTTTTTTCAAGAAATGCTTTTATTCTTTTTGATTTTAAAAAAAGCTGTCCACTTTTTAAAATGCGGTTTTGCTGCGTCTGGGAAAGCGTTCTTATATAACTATTTAAATCGTCATCGTTTTTAAACATGCGTCTATTAATAAATAAATTTTTTGGAATTTTTCTACTTATGCAAGGGCATCCATCATAAATTGGTATCGTCTTCGCAATTAAACAATCAAATATTTTTTCTGTAATGTATCCAGGAAATTTACAGTTTTCATAACATAGACAAAACTTGTATTTGGCAAGCGTATTTATTTTATCTGTGTAGGCAATATGCCCTTTGTAAATCAATTTAAAAGGTTTTGAGTTTTGAGGAAAAAAGCTTTCCCAACCAGATCCAAAAAGATTAAATTCTGGAAACAGAGAAAAGTACTTGATGCTTTTTGCCCGCAACGTATGAAGCTCACGAGCATTAAAAATAATCGACCAGTTTGAAAAAATTTTACAACAATATATGAAAAGCTTAGATAGGATAAAATGAAAGAAAGGATGAATATTTTTTTGAATTACATTTTTATTAGAATTAATTAATACTAAGAACTTTCTTTTTTTATTGTTTGGGCGTTTTGTTATTTTTGAATTTACAAATGGCCAATGCAAAACTCGAAATTTGTTTCTTAAGGGTTTTTTTATAAATTTTTTGCATCCAGACCAACCAAAAACAAATGCAAAAGTTGAGACATAGTATTTAAGCTTATTATAATATGATTTTGCAAAAAGAGGTGACTCGAAAGAAAAGCAGATTAAAGGCTTTAACTTTGTACTTATTTCATTTGAACCTTGCCCCTCATTTGAGAGGAGAAATGCATCGCCTTGATGATTTTTTAAATACGTAGCTAAAGAAATAAATTTAATCTTGTTCTTTTGAAGGCTCTTAGCGAGTTGATAAAAAAATGATCCACCTGGGTAGATCAAGGCTTTTTTCGTTTTGAAAATATTATTATTTTCAAACTGCTTGCAAGCTAGTACGACAGTTTTTTTCTTGTTCAATTTACATGACAAAGTAGCTAAAGGCTGATTTGTATGATTCATTTAAGCACTGATAATCTTTCCCAAAATAGTTTTTCGGAAAAAAAGAAAGCTGCGAAGATCCTAAATATGCTGCCGAAAGGCTAAACTGCGAGTTTGACGCTATTAAAAGATTTGCTCTGCGTAACAAGGCATGGATTAAAAAGTAGTCTTTTGAGTGAAACGTTTCAATATTAAAGCCAATTTCTTTTTTTAGCTTTTTCTCTTTTATTTTACCATCTGATACAAATATTACTCGCTCAGGATTTAAACTCAAAAGCCTCTGTATTAGGGTTGTGCTATAATTTTGATCTATTACAAGAGAAGCTACATTTAAGTAATCACTTTGTCTTACATGAACAACTAATATTTTTTGGTCTCTGAATGTCTTTTTTATTATATCCTGATGCTCTTTTTTTATTGGAAACAAATTTTGGTTAATATTCTTGTTTGCTTCTACGTAAAGCCTAGACCTTTGTTTTTGGCCCTCATGTAGCGTAGTAAAGCCAAACCGTTTCCTTTTGTTTTTACAAATGATTCTAGGGTCTTGATTGGGATCAATCCCATAATATCCAAGATTCCAAATATGTTGATTTAGTCCTTCACCTTTTTTTGCTAAACGATAAGTGTTTGAGTTTGGTAAATTCAAAATGTCTGCGTATACATTTATATTTTTTTGTTTTAAGTAATCAAATAAATTGTAACCTAGAATTTGACCGCCAAGTCCGCCACATATTGGTACAATATATCCATGCGAAAAAAACCTTGGTAAGTATTTAAGAAAACTCACGTCACGGAGTGGCATTTATAATTTTTGTTGCGCTTGCTTTAGAACAGAAGCTTTTTTAAGTTATTAATATTGTTTTGATTTCATCAAGAAATATTTTAATTTTTTCTTGTACGATCTCTACCGAGCTGCAATATTTTTCCTGAGTTTGACGCTTATCAATTTTATAGAAGTTTGTCTTAGATGTTGGCATAAAAATTTAATTTTTATGTTTTTTTGTATTCATTTTGGGTTTTAGCTTGAAGGCCTTTGGCGGGGCTTACATTTGAGTACTTTTAGTACTGTGCTCTTACAGGCACAAGCTTAAGAAAGCATGCTTTTTTTAAAGGCCAGATAATTTCATGAGGGCTTTCTGGTCGGCGACGATTCCAGATATCTTTGGATTCAAAGATCGGGTCTCGACGTCGATTTTTCGCCTCAAATGAGAACCCAAAGATTCCACGAACCAGGAACCGAAGCCTGCTTCTTCAAAATGATCTTCAAAGGTCACAATTTGAGACCATGGTTTTGCCTGAGAACGTTGGGCTTTTTTTTGCTGCATGCCCCATAAAGGCAGGGAAAAAATTGAAAAGCCTGCCAACGGCTTGGTTTTACCGGATTTCAAGGCTGCGCCCAAGGCTCCTCCTGTGGATAAAAGGACATGGCCAGCTTTGTGCCCTTTAACGACCTGCACCCATTTTCCCGGCTCCAACCTGGGGATCGATGAATGAAAGACCGGTTCTCCCGCTTTTCCCAGTCTTAGGTACGAGGGCTGCGGGTGTTTGACCAAATATCGAAGGCAAGCTCGGACCTCCATGGGATCCCCGGGCGTGGCCATCAACATATTGGGAAAAGACCGCATCAAAGCGTAATCCTGTACGGTGTGGTGGGAATATCCCAGATTTCCGTATGCCACCCCTCCACCCACCGCCACAATTGTCACCGGCAGGTTGTGGTAGGCGACATCATTGCGGATCTGTTCCGCGCAACGGAAAGTGGGAAAGTTTCCAATCGAGTAGGTGAAAACATGAAATCCCTCGGAAGCCATGCCGGCCGCCAGCCCAGTCATGTTCTGTTCGGCCACGCCTGCATTGAGAAACCGGTCGGGAAATTCCCGCGCAAAAGGCTCCACCACGGAGTACCCTAAATCACCCACCACTAGAAAGATCCGCGGATTGGTTCTGGCCAACAGAATCAGCTCCTCAATAAAAGCGGTTCTCATTGGTGAATTTTTGTTTTGATCTGGCTCAAGGCAGACTTCAACTGTTCCGGATCGGGAGACGAGTAATGCCATTTCAAGCTATTTTCCATAAAATCAACCCCCTTGCCCTTGATCGTATGTGCAATCAGACAAGAAGGTTTCCCTTTTTCAAAGGGCACAGACTTCAGGGCCGTGGAAATGGAGGGATGATCATGCCCGTTAATTTCCCGGACTGCCCACCGAAAGGCTCTGAACTTTTCCGCCAAAGGTTCAAGTTCTAACACCTCTGCCACGGATCCGAGACTTTGAATTTTATTGTAGTCAACGATAGCCACCAGGTTATCCAGCTTGTGCTGGGGAGCGAATAGGATGGCCTCCCAGTTTGAACCCTCATCCAGCTCACCGTCGCTCAGAAGAACAAACGTACGCCATGCCTGATTTTTTCTTTTTGCAGCGAGCGCTTTCCCACATCCAAAAGGGAGGCCGTGACCCAGCGACCCAGTGGAAAACTCCACGCCAGGAACCTTATGGCTCGCATGCGCCATTAAAAGGGATTCATTCCTCCCATAGGTTTGCAGGTCGGAAATAGGAAAAAATCCTTTTAAGCCAAGGGCTGCGTAAAGCGAGGCGCAGCAATGCCCCTTACTGAGAATCAAACGATCCCTCTGCGACCAATCAGGCTGGTCTGGCCGGACATTTAATATTCCGTTAAAGAGAACCGCGAGGATATCAGACATGGAAAGGGCCCCACCGATATGGGAAGCGTTAACTTTCGCCACCATGGAAAGCACCATTCCTCTGATGCTTTGGGCAAATTGGCTGCTCGCATTTTGGGATTTTGTGTTATTTTTCATGATTAGAGTTTCAGATAAATTTGCTTTGCCAGTTTGCGACCACTGGATGCTATCAATAAAGCGTGATTACTGTGCCTTGCGATGATGCTGGAAAGTTCGAAGCATGCCCTGTTTAAGCTTTGTAAATACATCCAAGCCCAATTCCCTTTTTGCTCTTTGAATATTCGGGACGTAGTATTCTATCTCTTTTTCTGGGCAAGAAGACTGGCGGACATCAACTCCCGCTTGCAAGCCGCACGCCTCCTGAATCGACTCTGCGAGGGCGCGGATCGTAAGGGGCACATCCGATCCGACATTGTAGGATCGCCCGTTCTGACCTTTGAGTAGGATGGTCCACAACCATTGCGCAAGATCAGCCCCATATAAGTAGGAACGAACATTCTGCCCTTGGCCTTGAATAATAATTTTTTCTCCCCGCAAGGCAGAGTTAAGAAAAGATGGTGCGGCTAAATGAGACTCAAGAGGCAGGTAGGGCCCGTAGAAAGCGAATCCACGGGCAATCTTTACGGAAACATTTGTGACCGTAGCTTCATCCAAACAAACTTGTTCTCCGGCTTTCTTGGCCTCGCCGTAGGTAGCATGGGCATGAGACGGGGCTTCCTGCTGGTCGGCATCCTCTTCCGCAAGAGCCGTTCCGAACTTTCTTTGAGGATAAACTGCGCCTGAGCTTGTATAAAGCACCGTTTGAACACCATGTTGTGCTGCGAACTTAAAAATCCGGCGACAACCGGTTCTGGTGCTTTCAATCAAAGCGTCCGGATTAGGGTGGTTCGGTCGACTTAATTCACTGGCCGCATGAATGGCATGGGAAAACTCTCCGGCAGGAAATTCGAATTTGGTAATTTCACCCTTATGAAAAGAAATTTCTTCAGCTTGTGCTAATTCAGCATGCGTCTTTGCAAACCCACCCGCATTCCGAGTGAGGACGACCGCCTTGGCCTGCAGATTATACAGTCGGTTCGCCTCGATGAGGGTGCGCAAAAGCCAACATCCGAAAAAACCCGTTCCCCCAGTTATAAATATCCTTGCGCCACGAAGCGCTTCCCAGAGTTTCTTACAACGCTCGACGACAAGAATAACATCTTCATCGACGATGCTTTTGCTTTTTAAGGCTGTTCTCAAACAGGATTTTTGAATTTCTCTAGCAAGCGGGTGATTTGTTGGCTTGCCATGGAACGAGATGTGCCCGGAAAAACCCCTAAAAACAAAGAGGCGTTCATTAGTTTATCGGATCCACCAAGATCCGAGATCACTCGATAAGCATGCGGGAATTCTTTTTTCAGCCCAAGCAAGACTGGTTGCTTGGTTAGATTTCCTCCAAAAAGCATACGATTTCCAACTCCTTGCTGATCCAGATGGGCCGCCAGATTTCTTGAGGTAAGATTTTTATTTTCTTTCATTCTCAACATAAAGCCAAACCAACTGGGCGAGCTGGAGCAGCCGGTGGAATCCCAAGAGAAGGTTGAACTGTTGAGAAGTTGAGGGGTTGAAAGGACTCCTTCCAACTTTTCAACCTTTCCACCCTTCAGCCACCCCGTCGCATGCGTCGGCAACATGAAGTCAAAGAATTCGGCCAGCTCCTCCAGCCCGCTGCGGAGAATTTCCCAGTTCTGCCTCCTGGCCTGAATGAACGAAGGCAGTTTCTTCAGCTGGGCGCGCCCGATCGCCGCCTGCAGGTCCAAAGGCTTCAAATTATAACCCAGATGGCTGTAGATATACTTGTGGTCGTACCCTTCCGGCAACTCCCCCAGCTTCCATCCAAACCGCTTGGCGCAAGTGTTATCCTTGCCGGACGGGCACCAGCAGTCCCGCCCCCAGTCCCGAAAACTCTCCACTAGTTTTTTCAGGGGCGGATGGCGAATGATATTCACGGCCCCACCCTCTCCCATCGTGATGTGATGGGGCGGGTAAAACGATTGGGTGCTGAGATCGCCGAAAGAGCCCGTGTAGGCCACCAGTCGCCCGTCGATGATTGCGGGGAATTGGTGGGGGGTTGTTGGTTGTTGGTTGTTGGTTGGTTCCAACGAACAACCAGCAACCGGCAACGAGGAACGATTTCCCTCCGCCAGCTTAAGCAGATGATCCAGCCCCAGGTCCTTAGCCATGGAAACGGGCATCGAGTAGGTGCTACCCAAGGAGTCGCAGTTGTCCTCAATCAGCCACAAGTCGTACTTTTTGCAAAATCGGAGCACCGCCCCGAGATCAAACGGGTTCCCTAAAGTGTGCGCCATCATCACCGCCTTGGTTTTTCCCTCCCGGAACGCCAGCTCCAATTGGTCCACCCGGGCGTTGCCGGTGACGGGATCGTTATCGATGAAAACGGGCACCAAGCCGTTCTGAAGGATGGGAGCCACCGTGGTGGGAAAGCCGGCCGCACAGGTGATTACCTCATCCCCCGGACGCAACCTCCTTTTGTCCGGAATTTTCGGGCTGGTCAGGGCGGAGATAGCCAAAAGGTTGGCCGAGGATCCGGAATTCACCAAGAGCGTATGCTTCACGCCCAGGAACGCCGCCAGCTCCCGCTCAAACGCTTCCCCCTCCGGCCCCAGCGTCAGCCAGAAGTCCAGGCTGGAGGAGACCGCCGCCTCCACCTCATCCTCGTCGAACACCCGGCCGGCGTAAGGGATCACCGTCTCACCGGCCTTGAAGGCGGGCTTGAGC
>Ga0169931_10011595_pt1 | contig 12379 bp, 5 predicted proteins | sample Kivu_15m_20L_FD_129675 | JGI IMG/M metagenome (GOLD analysis project Ga0169931, IMG submission 129675) | Freshwater microbial communities from Lake Kivu, Western Province, Rwanda to study Microbial Dark Matter (Phase II) - Kivu_15m_20L... | ecosystem: Environmental > Aquatic > Freshwater > Lake ...
GTCATTTCCGTCGAGGAGTTTACTCCGGAACCTGGCCAGATCATCGTCCGCGTGATCGTTCCTCGTCCCGATCCGCACGCACAGTGGCGCTTCTATAAGTTCTCGCGGCGCCGGCATGTTGACATCGGAGCGATCACCGCTGTTATTGGCATCACGCAAGCCGAGGGATTGATTACCGGCGCTCGGGTGGCCGTCGGCGGCGCGGGTCCGGCTGCGGTCCGTCTTCCCGATGTCGAAGGTTTGCTAGCCGGCCGCCCATTCGAGCTCGAGACGTTTTCACAAGCTGGACGCGCCGCGGCGGCGGCGATGATGCCTCGCGACGATCATCGCGGAACAGCGGGCTATCGGCGGCTTCTCATTGCGAATCTCTTTCCTAAGTTCTTTCACGACCTCACATCGCCGCCTGTTCCCGCGGCGAGTTCCATCGAGGCGCCGGCGGATGGCCCGAGCCAGAGCCTCGCGCTTGCGCATGCAACCGGCCGATCGCGTTTTCTTGCCGACCTTCCGCCGCTCCCGAATGAACTTACAGTCGCGTTCGTTGCCCGCCCTGTCCCGAAAGGACGACTTGTTTCCATCGACCGTTCCGCCCTTCCGGAGGGTGTCTTCTTCTACACCGCCGGCGACGTGCCGGGCAGGCTCAACTTCGGATCCATTGCGCAAGATGAATTGCTTCTCGCGCAAACGCAACTGAGCTACGCGTTTCAGCCCATTGCGATCGTCGCCGCCGACACGCCCGCACGCGCGGCTCACTCCGCGAGCCTTGTTCAGATCAACATCGCGCCGGAAACGCCGGTCCTTTCGATCTCCGATGCGGTGGCGCGAGGCGACTACTTCGACACCGACAAGCGAATTGAGAATGGCGATTTCGACGCGAGTTGGCGTGCCGCCGAACATCGCCTCGAAGGAACGCTGACCGTTGGCGGGCAAGAGCACGCTTATCTAGAAACGCAGTGCGCCCTGGCGATCCCGGATCCGTGTGGCGGGATTACGGTGAAGTGCTCGACGCAGAACCCATCCGAAATTCAGGCCGCGGTCGCGGCCGCGCTTGGCTTGGGCATGCATGAGGTTGTTGTCGAAGCGATGCCGATGGGCGGAGCGTTCGGCGGAAAAGAGACGCAGGCAACTCTGCCGGCGCTTGCATGTGCCCTGGTCGCGCACCGGTCTGGACGGCCTGCTCGCTTGGTCCTGTCGAGGCAAGACGATATGCGGTTGACCGGCAAACGGCACGACTATCTGATTCAATGGCGCGCGGGGTTTTGTGGAGATGGCCGGATCGACGCGCTCGAAATGAAACTGTTATCCAACGGCGGCGCCGCACTCGACCTATCGTCGGCGGTGCTGGAGCGATCGCTGCTGCACGCGACCAACGCGTATTATGTTCCCAACGTGCGCCTGCACGGCCGCATCTGCCGGACCAAACTTCCGCCCAACACCGCGTTTCGCGGTTTCGGCGCGCCGCAGGCCGTGACCGCGATGGAAAACGTCATCGAATCGATAGCGACTGAATTAGGGCTTGACCCGCACGCTGTCCGCACAACGAATGTCTTTCAGGCTCCTTCGCGCAATACAACTTCCTACGGCCAAGCGCTTCCGGCTTCCGCTGTTTCAAGCGTCCTCGATCACGCCGCGGCCAAGGCGGACTACGCGCGCCGCCGCGCCGCAATGAGCCCGAGTGCGACCCACCTTCGCGGCATTTCGCTCCTCCCGATTCACTTCGGAATTTCATTCACCAAGCCGGCGCTCAATCACGCCAACGCGCTTGTCCACGTGTTCCCGGACGGGACGATCCAGGTATCGACCGGAGCGACTGACATGGGCCAGGGCACCACGACGCGTATCCGGCAGATCGTCGCCTCGGAGTTTGGAGTTCCGCTCGCGCACGTCCGGGCGATGCCCACATCGACGGAGAAGAACCACAACACCGCGCCAACGGCCGCCTCGGTATCGACCGACCTCAATGGCATGGCGGCACGCGATGCCGCGCGCCAGATTCTCCGCCGGCTCGCTCCTTTTTCCCACCTCCCCTTCGTGGAGCAAGTTCGCGCGGCGTATGCGGCGCGAATCGACCTCGGCGCACGCGGATACTTCGCCACGCCCGGCATCCATTTCGATTGGGCAACGGGACGAGGCGAACCCTTCCGGTATTTCACATCAGGCGCGGCGGTCACCGAAGTCTCGGTCTGCCGTTTCAGCGGAGCGACACGGGTCGAACAGGTTCATCTGTTTATCGATACCGGCAACTCCGTGAACTCTGCCTTGGATCGCGGCCAATTAGTTGGCGGCTTCGTGCAAGGCATGGGATGGATTCTGTCCGAACAACTCGCCTACGAGAATGGCGTCCTTCAGACGGACTCCTTCGCGTCGTACAAGATCCCGGCGCTCTCCGATTTCCCCGCTCGTTTCTCCACGGAGTTTCTGAATCACCCAGACCCGGCGCTCCTTACAGGAGGCAAAGGGATCGGAGAGCCGCCGCTACTGCTGGCTATTTCCGTTTGGACAGCGATTCGTCATGCGCTCTCATTGCTCAAGCCGGGCGCGCGGCCGCAGCTGAACCTGCCGGCTACACCAGAGCAGGTATTATTTGAAATCGACCGGCTGCAAACTTCATGACCGTAACGATCGTCTCCGCATTGATACTTCTTGGCGCGGCTTGGCCGTTGGCCGATCTCTGGGTCCGCCGGCCGTTCCGGCGCACGTTTCCAAAACTAGCGGTTTACTTGGGCATGGCTTTGGGGGCATACGTTCTAACGGTTGCCGTGTTGGCGCTGTTGTTTCCGCAAGCTGCCCAGTTCCTAGCGCTGGTTGCACTGGTCTCGATACTCTTTCAACTCTGGCGATCGCGTCCGGGATACGGGACCGGCCGAGGTTTGCCGCCAGGAAAATTAACACTGCTTCCGACAGGCGCATGGCTCGATCAAGATTTTTTCGACAAGCAGGGGAAGCTCTATGGGCCTGTCTTCAAGACCAGTCATTTTACGAAGCCAATGGTTTGCGTGGTTGGACTCGAAGCTGGCTTCGAGGCGCTGCGCAAGTATGAGGACGATGCCTTGCGGCCTCCCGAAGCCGCGTTCGCCCGATATATTCCGTGCAGCTACATTCGCAGCATGTCGCAAGAGGACCATCGGAAATACCGGCCGATTCTGCAAGCAGCCGTGTCGAGCGAGGTCAACAGTTTCCACGCCGATTCCATTCGGAGTATCGTCACTCGCCACCTGGGCCGAATGTGCGACGACGGATCGGCCGCACTTGACCCATATGCCATCGATGCCCTGTATGAGACTCTGTTTCTCCTGTTCTATGGCGTGGCTCCCAGCGCCGCTGAGCAACGTGAACTACGCGAACTCTATCGGATTCTCGACGTTTCCCACCAACGCCGGGCAACCATTTGGGCTCCGCCCGATCCGGTTGTCCAGAAGACTCTCGATCGCACGCTCCAAATCCTCCAGATCCAGATCGACGAATTCGTTTCCGCGCCGACTGCTCCCGACGCGCCGCCGCGATCGTATTTGGAGGCAGCTTGGCGTCACGCCGGCGCCGGCGCGCTGGACCGTCTCGTTTTACTGAATCTCATCTTTCTCCTTCAGGTTTCCTGTGCGGACCTGACCGGGCTCTTTGCCTGGCTGCTCAAGCATATGAGTGTTCATACGGACTGGCAAGACCGGCTCCGCCGGACGGTTGACGAGCACGGATTCGAATCCGTGGACGCCGCCGGCTTGGGCCAGCGGATGGCGATTGAGACCCTCCGGCTTGAACAGAGTGAACACATTTACAGGAAAGTCATGAAGCCGATAGAAGTGGGCGGGTATCGAATTCCGGCGGGCTGGCTATTTCGAATTTGTGTGCGCGAAAGCCATCGTAACTCACCGGCTTTCGCGGATCCGAAATCGTTCAACCCGGACCGATTCCTGAATCGTGCGCACCCGCCGAACGAATACGCGCCATTCGGGATGTTTCGCCGGCGCTGCATCGGTGTGGATACCGCCGAGGTGGTGGGGAGCATCCTGGTTCGCGTGCTGGTGGAGAACTTCGAATGGCAAACTTTGGATCCGGGAACTCCCGAGTTTCGCGGCTGGCATTGGACGCCGGGCTCGGGGTTTGCGGTTCGTTTGACGCGGCGGATTGCGGGTTCCCGCGAGTCGAGCGGAAAAGCTCCCTCCGCAAGCCGCGGAGGCGCTGTGGGTCAACTCGACTGATCGGAAAGATCCTGAATTTTGGTTGCGCGCGACTCTTCCACAATTCCGCTGCCGGCCATCCGCCCGTTAGGATGGCGAGTTCGGCGTGTACACATCGCGGCATTGCATCCTAAACAAAGGCGTGATAATATGCCTCGTCATGCTGGCCCGTCGCTCTTTTAACTGCCAGCCCGAATAGGGGATTCCATGCGAAAGCTATCTGTTCTCGCCGCCGTTCAATTAGCTCTTTCGATGCAAATATTGAATGGGCAAGCCTTCCAGGGCTCGATCGTCGGCACCATCACCGACCCTTCCAACGCCGCGCTCACCGGAGCGCCGGTCTTACTCGTTAATCTCGGCACCCAAGAGCGCAGGCAGTCGCAAACCAGCGCCGATGGCTCCTATCAGTTCCTCAACTTGCTTCCCGGAACTTACCGAATCACCGTGGAAATGGCCGGTTTCAAGCGCGCCATCCGGGAGCCAATCGAAGTCAGTGTCTCCGCCGCTGTCCGTTCGGACATCGGCATGGAGTTGGGCGACGTGAATCAATCGGTGGAAGTGCAAGCCGCCGCTCCGCTGCTGCAAACCGAGAACTCAAACCTGAGTCAGGTTGTATCGGGACGCGCCGTGCAGGACCTTCCCGTCAACGGCCGGAACGTCTTGAACTTGATGGCGCTGGTTCCCGGCGTCGTACCGCAGGGCAACACGGAAGGCAACGCACTGACCGGGAAGAATGTCTTCGCCGCCGGCAACTATCAAGTCGGAGGCGGCATGGCCAATCAGGCGGCCTCCTATTTCGACGGCGTGCCGCTGAACGCCGGTATCGGCAACCTCACGATTCTGTCGCCGAGTCCCGACGTCGTCTCGGATTTTCGCGTGCAGACCAACAGCAACAACGCCGAGTACGGCCGTTATTCCGGCGGTATGTTGAACATCGGCTCGAAGTCCGGCACCAACCAGTTTCACGGCTCGGCCTATGAGTTTTTCCGGAACCGGACCCTGAATGCCAGCAACTTCTTCGCCAACGCCAGCCGGCTTGCAAAGCCAGCATTCACGCAGAATCAGTTTGGCGCGACGGTGGGTGGGCCGGTTCGCCGGGACAAGCTCTTCTTCTTCGCCGGCTACGAAGGCTTCCGCCAGCGGCAGGGCGCGACGTTCATCACCACCGTGCCGTTGCCGGAGATGAATCGCGGCGATTTCTCTCGGTACCTGAACGCGTCCGGGCAGCAGATTCCGATTTTCGACCCCTCCACGCAATGCGGCGCCGGAGGCAACCCCGCCTGCGCGGCCGGCACCGGTGCGCAACGGCAGCCGTTTCCGGGCAATGTTATCCCGGCCAGCCGCATCAATCCGGTCGCCCGCGCGCTGAACAATTTTCCGCTGCACGCGCCGCCGAATCTGCCTGGCGCACAATTCACCACGCTGTTCAACTACAGCAAGAACATCTCGTCGGGCGGCGACAACGATCAGTACAACGCCCGCGCCGATTACTCCATCTCGGAAAAGATGCGCCTGTTCGGGCGCTACACCCAATGGGGCTCCGCCAATACGCCCGCGATTCTCTTCGACAACGGCACGTTCGCCGGCGATCCTTTTTCGCCGGAGACCTTCACGACGCGGCAAGCCGTGATCGGTCTCACATACCTTATGAAGCCAACGATGATCTTCGACCTTCGCGCCTCCTATGGGCGCTGGAATTATGAGCGCGTCACAAGCCACCGCGGAATCGATATGACCGAAAAGTTTGGCTTCCCCAGCTATTTCCGCGACCTGCCGCGCCTTCGTCAAGTGGATGGCGAAACCGGCTACCCACAGGTCACGCTCAGCAATTACACACACACCAATCCCGGCCCGTTCAATGGCCACATCTTCAGCGTCGACAACACCTATGTCCTGCTGCCCAGCTTCACCTGGGTGCGCGGCAGGCACCAGTGGAAGTTTGGCGCGGACCTGCGCAACTTCCAGAACAACTACTATCAACTCGCCCCGGGCGGCGCCTTCCAGTTCGACAACCTCTTCACGTCGCAGAACGCGCTGAACCCCGGCGCCACGGGCAATGCGCTGGCGTCGTTCCTGCTCGGCCTCGGAGCGGGCGGCAACATGCTTGTCCTTGGGTTGCCCTACCAGTCGGTGAGTTACCAGGGATTCTACGCGCAGGATACATGGCAGTTCTCGAACAAACTCAGCTTCACGCTCGGCATCCGCTGGGAGATCCCCGGCGTATTCCGCGAACGCTTTGACCGCACCACGTCGCTGAATCCCGTGGCGGAAAATCCGGCGACAAAAGGAATCCTGGTGAATGGCCGGCCGGTCGTCGGCCGCCTGGATCGCGTCAACACTCCCGAGCACACCAGCCGCGGGAACCGCGACGAGACCTACTCCCGATTCGCACCGCGCATCGGTTTGGCCTATCGCCTCAACGACAAAACCGTGATCCGGGCCGGTGCCGGCCTGTACTTCCTGCCGACTAACCTGCAGTTCAACGAGGGGCCGTACGGCAACGCGCTGAACGCATACTCCACGCCTTGGCTTACTACCATCGATCGCAGCGTCACGCCGCTCAACACTCTCAGCAATCCGTTCCCGAACGGCATCGTGCCCTCCTTAGGATCCTTGCCGAACTTCCAGCAGTTACTGCTGGGCCAGTCGCCGGCGGCCGCGCTGCGCAACGTGCCCCGGCCCTATCAGGGCCAATGGAACTTCGCGTTGCAACAACAAATGCCGGGCAACATCGCCTTGGAGGCCGCCTATGCCGGCTCCAGAGGCGTTAGTCTGCCGCGCGGCGACTACAACATGAACGCCATCGAGGATCAGTTCCTCTCGCTTGGCACGCGGTTGAATGAGCAGGTGCCCAATCCCTTCGCCGGGCTCGTCACCGTCGGCGCGCTTTCGCAACCCACCGTTGCCCGCGGGCAAACTCTGCTCCGGTACCCGCAGTACACCGGATTCGTCCAGCGCACCGCCTATCTCGGCAACACCAACTACCATTCGCTCCAGATGAAGGCCGAACGGCGCTTCGGCGCGGGCGGCAGCCTGCTGGGGTCTTATACGTTCTCCAAGCTTCTGACCGATACCGAAAGCCTCACCGAATGGTTGAACGCGGGTGTCGGCGCCGGCGGCGGTCCGCAGCAGCCGAACAATCTGCGCGCGGAAAAGTCGCTGGCCGGCTTCGATTCGCGCAACCGGCTCACTGTCGCCTACGCGCTGGACCTCCCCGTGGGCCGCGACAAGGCCTGGCTCTCCGGCGTTCGCGGCGCGGCCGATAAGATCATCTCCGGCTGGAGCGCCAGCGGCACGGCCACCTTCCAATCCGGATTCCCGCTCGCCATCACGGCCGCGCCCAACATCACCGGCTTCGGCACTGGCCTGCGTCCGAATGTGGTGCAAGGCTGTGAGAAGCAGATCGAAGGATCGGCGCAATCGCGGTTGAATCGCTGGTTCAACATCAACTGCTTCACCGTGCCGGCCGCCTTCACGTTCGGCAGTCAGAGCCGCACCGATCCCGAACTGCGCGGCCACGGCATCGCGCAGTACAACTTCTCGATTATCAAGAAGACCAACGTCACCGAGTCGACCAATATCGAATTCCGGACCGAGATCTTCAATCTCTTCAACCGGGTGCAGTTCCGTCTTCCGAATCTCGGAGTGACCACGGCTGCAAACCCGCTCACCGGCCGGGTCACGTCGCAGATCAACACCCCGCGTCTCGTCCAGTTCGCGCTTCGCTTCTCCTTCTGAAAAAATGGAGGGAATGCACTGGGCACTCCTACTCGCCATGCTCGAAGTGTCGCGCCCCTCCGGGATTGAGTTCCGTCACGTCCATTCGCCCTCCGCGCGAAAACACCTGCCGGAGGCGATGGGCGGCGGCGTGGCCTTGCTCGACTACAACAATGACGGGCTTCTGGACGTCTTCCTGGTCAATAGCGGCCAACTCGGCATGCCGCGCACCGAGCCGCGATTCTGGAATCGTCTCTACCAACAAAACCGGGATGGATCGTTCGCCGATGTGACGCGGCAGGCCGGCCTGGCCGGCTCGCCGGCCGCCGGCTACGGAATGGGCGTGGCGACGGCCGACTATGACGGCGACGGCTTCACAGACCTCTACGTCACCAACTTCGGCGCGAACGTTTTGTACCGCAACACCGGGAAAGGCGCCTTCGTCGACGTAACGGCGAAGGCCGGTGTGGCGGCGGGAGGCTGGTCCGCATCGGCGGGTTTTTTCGATTTCGACAACGACGGCCGGCCCGATCTATTCGTCACTCGTTACATGGATTGGACACTGGCGACGAGCCAGGCCTGCGGCTCCGCGCCCAAGGTCTACTGCCCGCCCGCGACCTTTCCGGCGGTGGCCAACGTTCTCTATCGGAACCTCGGGGACGGCGTGTTTCAGGATGTCTCCACACGCTCGGGTATCGCCGCCGCAAAAGGCCGGGCCCTGGGCGTGGCCTTCGCCGATGCCGATGACGATGGCCACACCGACATCTTCGTCGCCAACGATGGCATGGAGCAGTTCTTCTTTCACAACCGCGGAGACGGTACCTTTGCCGAACGAGCGATCGAAGCCGGGGCCGCGCTTTCCGGCGACGGACAACCGGTATCGGGAATGGGCGTCGATTTCCGCGACTACGACAACGACGGCCGGCCCGATGTGGTTGTAACCACGCTGTCGCGGCAAAGATACGCGCTCTTCCGCAACGAGGGCGGCGGCGTGTTCGGCTATCATTCGCTGCTGTCCAATTTGGGCGCGCTGTCGTCCATTCACTCAGGCTGGGGCGTGGCGTTCGCCGACTTCGACAACGATGGTTGGAAGGACCTGCTGGCCGCGCAAGGCCATGTCATGGACAACGTGCAACAACTAGACCCATCTCTGCGCAGCCAGGAGCCGCCCCTGCTGCTGTTCAACCGCAAGGGGCGCTTTGAAGAATCGTCATTGGGTCCGGTGGCGCCCGGGCGCGGCCTGGCGATCGGGGACATCGACAACGATGGCGCTCTTGACGCGGTCATGAGCGTGTTGGGCGGCGCGCCGGTCGTCTACCGGAACCGGCCCGGCCCGAACAACTGGTTGCAACTAAAGCTGAAGAGCCTCGGTGCGCGCGTGACAGTGAACGGGCAACGGCAGGAGGCAGGCACGGCCGGCAGTTACCTGTCGGCGCACGACGGCCGGCTGCACTTCGGCCTGGGCACGGCGACGGCGGCCGAGATCGAGGTCCGCTGGCCCTCGGGCCGTACGCGCAGCCTGCGAACGGATCAGTTGAATCGTGTGCTCACAATAGAAGAACCGTGATGCTGGCTACACTCATTACCGTCGTTCTTGCCGCGCAGCAGACCCTGCCGCCGGAGGTGATGAAACATGTCAGCGCCGCGGCGGACGCGCAAAAGGCGGGCCGGCACGACGAAGCGATTCGGGAGTTCGCGCGTGTCACGGTGCTAATGCCGGAACTGGCGGCCGGCCACGTGGGCCTCGGCGGCGCCTACATGCGGAAGGGCGATTTTGCCGGAGCGATCGCGCCGCTGCGCCGCGCGCTGGAGTTGAATGCGGAGCTGCCCGGCGCGCATCAGATGCTGGGGTTCTCACTCCTAGCGGCCGGTTACGCGGCGCAGGCCATTCCACATCTTGAAAGAGTTAAGGCGCATGACGCTCTGGGAATCGCGCTATTCCTGGCCGGCCAGCCGGTGGACGCTATCGTGCATCTCAAAACGGCGCTCGACCAGCGGCCCAACGATCCGGAGCTGCTTTACTATCTCGGCCGCGCCAGCGGCATGATCTCCAAGCAGAGTTTCGACGCGCTGCAAGGGCAATATCCGGCGGCCGCGCGCACGCATCAGTTAAACGGCGAGCTCAACGCCACGCAACGCAAGATTCCGGAGGCCGAGGCCGCCTATCGCGAGGCGCTTCGCATCCGGCCCGATCTTCCGGGTGCGCATTTGCAGCTCGGGGAATTGTACGCCGCCGCCGGCCAGTGGGCCAAGGCGGAGGCCGAATACCGCGCCGAATCGAAGCTACGGCCCGGCGACGCGGAGGCGCTTTTCCGGCTGGGGAACGCGATGCTCGAACAGGGCAAGGCAACGGAAGCGCTCGTGGAACTCAAGCGGGCGGACGAGTTGTCGCCGAACATGCCCGAGACGCTGTTCGCCCTCGGCAAGGCCGAGTACCTGGCCGGGAACCTCGACGCGGCGGAAAAACACTGGACCGGTTTGCTGGCGCTCGAAAACCAAACGCCGCTCGCGGCGCAGACTCAATTTTCGCTGTCCACTCTCTATCGCAAGCGCGGCCAAGCCGACAGGGCGGCCGCGGCGCTGGCCGAGTACCGCCGGCTGCGTGGCGGAAAATAGGAATGGAGCTGATGGTTCAGGTCGAATCGGCCCCGGCCCCAGCATCGGTCGCAGCCGCCGTTTGATGCTTCGGCAAGACTGTCGGCGCCTCAGAATTTCGTATAGATAAACGGCGCGGCGCCGGTAGCGGCGACGTATTTGATGGCGACGGCAAGCGCGAGTAGTATCGCCGCCTGGGCGTAGAACGGCGCGGCGGCGAAACGTTCGCGGGGCCATTCGATCCACGACTTCGGTGCGTAGTGACCGGCGATGGCGAGGCCGAGAACTGTCCAAAGTCCGACCGATATGTTGTCCCACGCGACGGTGAGTGAAGCGATTCTGTCGAGGACCAGCATCGCTTGCGGCCAGTCCGATGCACGGAAGAAAATCCAGCAGAAACAGACAAACTGTACGGTCCAGAACGTCCGCCACCAGGAGGGCGTCCGCGGTTCGGTCTTGCCACGCTTGGATTGGACGAATCGCGACGCCGCCTGGCCCACGCCATGGAGAAGGCCCCAGATGACGAAGTTCCAACTCGCTCCGTGCCAAAGGCCGCCGAGGGCCATGGTGATCACCAGATTCACGTACGGCAGCACCGCGCCGCGTTTGCCGGGCAGGGAGAAAAACAAATAATCGCGCAGCCAGTTCGAGAGACTGATGTGCCAGCGCCGCCAGAAGTCGTTGATGTTGGCGGCGGAGTAGGGCTGGTTGAAATTGATCGGCAGTTTGATGCCGAGCAGGAGCGCCGAGCCGAGGGCGACGTCGGTGTAGCCGGAGAAGTCGTAATAGAGCTGAAAGGCGTACGCGTAGACGGCGATCAGAGTTTCGGCGCCGGTGTAGAGAGCGGGGAAGTCGAAGACGCGGTTGATGAAGTTCTCGGCGAGGTAGTCGGCGACCAGCAGCTTCTTCATGAGGCCGAGCCCGATTAAGAAGAAGCCGCGGCCGGCGTCTTCATTGGCCAGAGTCTTGGCGGGCTTTTCGAGTTGTTTGATGACATCCGAGACGCGCGTAATGGGGCCAGCGAGGGTGGTTGGAAACAGAGAGACGGCCGTGAGATGGGCGAGATAGCTCTCGGTCGGCTTGGCGTCGCGGCGGTAGATGTCTATGGTGTAGGTCAGCGCCTGGAAGCAGTAGAACGACAGCCCCAGCGGGAGCGCCCATTCAGGCTTGGGCATGGCGTAGCCGGTGAACCCGGTGAGGGTATCGAAGAAGAGGCCCGTGTATTTGAGAGAAGCGATGAGGCCGAGGTTTACGAGGATCGAAATCGTCACGAGCGCCTTGCGGCGGCCGGGTTGGGTTGCCCGGCCGAGGGCGAGTCCAATGGCGTAGTCAATCGTCGAGGCCAAAGGGACGAGGGCGAGATAGATAATGTCCCAACGGGCGTAGAAGAAGTAGTTGGCGAACAACAGCACGGCCAGCCCCGCTGTACGCCACTTCGACAGGGGCCAGTAGAGGAAGAAAATCAGAACGAGGAAGAGAAAGTATGACGAGCTCGTCAGGAGCATTCGGAAAAACAGCCGGAACTTTGATTGTAACCGGGGCTACTGGGTTTCGCGATTAGTTCCGCGCAGACGGTTCAAGATTTTGTTGGCGACACGCGCGGGGTAGTTGGTTTGGTCGCGGCTGTCGTTGAGCCGGGCGTCGAGTTCCTTCTCGAAGAAGCGGGCGCGGTCGCCGAGGCGGTCGACGGCGTTGCCGGCTTCGAGGCGGATCATCTCAATGTCGTGATTGAGGGCGGCTTTTAGGACTTGGACGGCCTTGGGGTCGTCGCCCGCGCGGAGGCAGGCCATGGCGGCGGCGATGCGGACCGAAGGCGAAGAATCGTCAAGAAGCTCGGCGCGTTCGTTGTTGTTGGCCGCGAGGGTGGCGCCCCAGAAACGGACGGCGGCTTCGGA
>Ga0169931_10011596_pt1 | contig 12379 bp, 7 predicted proteins | sample Kivu_15m_20L_FD_129675 | JGI IMG/M metagenome (GOLD analysis project Ga0169931, IMG submission 129675) | Freshwater microbial communities from Lake Kivu, Western Province, Rwanda to study Microbial Dark Matter (Phase II) - Kivu_15m_20L... | ecosystem: Environmental > Aquatic > Freshwater > Lake ...
CTACCAAGGGTACGTTGCATTTACGATGAAAAAATGAAACTCTGTTAAAACCCTTTCACACATCACCGTCCTTATTTTGGAACAATGAAAGATGTTCCATTACAGCAAAGAATATATCGAATCTGGTGCAACTTATCCAGATACTCCGGGTAATTGGCCCGAATACGACTCAGAGCTCTTTTTTCAGCGTCTGAAGCTTTCTAATTCGATTCCAAAGATAGAGATAGCTTTATCTTTCAAAAAAGTTGACTTCAAATGTACGTTTGACTCTTCATTATACTTTCTTGAACCACTCCGCTGCGAACATATGCTGGATAGTGATCGCCAGGGGATACTTGTCCAAGCACTGGATTTGGTCGTTATCATTCTAAGCGACGAAGATGGGCTTATGCGAATAAGCTGTGGGGTAAGTAGTGTACTCAAATGTCGGACCAAAACTAGACTATGTATTCGTATCTGAATTGTTTCTAACCTTTTGCTCATAGGCGACGAACTTTTCACTTATCGATCTTCGGGAAGGAAAGTCTGAGTTCACCAAGAACTTTGGCTTCAGAGTGAATGGAAATGGCAGCTTTAATCAAGCGATCGATACAACATGGGGTGTAAGCTTGAGTGATTACCCGTTGCCTGAGGAGCAATACCTACCATTTTGTGCTTCTGTTTTCTTAACACCTGATCGCTGGTGTCAAATAAATTTAGGCCTGGAGAATCTAGATGTTTCGACAGCAGATCTAGCTCCGGTTTGGATGGCCCTTGAGTATTTCGGTAGCTACTTTCGTAGCGAAGCTTTTGGACATCCATTTTTCATTTTTGATGGTATGAGGAAGCGTACGACAAAATCTTCACTTGGTTCAAAGTCGAATTATAAACACAATTACGACGATAACCTGGGAGACGATGAATGCCTCAACATAGACTTTCGACTGTGTGTTATGCGCCCGCATTTTGCGATACCGACTGACCGTCGAAATCTAAACGAACCGTTTCTTGTATTGGAAAGTGATTGCCTTTTCTATCGCTATCGAGGAGTTGGCTACTTCTTTTCCTCACAGGATATATACTGCACATCGCTGGATGTAACAATAGTAAGAGACTACAATAGTCCTTCGCTGAACAGAGCTATGCGTGACTACAGCGGTTCTAATTCTGGCATTCGCAATCTTATTGATAGTGCGAATATTGTTCTTGAATACAGCTACCATTCGAAGACGAAGCATACAGATGTTAGGCTTTCTCTTCCGACCGACCTCGTTCCGGCTGAGAGAAATAAAGGCTTGAGGGAGATGAATCTGGCGAAGCCTATTGTTCTTGCGCCCTCCCATATATGTCGCTCTATCGTATTGCCCAGTCGCCAAGTCAACAATAGATTCTGCAACATTCATGTCAGTTTAGAAGCGCTTATGATCGCATCATCGCTGATGATTGATTTCATTGGACCATATGATAAAGGCTGTACCGAATCAGCTGAAAAGACAGTGCCCTATTCATTCGTTCTCTGCCTTCGCATCTCTTGCGTTAGACTATTTTTCAGCGATGATGAACTAGGAATGCATCTTCCATTCTATTCAGTGTCAATACCAACAATTAGGTCTACGATCTCTCAGATTCCAAGTTTATCCATGACCGAGTTGAATAGCTATCAACAGGGAACAGATCTTCAAGTGTTGGTGGATGTTCAACTATGGGTTGATTACTTTAAACTTGGTCCAACTCGTAGTTTTGAGCCTTTGCTTGAACCTTATAGCTGTATCATATCCATGGAAAAGTCATTGAGAAGGGGTTATGGATTTGACATACGTTCCGAGTGTCCACTGCACATGAATTTAACAAGCGCAATGCTAGAGTCATTGGACACTGCAATCAGCAACTTTCGCCGGTCATGGTTGTTTCTGTATGAAAAGAATTCAGCGACTAAGGTATCTACTAGCACAGCACCTTTCCTCAAATCTAGCTCCTTGTTGATCTCTGTTCCAGTGCGCTCGTACTGTGCAGAAAATAGAGGAAAGGACATTGAAATAATGCATCTCTTTGACAATCAAAGCCTTGAAGGCAAAGTGTCCCCTTTTTTGCTTGTCAATTTATGCGGCCTTAAAGTTCGTTTCTGTCAGAGAACATCAGAGTCTAAGTTATTGATTCACTACCTCGCCCATGGAGACTCCTCGTCTTTACAGATGCCTGCCACTAGGTCTATTGTAAGAAATTTGAAAGTTACTGAGGTTCCTTGGTCTGAGTCCTCACAACGCAGTAACGAGCTCGTTGAAGCAAGGCATACCTTAGATTTGCAGATACCAGGGTTTTCATGGATTCAGTTACCGATTGATACGGTCGGCACACGCTTTGTCGATTTGATACCCAAGTCCTCTGTTGTTACAGTGAGTTAATGTCATCGAACACGTTATCGTGCTTTTTGAAAATGAAACTATTCTCAAAGCTCTTGTGTTTGTCGCCAATCGCAGAATAAGTTACACGATTGGCGGTTAAAGAATTTGTTGAAATTGATTACGGATATTCACATCGTAGAAGGTGGTCGACACATCAGTGTATTTAGCACTATAGAAATTGTAAATCGAACACGGCATAAAATCGAAATAGCGAGTCATGTTGATCCGAATGAGACACCGCCCGTATTTAGAGATTGGATACACAGAGAGTCGATTCAATGCAAGGACAAGGCTAACGGATTCATCTACGAAGACGTCAGTCCTGATAAAACGTTCCATGTCCCTCTATTCTTGCTTGAGAGTGCCCTACATCTCAAAGGCAATAACCTAGGGAGCCTTTGGATACGACCCCATGTTGATGATAGCGCGATCCAATTAATGCTTCGAGGATCATGTACGGATTCAGCGAGGCACATCGGATTTTGCTCGAATCCTTTCAATCTTTCTCGACTAGTTTTAGAGTCGTCCTTTTTACTGTCCCCGGAGCGATATATTGATGAGGGAGAAGAAGGACCAACGTTGAATACTGGACTCGACCTTTCATGTCCAATATACAATGATGGTCCTTTTTCTTCACAATTTTGCGTCTCGGATAGAAAGGACGACTCAAGGGCTATTCGAGAAAAACGGGACAGATTCGAGCAAAATCCATTGTGTCTACCCTCATTCAGTACTACTTCGCAGTTCTGTTACTGCATGGAAATCCGTAGAAAGGTCGTCGATAGATCGTTTACCGGAACACAGACTCTCAAATCAAAACATTCGTTTGATGATCTCCGTGTTGTACCAGAAATATTCAGAAAGAAAAGGAAAAATGAAACCGATATTTTAGCTTCAGAAAGAGAGGATTCACACATTACGCATGGTCCTATCGCATACTCATTAGTGTTACATCCACCATTGACAATTGAAAATCTCTTACCCGAACGCGGCCGTTTCGAACTCATGCATGCTACGAGACGACAGGTACGTTCACATTTGATACGAAATATAATATGAAAAGCTTTGTAATGTCTGATACCCGTTTCTATCCTAAGGTACTTTGGTTCGGTGACCTTGCACCAGGGGAAAGTGTTCCGATACATACGGTAGGCCTTGACGCCCCTCTTCTGTTACTGTTAAATATGGGATACTGTAGAACCCCTTTCGGACAAGGCATTCTTGTTCATGAAGGCTGTAATCGCTCTTCGACTCCGAATTTCAGACCATTTACAGAGGTTAAATCAATAAACCTGCCTGAGAAAAATGGATACCGAAATAATCATTTATTGACCGACTTTAGTCCAGAATCGAAAGCCACAGGGCCTGCGTTTGATGATGATGATGATGAAGAGAGCTTGGTTTATTCCGAGGATGACCTCGTATCTGAAACGATCGTTGTCGATTCCTTAGGTCAAAAGCTAAACCTTATGGTCAGTAACGAACGGGGAAGTGGAGGACAGCGACACATAGCCGTCTGGTGCCCATTTTGGATACTGAACTCTACTGAGCACGCTCTCCTATATAAGCAGGAGCGATCGTCGACTTTTGTTTCTGGAACAGTACACAGTACAACTCAAGATGGCTCTCGTCAAGTTGATGGTAGTCTCAGAGTTCGAGGTTTAAAGGACGGAGAACTTGATACTATTTTTCCCGGGCGACCGGGAGTTCTGGCATCCTCACCTGGTAATTGTATGCTGAAACCGGAGGAAATAGTTGGTCTTCTCGACGAGCACATCCCCTTACAGAAAGCATCGGCCACTGCTTTCATGTTCAATTTTGAAAAAATAGCGCTAGGGCAACAGCGTCTATGCGTGCAATTGATGGACACTTCTGGTAAAACGCGCTACACATCTGATTGGTCCTCGGGCTTCAGCCTTGATAGTGTCGGAATAACGCAAACAATAGGCATGCATTGTGCGGATGGTCGATTATTAGAGGTGACAGTGAAAATCAGTATACCTCCCGGTCTACTCGGAAAATTCACCAAGATAGTCCGTTTTTCTCCTCGCTACATCATAATTAATCAGTTAGCGTATCCTATACGAGTTTGGCAAGACTCATCCTTGATGCACCCAGCAAGACACAGTGAAAGATATAGGAACGAAGATGAAAGTTCAACTTGGCATGTAGATCGATATGGGAATATTGATGGAGTAATTTATCAGTACGAGCCTTTATTTGGAGGTTCGATTGCACTTGATTATAGAGCAGGGACAAAGGAAATATTGAAAGGTCGTACATCAGCGCATCGCTCAGCTCTTTATATCGTTTCTCTCGGCCCAAAAGATGTTGTGCCATTTCATCTCCCAGACACTCGGCAAGACAGAGAAATTCGAGTCGACATCGGGTCACGATTTAACTTAACAGCCAGCTTTCCCGTAGACGTAATCGGAGCCGATTATGTTCTTAAGGTTACGGAAGTCGAAGATGTCCGAATGTTTGACCACGTCGATACTAGGGCAGCTCCTTGTTACACTGTACAGCTCCCGCCTGCAGATGAGTTAGAGACCTGGGATGGAGATCTCGGATTATGGTTGGAATCTATTCAATGGGATGGAGAAAGGAAAATCATCGTAAAAGGAATCAAGCGCGGGAAATATTCATATAACAGTACCGACGTGCGCGTAGGAGATGAGCTTCTCAAAGTCAACGACATTTCAGTTACTGATCACTCGTTTACTGACGTCATGAAGATTATAAAGGATAATTTGGATGAAACCTTTGAAGCATACAAAAACAGAAACTCTGAGCCTCTTTCTAGGGTTGCTTCAAGACCAAAGTTTTTAAGACGCTTCGACAACATTCAGATGAGCACTCGCATAAATATTAGTATTGCATGTGTGACCTTCACGTTCAACACTTTGGAGGATCGTATTAATCAATTAAGACAAAAGGGATTGCGAAGTCGTTTCCCTCGAGGCCATCGTAAGAGTGTGCGTTCATCCGTCAATAATCCATTGGAATCAATGGGATCAATATCGCGTAAGCGAGTGAAATCGTCTAAAGTGGAAAGAGAGGGACAGGTTTATGGTAAAACCCGTCTCATAAATGCAAACATAAAACTGCTGAATCAATCAATATGCGTATTTATACAGCCATTTGTAGGCACATCAACGCCTTATCGAATTGATAATCGTTCCATCAACTTCACGGTCCATTATCGACAACATCGTTGCGATGAACATGATTGGTTTTCACTTGCGCCTGGAGAGTCCAGTATGTACTGCTGGGATGAACCGACGAAAGACCCAAAATTGAGTGTTCGCATTGGGAATCCGATTGTTTCAAGTAACAAAAAACCGCGACAGAGCCATGGCTTTTTGAGGACGGTAAAAAGTGAAGAATATGGGGCTTTCGGTCCGATTTGCGTGGTCAAGCTAGACGAGATTGGTTTTGAGGATTTTATTCAAAGCCCATCAAAGCAAGGAAAAAGTGCACAGACAATATATGATCTGTATTGCCGAGTAGATACTGACGGTTCAACTCGAGTTCTTATAATATCGGAAGTGAAAGCACTGGAGGATTCCGGGGAACTCGTCCAAATTGAAAGACATCTTTCCACTCTTTCAAATCGAATCGATGATGACAATACAAAACTTGTTCAACTCAAATATTTGAATTCTCTCATACTGAATGGCCACGTTGGGTCATATTTGTCGCATCTCGATGATGCTTGTGTGAATCAGCCTATTTCTAGTTCCATGCAATCCTTTTATTCATCGAGTGTTTCTTGCGATGGCAGAAACACAGATATTATCGAAACTTTATCGCATCACGGTGCACTTCAACTTGAGCAAGAGTTGAAGCGGTTTATTCAATTTCCCGACGATTTTTGCATTACTCGAACTAATCAACTCTCCGTTGAGGTATTAGAAGCAAAAGACTTACCCACGTGGGATTCTAGTCAATTATTGTCTCCTTATGCAGTAGTCAAGTTTAACTATTACATTCCCAAAGGAGAAAGGTCGCTTAGATCGTTCGGTAGAGCCCGTCGCAGTATAAAGCGGCCTACGTACTACGTGAAGAAGACTTCAACACCGAAATGGTCAGGTCAATCCTTTATATTTGATGTCCCATCGAAGGCTGTCCAAAGTACACACGGATATTCCGTAGTAGTAAAAATTAAAAATCACTTTGATTTCGGCAATGATGCGACAATTGGATACACTGAGATCCACCTCAGTTCTTTAAGGGGCGAGAAAGAATTATTTGGATGGCATCCACTTATGTTCAAGGCGACCAAAGGCACTGATTTTTCTTCTTCATCCGACGGTGCCGCTCGCGGCGGATCTGTTCTGCTTCGTCTCCAATGGGTGCATTCACTACCAGCACTCTTTGATTACTATATACTGACAATGGAACGTCGTCTAATTGAAATAGAAAACTATAGAGAAGGAATGAGGCATCACGCAGACAAGGTCAGACTCGCCTTGGAAATGAAACCAAGATTTATTGATCTTCACAGTTTGGCTGAATTACCACCGAGAATCATGCAGAGGAGCGTAGGAGGACGTCGGGATCTGATTTCACCCAAAGGGCTGGAAGACGTGCAAAGGAATTGGGCAGTGAGCCTTAGCCAGTCTATGAGATCGGCTCGTCTACAGCATATTTGGTCACGTTCTATGCATAATAGAGTTGAGAAAGAACGACCGGATGAATTAAAAATAGAAGAAACCAACTTGTTTGAGGACAAAAATATCGCTTCTCCTGTGATCGATCGAGTATCATCTAATCAGGAAGTAGGCCTAGACACTGCGAACTCTTTATCATTGTCTTCCTCACATGACACTACCGACGCAATGTTTTTACAAGCTTACTATTATTCGCATCAAAAGACTGGTCGACCAAGATCGCTAACCTCAGCAAACCCTGATTATTCAGATGACTATGGTAGCTCTAGATCCACAGGCTCTATGTCCACGAAGATCGGAAGCTGGTCCCATCGTTATCATTTGAATTATAGTAGTTCATCAGCATCTCCTCTTTCAATACACAATAATAGATCTTGGATAGCTGCGATGATATATTATAATGATCCCTTGTTAGCATCTCAACGATGCTTGAAGAAGAAAACGCAGGTAACATCCGATATCGATAGGGCGAAGGGGGCATTATTGAACGAACTATATCCGTCGCTCCTATTACCCCCACGCGCCGCAGCTCCGTGGCAGAGTATCAATAATGATTTTATCAGTCTATTGCATAAATCTAGAGGTATGTGATTTTAATTATCTCTGTACAATACGTAAGTCTGGAATTTTTCAACATCAATAACCGTGCGATTCTAATGTCCATTGGATCAGTGATATTTGGAGAGACTGCGCAGAAAACGCTTATGACGATGCTCAATCCAGGAGGTACCCTAACCCTAAGGTAAATGTATATTGTTCTCTTCTTGTACCCTTCTTCATTTTGTCTGAACTAAACGACGGACTTCGACCTTAATTAGACCAATCATGGCCCATAACGTCCCAGATTCATTCACAGGAATGTACGTCAAAGTGAAATACGGCGACGAAACGAAGAGAACTCAAACAGTAAATGCAAAGGCTACACCGAAATGGACGAACGATTTCCTTGATACTCATGATGACCAGAACAGCTTTCATTCATTTGAAGGGGACCCCTTGGAGACGAAGGATAATGATCTTGAAGTTCATGTGCCGCCGCTCAAAACCGTTGGTTCTCTTCGTCTCTCCGTTGTTGGTGTGAAAGCAAATACTAAAGTTGAAATTGGTGTTGTGCATATTCCGCTCAGTAATGCCATTGAAGCAACATATCATGACACGCATAAAATTAAGTCGTCCAAGCGAATATACGTAAGATGGTTTCCACTTAAAAATCCGAAGGATTGCATTCCACTTGAAGGAGACCTAGGTTTAAGTACCAACTCGGAGCCAGAAAGAATGGATCCGAATCGTTTCACAAATTTTTACACTCCAAGTATAAAGATAGCAATTTGGTGGTAAGTGATCAATGCATTGATATGGACACTATGGTTATTTAGTATATCATAAAGGTAGCGTTTGAGTCACCTTTTACTGCATTAGGGAGCCGCTCGTTTTTAGCGACGATTTGATGCCGGACAAAATTGGAAGCAACGGGTCAAGTCCACCTTCGGAGCAAATCGCCGAGACGTATATGCACTTAAGCTTGAATAGCTTTTCCCTAGCCATGATTGATTCAACGAAAGCGAAAGAATTAGCATCTTTTTGCGCTAACAATCTGGACTTAAGTTTCTCCTCAACCAAAGCGTCTTCTCGGCTTAATGTAACCGTTGGATGGATACAGTTGGACAACCCTGATGAACATGCCTTGGTACCCGTTATTCTTTCTCCAACAGCTACGAAAAATCCGCAACCAACCCTACATCTCTTAGCTCTAAAAGACAATTTAAGAAGCAAAATGATACACTCTTTCAAACTCATGGCACTTGATGTTGAGGAGCTAGATCTTCGTGTCGAGGAGTCTTGGATGTTCTTCGTTTGGGAGTTCTTTCTCAAGCTTTTCAAACATAAGAAAAATACCGTTGACCAGAAACAATGTTGTGAAGAGTATCAACCCTCAGACTACGTCCCGATACCGAATGAATTTCTGCAGGTTAACTCGGTGAGCCCTGCCAGTGAACTGCAAATCTTCTTCAAAGAACCAGAGGCGAATAGTAGTATTGCGAGTATGAAAAAGGTGTACGTGGAAAAGTTAATGCTTGGCTCTCTGAAAGTCAATGTTTCCTACATGAAAAGCTCATCTCCTGATGCTCGAAAGCGTAATTTTTCGGAGTACGAAAAGGGTCCTGATACGTATAGGAATCTGCACGTCGCTCACACTTTACCGAATATAATCCTTTCAATCATACCATCTATTACGAACGCCCCTATTACTGTTGGTGGGAAAGTGATTGATAATGTTTTTGAGTTCTGGGATGAAATTTTCGTATCCCTTCAAAACTATTACGTCAAGGAAGTTCTGCATCAAGTTTACAAAGTTGTGGGCTCTCTCGACTTCGTCGGAAACCCCACGATGGTACTCAACAGTTTTATGAAAGGCGCACGAGATTTTGTAGTACAACCACTACGGGAGTTTTTGCGTTCTCCAGATCGAATTGGGATTGGAGTTGCCAAGGGGACGTTATCCCTTGTATCCCATTTCTTTGCTGGGGTCTTCGGATTTTTGACGAACGTAAGGATTATTATACTTTTGACGGTATACATATGTTACACTTACCTAATTCACGTTACATATCACGAAATTCTTAGATCAGCATAGCAGGTGGAAATGCAGCTGCAACTTTTTCTTTAGACGAGCGCTTTCAGAGATGGCATAAAAAGCAGCTCGAGGATCATGCGAGACATGTCCATAGTCAATATCGGCGATCTGGTCTAGCATTAATCGCCTCTGCGATTTCCCGACCACTGCAAGATATACTTCTTGGCGTAGCCTTTGCGGCAACAGGGATATTTGTAGAGCCATACTACGGTGCTAGGCTGAGAGGGAAGGTTGGATTTGTTAGTGGCGTCGCCGTCGGTGCGTTAGGCATTGTAACAAAGCCACTAGTTGGAATATTTGATGCCTTTGGTAAGAAACACATTGATTTAGTTTTCACAAACAGCGGCTCCTCTCTACTATCATGCTCATCGGTCCTTGGCTTTTTTTAAGCTCATGCAAGCGAGACTGTCCATGATGCCGCTCGCCTTTTAAATGTTGAAGAGAAGAAGCTTATAGTACGAGTTCGCAGAATTCGTCTTCCTTACATATTTGGACTACAAAATATTCTCCTTCCTTACGACACAATAGATTGCCGTTCTATGAGCCTTTTGCATCGGCTTGATATGTGGAAAGGGAAAGGGGATTATGACATGGTACCACATGAACCAACGAATGAGGTTCTTATTGTTTCTGAGGTCTTGCGCATGGCTCCCGGACTGGATACATATGTAATTGTTACTAATATTAGAGTCGTTATCATTCGCGTCAAAAATGAAAACGCTCAACCTCAAGTTCTTTGGCAGGTCCATTTTCAAAGTGAGCTTGAAATTTTGTCTAATTTGGAAAATAGAGGGCATAACGGTATAGTCTTACGGATCACATCACATAAACCAATGTCTCTTATTGAGCGGAACGACTCAATGTTTTCAATTCAAGAAGAAATGAGTGACATGTGTGTCAGTGATATTGATGGAACGGATGCAGACCAGGCAGCCTTGGAAGTGAAACCTAGCGAAGCATCTTCACTGCGCAACAAATCTGTCCACAGGTCTTACAAACTCGTCGGTGATTTCATGCAACGAGCTCAGCTCACACGCATTCACAATGCCATTTGTTGCTTGTCTCAAAATTACTCATCCGTGATTAGAGATGATGGAGCTTCAGGTGACACGAGCTTTGTACATTTTAAGCACATGATGTTTGATGGTAGGTTCGAGGCTCATATGAACGAAGGTATTATTGAGATCGATCTCGATCAAATTATATGGCTCGATCAAGAGAGGGATCGATACAACTGGACCTTAGCCGACGAGGAACTATTATCTAGACGACAAGGGGGTCCAGAATGGTTGATAAAGGCAAGGGCAAGAAATATGTTTACTCCGCTGTCAGTCGCTCCCACCTCCATACCTCTGACCTTAGACCTCGATAATCCTGCAGTCATCCAAATTATGCGAAAGCTGAAACGCGGTCTTATAAGCGTTACTCAAGCCAACGAAGAACTAATGTCATTATCTTTAGCGATGAAAACAGAGAAAGGCTTAGACAAAAACGAGCAACCAGGAGGGGCCTTGGTTTTATCTCCTTTATCGTCCGATGCTGATGAAACATTAGCCATCGTTCCATACCATGAAACTACATTGGTCCCCATCGAGGATCAAACTAAATCTGAAATCCCCGGAGCTGCTGTCGTTGCGTTTCTCAAAAGAAAATTGAAATCGTAATAATTGAAGAGTTTATTTTTCTTAACGAAATTTAAGTCGAAGGAAATCTCGCCACCCCCAATATCCCATGACACAAGCAACTTTCATATCAAAAGGCTATCTGTGCTTGAGGATATGGGGTCTCAAAGGTTGACTCTATCGTTACCGTACAAACACTATAATCAAGATATAGTATCTAAGCTTGATACATTTTCCTCACCCTAATGGTTGATACCCTTGATAAAATTGCGTCTTAGGGCATGGTAAGATATTGCTCAGCGAGACGTCTCTTTAGCTCCTTGCAACTTGCTCTTAACGATGGTTAATCGCATGAACGTCTATTTTGTCAATAGTATGTATCACTAATTATTACACCTCCAGGCAACTGGGCAACTGTAGGGTCGGAAAAAGTCATAGTGATTATCCCGTTTGAATCTACTTTCTGAACAAGATTTGAAGTATTTTACTAGTTTTATTAAATGAAAAAGTATACGAAATGTCGCGAGCGAAAGTATAATTATAAAAACGTCGCCTCTTTGTAGGGAAAAATAGAGAAAAAGAAATGACAAAACGCATGAACTTAAAAATTAAAAATACGTTTCCCGCAAAAAATATTGCCTGTTGTGATAAATAGTTTTCACTGCCATTTTCATTCTTTTTGCATAGAACACAATCAATATCTCAACATCAATTACTTTAAGGATTATATCAAAGATTAGGTCTACTTGTAGAAATTTTTAGAGATAGTGACATTTGAGATAAAATAAAGTGAGTGCGGCTAGAGGCTAGAGTAAAACATCCGTTTATCTACTCAAAGTTTTGCTACAAGATTCGTCGTACAGTAGTAAACACGTTCTTATTGAGCGGTCAGTCCGCCTACTGTATTTAGCAGAATGAGTGGCTACTGTACCAGCTACTGCGAGTGCAGGAGGTGTGATACCGTACGGCAAGCGGCAAGCTTTTTTTGCTTTGCGCCATGAAAGCCGTGAAGCCATGTGTTTTATTCATGACATAACAACCAATAAGCAATCAACATGGGCAAAACGC
>Ga0169931_10011598_pt1 | contig 12378 bp, 15 predicted proteins | sample Kivu_15m_20L_FD_129675 | JGI IMG/M metagenome (GOLD analysis project Ga0169931, IMG submission 129675) | Freshwater microbial communities from Lake Kivu, Western Province, Rwanda to study Microbial Dark Matter (Phase II) - Kivu_15m_20L... | ecosystem: Environmental > Aquatic > Freshwater > Lake...
GAATTGCCTGCACCTGCTGCGAAAGTTCAGGTCAGTGATCGGCTGGTTGACTACTATGCCTGAGCCTATCGGGCAGGCTTTTTTGCTGGTTTTCTCAGCGGCTGCACGATGTCTGATTGCGTTTATGCGGCATCGGGGTGAATAATAAGGTAATTATCAGCAGGGCGGAGTAAAACATGGCAGCAGAAAAAGAGCTGGAAATTGCCGAAGGTGGTGGCAAAAAGAAGAAAATGATCATTATTGCAGCGGCGGCGGTGCTGTTGCTCGGCGGTGGTGGTGCCGCTTTTATGATGATGGGTGGCAGTGAGCCGGCGCCTGAGGCGGCAGCAGAGGGCGCGGCCCCGGCAGCAGAGGGCGCAGCAGCAGATCCGGCTGCAGCGGCAGACCCAGCCGCAGCAGGCGATCCGACCGCAGGTGATGCGTTGTATGTTGGTATGCCACGACCATTTGTATTTAACGTGCCGGGCGCTAACCGCGACCGTTTAGTACAAATCAAAGCACAGTTGCTGGTACGTGGTCAGAATAATGAAGAAACAGCCAAACAACATATTCCACTGATTGAGAGCACCATGTTGCGTACATTCAGTAAGGCCAACGCGGATGATTTAGTCACCGCCGCGGGTAAAGACTCGTTGAAGGCTGCCGCATTAAAAGATGTGCAGGAGAGTCTGAATGGGGTTGTTGGTTCGCCAGTGATTGAAGAGATTTTATTTACCGGCTTTGTAATGCAGTAAACCCGGTCTGACCGGAGGGCAAAAGGTTGACAGATTTATTATCCCAAGACGAGATTGACGCGCTACTCCATGGTGTTGACGACGTCGAAGAGGAAGAGATAGAAGACAGCTCCGGTCCCGGCGGAAGATCCGCTACTGAGTACGATTTCTCTTCCCAGGATCGGATTGTCCGTGGCCGGATGCCGACGCTGGAGATGGTGAACGAGCGTTTTGCCCGTCACATGCGGATCAGCTTATTTAACATGATGCGCCGCACCGCTGAAGTGTCGATTAACGGCGTGCAGATGATTAAGTTTGGTGAGTATGTGCATACTTTGTTTGTTCCTACCAGCTTAAACATGGTGCGGTTTCGTCCGTTAAAAGGTACCGGGCTTATCACGATGGAAGCCCGGTTGGTCTTTATCCTGGTAGATAACTTTTTTGGTGGGGACGGCCGTTATCACGCCAAAATCGAAGGCCGTGAGTTTACGCCGACCGAGCGGCGGATCATCCAGATGCTGCTGAAGTTAATCTTTGAAGATTACAAAGAAGCCTGGGCGCCGGTGATGGATGTGTCGTTTGAATATCTCGACAGTGAAGTGAACCCGGCGATGGCCAACATTGTCAGTCCGACTGAAGTCGTGGTGATTAGTTCATTTCATATTGAGCTGGATGGTGGTGGTGGTGATTTCCACGTTGCACTGCCTTATTCGATGCTGGAGCCCATCCGCGAGTTGCTGGATGCTGGTGTCCAGAGCGACAAAGAAGATACCGATCTGCGCTGGAGTAAAGCGCTGCGCGATGAAATTATGGACGTCAAAGTCAATCTCACTACCAAAATGCTGGATGTTGAGTTGACGCTGGAGCAGGTGATGAACCTCAAGCCCGGCGATGTAATTCCGGTAGATTTACCGGAAACTATCACAGTGCTGATCGAGGACTTGCCCACCTACCGCGCCAAAATGGGTAAATCCCGCGACAATGTCGCGTTAAAAATCACCGAGAAAATCAAACGACCTGAATCGGTGAAGTCCGAAATGAACGTGTTTACCAAAGGTGGCCGTCGTTTGGACAGCGATGCAGATATCAGCGAACTGGAAGCCGATTTGATTTTAGATGAACGATCTGAGGAAAAATGGTAATGAGTAACGATCAAGATACCATGGACGAGTGGGCGGCAGCGCTGGCGGAGGCCGAAGGTGACGGTCCGCAGGCCGAAGCAGTTGAACTCGACGAATTAAAAGAAGAACATGCACCAATCACCGCGGATGAAAAACGTAAACTGGATACCATTTTGGATATTCCGGTAACTATCTCGATGGAAGTTGGCCGTGCAAAAATCAGTATCCGTAATTTATTGCAGTTAAACCAAGGCTCTGTAGTGGAGCTTGAACGCCTCGCAGGTGAACCTTTGGACGTGTTGGTCAATGGTACCTTGATTGCGCATGGTGAGGTTGTTGTCGTAAACGACAAATTTGGTATCCGTCTGACCGACGTGATCAGTCAGATTGAACGGATTAAGAAGTTACGCTGAGATGAAATGGTGGTTCTTAGTTGTTTTGGGGTGGAACCAGCTGGCGTTTGGCGCTCAGACTGCTGCGCCGGGTGAGAAGTTGAGCCAACCGGTTGGTTTAACGCCTTCAGCCAACGTACCGGGCCTTGGCGAGGTTGTCATTTCTTTGGCGCTAGTGTTGGCGGCAATCCTAGCTTTAGCGTTTTTATACAAAAAGATGCAGCTTAAAATGCCTGGTAACCGGCATTTTAAAGTGGTAGCGACATTGGCCATAGGCCCCAAAGAACGTATCTTAGTTATTGAATTACAAGGGAAACAGCGTGTAATTGGCGTCACCGCACATAGCGTCAATTTTCTGTTTGAGTTAGAAAACCCACTTCCTGAAGAAAAGTTGGCATCAGATTTTCATAGTCAGTTACAGTCCTTTCTGAAAAAGTAACTGATGTCATGTTTCGAGCCATTTTATTGCTGCTGGTGCTGCTAAGCCCAGCAGCTTTTGCTGACAACAGCGGGTTGTCTGCACTGCAAATTACCACCAACCCCGATGGTAGCCAGGAGTACAGTGTCACGCTGCAAGTACTGGCGATGATGACGGCGCTGAGTTTTATTCCGGCAGCCCTCATCATGATGACCTGTTTTACCCGCATTATTATTGTACTGGCGATTTTACGGCAGGCGATGGGGCTGATGCAGAGCCCGTCGAATCAGGTGTTGATTGGCATCACGCTGTTTTTAACGTTTTTTATTATGGCTCCCACCTTTAAGCAGGTAAATGATCAGGCGATCCAACCTTATCTGAAAGAAGAAATCACTTCACTACAGGCGTTTGATGCGGCGCTGGTGCCGATGAAAGCCTTTATGTTGCATCAAACCCGTACCAAAGATTTGGAAACCTTTGCTGAAATTGCCGGCCATCCTAAGGTTGAAAACCATCAGGACTATCCAGTTACTATTGTGATCCCTGCTTTTGTTACATCCGAGCTGAAAACCGCTTTTCAGATTGGTTTTATGATTTTTATTCCTTTTTTAATCATAGACTTAGTTGTCGCTAGTGTGTTGATGGCGATGGGGATGATGATGTTGTCGCCGATGATTATCTCGCTGCCGTTTAAGCTGATGATGTTTGTCCTGGTCGACGGTTGGTTGCTGGTCATGGGCACGTTAGCAAACAGCTACGGTATTGGGAGCTGAATATGACGCCGGAAACCTTTGTTGATATTTTGAACGACGCTTTATATCTGGTGATCCTGCTGGTTGGCATGATAGTGCTGCCATCGCTGGTGGTTGGCCTGGTGGTTGCAGTATTTCAGGCGGCAACTTCGATTAACGAACAGACGCTGAGTTTTTTACCACGTTTGATCGTAACGCTGCTGGCGATTATCTACGGCGGGCACTGGATGACCCAACAGTTGATGGACTACACCACCGGACTGTTTTTATCGATCCCCAGCCTGGTGAGTTGAGATGGAATTCACTACCCAGATCTTGCTGCAAGCCATCGCTGATTTTCTGTTGCCATTTGCCAGAGTATCAGCAATGTTTGCCCTGATGACCGGCATCGGCGCCAGAACGGTGCCTAACCGGATCAAAGTTGGACTGGCAGTGTTCTTTACCCTGATAGCGATGCCGATGTTACCTAAATCGACACCGATAGATTTGATGTCAGCTTTTGTGGTGATTCAGGTTGCTCAGCAGATTGTGATTGGCTTGGCGATTGGTTTTATCTCGATGATGTTCATCAATACTTTTATTCAAGCAGGCCAAATTCTGGCCACACAAACGGGGCTGGCGTTTGCTTCGCTGGTCGACCCGGCCAGTGGCATCAACACTCCGACTATCGGTCAGTTTTATCTGATCTTGGCTACTTTGCTGTTTTGGGTGTACGACGGTCATTTAGTCATGTTCCAGATGCTGGTGTTTAGTTTTGAGTCGGTGCCAATCAACGGTCAGTGGTGGGATGTATCAAACTATCTGAAAATTGCCGAATTCGGTGGCTGGATATTCGCCACATCGCTGGCAGTAGTATTGGCGCCGGTCACAGCGATGTTAGTGGTAAACCTGGCGTTTGGCATTATGTCGCGGGCGGCACCGCAACTAAATATTTTTTCGGTTGGTTTTCCGGTCACCATGCTGGCTGGTTTGCTGATCTTGTGGCTGACAATGAATACTTTCTTTTTCCATTTTAATCTGCAATGGCAACACGGCATTGAGCTGACGTGCCAGCTGATTGGTTGCTGACGGGAGACTGCAATGGCTGCCGACAGTGATATGGACAAAACGGAAGACCCCACGAGTAAGAAGCTCAGCGATGCCGCTGAGAAAGGTAATATTGCCCGTTCCAAAGATCTGGCTACTGCGTTAGTGCTGGTTGGAAGTTGCTTAGGGCTACTGTTTTACGGGGCTGAGTTGGCGCATGCCACGCTAAATGTCGCGCGCCGGTTATTCAGCTTACCGGAGCGCCATGTCGCCGATCCCGCGTTGATGTTTACTGCGTTAAAAGAAGCACTATTTATCGTCACCATGCCTTTTTTGAAACTGTCTTTGGTGATCGTGCTGGCTGGGATTATCGGCAATACAGTATTGGGTGGGTTTAATTTCGCCTGGTACAGCGCCAGTTTTCGTTTTGACCGGCTTGACCCGCTTGCAGGTATTAAAAGGATGTTCAGTCTCAATGCGTTGGTTGAGCTACTCAAGAGTATCCTGAAAGTTGCTGTAGTCTGTGGCAGCACCTATGTACTACTCAAGGTATTTTTTCAAGACGTTATGGCGCTGTCGATGATGACCAGCCCGGATGACATTATCGCCTCGATGGATTTATTGCTGTGGATATTTTTCGGTCTGTGTGCCAGTACCTTACTGATCGCTGCGGTTGATGCGCCATATCAAAAATGGCAGTTTACCAACCAAATGAAAATGACCAAACAAGAGGTTAAAGACGAGTACAAAGACAGTGAAGGTAGCCCGGAAACGAAAGGTCGGGTACGCAGTATGCAAATGCAGATCTCCCGTCGGCGCATGATGAAGGAAGTACCAAAAGCGGATGTGATAGTGACTAACCCAACACATTACGCAGTTGCGCTGAAATACGAACATGGCAAACAGCGGGCACCTGTTGTGGTTGCCAAAGGTGTTGATGAAATGGCGGCGCATATCCGCCAGATTGCGGATGCGCATAAAGTGCCGATTGTACGTTCACCGGCGCTGGCACGGGCGATTTATCACACCACAGAACTTGATAAACCTATCCCTGAACAATTGTTTGGAGCGGTGGCTCAGGTGCTTGCCTATGTCTATCAGCTGAAAGTCTATCGCCGTGGCAAAGGTCAAAAGCCAAAATCGTTGGCGCAGGACCTGCCAATCCCAGACGGATTCAAATATTAATTTGTAGTGCTGGACCACTTTTTGCATAACTGCCTGTATCGCCAAAAATCAGTCGGTGTTGTTATGCAGTTAGCCAGTGTTTTTCAAAACTTCGACCGCCAAAGCCTGCAGCATATAAAAGGGGTTGGCACGCCTTTGTTGATTTTGGCTGCCTTGGGGATGGTTGTGTTACCACTGCCCCCTTTACTGCTGGATATCTTGTTTTCTTTCAACATCGCGCTGGCTCTGGTGGTGCTCTTGGTGACGATTTACGTCAATAAGCCGCTGGATTTTGCGATTTTCCCATCGGTTATTCTGGTGGCGACCATTTTGCGGCTGGCACTCAACGTCGCCAGCACCCGAGTTGTTCTACTGGAAGGTCACAATGGTCCGGATGCCGCCGGTGCGGTAATCGAAGCCTTTGGTCATGTGGTGATTGGTGGTAACTACGCGGTGGGTATCGTCGTTTTTACCATTTTGATTGTCATTAACTTTATTGTCGTAACCAAAGGCGCTGGCCGGATCGCCGAAGTTACTGCCCGCTTTACACTTGATGCGATGCCAGGTAAACAAATGGCGATTGATGCCGACCTGAATTCTGGGTTTATCGACCAGGATCAAGCTCGCAAACGCCGAGAAGAGGTCACTGCCGAAGCTGATTTTTATGGTTCGATGGACGGTGCGACCAAATTTGTAAAAGGCGATGCCATCGCCGGTTTATTAATTTTGTTTATTAACCTGTTTGGTGGCTTATTCATCGGCACGTTGCAGCATGGCTTGTCGTTTGGCGAAGCGATGGAGATTTATACGCTACTGACGATCGGTGATGGTTTGGTTGCGCAAATACCTGGTTTGCTGTTATCGATTGGTACCGCGATTATCGTGACACGGCAAAATAAAGAAGCTGATCTCGGTAAGCAAATGTCGGGTCAGCTTGGCAACATCAAAGTACTGACGGTTTCAGCTGCTGTGCTGACGATTATGGGCGTGATCCCAGGCATGCCACATTTTGCCTTCCTGAGTTTAGCTGCAGTGTTGGGTGGAACTGCCTATTACTTGCATCAGCAACAAGTCAGAGCGCAGAGTATGCCAGTCAACAGTAAATCGGATGTTGTCAGCAGTGGTGAGGTGGTAACTCAAAAAGAAATCAGCTGGGATGATGTGCAACCCGTCGATGTGATTGGCCTGGAAGTCGGCTACCGCCTGATCCCATTGGTAGATAAGTCGCAAGGTGGTGAGTTGTTGTCCCGTATCAAAGGTGTACGCAAGAAGCTGTCGCAGGAGCTTGGTTTTCTGATCCCCGCAGTGCATATTCGTGACAACCTTGATCTCGAACCCAATACTTACCGCGTTACCCTGATGGGGGTTAGTAGTGGTCAGGCAGAATTGCGCCACGATAATGAATTGGCAATCAATCCAGGCCAGGTGTTTGGTAACTTAAAAGGCGTACCGACCAAAGATCCTGCTTTTGGCCTTGATGCGGTTTGGATCCCACGTGCACAGCGAGAGCATGCCCAAACATTAGGCTACACAGTTGTGGATGCAGCCACGGTTGTCGCTACCCATTTGAGTCAGATCCTAACGAATCATGCCGCCAGTTTACTGGGCCACGAAGAAGTTCAAAATTTACTGGAGTTGCTCGGCAAAACATCGCCGAAACTTGCCGAAGCACTGGTACCGGATACTATGCCGCTGCGCAGTGTAGTTAAAGTGCTGCAGAATTTGTTGCATGAAGGCGTGCCAATCCGGGATATGCGCACTATTGCGCAAGCGCTGGTGGAGACCGGCGCCCGCAGTCAGGATATTGACGTATTGACTGCCGCTTGCCGGATTGCCCTGCGTCGCTTGATTGTGCAGGAAGTGTCCGGTGGTATTGATGAAATCCCAGTACTGACTTTTGCGCCTGAATTGGAGCAGATGCTGCATCAATCGATGCAGGCCTCAGGAAACGATGGTGCAGGCATTGAACCAGGATTAGCAGAACGTATTCAATCATCGTTAAAAGACGCGGCGCATCAACAGGAACTGGCCGGGGAACCAGTGGTGTTGTTAACTTCCGGCATTTTGCGCAGCGTGATGGCACGATTCGTGAAATACAGTATTCCAGGGCTGCGGGTATTGTCGTATCAGGAGATCCCGGATGACAAACAAGTGCGGATTGTCAGCGTGGTCGGCCAGGCCGGATAGGAGCTAACCAATGAAAATTAAACGTTTTGTCGCCAAAGATATGCGGACAGCTTTGGCTGAAGTCAAAGAGTTTTTAGGGCCTGACGCCATTATTTTATCGAATAAAAAAGTGGTCGGTGGTATCGAACTGGTGGCAGCTGTTGACCCGGAAGCCGCGCCAGCTAAGGCTGCTGAGCCAGAACTTGCGCCGGTCCAAGCCAAGCGAAAAGTCGAATTTGTCGTTGATGACGAACCGGAAGATAATGCGGCGCCGGCCGATTCACTGCGCGAGTTGTTAGCCCGTCAGATGATTCGGCAACAGAAATCGCAGGCAACACAGCAGGCGCCTGCGACGTTTAGCAATGACAAAAATTTGGCGAAACCGGCCAAAGCCGACGTTAACTCATCGCCACTACTGTACAAACATCATACAAAGTCAGCGCCGGAACGCCAGAATTCTGTCACATCAGCTCCTAATGCTGAGTTAAACAAGCTTCAGCAAGAGCAATTTCGTCAGATGCAACAGCAGTTTGACGCTATGCGCGGCGAAATGCAGTCAATGAAGCAGTTATTGCAACATCAGGTGTCCGGTTTGATGTGGCAGGACTTGTCGCGACGTGAGCCGATGCGCGCCATGATTATTGAAAAGCTTCTTGAATTAGGTCTTACCGAAGCCATTGCTGATCAATTAGCTTGCTTTATGCCAGAAGATATTGCCGATGCCGACGCTTGGGACTGTGCGCTCGAGTTGCTGGCTGGCCAGCTGACAACGACTAATGACGATTTAATGCGTCGTGGCGGAGTCGTTGCTCTGGTTGGTCCCACCGGCGTGGGGAAAACTACTACGGTAGCCAAATTGGCAGCGCGTTTTGCCAGGCAACATGGCGCTGACAGTGTGGCACTGATCACAACAGACACCTTCCGGATTGGCGCTTTTGAACAGTTGGCTACCTTCGGCCGAATTATCGGTTGCCCGGTTAAACAGGTACAGGATCATGAAGAGTTGTCGTTATTGTTAACACAGTTACAGCAACGTAAGTTGATCCTGATTGATACGGCTGGTATGAGCCAACGGGACGTACGGCTTGCCGAAAAACTGTCCGCTTTGGTGCATAATTCACGTGTCAAAATAAGAAGTTATCTGGTATTGTCAGCCACTTCGCAAACCCGCGTTATGCAAGAAGCGGTTGAGCATTTTAAACGAATTGGTTTGTCGGGTTGTATTTTCACTAAACTTGATGAATGCTTAAGCTTAGGTGAGATTATCAATACTGCGATCCAAAACGCTTTACCTGTCAGTTATTTGACGAATGGGCAACGAGTACCGGAAGATTTGGAAGCTGCTCAGGCGAAAGCGATGGTCGCACAGGCAGAACAGCTTCGGTTAGCCCAGAACTCCAGCGGGCATCAGTGGTATCAGGATGTTACGGCCCGTGCGGATGGAACCTATGCATAATCATGAATTAATGTTTGATCAAGCCAGCGGCCTGAGAAGAATGAAGAAGCAGATGGTAAAAGTTATTGCGGTGACCGGCGGTAAAGGCGGCTTAGGTAAAACTAACGTCACGTTGAATCTGGCTATGGCGATGGCGCAGATGGGAAAAAAGGTGCTGGTGCTGGATGCCGACCTTGGTCTTGCTAATTGTGACGTGATGCTGGGTTTGCGCGTAGAGCGCAATCTCTCACATGTTTTGTCGGGCGAGGCTGAACTGGATGATATTTTGATTGAGGGACCGTTTGGTATAAAGATTGTTCCTGCGACATCGGCACTCAGGCTATGACGGAACTGAGCCCGGCGGAACATGCCGGCTTGATCCGTGCGTTTAGTGAACTACGGCAAAGTTTCGACGTTTTGTTGGTGGATACCGCCGCCGGCATTTCTGATATGGTGCTAAGCTTTTCGCGTGCCTCACAGGATGTACTGGTTGTCGTTTGTGATGAACCTTCGTCGATTACGGATGCTTATGCTCTGATGAAAATACTGAGCAGGGAACATGCAGTGCGTAAGTTCAAAATCGTCGCCAATATGGTACGCAGTCTGAAAGAAGGCCAGGAATTATTTGCCAAGTTAAGTCGGGTCGCCGATCGCTTTTTGGATGTTACCCTGGAGCTGGTTGCGACAATTCCATTTGATGAGAATGTTCGTAAAGCAGCACGAAAGCAAAAAGCCTTTGTGGAGGCCTTCCCTAAAACGCCGGCATCTCTGGCTGTTAAAACGTTAGCAACCCGTGCCGCACAATGGCCAGTGCCGCCAAGTGCGTCTGGTCACCTTGAGTTTTTCCTTGAGCAATTGGTTCAAAACCAAACGGAGCGCAGGGGGGTGGTGTGAATAGCCGTTTAGCTGCTTATGGCGCAGGCCAACAACTTCAATTGCTGGTCGAAAAACATGCGCCTTTGGTCAAAAGAATTGCCTATCATATGTTAGCTAGGTTACCAGCCAGCGTGCAGGTTGACGATTTGGTCCAGGCTGGAATGATCGGATTAATTGAGGCTGCACGTAATTTCGATCACAGTAAAGGCGCTAGTTTTGAAACCTTTGCCGGGATACGGATCCGTGGTGCTATGATCGATGAAATTCGGCGTGGCGATTGGACTCCACGTTCTGTTCATAGAAATTCCCGTTTAATTGCCGAGACTATTGCCGAATTAGAGGCTACGCTTGGTCGAGACGTAAAAGATGTTGAAGTTGCTGAAAAACTTGATATAACTTTAGATGAATATCATCAGATGCTCAGTGATGCCAGCAGTGGTCGAATTATTGGGATTGAAGATTTAGGGGTTAGTGAAGACGTTCTGGTTACTGCGAATGATCGGCAAGATGATCAGCTGTACGAAGAACAGGCAACTGACTCTTTCCAGCAGGCTCTGATCAAAAATATCAGTAGCTTGCCGGAGCGCGAAGCAATAGTATTATCGCTATATTATAATGATGAACTAAACCTGAAAGAGATTGGCGAAGTCCTTAGTGTCAGCGAATCTCGGGTTAGTCAGATTCATAGTCAGGCATTAATGAGGCTACGTGCCAGAATGCAAGACTGGTGGTAATTTTTGAGAGTAACCACTGGGGTATCTCGTCGGAGGGGATTTTGGATAAGAATATCAAAATTCTTGTAGTGGATGATTTTTCTACTATGAGACGCATCATCAAAAACCTGTTACGCGATTTGGGTTTTACCAATGTTCAGGAAGCTGATGACGGTAGTACTGCACTGCCAATGTTGCAAAACGGCGATTTCGATTTCGTTGTTACGGACTGGAATATGCCAGGTATGCAGGGCATTGATTTGTTGCGGGCCATCCGGGCTGACGCTAAGTTGAAGCATATCCCGGTTTTGATGGTTACCGCTGAAGCGAAGAAAGAACAGATCATCGCAGCAGCCCAAGCCGGGGTTAACGGCTATATTGTCAAACCGTTTACAGCCGCCACTTTACAAGAGAAGTTATCCAAAGTTTTTGAACGCTTAGGTTAAGCCGTAGCTGACAAAGGAGTGGCGCCATGTCTGACATTACGGCACCTATTATTACTCTGGATCAGGCACGCGAGCTTGTTCAGTTGCTAGAAATGGGTGAACAACAAGCTGCTAACGAATTGGTTAACGGGCTAGCCTTCCCTGGAAACTCTGATTTATTCGCCGAAGTCGGTAAGCTGACAAGACAGCTGCATGATTCGTTTAAGAGTTTTCAGGTTGACCCTTCGTTAAATTCTCTGCTGGCAGAGGATATCCCTGACGCTAAAAAACGTTTGTCTCACGTCATTGACATGACAGAGCAGGCGGCCAATAAAACAATGGACGCAGTTGAATCCTGCTTACCCATCGCTGACCAGCTTGGTAACAATCTCCGGCTGATTACGCCTGAATGGCAGAAGTTAATGACCAGAAATTTAAAGTTGGGTGAATTTAAAGTCTTATGTCATTCAATTAGTGCGTTTCTGGAAGAGTCACAACAAGGTGCTGATGCTTTACAGTCATCGATGACAGAAGTTCTGATGGCGCAAGGGTTCCAGGATTTAACAGGACAAATTCTGCGACGTGTTATCGAGTTGGTGAAAGAGGTTGAAGACAGTCTGATTGGCTTGTTAACTGCTTTCGGTCACCCGGATATGGTTGCTTTAGAAGCAAAAGTGCCCTCAGCTAAAAAAGCGAAAGCAGCACATGAAGCCGAAGGTCCTATTATCGATGCGCAAACCCGCGACGATGTTGTGCACGGGCAGGACGATGTTGACGATTTATTATCAAGTTTAGGGTTCTGAGAGAGGTAAGAGGCATGGGCTTTGATGTTGATGAGGATATTTTACAGGATTTCCTAGTCGAAGCCGGCGAGATCCTCGAGGCATTGCAGGAACAGTTGGTCGAACTAGAAAACAACCCCGACGACTCTGCATTGCTAAACGCGATCTTCCGTGGATTCCACACTGTAAAAGGCGGCGCCGGGTTCTTGTCACTGACAGAACTTGTGGATGCTTGCCATGGTGCAGAAAACGTTTTTGATATTCTACGCACCGGCAAGCGTCGGGTGACTGCCGAGTTAATGGACGTCATCTTACAGGCGCTGGATGCGGTTAACGAGATGTTTGCCAGTGTGCAAGCGCGTCAACCCCTGCAACCAGCCCCACCTGAATTACTA
>Ga0169931_10011599_pt1 | contig 12377 bp, 10 predicted proteins | sample Kivu_15m_20L_FD_129675 | JGI IMG/M metagenome (GOLD analysis project Ga0169931, IMG submission 129675) | Freshwater microbial communities from Lake Kivu, Western Province, Rwanda to study Microbial Dark Matter (Phase II) - Kivu_15m_20L... | ecosystem: Environmental > Aquatic > Freshwater > Lake...
CTTGCGATAGGCGGCGGATCGCAACGCGCATCTCGCTTGCTGGCATGACCTTACGCTGCGGAGCGGAAATCGCCCGCGGGGCGGGGGGCGAGACAGGGCGGGCGACGGCGGCACGGCAGTCAGTCGCCCAGGGTGCGTTTGCGACGGAGGAGATGGTGGAAGTGCTGGGCGGAGCGATGGGCCTCGTCGCGCACGTACTGCAGCAGCCGCAAAGCGTAGGCGCGGCGCGTGAGCCGCAGCGGCTGGTCGCGTCCCATGACGTGGATCAATTCCTCTTTTTTGGCGAGCGACAGCACCAGAGGCGGCGCGATGCGGAGGCGGTCGAAGGCTTCCAGCGCCTTGGCCAGTTGCCCTTTCCCTCCGTCGATGAGCAGCAGGTCGGGAAAGTTTTCGCCGTTTTCGTTCAGCCGGCGGAACCGCCGCAGGACGACTTCTCGAATGCTGGCGTAGTCGTCAATGCCGTCGACTTCGCGAATGCGGAACCGCCGGTACCCCGGCTTGAACGGCAACCCGTCGATGAATTGCACGAGGCTGGCCACGGTTTCGTTGCCGCCGAGGTGGGCGATGTCGACTCCCTCGATGGTCCGCGGCGTTTCGGCCAGCTTCAGCACCTTCTGCAGGCCGGCCAACCCCTTCTTGGGGTCCATGTAGAAGACTTCCGGCTGCTGATGCTTCTCGAGGTTGCCGCGTTCGCCCAGCGATTCGAGCAGTTTCAATTCGTCGCGGATGCGGGCGGCCTGCTCGAACCGCCGCGCGGCGGCGGCTTCGCGCATTTCGACGTGCATTTCGTCCAGCAGGGCGCGCCGGTGTCCGTCGAGAAAGCGGCGCAGGCGATGGATGTCCCGGCGGTAGTCCTCTTTGGAAATGCGCAGATTGCACGGGGCGGTGCACTGTGCGATCGAGGCGAGCAGGCACGGCCGGAACCATCGCCACCGCTCGTCGTTCTCGTCGATGTCGAGGCTGCACGTGCGGAACTGGAACACGCGCTGCAGCACCTGCAGCGCGCCGCGGAGGCTGCCCACGCTGGCGAAGGGTCCGTACAGCTTGACGCCGCTGGTGCGCGGCTCGCGCGTGATTTCGACCCGCGGAAAATCCTCGTGCGTGGTGATCTGCAGGTAAGGAAACGTCTTGTCGTCGCGGAGATCCCGGTTGAATTTCGGCTGGATGTCCTTGATCAGCCGCGCCTCCATCAGCAAGGCGTCGACTTCGCTTTCGGCGTCCAGAAAATCGACGTCGTACGCCTCCTTGACCAGTTGCGCGGTCCGCGAGTCGGCCGCAGCCGCCTTGACGAAGTAGCTGCCGACCCGAGCGCGGAGGTTCTTGGCTTTGCCAATGTAGATCACCCGCTGCGCGGCATCTTGAAACAAGTAGACGCCGGGCGTTTCGGGGAACCTGGTCCGCACCTTCTCCGCGGCCCGCAAAAAGAATTCGGCTTGGGCCTTGGGAAGTGCGGCGGCCGCCTCCCGCACGGCGCCTTCGTCGAGCGCGCACGCCTCGTCGGACAGCGGGGTTTCCGTTTCCGGCACGTCGGCCGCAGACTCCTCGGGGTCCGGGGGAGGCGATGTCGGCTCGTCAGGTTTCATGCAGGCGCCGCCGCGGACGTCGGATGCGGACGTGGATTACGGGGGAAGATCTCACACCCCGGCGAACCGCCGCAGTTCGCTCTCCATCGCGGCCAGCCGTTCATGGAGCAGCCCCTTGGCGTCTTCCAGATCGGCCAGTTGCTCGGGAGGCTCGTAGGCGAACAGGTAGAACTTGATCTTCGGCTCGGTGCCGCTGGGGCGGATCGCCACGTAATTGCCCGCAGCCGCCAGATCGAAGATCACCAGATCGCCCTGCGGGCCGGCGAGGGGGCTTCGCGATCCCTCCGCATTCCGCACGGTCCGATCGAAGTAGTCCCGCACCTGGCGGACGTCGAATCCGCCGAGTCGCTGCGGCCCGGCGGAACGGAACGACTCCATGACCGCGCTCATGCGGGCCATGCCGGAGCTGCCCGGCATCTGGACGGAAATCGTCCGTTCCAGGTGGACGCCGTGCTGCCAGAACAGGGCGTCGAGCTTTTCATGAAGCGTTTTTCCCTGGCTCTTCAACCGGGCCGCCAGCTCGCACGCCAGAAGAGACGCCGCGCCGCCGTCCTTGTCGCGGGCGTGCACTCCGGCCAGATAGCCGTGCGATTCCTCGCAGCCGTAGACGAAATGCTCGGGCCCCTCGGCGTCGATCACGCCGGCGATCCACTTGAACCCGACGAGCAGATCGCCGAACGTGCGCACGCCGTAGCTGTCGGCGATCCGCCGCACGAGTTGCGTCGTGACCAGCGTCTGGACCACGTAATGCCGCGGGGTCAGCCGCCCCGCCTCCCGGCGGCTTTCGAGAACGAAATCGGCCAGCAGGGCCCCGATCTGGTTGCCGGTCAACGTTTTCCAAGGAGATGCGGCGGTGAAGCTGACCGGCGCGGCGCAGCCGATGCGATCGCAGTCGGGATCGGTCGCCAACGCGAGATCGGCTCCCGCGTGCCGGGCATGCTCGATGATCGCGTCGAAGACTGCCGGATTCTCCGGATTGGAAACGTGTCCGGGAACGTTCGGAAAGTCTCCGTCGGGCTCGGCGTGCTTCGCAAAGACCTCGACATGCGGGAAGCCGGCTCGCTCGAGCACCGGGCACACGGCCGAAGCGCCTGCGCCATGCAACGGCGAGTACACGACCCGCAACTCGCGGGGGCCGGGCGTGGCGAGAGCGGCCACCGCGTCGGCGTAGGCCGCGTCGACCTCGTCCTGGCAGATCGTGATGCGACCGTCGGCAAGCGCTGCGTCAAAAGGGACGCGGCGAACGGCCTCGACAGCCATCACCCGTTCGATCACCGCCTGATCATGGGGAGGGAGAAGCTGGCCCCCGGTCGACCAGTACGCCTTGACGGCGTTGTCGCTCGGCGGGTTGTGACTGGCCGTCACCATGATCCCGCAGCTGCAACCCTTGAAGCGCACGCAAAACGACAGCTCCGGAGTGCTGCGGTAGCCCTGCAAAAAATAGACGTGAAAACCGGCGGCGACCATGATTTCCGCGCACAGCCGTGCGAAGTGCTCGCTGTTGTGGCGCGTGTCGTAGGCCAGCGCACACGAGAGCGGGGCCCCGGGCCCCGGCGTCGACGTGACCCCTTGCGTCGACGTGATATAGTCGGCCAGTCCCTGGGCGCTCTCGCCGATCGTCCGATCGTTGATCGCGTTGCTGCCGATCGGGTACATCCGTCCCCGGCGCCCCCCCGTGCCGAACGGGATGACGGTCCAGAAGACGTCGTCGAGCGTCTTCCAATCGCCGCGTTCGACGTGGGCGGCCACCTCGGCGGCGTAGGGGGCGTACCGCGTTTCGGTCAGCCAAGCGCGGAGGTTTTCGGCAGCCGAGGGGGTGATGCGGCGATCGGCGGCGGCCTTCGCCACGGCCTCCAGGCTCTGCGCGTGCGTCATGCGGGTCCTCGTGGCGTGAATGCTCAAAGGCCGTGCCGGTCGGGCGGGCGGCCGCGCCGGCGCGTTCCCGCAAGGGTACACCATGGCCGTCGATGCTCGCTAGAACCCGCGGGAAAACTCCCCCTGGAACCGCCCTGCTCCGCCAACCGCGCGGGCCGCGTCGCGCCCGCCCCGCCGCACTCCCCTCGGCCGGTCGCCGCCACCGAACCGGCGACGCGAGTGCACGGAGAACGCCGCCGCGTCTATAATGCCGCCAGGTCCTCCCGCACGCGCCTCGACAGGCCTCGCACCGCATGCCGCCTTCTCGCCGATTCGCCGCCGTTGTGCTGGGACTCGCGGCCTGGCCCTCGGCCCTGGCCGCACCTCCGACCTCGGTTCCACGCCGGGCGCGGCCGCCGGTCTGGGACCAGGCCACGCTCGACGCGTTCTTTCCCGACGCACTCCGCACGCTGGACGACTTCGCCCCCGATGCGCCGGCCGCTGCATCGAATTCCGCAGCGACGGCGACGGAAGCCCCCGGCCAGCCGTCGTCGGCCGAGGAGACGCCGCGTTGGTCGCTGCTGATTGGGGAAGAATCGTTGACTGCCGAGATCAAGCGGTTGACGAACGAACTGGCAGAACCGCTCGCCAACGCGAGCCGCTTTCAAGGAGGGGGATTCCAGCACTGTCGACGCAATTTCGCCGCCCTGGCCGTGTTGTTCGGCGTGGCGGAGCAGTACGACGGAGAGCTTCGTCTGCAGCGCGACGCACCTCTGCTGCGGTGGCGTCTGGCGCGGGCGAGCCGCAACGCGCAAGTCGGGAGCGACCAGACCTACGCCGAGGGGCTGAGCCGCAAGGCCGACCTGGAAGACGCGCTCGGCGGACAGCGTCTGGAACCGGGCGACGTCGGGCCGCTGGCCTGGCACGAACTGGCGGAACGCCCGCTGCTGATGCAACGCATGGAGACGGCGCAGCGCGACGCGATCGCCCCCGCACTCGCCAGCCCGACGACCTTCCGCCGCGGGGCGTCGCAAGTGCACCGCCAGGCCCAACTGCTGGCCGTGCTCGGCGAACTGATCCGCCGACCGCCTTACGACCACGCGGACGACCCGATGTTCGTGCAACTGGCCTGCCAGCTGAGAGACGCCGGCACAACGCTCGCGCAGGCGGCCGAGCAAGGCGACTATCCCGCGGCCAGGGCGGCGGCGGGGCGCCTTTCCCAGGCGTGCAGCAGCTGCCACGAGGGCTACCGCGGCTAGCGTGCCGTCCTCGCCAGGCTGGCGGCCGCGCGTTCCACGCGGAGCGTCTTCCCGCCCTTCCGCGAGCGACGGCTGCGGGAGCCGCCCGCGCGAGTCCGACGCCGCCCGGGCGCGTCGCGTCAAGCCGCGGCGATTTTCCTCGCGGGAAAGCCCGCGGCCCGTTCGCCCGCCCCCGTCCAGCGGCGGAGCGCCAACGCGGCGAGGTGGCCGCCGAACGCGACGGAAATCTTCAGCGCGTGCTCCAGCGGAGTCTGGCGTCCCACCAGCGGAATGCAATCGAGGTCGCACTCCGGGTCGGGTTCCGTCAGGTTGAGCGTGGGGGGCGCGAAGCCGTCGCGTAACGCCAGCGCGGTAATCGCTACCTCGACGGCTCCCGCCGCGTTGACCAGGTGCCCCAAACTGGCCTTTACCGAACTCATGCAAAGCCGGTCCGCCGCCGCGCCGAAGACGTGCCGCACGGCCCGCGTTTCCGTCACGTCGTTCTGCAGCGTGCCGGTGCCGTGGGCGTTGACATACCCGATCTTGTCGGCGTCGAGTCCGCTCTGGGCGAGCGTCTGCCGCAGCACGTACTCCAGCGCCGTCGTGTCCGTATTGAGATCGGTCACGTGGTGCGCGTCGCTGCAACTGGCCGCGGCGGTGATTTCAGCGTAGATCGAAGCTCCCCGGCGCACCGCCTCGCCGGCCCTCTCCAAGACCAGCATGGCCGCCCCCTCGCCCATCACGAAGCCCGACCGTCGGGAGTCGAAGGGACGACACGCCTGGGAGGGATCCTCATGATGGGCCAGCACCCGCATGTTGTAAAAACCGGCGGCCACCAACGGATGAATCGTCTCGGCGGCGCCGGAGATCGCCGCATCGCACTCGCCGGCGCGCAACGCCCGCACCGCACGGATCAAGGCCAGCGAACTGCTCGCACAGGCCGCCGAGCAACTGGTCCGCAACCCGAGGGCTCCGACCGACTCCGCCGCGCCAGACGTCGTCGTGGAAGGCAGCCACGACTCCCACCAAGGCAACTCCGTACCCGCCAGCCGCGGTCCGCACAGCAGATCGGACATCCGCGGAGTCGTCCCAAAATTGGCGACCGACGCGAAGGCCAGACGCTCCGGCGCCACCGCGCCGGCAAGGCGCGCGTCGGCTGCCGCCTCGGCCGCCGCGCGCCGCGCCAACGGCAGGGTCGGCAACTGCCATTCGCCCCGCGGTCGCGGAATTGCGGCGGCTAGCAACAGGCCGTCCGGCAACGCCGGGACGCCCACCAGCGGCGCCACGGCATGCTCGCCGCGACAAACAGCTTGCCAGGTGCTCTCCCGGTCGGCCCCCACCGCCGAAATAAGCCCGATGCCCGTGATGACCACGCGGTCGTCTTTCATGTCCGATGCGTTTTCTGCTCCGAGGACGGGGCTGCTCGGCCCCCTGCACGGCGTCGTCCGCGCCGACGACGCTGGCGCCGTGCGCCGCTGCCTTCCGGCAGGCGCGTAGGAGATAGCCGAAACGTCCCTCACCCGCCACGCCACTTTGCCCCGCCGCAGCCGGGCAAGGCGGAACGGATCGCCCCCGATCCCCAAGGCTCGCGGCTGATTTTTCTCAGGAAGCTGCTTGCGAGCCTCTTTCCGGCAGCTAGAATGGCGCTGTTCGTGGGATTCTCGCCCAACCAAGCACTTTGACGAGATGAGACAGGGGTTTTTAACCCTCAACATGAACAAGCCCTCCACCGGCGGGGATTCCCATGTCCAGGGACGTCCCCGCGGTGGAGCCGCGCTCCGCACCACGCAAAAATCCCCTTCATTGGGGGTTTATTTGACAAAGAATCCCAGGGAAGGGGGACCTCCTGAGACCGCCGTGAGCGGCACAAGCGATGGCGGAAGTGGCGGACGTTCGTCCCCCGGAATTCTTCCTCGGCGAGTGGAGTCGGACGCTCGACGAGCGTTACCGGTTCTCGCTGCCGCCGGAGTGGGCCGCAGCGCTGGCCCGCGACCGTGCGGGGACGACCGCCTCTCTTCCTGCGGAGATTTCGCCGGACGATTCGCTGCCGTCCGTCCGCGAGTCGCCGGGCGTCGGCGAGTCGTCGGGGCCGGCTCCGCGCGGCGAAGGCAAGTGCATGCTGGCGAAGGAGCGACCGGGTTGCGTCAGTTTGTGGAATCGCGGCGTCTGGGCGTCGTGGCTCTCCAGCGGCGTGGAGGTGATCGCGAGCAAGGTCCGCAGCGGCCGACTCGATCGCCGGATGGATCATGTGCAGCTGCTCGGCCGATTGCTCTCCACGCGACATCGCGAGGCGAACATCGCCGGACGAGGACGAATCGGGCTCCCGGAGAGCTTTCGGAGCTTCCTTGGAGTCGAACCTGGAGGAGAGGTGCTGGTGGTGGGGGCCGGGGTGTGCGTCGAGGTGTGGAGCGCTGCGGCGTGGAATGCGCACATCGGCGAGCAGATGCCGAGCTTCCGCCAATTGCTCGAACAACTTGCCGAATAAGCCCCGAGAGCGGCCGCTCGCCAAAGAGCGGCGGCGCCGGAGGCTTGCGAGGAACCCCGCGGGGGACTGCCGGCGCGACTCTGGCCGACGCATCTTCCCCGCTTGTCAGGAGCTGACTGCAGTTTCGCCGTGCCCGGCCGATTTTCGACGCCTGCCGCTTGGAACCCAACCGTCGTCACCGGTAGGGGAATGCAAGTCTTCCTGGAAGCGGCGCGCGGCGAAAGCAACCGCGTCCCGGCCGGGCACGGCGATTGTTCGCGACGCGGCGCGCGTGCCGTCGAGCCGACGCGGCCTGCCGGGCGATTGCTCGCGCCGCGGCCGGTCGCCGCGGTGCTTGCTCTCGAAGCCGTGCCGCGGCTCCGACGACCGCGTCCTCGGCGGCTGCCGGCAGCGTAAGCTGTGCGTCGCTCACCGCCGCCGATCGATCACGGCGCCCCCGCCCGAGCGCCAGGAGCCGCCCGGGGCGCCAAGTCCGCTTGCCCGCTAGAGCCTGATGAACAGCATGCGTAGCTGGTGGAGCAGGTCGACGATCGCCTCCTGCTCGGCGTCGTTCAGGTTGCCTTGGGTCTTTTCCCGCAGCATGTCGAGCATGTCGATGAGATAGCGGGCTTGCTGGCGGTCGACGGAGGGCTGCGGGTCCGCCGGATGCGGGATCTGTCCCATGGCCATCATGGCTTCCGTGCCCAGCGAGAGGATCAGATTGAGAAAAGACGCGGGAGGGAGGTCGGTCTCCAGCTCCGCGGGCGGCGGCGGGCTGGCCGCTTCGGCGCCTCCCTCCCCCGCGAGATCGCCGGACGCGGCGCGCGTCTGTGCGGCCTGGGCTTTCTCGGCGGCGACCTGGCTCTTCCAGTCTTCGTCGATAAGGATCTTTTTCGCGGCGGGTTGCTCGTTTCCAGCCATCGCACGGTCTCCGCTCATCAGGCGTACTCCTCGTTGGCCGTCGCGAGCGAGGCGTCGGTCGCGGATTTGCCCCCCGCCGCGCGGCGCGCCGCATGGTACTCGACTGCCGCACCCACGAAACCGGCGAACAGCGGGTGAGCCGCCGTCGGTTTGGACTTGAACTCCGGATGGTACTGCACGGCCACGAACCAACGATGTTCGGGCAACTCGACGATTTCCACCAACGCGTCGTCGGGACTGGAGCCGGCGACCAGCAGGCCGTGCCGCGCGAACTGATCGCGGTAGCGATTGTTGAACTCGTAGCGATGCCGATGGCGCTCGCAGATTTCGAGCGTTCCATAGGCCGCGGCCGAGCGACTGCCAGGATCGAGCCGTGCCGCCTGCGCGCCGAGTCGCATCGTGCCGCCCAGGTCGGTGATTGCTTTCTGCTCGTTCAGCAGGCAGATCACGGGATGCCGAGTTTCCTTGTCGAACTCCGTGGAGTGGGCTCCGTCGAGACCGCACACGTTGCGGGCGAATTCCACGACCGCGCACTGCATGCCCAGGCAGATGCCGAAGAACGGGATCCCTCGCTCGCGGGCGTAACGAATCGCGGAGACTTTCCCCTCGATGCCTCGTTCTCCGAATCCTCCGGGCACCAGCAGGCCGTCGTAACCGGCCAGGAGGGCTTCGGGCCCCTCCGCTTCGATCTCCTCGCTCCGGATGCGGGCGATGCGCACCTGGGCGGAGCGGGTCATGCCGGCGTGATCGAGCGCCTCGTAGATCGACTTGTAGGCGTCGCGATGCTCGGCGTACTTCCCGACGACGGCAATGCTGATCTCGTGCTGCGGGGTGCGCAACCGCCGCAGCAGTTCGCGCCAGTCGTCGATGCGAGGCTCGGGCGTCGACAGTCCGAGGCGGGCGCAGATCAGGCCGTCCAGGTTGTTGTCGACCAGACTCAACGGAACCTCGTAGATCGAAAAGTCCTTGTCGCGCTCTTCGATCACCGCGTCGTGCGAAATGTTGCAGAACAGCGCGATTTTCTCCCGCTGCTCGCGACTCATCGGTTGCTCGGTCCGACAAATCAGAATGTCGGGCTGGATGCCGATCTCACGCAGATCCCCGACGGAATGCTGCGTCGGCTTGGTCTTCAGCTCGCGCGCCGCCTTGAGGTAGGGCACCAGCGTCAGGTGGATGTACAGCACGTTCTGCTTGCCGGCGTCCAGGGCGAACTGGCGGATGGCCTCCAGAAACGGCAGGCTCTCGATGTCGCCCACGGTGCCGCCGATCTCGGTGATCACGACGTCGGGAGCCTCTCCCTGGGCAGGCTTTGCCAACCGCGCGATGACCGACTTGATCTCGTTGGTAATGTGGGGAATGACCTGCACGGTCTTTCCCAGGAACTCGCCCTTGCGCTCTTTGTTGATGACCGAAAGGTAGATCTGCCCGGTCGTGTAATTCGAGTCGCGAGTCAGCGGAGAATGGGTGAACCGCTCGTAGTGCCCGAGGTCCAGATCGGTCTCGCTACCGTCGTCCAGCACGTACACCTCGCCATGCTGGTAGGGGCTCATCGTCCCCGGATCGACGTTGATGTACGGATCGAGCTTCTGCATCCGCACCTTCAGCCCGCGACGTTCCAGGAGCATGCCGATCGAGGCGCTGGTCAGGCCCTTGCCCAGGGAACTCACCACGCCGCCCGTCACAAAAATGTGTTTCGTCATGCCCTTGTCCGCATCCTTGGCTGGAGAATTCGGTGCTCGCCGGCGCCTGCGCCCATTCTATGGATCCTTGCGCCGCAAATGAACCCGTGCCGCCGCTCCTCACGGAGGAAAAAGCCGCCCGCGAAAGGCGAGCGGCGCGCGGCGGTTCAGGGACGACGCGGAAATCGCAGGGCGCGGCCAACCCGGCGCGGAACCCTCCGCCCCCACGGCGCCCTGGCGAACGCGCTCCGAAGCCAGGCGGCCGGTTCCGCGGCAGCGCGCCGCAAGAGGGTTCGCCACGGCCCGAGCCGAAAGGCCGGCCGGCGGGCGGGACGGCCAACAGGCCGTTAACGACCGAAGTGCAGCGGGCCCGCAGCACGGAAGGCGTGCGGGATGTGCCGCACCTGGGGGGGCGCGTCGCGCGGCCAGACCACTTCGACCACGTCGAAACGTGCGGGGCAATCGCGAAGACGGTGCGACTTGAGAAACGCCGCCGCGGCGCGCACGAGCCGCCGTTGGCGATAGGCGTCGACGGCTTCGGCAGGACGACCGCAGTCGTGGCGACGCCGCGTCTTGACTTCCACGAACACGACCGTTCGACCGTCGACGGCGACCAGATCGTGCTCGCCAAACCGCGTCCGGTACCGCTGGCGAACGATCTTCAAGCCGCGGCGACGAAGATAAGCCGCAGCCCGACGCTCCCCGCGCTCGCCCAGGGAACGCGGCAAGAACCAACGGGCACGCCAGCGGCGAAGCCACGCTTCGCCGGCGCCCAGCCAGCAAGGCCAGCCCGGCCAGTCCATACCGCTCCTCCGCTCCGCCGTCCGAGGCGGAATCGGTTATTGGGCGGCCGCCCGCTCGCCACGACGCTGGCGCTCGCGGAGCCGCGCGCTTTTGCCCGTGCGATCGCGAAGGTAGTACAGCTTCGCTCGCCGAACAATCGAACTGCGCTTCACCTCCACCTTCGCAATCCGCGGCGAGTGGATGGGAAACTTCCGCTCCACGCCTTCGTTGTTCACGATCCGCCGCACCGTGAACATCTCCCGCACGCCCGATCCGCTGCGGGCAATCACGACGCCGGTAAAGATCTGGATGCGTTCTTTGTCGCCTTCCATGATCTTGGTATGCACGTCGACCGTGTCCCCGATTTCAAATGCGGGAACGTCGCGCCCCTGCTTCAGGGACGACTGCTCGACATGGTTGATGATTTCCTGACTCATGTGTGCTGCTCCGCGCTTCGATGTCGTAAGCCGGGTCCCGTGCCGTGCCCTGACGGGGGCCCTTTGCGGGGGCCCGGCGATCGCACCGGCGCGTCGGACCACCGACCGCCTCGTGCCGACGCCGTCTTCAGCAGGCTCGGACTCCGCAGTACCGTTCTAAAACTCCTCGCCACCCAGCGGCGCTCGACCGCCTTCCGGCAAACCCTCGGGGGACGGCGACGACCCTTCGCCGCCGAGCAGGTCGGGCCGCCGCTGCCGCGTTCTTCGCAAACTGCTTGCAGCCCGCCACCGCGCTACTTCCTGGTGGTTGCCGCTAACCAAAACCTCGGGAACCTCCCAACCGCGATAGACCCTCGGACGCGTGTACTGGGCGAATTCCAGCCAGCGGTTGCCCGTCGAGAACGAATCTTCGCAACCGCTTTGAGCGTCTCCCAACACGCCCGGAACCAATCGAATCACGGCGTCGATGACCAGCATGGCCGCCACTTCGCCGCCGTTCAAAACGAAGTCGCCGACCGACACCTCGTCAGGCTGCAGGATGTCGCTGACCCGCTGGTCAAATCCCTCATATCGGCCGCAGAGCAGCAGCAGTCGCGGCTCTCGCGAAAACTCCTCCACGACCCGCTGATCAAAACGCCTCCCTTGGGGGGTAAGCATGACCACGCGCCCCGCGTTGCCCCCCTCGCGGAGCACGGCTTCCACGGCCTCGACCGTCGGCTCCGGCTTCAACACCATCCCGGGGCCGCCGCCAAACGGCCGGTCGTCGACGGTGCGGTGCTTGTCGCGGGCCCAATCTCGCAAGTTGTGGACGTGGACCCCTACCAGGGAACGCTGGATCGCGAGTTTCAGGAGACTCTGCGTGAGGTAGCCGCTGAAGATCTCGGGAAACAGCGTCAGGACGTCAAACCGCATGGGACTTCGCGACGGCCTCGACCACGAACGCCTCCACCTTGCAGCCCTCTCCGATACCCGCATGACACCGAGATTTGCCGCCCAACAAGCTTCGCAGCCTCTGCTTCGCGACTGCCAAGCCGACCGACGACTCCCCAACCCGATGGGTCAATCCGCAACGACCGCCCCGCGCCACGACCTTCGGACCGACGCAGCCCGGGGCGGGTCGACTGGGGCGCCCCCCAAGCGACGATTCGGCCTTCCGCCGCGACTATCACGCTGAGAAGCCCCCATCGCCTTGGGCAGATCGGCGTCCTCGCCGTGGCAGGAACGGCCAGCCTCTCATGCCAGCCTCTCATGCCAGCCTCTTCTGCTAGCCTTCCGCGGCCTCGGAGGCCGCATTCTCCGCGGCACTCTCTGCTGCTTCGGCGGCGGGCGCCGCGGCAGCCGCTTTGCCCTGCGGCTTGGGCAGGGAGGCGGCCGGACCGGGATCCGGGATGGCCCGGGGGGCCGACAGCTTGGCCAGC
>Ga0169931_10011601_pt1 | contig 12376 bp, 11 predicted proteins | sample Kivu_15m_20L_FD_129675 | JGI IMG/M metagenome (GOLD analysis project Ga0169931, IMG submission 129675) | Freshwater microbial communities from Lake Kivu, Western Province, Rwanda to study Microbial Dark Matter (Phase II) - Kivu_15m_20L... | ecosystem: Environmental > Aquatic > Freshwater > Lake...
CAAGTGAAGCTTCTTCGTGTGTTACAGGAAGGAACGTTGACGCCCGTTGGGGGAACTGAGCAGCGCAAAATCGATGTCAGAGTGGTTGCAGCCACCAACAAAGATCTTAAAGAGATGATCGAGCTTGGGACCTTTCGAGAGGATCTCTACTATCGAATCAATGTGATCAATCTTTTGGTTCCGTCGCTTCGGGAGCGAAAAGAAGACATCCCACTTTTGGTGGATCATTTCGTAGCGAGGGGCTGCAAAGAAAAGGGAGTTTCGCTCAAGAATTTTGCGAAGCGGGCGATGGAAAAAATTTATGACTATCCCTGGCCGGGTAACATCCGTGAGCTCGAGAACGAAGTCGAGCGGGTGCTCGTGTTGAGCGGAGATGACTCACGAATTTCGGCAGAACTGCTCTCCCAGCGCATTCGAGATTGGGGAGAAAGCTCTAAAGTTCAGGGTGTGCGAGTGGCCGGAAAGCTCAAAGATGCCATCGATGAGCTCGAAAAGACCATGATCAAAGAGGGATTGAAACGTACCAATTGGAACAAGTCTCGATTGGCCAAAGAGCTCGGAATTTCGCGAGCCGGGCTGATTATGAAAGTCGATAAATACGGTCTGGATAAGCGCAAGATTGCTCGGGCAGGCGGAACTCCTGAAGAAGGGGCAGCCTAAGGTCCTGGGCGTAGCGGAGCCCGGGTAGGGGGTTCCGCAGACCCAAATTGGGGCGCTGTTTTGGGCGGGTCGGGCTGACCCGCCCAAACTGTTTTTGGAGGGTTGAGATGCCCCCAAAAATGGGGTTTAACCCGGATCATGAAATCCTCAGGAATCACTTTGGAGTCCCAGCTCAAAGAGCTGGCGGAGAGGGAGCGTCTTGCAGAACTCGGGGGAGGCGAAGAGCGGATCGCCAAGCAGCACGCTTCGGGTAAGCTCACGGCTCGTGAGCGGGTGGACTTGCTTCTGGATCCTGGGAGTTTTGTAGAACTCGATAAATTCGTCACTCACCGCTGTACCGACTTCGAGATGGAAAAACAGAAGATCTTGGGAGACGGCGTGGTCACTGGCTTTGGGACCATCGGCGGACGCAAGACCTACGTCTTTTCACAGGACTTTACCGTCTTCGGGGGGAGTCTGTCGGGAGCTCATGCCTCCAAGATTTGTAAGGTCATGGACCTGGCACTGAGGAGCGGTGTTCCCGTTATTGGACTGAACGATTCTGGAGGGGCACGAATTCAGGAGGGAGTGGAGAGCCTCGGCGGATATGCCGAAATTTTTTGGCGCAATACCCAGGCCTCAGGCGTGATTCCTCAGATCAGTGTGATTCTGGGTCCATGTGCCGGGGGGGCTGTCTATAGTCCGGCGATCACGGACTTTATTTTCATGGCCGAAGCCAACTCCTACATGTTCGTCACGGGTCCGGATGTGATTAAGACGGTCACCCATGAGGAAGTGACCAAAGAAGCCCTAGGGGGTGCCGAGACGCACTTTGAGAAAAGTGGCGTCTGTCATTTTGTTCGTCCCGATGAGCGTTCCACGATCCATTCGGTGCGTCAGCTGATGGGGTATCTTCCCCTTAATAATCTGGATGAAGCTCCCATAAAATCGACTCAGGACCCCGTAGACCGTCTGTGTGCGGGAATTTCTAAAATCATGCCCGAGTCACCCAATCAGCCCTACGACATTCGAGCTGTTGTGGCCGAGATCGTTGACGATGCCGAGTTTCTTGAGGTGCAGGCAGGGTACGCACCCAACATCGTGGTGGGGTTTGCCCGTCTTGCAGGCAAGACCGTGGGGCTCGTGGGCAATCAACCCGCATACTTGGCCGGCTGCTTAGACATCAACGCCTCTCTCAAAGGTGCACGTTTTGTGAGGTTTTGTGATGCGTATAATATTCCTCTAGTGACTCTGGTGGACGTCCCTGGATTCCTGCCCGGAACCTCCCAGGAATATGGGGGCATCATCAAACACGGCGCTAAATTGCTTTATGCTTTTGCTGAGGCCACCGTACCCAAACTCACTGTGATTACCCGCAAAGCCTATGGTGGGGCCTATGATGTGATGGCATCGAAACATATCCGTGCAGATTTTAACTATGCTTATCCCACTGCAGAAATCGCAGTGATGGGACCCGAAGGGGCGATCAACATTCTTTACCGCAAAGAGATCGCTGCAGCCGAGAAGGCAGGAAAGCTTCCTGAGGAGCGGGCACGTTTGGTGGATGTCTATCGTAAGACCTTTGCTAATCCGTACAAAGCCGCAGAGCTAGGCTACATCGACGAGGTCATTCACCCTGAGGATACTCGTCGAATGCTGATCCAAGGTTTGAGAATGCTCGAAGGCAAACGAGAAAAAGGCCCTGCTCGCAAGCACGGGAACATCCCGCTATGAGCACGCTCGGATCTGTTCTGATTGCAAATCGAGGCGAGATTGCGATTCGTATCGCGAGAACAGCAAAGGCTCTCGGTTTTGGAACCGTTGCAGTTTATTCGGACGCAGATCGCATGAGCGAGCATGTTCGAGCGTGCGATCTGGCCATGCACTTGGGGGGATCCACACCGAGTGAGAGTTATCTCAATGTCGAGAAAGTCATTGCTGCAGCGAAGAAAACTGGCGCGAAATGGGTGCATCCTGGATACGGATTCTTGAGTGAGCGCCCTCATTTTGTAGAAGCCTGTGAAAAAGCGGGTTTGATCTTTGTGGGACCCTCTGCCCAAAGCATGCGCCTCATGGGAGACAAGATCACGGCTCGTGCCACCGTAGATTCGGTCGGAGTCCCTCGGGTGCCCGGAAGTAAGGGCGCAGTAAAAGATGCGGCTGAGGCGATTCATTTTGGCAGGGAAGTGGGATTTCCGATCCTCCTCAAGGCCACAGCCGGCGGCGGTGGCAAGGGAATGCGAAGGGTGGATTCGGAGAAAGAAGTCGAAGCGGCTCTTGCCGGAGCCTCAAGAGAGGCGCTGGGTGCATTTGGCGATGGATCCATGTACGTTGAGAAGTTCGTGCTCAAGCCTCATCACGTAGAAATTCAGGTTTTTGGTGATGGAAGAGGTGGAGCCATTCATTTGGGTGAGCGTGAGTGCTCCATCCAGCGGCGACACCAGAAAGTCTGGGAGGAGTCGCCATCGCCGATTTTGGAGCGTTTTCCTAAGACGCGAGAAAAGATGTGCGAAGCAGCCATTCGGGTCGCTTCTCACGTGAAGTATGCTGGCGCCGGAACTTTTGAATTTATCGTGGATGAAGAGGGAAATTTTTATTTCCTAGAAATGAACACCCGCCTTCAAGTGGAGCATCCCGTCACTGAGCTTGTGACGGGGGTGGATTTGGTGGCTTGGCAGCTGTTGCTGGCAGCAGGAAAGCTGGAGCTTCCTTCAATCCCTTCTCGAACCGGACATGCCATTGAGGTTCGACTCTATGCCGAGGATCCCCACAGCTTTTTGCCAGCCCCGGGTCCCATTGGGCATATTGCGCTTCCGCTGGGGCCATCGGTCCGCGTGGATACCGCTTTTACAGGCCCGGGTGAGGTGAGTCTCTTCTATGATCCCATGATTGCAAAAATTGCAGTCTGGGCACCCAATCGAAAAGAGGCGATCGGAAAACTGAAAGTTGCTTTGGATGAGACTCGCGTTGAGCCACCCAAGAAGAGCGACGGCACATCCTTGGGGTCTCTTAAGACGAATCTTTCGTTTTTGAAGCGCTTGAGCAGAAACGCAGCTGTTCTGGCGGGAGATACCCCAACGGACCTGATTCAAAATCACCCCGAACTCACTGCACCTGAGCAGGGGCCGGAGTCGGTATCGATGGAGGCGGCAGTCGCAGCCTCGCTGTTTCAGCTCATTGAGGAGATGGAGTCGGATCAAGGCGGAGAGGCCAATGCTTTAGGAAGCATGAGCCCCTGGAGATGGATTTCTCGCCGTGAGGGAGTACGAGTATGAGTGCTCGGATTCAAGGAAAGCTCGGTCCTTGGGAGTTGGAGTGGCTATCGGTTCCACGCGGACTCCATGGCGAAGCCCAGGTCCGGGTGGGCAAACAGGTTCACTCTGTATTCTGGCGTAAGGATCATGAAGGCATTTGGGTTGAGTTTGCTCACGGTGTCTTTGGTTTTGATTTGATTGCTGAGAAGGACGACGAGGGACGAGTGTTCTATCGTCTGAAGTCCAGAAAGTCGCCCGAGCATGCGGTGGGTCTACACTTTGCGCGTGCTGGAGAGGCCCCCTCGGTTGAGGCAGCAGGCGGAAAGAAGAAGGCCGTTCGTGTTCGTGCGCAGATGCCGGGAAAAATCGTAAAGCTCATGGTGAAGGCGGGAGATGCGGTCGAAAAAGATCAGGTCTTGCTCGTCATGGAAGCTATGAAAATGGAAAACCCCATCAAGGCTCCTCAGGCGGGTCTGGTTGCGAAGGTTGCGATCACTGAAGGCCAGGCGGTGGAGACGGGCGCTGACCTTCTCCAGCTCGGGGAATAACTAGACTGGAGACCAGAATGTCGGGGAAGCGCGGTTCGTCTGACGGTATTTTCGAAACTCGGTCCAGAATTCCAGTCGAGGAATGCTATGGGCTTGCTGAGGCGGCCCGGCTTGGACGACCGGGAGAGCCTCCGTTCACCCGTGGGGTCCAGAGGGATATGTACCGCGGCAGGCTTTGGACCATGCGGCAATATGCGGGCTTTGGGTCTGCTGAGGAGTCCAATCGCAGGTACCGTTATTTGCTTGAGCGTGGGACTACGGGGCTGTCGGTTGCCTTCGATCTGCCCACTCAGCTCGGTTACGATCCGGATCATCCCAGATCTTTGGGTGAGGTTGGAAAAGTCGGAGTCTCCATCTCCACTCTCGAGGAAATGAGAACCCTTTTTGCGGAGATCGATCTAGCCAAGGTTTCGACCTCGATGACGATCAACGCGACGGCCTCGATCCTGTTGGGTTTTTATACTGCAGTTGCGGAGGAAAAGGGCGCGAAGACTTCAGAGCTCCGCGGGACAGTTCAGAATGACGTCCTCAAGGAATACATCGCCCGAGGCAATTTCATTTACCCTCCTCAAGGGGCTCTGCGAATCACCACGGATATGTTTGATTGGTGCTCTAAGTACGCTCCCAAGTGGAATCCGATCAGCATTTCTGGCTATCACATCCGTGAAGCTGGATCGACGGCGGTTCAGGAGCTTGCTTTTACTTTTGCGGACGCCATGGCCTATGTGAGTGCTGCAGTGGAGCGAGGCCTGAAAGTGGATGAGTTTGCAGGGCAGCTCTCATTCTTTTTTAATGTTCACAGTGATTTTTTTGAAGAGATTGCCAAATTTCGGGCGGCACGTCGCATCTGGTCTCGGATCATGAGCGAAAAATTTGGAGCTCAGGATCCACGCTCTTGTGCCCTTCGGTTCCACACTCAGACTGGGGGTTCCACTCTGACGGCGCAACAACCCCAGAATAATATCGTCAGAGTGGCCTTGCAGGCCCTGTCTGCGGTCTTGGGTGGAACCCAATCTCTCCACACTAACTCTTATGATGAGGCTTTAGCTCTTCCAACAGAGGCTTCGGCTCGAATCGCTCTGAGGACTCAGCAAGTGATTGCCTACGAGACCCAGGTCACGCAGACCGTGGATCCGCTCGGAGGAAGTTTTTTTGTGGAGTCGCTAACAGACGAAATTGAGCGCAGAACCTGGGAGTACCTCGATCGCATCGAGAAGCGAGGCGGAACTGTCCAGTGTATCGAAGAGGGCTTTATACAGAATGAAATTCTGGACTCGGCTTATTCCGATCAACAGAAAATTGATTCGGGGCGCCTCAAGGTCGTTGGAGTGAATTGTTTTCAGGAGACAGAAAGCCCAGGGAGTGTCGAACTCCTTCGGATCTCTCCGGAGATCGAAAGACAGTGTGTAGAACGAGTCCGGGCCTACCGGCTGAAGCGATCCGCACCGAGCTATGAGTCAGCCCTTCGTGCACTACGCGAGGGAGCTCAGGGAGAAGGCAATATTCAGGGATTAGTCTGTGAGGCAGTGAGAGCCCATGCGACTCTCGGAGAGATTGCGGACGCCTTAAGGGGAGTCTTTGGGGAGTTTAAGGAATACTCAGGCTTTTAGCTGAGGGGCTTTTGCAACGATTTGTGCGTGCTCCTCAGTCCCAATGTCTTTCATGACCTCTGAAATCACTGTGTCTCTGTAATGAGGAAAGGTTTGCTTCTTGATCGATCGAGACCTCTCCGCTGCAGTGAGCACGATCTCGGGCGAAAGCTTTCCTTGTTCTAGGGCAGTCTCCAGGCTGGAGTAGGCCAAACGGGCAGCTGCTTCACTTCGATAAATGAGAAGATCACATCCGGCCTCAAGCGCAAGCCTGGGCGCATCGGCCGCTCCGTAGTGGTCGGTGATGGCCTGCATCTCCATGTCGTCGCTGACGATCAGGTGCTTGAAGCGAAGCTCCTCTCTCAGGAGCGTCCTGAGAATCTTTTTGGAGAGTGTGGCCGGAAACTCTGGGTCGAGCTCGGGGAAGAGAATGTGTGCGCTCATTACAAATTGGCATCCCGATTTGAGACCCTTCGTGAAGGGGCGAAACTCTCTTTCTCTCAAGGTGTCCAGCGGGGTGGTGACCTTGGGTAAAGCAAAATGGGAGTCAACCGTAGTATCTCCGTGTCCTGGGAAGTGCTTGAGGCAGGCCTGAACACCCTGGGTCAGGTGCCCTCTTACGATGGCACTGACAAACTTTGAGACGTCTGCCTCGGTATTTCCATAAGCTCTACGCCCAATCACGGGGTTTTTTGGATTGGTGTTGATGTCAGACACTGGACTGAAATTCAGGTTAATCCCAACTGATTTGAGTTCTCGCGCCATTAACGAACTGATTTCATATGCCAGTTGTGCTGATCCAGACTCGGCAATGAGCCCGGCTTCAGGGACACGCGTGAAGGGCTTCTTGAATCGCTGAACTTTGCCGCCCTCATGATCCACGGACACCCAGAGCGGGAGACCCTGGCGACAGCTTTGGACTAGATTAATGAGCTCGGCAACTTGAGCGGGGGAGTCGTAGTTGTGAGAAAAAAGGATCGTACCACCGATCCGTGAACGTTGAAGGAACTGGGCGGTTTCAGGCGATAGCTCAAGGCCACTGAACCCCATGATAAAAAGTTCGCCAAGCGAGTGTTTTGCTTGTTGGAGAGTGCTCATAGGTTCCTAGCGTAACTCGGGCTCGAGTCGTTTGGAAATCGCGTCAAAGGCCCAGACTGATAAAAGAAGGGGAACTCCGACCAATAGTGAAATCGACGGGGCCTCAATTAAGTAGTCTTTTCCCTGAGCTAAAAGTGTTCCCCAGCTCTCCGTTCCGGAGGAAAACCCCAGGCCCAGGAAGCTCAGTGAGGCCTCGGCGATGAGCGCTTGGACCAGAAGCGCCGGTATTTTGACGGATACGAGCGGGTATAAATGCGGAGAGAAGTGATGAAACATGATGTGAAAACGGGATGCTCCCAAGGCGCGAGCCGCTAACATGAACTCTCTGGACTCCAACTCTCTGGAGCGAGCCAAGAGAAAGCGTGTAAGGCTGGGTATGAGTCCAAGCGTGAGAGCTCCTAATACCGTCGCTTGCCCCGGGCCAAACCAAGCGCCCAGCCCAAGAGCAAATAGCAGGGAGGGGAACGCCACTAAAAACTCCACTGGGGATTCAAGCAGCCAACGCCAACGTCCACTGATCAGCGGGGTCAGTGAAGCAAGAGTGAGTGCGACTCCGACCGAAGCTCCGACAGCCACCAAAGAAAAGAGGGTGCTGCGAAGCGAGGCCTCCAAACTTAAAAACAGAAGCGACCTTCCAAATGCATCAAAACCGGGCATGAGCGCATTCTCGAGCTGAAAAGACATCTCAGGCCTGAAGAGCCATGATGTGAGGGCAGCGCCGTACCAGATCAGAACCCAGAGTAGAGGGGCATTCATGAGTGAGTCCCCTGGTTTGCGATGCGCGGGTCCCAGGCTGCCTGCATCCAGTCCCCAAGTTGGATTCCTAAAAGACAAGTCGTAGCCCCGATAAACGTTGCGCCCTCAATCATGGGATAGTCCCGCTGCTGAACCGCTTGAATCCAAGTACTTCCAAGTCCTGGGCAATCGAAAATATGTTCGACCAAAAAAGTGCCGGCAAGGAGTGCTCCCCATTGGGATCCCAAAATAGCGAAGAGAGCTCCTGCCGCCGGTGCAAGAGCGTGTCGAACCAATGCCGCTTGAAGCGAGAGTCCTTTGCCCATGGCAGATCGAAAGTAGAGCTCGTCTCGTTCTTGCTGAATCCGCAGACTCAAAAGGCGGATCCAATACCCAGTGATTGGGATCGATAGAGTCAGGCAGGCTAAGGGAAAAGAATTCTTGAATTCAGCCCACGGCAGCGCGACTCCAAAAGAGTACAAAATTACCGGACCGATCCATGCTGTGGGGATCGTTGTAGCCAAATGAGCGAAAAGTCGCAGACCCTTGGGGTAGAGGGAGTCCCGGGAGCGCAGTGCTGATCCGAGAGTTCCAGTGAGAGCCAGAAGCAGGGCAATCAAAAGTGCCGAACTGGAAAGAAGGAGCGTCGACAGCAAGCGTTTGCTCAGAGTCTCGAGTACCGGCTCCCCAGTGACGAGAGATCGACCCAGACCGGATCGAAGATCATGAATTAGGGATTCGATAAAAGGAAGATCGAGCCGAAGCTCAGCGGCCAGCATGTCCCGAGAGATCTGTGTTCCAGATTCAGCGATTAATGTGTCCAGTGGATCACCCGGAAGAGAGCGAATGATCGAGCGACTCAGGATGTAGACGAGAAAAACCAGAACGCAGGATCTCAGAAATGCCTTGCCCCGAATCACTTACCATCCTTATTAAAAAAGGATTTTGCACTCGTCTCACTCACGCGATCGACTCGTGCTCCCTGCTCAGGCATTTCGATTCGGAGCGTTCCGCCGTCTTTGTCGAGATACCAATAACTCTTATTGCCAGAAAATTGGACCTCGAATCGAGTAGCTCCCGAGGATTTAGAGAAATCATCAGGATCTTTCATTTTAAAGCTTCCGTTGACGGGCGAAAACCCAACTGACTCATTATCTTCTAGAATCGCAAGAAAACTCCCCTGTTTTGCTTTTTTTCTAAAATTCTTTTTCAGAAGGACGGGAAAGAAACTTGAGAGGATCGTCTTGGATGGCATCATGCGAGTGATAGTGGGCTTCTCGGATCCTGTTTCGGAGGTTTTTTTGATCCTGACTGTGAGGCGATTCTCCGTTGCTGAGCCGTCAATCGTGAGTTCGGAAGATCGATAAGTGGAGTGGAAGTTATAAAAAAGTGGGGTCAGGAGTTCATTGTCGAGAGCATAGGCACCCAGCTGCTCCTCATTTATAAAACCTTCTTCTTTTTTCCACATTTGGGTTTTGAAGTGAATTCTACCGTTCTTGTACTCGATGGTTTCTCGGTAATAGGCGTAAGGGGTTTTTGGAAGAAGGGTGACCGTGTACCACGACTCAGAATTGGAGGAGTTTCCCTCGGCTGCAGCGACTGGTGTTGGACTAGCGATCAGTTGAATCGCAGCACTGAGTACGATGATTTGGATCAAAGAAGCGATTTTCATCCGGGTTCACCTCCATAAAGTTATCGGATTCCAAAACGTTTTTGAAAAACAGAAGTGATTACCACTCCCGAGAGCACAATGACCCACATGAAATAAATCCAGAGCAGAAGAATCGGAATCGCTCCGAGGCTTCCGTAGATCTTATTATAGGAGACGAGCTTTGCAGTGTAGATCTGATAAAGAATTCGGCCCTCATTCCAAGCGATCGAAGTCAGTGCTGCCGAGAGCAGCGCGGGCTTCCAATGGACGACACGGTTTGGGACGAATTTGAAGAGCCAAAAGAGGATCAGTCCTGCCAGGACAAAGAGCCCAGTGCCGGTTGGAAGGAGGCGATGAAGGGGCATGGCCTCTGAGGTCAGAAATCCGACCCCAATGGAGAGAGCGAGGGGTCCAAGTGTGATGAAGAACCAATAGGAAGCGAGCCTATTAAACCAAGGTCGAGTATTTGGAGCTTTCCAAATTCGGTTGATGGCCTTCTCGATACTGAAGAGAAGACTAATGCTCGTGATCAGTAGGCCAATAAAGCCGCCCGCTCCGATGGCACCTCCGTGAACATTTCCAATAAATCGGCGAAGGTGCTCGATCACCTGCTCGCTAGAACCTTCTGCGAGATTGGCCAAGATGAAGGGCTCAATCGTACTGTAGAGGCGATCGAGTCCACCAAAGGCCTGGAATATGGCAAAGCTCACGGCAAGGACGGGAATCAACGAAAGGAGTGTAGTGTACGCCAGGCTTGAGGCCACGGTGAGGAGCTGAGACTCAGTAAACTCCTGAGCCAGTTCGTTACACAAAGTCGACGCGTATTGTCGTATCCTAATCAAGATGGGCATGAGGATTCCGATGAGCCTTTCAGGGAACTAGTCTGCCATGCTTGAGTCTAAGGTTCTATCTGCAGTCCAAAAAGGGCACCTCGTTGTCGGGGTGGCCTATTTGTTCATTTTTTTGGCGATCTTCATGCTGTTCCAGTTTCTTTCTCAGGAGCAGGAGGCTCAGCTCGCTGAGGAAAACCTAGGAAACGCTAAAGACCGCAAAGCCTCGAATGCGCTGGTGCGTTTGTCGCGGTTTTTTAACCGCTATTTTCTATCTTGGGTCCGTGGAAAGCCCTATTGGGATCCGTACCGGGCCTCCTATCGGCGCAAGTTGATCGCTGCCGGTTTACGGGAGGAGTTTAATCCAGACGAATTCATCGCTTTTAAGTTCTTCATGGTCTTTTTTGTTCCTGCGGTCGGTGTTTTTTTGACGGTCACGGATACTTTTAGAGTCGAAGGAAGCACCCTGCTCATCGCTGCAGTCTTGGGCTGGTTTGCCCCAGACTTTTGGATGCGGAATCGGATCACCACTCGGCAAAGGCAAGTGAGGAGAGCGTTGCCTTTTATCGTGGATCTTTTGGCACTCTCGACTGAGGCGGGCTTGGATTTTGTTGGGGCCATGGGAAAAGTGGTCGAGAAGGCTCGGCCAAGCCCGCTCGTCGAAGAGTTTGAGCAGGTCTTGAAAGAGATCAAAATTGGATCGTCGCGCGCTGAGGCCCTGCGCGAGATGTCGAGTCGCTTGGATATGTCAGAGATGAACTCCTTTGTAGCGATCCTGATTTCTGCCGACCAGATGGGAGCTCCCATCGGAAGGACCTTGCGTCAACAAAGTGACCAAATTCGAACCCAGCGGTTTGCAGCTGCCGAGAAAGCCGGTGCTTCTGCAGCTCAAAAGCTGCTGTTTCCCACGGTTTTCTTTATCCTTCCTGCAGTCTTTTTGATGATTGTTGGACCGATCATCGTTCAGGCCTTTCAGGGCGGCTTCGACTAAAGTGAGGGCGAAATGAAGACCATCCGCGTCATCCGCCTAAAAGATCAACGGGTTATTGCCGAAAAGTGTTTCGAGGCGGTGCGTTTTGGAGACCGCCTTTGGGGACTCATGGGTCGATCGGAGATGTCCTCCGATGAAGCCATATGGTTTCCAAACTGTTCGAGCATTCATACCTGCTGGATGCGCTTTGCGATCGACGTCGTTTTTTTACGACGTTCCAATAAGCAAAACCAAGCGTGGGAAGTGAGTTCGATTCATCGGGGTGTAAGACCCTGGAGGATTTGGGTGGGGGATTTTAAAGCCTCCTGTGTGCTTGAGCTCGCTGGAGGTGCAGTGGGCGACACGGGGCTGGAGCCTGGAGATGAGGTGGAATGTATCGGTTGACGGTGGTTGCGGGACCAACCCGCGGCAACAGTTATCCTCTCCACGAAGGTGAGACGACCATCGGTCGGCTCTCCTCGAACGGTCTTGTCCTGAATTCTGGAAAGGTCTCAAAAAAGCACTGCGTTCTCGTCGTTTCAAACGGCGAAGTGGTTATAAAAGATCAGAGCGCGAATGGCACCTTTGTGAATGGCGTTTTGGCTAAGACTCCAAAGCCGCTTGCCACCGGGGACCGTGTCAGTGTGGGCGAATTTGTTCTAGAGCTATCACTCATCTCTTCGGATCAGTCTCAGAGGCCCATTGCCCTACCAGTTCGGTTGGCGTCCTACGACCATCAGAGAGCAAAATCGAATCAACCGCAGCTCTCACAACTGGGAGCCTCGGGGGTTGGGCTCGATTCGGGTCACTCCGGAGTCCAAATGGTGCAGGCGATTCCGACGGACCTTAAAGGCCGTGCTCTTTGGTTTTTTGAATTCAAAGTGATGCCGCCGCTTTATAAGCTTCTCCTCAAGCATGAGTGGAGCACGCTTCTCTTCGCAGCGTTCGGTGTTTTTGGACTCTTGTCGATTGTTTTTGTGCTGATGCCGCAGCTTCATCAAGGCGAGCTGATGGTGATTCGAGAAATGGAGCGTCGAGCTGCTCTGTTGGCTAGGGTGATTG
>Ga0169931_10011602_pt1 | contig 12375 bp, 29 predicted proteins | sample Kivu_15m_20L_FD_129675 | JGI IMG/M metagenome (GOLD analysis project Ga0169931, IMG submission 129675) | Freshwater microbial communities from Lake Kivu, Western Province, Rwanda to study Microbial Dark Matter (Phase II) - Kivu_15m_20L... | ecosystem: Environmental > Aquatic > Freshwater > Lake...
TACATCAACCCCTTCGAATACAACGGGTGTAAATATGTTATCTAAATCAAAATTTGCTATGTAGGGATACTTTTTCATAATTCTTTTCCTAATTCCCAAAACTTTGGGTTTATTTGTTTTTTTCATCTTTTAAGAATAATGTATCAATCAAGTATTTTCTTAATGGGCGATATTGTTTGCCTTCGTTATTCCAATAATCACCAAGAGGTAGTACGACTGCTTCCATTTTGTTTTTTTTTGTTTGTTCTATAAAGGTAACTCAATTATGCGGTTTGTTTCATAGCAGAACCACTATACCACTTTTTCTCATACTGCTCCCAAGTAATCTGTTTTTTATCCAGTTTTTTCTCATCAAGTTTCATATTCAAAGGCATACCATAAATGAAGCAACTTTGCTTTGCTCTTTTAGGCAACCAAGAAAAATTAATGTGTGCATTTGGATACTTGCGCTCAAACTTTTTGTGAAATTCAGACATCTGTTTTTCAGAGTATTCAGGAGTTTCAACTTCGTTATCTCTGATAACTTCTCCAGTAAGCGCATCGGTGATTTTTACTTTGATTTTCATAACAAGTGTTTTTGTTTGTTTTGTCTTGGGCTTGTTTGTTTCCCTTTATATCATAAAGATAGGTATATTATTCAATAAAACAATCAGCAAAAAGTGTTAAAATTTTGTAAAGATATGCACATTCTATTGTGCAAAGTGTATTAAAGTAATGAAAATCAATGATTTATGGGGTGTTTTCGGGGGTGTTTTCATCAGGTTTTTGGTAAATTCCGTCCAAAATGGCCTTATATTCCTCTAAACCTGCTTCCAAAGACCACTGCGGATACCAACCTTTCATTCTGTTACGGCTCTCTGCCTTTGTGTAGAACTGGTATTTAGGCGGTATTCTCTCTAAAGGTGCATAGGAGTAGGGTATTCTCATAATATCCAACACATCCTCGAAAGTCCTTGCCTTGCCCGTTCCTACATCGTAAAAGCCCCCCTGAAGCCCCCTATAGTTGTACCAAGCGTGTAGATTAGCCGAAACCACATCTTTTACATACACAAAATCCCGTTGGGGCTTGTTTTGAAATATCTCAACCCTATCCCCGTTTAGGTGCTTAAAATACGACTGAAGGGCAACCGAACTCATATTACCCTTATGCCGCTCATCGTGGCCATACACATTGAAGTAACGAAGCCCGATGCCGCCAACTTGTATTACCGACTTTTCTCCAATCAGTTTAGAATATGCGTAAAGAGTTAAATCATTGTTTTTTGAACTGAAACCATACACCGCAGCCGAAGAACTATAAATCAGGGGTATTTTATGTAAAGTACACCAGTCAACTATAAAATAAGTGAATAGAACATTCTTCAGCATCATTTCATCGAGGTTTCGGTTCTGGGTATCAGAACAAGCTCCAAAATGAAACACTACATCAGGTCGGCTAACAGATAGTTTTCTTATCAAATTAGCTTTCCAATCCCCATCAAACACTTCACTATCCAAAAGTATCTGCTGAAAAATACCTTTCGTTTCTTCTGCAAATGCTTTTCCAATAAAACCATTTGCTCCAGTAATAAAAGCTACTGACATTATCTAACATTTATGTTTCTATAAACTACTCCATCAGACCACGCCTTATCCTCTGCTTGTTCAAAAAGTTCAATCAGCTTATCCGTGTTCATAAAAATAGGTTCACAATCTCTAAAACAAAACGCATACACTAAAGGTGCTTTTTCAGTAGCATAGGTTTCAATTATTTTAGGAAGCAAATCCATTTCTTTTTTTTTGATATTGCCTGTTCCTTTTACATTAACCAAAAAAGCCCTTTCATTATTAATTATCAAAAAGTCAGGTATGTTTCTCAATAACGGATTCAAGTTGTAGAAATAATCAACATTCCTATTCTTTTCATCAAAACCCAGTCGAGTAACAAACGAGCATTTCTTATTTGCCCATTCTAAAAATATTTCTTCGCCTATATTTATCGGAACTGCGTTTCTTTCATCGTACTCCTGACTTCCGCTTCCAAACATCATATTGTAGATACCCCTCTTTTAGATACAACAATTTGCGCCATTTCATTTGCGAACTCTATTGATTCGCCAACATCTTTTGTTTTTACGAACTTAAATACGAAAGCAGCCATAAAAGTATCTCCTGCACCGCTTACATCTATTGTTTGTAAAGGATTATTGGAAGGGTACAACTTACTTTTATACATAGCACCCTTTGAACCTAATGTTACAATAAACTTGTTCTCGTATAAAATCTTAAATCTTGCAGGAACATTTTCATATTCCCCTGCATTTAGTTTTACAAAATCAACAGAAGATAATATATCTTGCGTTAAATATCTTTTACTATCCAAGAATATCATTTTATCCTTACCTATTTCGCAAATCCACTCAATAATCTCATCGTCTAAAAATCCTTTATCATAATCGGATATTACAATAGCGTTGGATTGACTGATTGCATCCTTGATGAACTCATCTTTATTTAGAAGCGATACAGAATCGTTTTCATCAACCCGAATAAATATGTGATTGCTTTTCTTATCTACATATCTGGTTTTAGTCATTCGAGCTTGGGACAGAATACTTGCTACACTATCTCCAAAACTATCTTCATCCCCTTCATAGCCATATTTACCAATAATTGCATTAAGGTTTGCTACTACATTTCCTGCCATCCCTAAATTATCCACTATTTCAACAGGATTGAATACTGGAACGGGAGCTTCTGGAGAAAACCTTTCACAATTTCCATAAATAAAAACATCCTTGCACTGCTCCCCTATTACCAAAAATACCTTTCTCATAAGCTATTGATAATGTTTGTAGAAGAATAGTCAGCTATCCTTGAAAAGTAATGAATGTTTTTTGCATACTCGCCTCCAATTACCCGACCCTTGTATTCCTCTCCCACAACCATATGCTCTGGCTTCAGGTGTTGAATAAGTTTTATGAGTAAATCATCCGAATCAAATATAACCGCAGTATCAACGCATTTCAAGGCAGTAATCATTTCAAATCTATTAAGTTGCGGATTGATAGGCCGATACTCTCCTTTGCTCTTTTTTATTCTATCATCAGAATCAATACCTACAATCAAAAAACTACCCAAGCTCTTTGCGTATTTCAAAAGTTTTATGTGTCCGATGTGAAGTACATCAAAGCATCCATTTACCCAAACAATACCATTATTTTGAATTAAGGTTTCCATTCGCAAGGTATTTCTATGTCAAATCCGTTACCATTCATAGGATTATCGTACAATCGTATATCTTCAGAGAAATAATGAAGGACTTTCCCGCCTCGTAATCGTACTACCCATACACTATTTGTAGTAAGATTATAATCTATTAAAAGAATTGCCTGACCTTCGCCGTGTGGTGTATGTACTGCCAGTGGTGTTTTGAATTCGTGTATCATCATATCCAAGTTGGTATTTCTCTGTTTTTCCAATTATGTAAATGCGATTTTCCGTTTCGATAATATTCCCGATAGTTTTCAATCGGGCAACTGAACTTAATATAAACCTTATCCATAGCCAAAGCAAACGGAGTAAGCCCTTTGTCTGCAATCTGGGGTAGGTTTTCTAAAGCAAAGCTGAATATCTGTTTTGCTCGTTGGTGCTTATCTGGTTTTTGGTATCTATATTGATACTCGTTGTAAAGCTCCAAGCCAAGCTGACAAGCATATTTGAAATTGCTCAAACTTTCACGCATCCAAATACTACAAGGGTGTTTGTAATGAGTTTTTGAAAAGCCCATAATAAAGTCGGGTAGTTGCTTGTTCCAAAGCTCTTTGTCGTGGTAGATAAAAGAAACCATCTGTGCGGTTTCCGTTGGCATCTTTACAATGTGCCTGTCTGTGTGATACTTTGCAGACATTTTGGGGTCTGCGTCCAGAATAAAAAGGTTCATAGTCCGAAAGTATATTATTTTATTAAATAAACAAAATCTCTGACTCGTTTCTTCTCGTTAAGTAAGCGAATACCCTTTTCTTCTTGATTTTTTTGGTATCTACCTCGCCGTCCTTATGAAATCGGTGTGCGAACCAAGTTGCTTTTTCTTTTGAAGTGGTATAAGAATACCCAATCTTGTTCTTTCTGGGCTGATAACCTCTATAAATGGTCAGTGTTTCTGGTAGTTTTTCAAACTCTGCCCTCTCGTCCTCGTTCATAAAAAACTCCCTTTTCGGGCGGTCAGATGTGAGCAAAGCCCCCCAGATAATCTTGTTTTGCCAGATATTTTCTGAATCTGTCCAAACATCCCCAAGCAACTCCCAGTATTGCTCATCGGTCAATTTTCTTTCAACATCGTAGAATGCTTCTAATCGGTATGGCCTTTCGTGTAAGAAAATATATGTAGCATACTCCTTTTTGTCAAGTGCTTCCTCTACTGCTTGAAGTTTATACTCCAAGTATTTGTTCATTCGGTAATTCTGTTCTGGTGTATGGAAAATACTGAAACAAAGCGGATGCTTTATCATCGGTATTCCATTTTGCACCAAGTAATAATCTTCCAGACGGCCATCCAACTCCGCAGGTTGAAATAGGTTCTTTAATTGTTGCTCGGTCATAGGTGTTTTGTTTTGTCAATCCAAAGATAGTATATTATTCAATAAAACAATAAAAAAAAGTAAAAAAAAGTATAATTTAGTGCGATGGACAAAAAAACAACAATCTTATACGGGGTTTTAGGTGCGGCATTCGTAGGGGGTATTATCTACTATTTAAGGGCAAAAAAGCTACAAACTGATGTAATTTCTGCCTTGAAAATTGACTTGCAAAATGCTGGAATTCAGCTACCAACACTAACACCCGTTAGCGGCACTCAAGTACCAAAACGAACTCAATTACCTACCTCGACAACACCAATTCGTAGTCAAAGCAGCCCTATTAGAACTTCAAGTTCTTCACAACAGGTTGGAAATGAAGTAAAAGCACCAAGATTTGGTGAATATGGTCAGCCCAGTAATCAAACTTATGGTCAACCGAATACTCAAGTGGGGCAAGATTTTGGCTCTGCAAACCAATATGGGGGGGAGTTGATTTTTGATACGGGAGCAGCAGGGTATGGCGGAGATTTACTTTACGATACTGGCGGTACTGGATATGGTGGAAATATACTTTATGACACTGGCAGTTCTGAATATGGGGGCGATACTATATTCGATACGGGGGCAAGTCAGTATGGGGGGCTTGTTTTAGCTGATACAGGCGAACCTTGTAGTAAACCCACATACGGCACTGGCGACTGGGTAGTTTCTGGAAATCAATGCTTGGGTAATTAAACAATTCTTGTTATTTTTGATAGCGATAAATTAAAACAAACAAAACTATGGAAATGACTGTAGATGACTTGACAGGCGGGTCTTCTTTTATTGCTCCTGATGTGATTCTTGAATGCTCAAATGTTGATGAGCAAATCAGAGAAATGCAAGAAAGAATGATGACTATTAAATTAAATGAAGAAGGACAAAAAGATTATGATGCTTGGTTAGAAAATGCAAAAAAAATTCAAGCTCAATGTCAAGGAACATCATTACCAACAGAAACACCTGCTGAACCTCCAGTTCCACTTGTAAAAAAACCCACAACACTACAACCCGTTTTGATTTTGTTAGGATTAGTAGTTGTCGGTGTTATTGTCTATAACTTACTAAAATCAAAAAATGAAACTAACTAAACCCGTTAAGACGGCATTAGTAGTGCTGCCATTTGTTATTGGCGGCCTTTTGCTTTTGAAATATTTCCGCCCGAAAAAAAGGGAGGATGGTGATGATAATAACAATCAAGGTGGCGGCGGCGGAACAATACCAACACCTACACCCACACCTGCTCCAAGTGGTTTTGCAAAACACATCGTTACAACAAGTACGAGCAATCTGAATGTTCGTTCTGGGCCATCTACTTCTTCAAGTATTATTAGTACTCTACCAAAAGGAAGTGAAATATTTGCGAAACCTTCTGGTACAAGCGGTTGGCACGAATACTCAAGTGATGGAATAACTTCCACTGGTTTTGTATCAAGTCAATATGTAACAAAAAAATGATATGAATAAAAAAGTCATAATTGGCATTGGAGTAGCGGCTACACTTGTTGCCGCTTATTTCATTTTTAAGCCAAAGAAAAAAGATGAGGTAGTAAGCAAGCAAGACCCATTTGAACCTACACCAAATCCGAGATTTCCGTGTAAGTTACCAGAGCTACCTTGCCCTAATAACAAATTAAAGTGCTTCAATCCGTTAATATTCGGTCAAAATCAATGTAGTTCATCAGTATCAACACCGCCTATTTTTTCGTAATGTTTTATCGTAAGCCATTATATTATGGATTCAATAAGCTGGAGCCATTCATTGATACGGCAACAATGGATGAGCATTACAATAAGCACTACAAAAAGTACGAGGAAAACTTAAACCAAGCACTTCTCGAAAACAATATACGAGAAGATGATATTCAAGTTGTTTTAAGGAACTTCTACTCAATACCTAAAATTCGAAATAACGGCGGTGGTTTCTATAACCACCTTTTGTATTTTGATAATATATCTCCTTACGCAAGAGAATATGACATTTATGCAAGTCCAGAGCTGAAGCAGTTGATTAATCAGAGCTTCGGTTCTTACGAAAACTTCAAAAGTCAGTTTATCAAGGCAGGTTCTGATTTATTTGGTAGCGGTTGGGTATGGCTACTTTTCAAAGATGGTAAGCTCATCATCGGGACTACTAAAAATCAAGACAATCCAATTATGCAAGATGATTATACCATTTTGCTCGGTATGGATGTGTGGGAACACGCTTACTACTTAAAGCATAGGTCGGATAGAAAAGGATATATGGAAGATTTTTTCAAAACTATTGATTGGAATATTATTAGTCAACGATTAAAATAATGTTTATGGCATACGATTACGGATATACGAATCAAACTACTTGCCCAGATGGACTTGTATTAAAAGAAATTATGGAAGGCGGTGCAAAAAGTTTTAGAATATACAAAAAATGTGTTGCGCCATCTACTGAAGCAGATTGCCCTTCAGGTACAAAATTTTCGAAAGAACCTATTCCAAGTGGAATTACTGCAATAGGTGGTGATGGATTTCAGAATAGGTGTAGGCCAATCAATAATAATGGATATGGTGATTATGGATATGAGCAAGTAAACAAATGTAAAGGAAATTTTAGCGTAGAATGTAATGATGGCACTTGCGATGTTACTAATGGAGCAGTACTTCCTTGTATGGGTAGGGGTGGTGTAAAGCAAACAATTCCTACACCAGTGAATCCAGTTGAAAAGGTCGTAGAAGCAATCAAACCAAAAACCGAAGAAGAAGAATACAGAAACTTCATCTATTTAGCTATGGCAGGAATAGGTGTTTATTTACTTTTAAGCGAATAATATGCAAAAGAATACTAAAATACTACTTGGGTTAGGTCTAATTGGACTGGCTTACTATCTCTGGAATAAGTCAAGTAAAAAGCAGCAGGATGTAAACTCTAATATGCCAGAGGTACTTCAGCCAAAAGTTCGTGGTTGTTCTGGTAATTTAATGCCTTGTCCAGACGATTCTGGTTGTTTTGACCCATCTAAAAATCCAATATCAGATTGGGAAGCAGGACGACCACATCCTTGTAACAGAGCGCAGGAAAATCCATTACTACTAAAAATCCGTGAAAAAAGGGCAAAGGAACTATCAAATGAATGGTGTGAGATAATGTCAAAAGCCAAGCGTACGGCAGGCGGGTTGGAATTGAATAAAGAGGAAGAAACAAGAGCAAATCAAATAGGAAAGCAAGTAGAACAACTTGGTTACACTGGATTAGGATTTAGTATTCTATCAGGTGGTGTACCTAATTGCAATCAGTTAATTACAATAGAAGAATCAAATAAATATCCTCGTTTTTAATGGCTAAAAAACTATCCATATTACTCTTTTTGGGTTTAGTAACCTTTACTCTTTGGAGGAACTATGGAGTGGTGGCTAAAGGAGATAACGATTGGATTAAAGTAAGAGAAATATGGGAATGAAAGTAATTAACAGAGTACAACAAGGCGATATTATTTATGCTTCTTGCGTAGGGCATACCCTTTGCCATCACATCGGCATTGTGTATAAGAAAGACGATAAGATTAAGATATTTCACAATTCTCCCTACATCAAAAATAAGTTTGGTGGTAGCATTTGCTCTGAAACCTATGACGAGTTTATGAAGGGTAGGTTGGCCGTTAAGATTGTACGGACTAATGTTACCAACGACCGCATTTTGGAAGTAGCCAGACAACACAAAACCGAAGTTTGGGATGAGTTCTTCTTTAATTGTGAGGATTTTGTACTGGAAGTAGCTGAAGGACACCGCCGCTCCAACATTAGGGACGCTTGGAAGATAGCAGCATTGGGAGTAACCTTAATATCTATGTACTAATGAATGGACGCTCTCATATTATTTATACCACAACTAATAATCTTGCTAATTATTATTAGCAGTATTGTATGGAAAAAGGAACGAAAATAGCATTGGTGGTCGCCGCTTCTGGACTTGCTATGAATAAGTATCAGGCAAGTAAAGTAAAGGGCGAAAAAACCTATTTAGAATCAGACGAGCAACAACTTAAAATGCTTGGGGGTGCTACTGCCGTACTCGGCTTGGCATCCGCAGGAATTATTCAATTTACCAAATACAAACCTAAAGCACGGAAAGTAGCTTTTGTTGGACTGGCAGGGCTAACAGGGTTATTCGTATATGGATTGTTTATGGCTATGAAAAAAATGACCTAATGAATAACAAAACAAAAATTGCACTCATTATTGGTGCAGCAGCGATTGGTGGGTACTTCCTTTGGAAATCTCGTCAACCTGAAAAGAAAAGCGCATCAGGTGGATGTGGTTGCAGTCAAAAATCATTAGATGGCAGAGCTGGGCCAGTAGAAATACCCAGTTTTGGCAGACCTGTAATTCTTCGTGAAAGATAAAATAAATATAAACAAACAAAAACAAAGTATATGGCATTCGCATCAAACAACAATCCTTTCGGTCGGCGCAAAAGAAGTAATAATCCTTTTACGATAAGCAGCAAACGCCGTAATGTAAAAAGGAGAGCAGAGGGTATGACCAAATTCGGTTATAGTTTTGATGAAGTGTTTACCCCTAAAAATGGATATTCATCAGATGTACTCCCCTATAACGAATATGAATATACACCCCCATCGCTTCCCGCTCCACCTGAAAACTGCGAATATGTTTTCGATAATATGGGTAATGCGACCTTAAAATGCTCCGATGCGGCTCAAGATGTCTATGTATCTACTCCTGTTAAAACAGAACCCCTTGCTTCTTCTTATGCTTCATTCAATTTCCCTAATTGGAATACGCTGACTTGCGAAGAAATTCAAAAGTATATTATGGCGATTGAGCAGGAAATGACTTATATCCGTGTTACTCCTGATGTATATGCTATTTATACCAAGCAGCTTGATTATGCTCGTACACTGCTTTCCGAAAAGTGTAAAAAGCCAGTAGATTTGGAATTGGGACTTGGGGATACAGGCGGCATTAAGGACATTAAGGAAACTATTTTGGTTGATGTACCTACTCCTATAGATGCAGAGCTTGGAACTGGTACTGGTGTGCCAGTAGTAACCACAGGAACTCCAGTATCTACTCCATTGCCTCCCGTTTCTGGAACAGAACCAGTAGGTCAGGCCCCCTTCAAGTTTCAATGGTGGTGGGCGGTAGCGGCTGGTGTTGGACTTTACCTGATTACAAAGTCAAAGTAATGAATAAACTTCTTGGCATAGCAGCTCTTGGATTAGGTGGTTATCTTCTTTGGAAAGAGGTAAACAAATATCAATCTTGGAAAAAATCAGCTTTTTCTGGTAGGGCTTGTTTTTGCCGTAGAAAGTTCATCAACTGCGTTTCCACAAATGGAACAGAATGTATAGAAAAGTATTACGAATGTTATCAAAATTGCCCTTATCACAATGACTAAAGAAGTAAAAATTGGATTGATTATCGGCGGCTTGCTCTTATTAGGGTCAGCCAGTTACGCCGCAGTCCGATACAAAAGAGAAAAAGGTAGAAATATATTAGATGATTTATTAAAAAATCTACCCAAACCTAAAAAGCGTAGTTCTGTAATAGTTGATAACCCTATCACAATTACAGAAGATGAATTCTATGCTTATGATTATGGAGATGACGGACGACCAAATTGGATGCCAGATAAATAATAGAAAGATGACACTAAATGAAAAACAAAAGAAGATGTTGATGTGGGGTGGTATAGCCGTTTTAGGATATATTCTACTGCGCCCATCGTTTAAGCTGATGACATCATCTCCGAAATCAAAGAAGATGGCTATGAGCTGCGGTGAAGGTCAGAAACTAATTAGAGTTGATTATGGGGATGAGTATCGCTGCGTTCCAGTAGGCGGTGAAATGCCCCAAAATTTGGAAAGCGTACAAGTAAATCTATGAAAAAGGGAGAAAAAATATTGATTGTTGTGTTGGTAGGTATAGCTTTAATAAACTTTTATCTTCAACACAGAACTGCCGTTAAAACAGAAGAACTTCATAAAACCATAAAAGAAAAAGTATGAAAAATAAACTCGCACTCGGACTTGCTGCTTTACTCGGAGGAGTAATAGTATATTGTTATATGAAAAAGTCAGAGAAAAAGAACTATGTAAGTGTAAAAGACAATCAATTTTTCACCCCCGAAACGGGACATTTCTACAAAAAATGAAAACAGGAACTAAAATTGCAATCGGCATCGGTAGTTTAGTAATTATCGGTGGTTTAGTGTGGTTCGCCGCAAACAGAAACAAAAGAGAAATCGTAAAAATTGACGAAGAAGAAGTAGAAGGTCAGCCAAACAGGGAAGATGATGATAGTTCTGTAGAGGTTCAACCAGTGGGTTCTGAATATGGAGGCAATGTTATTTTCGATAGTGGCGTAGAAGGTAAATCAATAGATGATTTGGTAAAACCCGCAGAAAAGGATTGGACTCAAGACCCATATTACTATTACTTCTAAAACAAACAAAATGACAACTGGAACTAAAATTGCATTAGTAGTTGGAGGATTAGCCATCGTTGGTGGCGGTATTGCCTTTGCTATTATGAGAAAGAGAACTCAAGTGGCGGGAACACGACCTCAACCACAACCTCAATCTGAACAAGAGATGGTACAAATAGAGGAAGAAAAAAAGAAAAAAAATAAAGCTATACCAATATTAGGTGGTTTGTTTGTGGCAGGAGGAACTTACTTCGCTCTTAAAAAGAGAGATAAAAGTGGCTCTGAAAGTGCCGTATTTGACAATCCCGATGATTTTTCATATGGTTATGATGTATGAGTAATGACCAAATAATATATGATGTTGCCATAAAAAACGGATTTACTCCCGTTTCTGCCAAACTTGTTGTTGCTCAATCAAGGTTTGAAACGGCAGATTATACCTCTGCGGTATTTAGGCAAAACTATAATACAAGTGGTATGAAGTTTGCCAATCAACCACTTGCTATAAAAGGCACATTAGCTCCTTACAAAGAAAGAAGCGCATCTTGTCAAGCCGTTACAGGTGGTCAGGTCGGGGGTTATGGCCCTCCCCAGTGTAAGAGTGGCGACCATTATGCAAAGTTTCCAAGTGTAGAAATCAGCGCAAAAGACAAAATAGAAAGAAATTTCAAAATAACTATGGGGGGTGTAACTCCAGAGCAATTAAAAGCCGCTACTACACCTGAACAATTTGCTGACCTTCTAAAAAGAAGAAGATATTACGGCGATAATCCTTACGGAACTTCGCTGGGTATGGCAGAGCGAGATAACTATGCAAGAGGTTTACGAGCAAAACTTTTGCGTGTACAGATTATAGAGTTCGTTAAAAAGTATAAATTTCCTATCGGTGGAATTTTATTGTTTATATCTGGAGCAAGTTTTTACTACTACTTTATGAAAAAGAAAGGTTTAATAAAATGAAAAAAACCTACTATTATTTAGCGGGTTTTGATGGAGTACACCCTACTGGCGCAGGTCAAAGAATTATAGCAGACACAATAAAAGGATATTTGTGATACCTTACCTATTAGCAGCTTTAGGTGGTTATTTGATTGGAGAGTCCACAAAATCTAAACTATTAGACAATGCCGCTAATGATTCTATTACAGATGCAGGGTTAGAAGTTGCTTCGGCTTCTGTTTTGGCGAAAGGTGGAACTATAAATTCCGACATTCGTTTTGATGAGGGTGGTCTTTATTACAGAGCAGAAACAAGCAATGATTTCGTAAAAGAAAAAATATTTGAACCTAATGGATATTACGAAAGAGTAGGAAAAGACGGAAACCCAGTTATTAAATACGATGAATATGTAATA
>Ga0169931_10011604_pt1 | contig 12375 bp, 8 predicted proteins | sample Kivu_15m_20L_FD_129675 | JGI IMG/M metagenome (GOLD analysis project Ga0169931, IMG submission 129675) | Freshwater microbial communities from Lake Kivu, Western Province, Rwanda to study Microbial Dark Matter (Phase II) - Kivu_15m_20L... | ecosystem: Environmental > Aquatic > Freshwater > Lake ...
GTGCCTGATTTCCACTCTTGGTTTTAGGGCCGGTCATGTTGAGTAGTGGAGTCTAATTGCGAGTAGTGTTGATTTAATAAGAATAGACGTTGAATATATGTGAATTTGAACCTACAATTACGGGTCCCAGACCTTGTAGAACAAATAAACAGAACGATTTAATTCCTAATGTATATATATAAACGATATGACAATAGTAGCTTGTCTATTCTTATTAATGATTCTACTTAAAAAAAGGAAGCTCAATGTCGCACTCAGGCTGAACCTTCCACAACTCCAAGCGAAGATCCAAGCTCCCAAGCTGCGCCCCATTTCGAATGTACCTACTTTAATGATACCCCTCCTGGCAGAGCTCCAACAATAAGGTTAAGGTCAGCCATTTTTAGCCTTATTTCCACGATTCATATTTCCATTTACTCCATGGATCTGCGTAAAAAAGAAAGACATGGTCGATACTGTATGTAGCAGGAATTGTAACTATATGCATTGAGTTTTCTTCGTAGTCCATACAGTTTCGAACATGGATAGAACATTGAAACGACCCCGTCGAGCACCGTCAACAAACTGCTCACCGTCATTTTATGTTCTGGGAGAACAGAGAATACTTTCATCTACTTACAGAGACCTAGGCGAACCCCCTGAAGTGGGTCGGAGATTTGTATCCCATTTGTTAGAGTCTGATAAATGCCTTGCTTCAATAATGGAAATCCTTGTTGCTGAACCTGGAAAGACAGGACTTCATGACTTTAGTTTGGAAGTCGATATGTTTGAACTCATACGAAGAGACCCGTGTCTCGGTTACATGCTCTTAAGGTATTTTCTTATTGTGGAATGAAAATCACGCACAAGTACATATTTTCGTTTCCACATAGCTTACGCATGATATTTTTCTCTTGTAGATTTCCAGCTATTTTGTTGCCCTTGCTAGAAGACTCAATTGTGGAGGCTCAAAGAATCGTTTGGAATCATATGAAAACCGTATACAAGGCTCATTCATCTTCGTTTACTACTCCATTCATCAAAGGAGAAAGAAATACTAGAATACACGCCCGCCTTACACACCTTCCACCGAACTCCTCTCACTGCAAGCCTTTTATATCCGCCTTGAATTCAAAAGATGTTGGAAAAATTATACAGATTTCTGGAACCGTAGTGAGAACAGGGACTGTGCAAATGTATGAGTGTAAACGGGCATTCAAATGTTGTGATAAGAATTGTGGGCATAAATTCATGATTTCGGCGGATTTGGAAGAGTATAATAATGCAATAAATGCTCCTGCGCGGTGTCCTTTGATTGAATGTTCAGGAACGACGTTTGAAGTGTTATCGCATGATACAACTCGAAGTGATTATCAAGAAATAAAAATACAAGAATCTGTGACGAATCGATTTTCCGATTCTAAAGCCGGTAGGATACCTAAAGCACTTTTAGTTAAACTACAGCATGATCTCGTCGATAAATGTCAACCAGGAGATGACGTTGTTATAGTTGGGTCACTTATATCCCACTGGAGGTCTTCACTACCATCCATGTCAGACTGCGAAGTAGGCACTGCTATCGTTGCACATTCGTTGCGAGTTGTGCACGGTGGATTGTTTGGTGATGGATCCTCATCTTCTTGGGAACGAATCTTTGATGAATCACCCCAGTTAGATAATGAGGACGATGCCAACATGAATGGAGGATCTCAGTCCAATCGTAGAAGTTTAGTCAGAGAGGATATCTTAAAAGAATTTAATGATTTCTGGGCTCAGCGTAACCATCGGCCTATCGCTACAAGAAACTTTATATGCCAAGCAGTTTGTCCTACATTGTATGGCTTATCCATGATTAAAATAGCCTTGTTGCTAACTCTTATTGGCGGCTCAAACAAAACTCTAAACGTTGAGTCAGAAAATATTCTTCATAGGGCTGGACAACACGATGAAAATGACGATGAAGCCCATAAGTATAATCAACCCCGCTTATTTAGTCTCACCAAGAACGAGTCGTCATTAGAATCTCAAGATCATAACAATATTACTGGTGGTATGGGATATACGGATGGGGGAAAAACTTTAACGAACACGAAGAAATCATCATTGTCAGTACAAACTCGTAGAAGAGAACAATCTCACATTTTCTTAGTTGGAGATCCGGGCACAGGTAAAGTATGTGAAGGCTGCCAACTCATCGTTTGCATAAATTATCATCGCGTCTTCTCTAATGTCTATTAATTAGTCTCAATTCCTTCGCTTCGCAGCTGCTCTATGTCCTAGGGGTGTCATGGCAAGTGGAAGTTCAGGAACTACATCAGCAGGTTTAACATGTGCAGCGATTCGTGAATCTTCTGGTAAAGAATTTACTCTTGAGGCCGGAGCACTCGTTTTAGCAGATAAAGGAGTTGCAGCTATTGATGAGTTCAATTGTATTAGCAAAGATGATCGAACGAGTATACATGAAGCTCTAGAGCAGCAAACCCTATCAATAGCAAAGGCTGGAATCATTTGTAAGCTGAATTGCCGCGCAACGGTAGTTGCCGTGTGTAACCCCAAAGGTGGAATTTTTGACCCCGATCGTTCGTTTATGGATAATGCTGGCCTTAGTGCACCCTTATTGTCTCGTTTCGATCTGATATTCAAGTTGATTGATACGAGTGATTGTGTTAAAGACGACAACGTCGCTACTTTTTTGTTGAACCGAGCCATCGCGGGATCAGGTTACGAGTGCTCAAAAAAAGCATCTGATGAGTCCAAAGAGTGCTGGTCCATGGATAAATTGCGCGCCTATATTGCAACCGTAAAGTCACGATTCCATCCCATCGTTAGTGATGTAGCTGCACAGCTTCTACAAAAGCACTACGAATATTGTAGACAACTTGGTGATTGTGTGGCTATACCTGTAACTGTGCGATACTTTGAGTCACTCATTCGACTTTCTCAAGCACATGCGCGTTTGATGTTTAGAGATACAGTAACTTTAGACGATGCCGTTGCGGTAATACTTCTCATGGAGTGTAGTGTTTATAGTACCAGTGAGAGCAACTTCCGATCGAACCAATATTTCTTCTACAAAGATCCAATGAGTACAGTATTCCCTGATGATGATGAAGCTGATCTGGGTTTTCTTTATGAAAAATTTCAATTGCTCAGTCAGTACTCTTTGCAAGATCATTTAAGTGAAGACGAGGCTGCTACACTTTCCAAAATGTTAATAACACCTGCTGTGGAATGTGTCGTTGGGCGCAATGTGACGAATACAAATCCAGATTCGTGGACCGATTATAACAACAAGAGGCATGAAACGGTTGATCATTATGGTCGACTAAGTCAACAACTTACTAGAGGAGAAAGCCTGAAAAAGGGTTACCGTCATGAGGATGAGTACTGTTGAGAGATCTGCTAAAAAAAAACAATCTGTAACATTATACTGATGCAGTAAAGTACCCCATATTTTACAATGAAGGTTTACGTTTTACTCGGGTGCTATGCAATAAGGAGCACTCATTTTAGTAACGGCCTCCTTAAAATTGACATCCGAAGTGAATGGTAGTCCACGTATTGAAAGTAAGGGTAAATTGATATTCATATCAGGTGCTATACCTGAACCTTGTATTTCCAATCCGTTGGGTGTCACATATCTCGCGACAGTTAAGACTAATCCATATCCATTTTTCAATCCATACACAGCTTGTATTAACCCCTTACCATAGGAATTGGTGGACCCAGCCACAACAGCACGACATTGATCATGCAACGCACCAGCAAAGACCTCCGATGCACTTGCACTACCATGATCTACCCATATTACAATAGGATGACTAGGATTCACTCTGAGACCATGACTTGTCGTACGAAAGGGTAATTCAATATTATTCGCATCAATTACTTTTGTGGCCAATTTATTTTCCATAAAGAGACCTGATATTTCCACAGCCGATTGGAATGCCCCACCGGGATTATTTCGTAAATCTAATACATAAGCATTGGCACCATCTTTTTCTAAGGAGATTAATGCCTCCTCCAATCGACTTTTTACCAAAGAATTGAATTCGGATATTTTCACATAACCTACAACGGTCCCATCCGATCTTCGTTCTGAGATGAGATAGGATATAGGATTTGTAACTTTTGTTGTTTCTCGCTCCATAGTAACATCACGAATTGTATATTCATCATTCATTTTTGGAAGATTATAATTGTTGTTGTTGCTATTCGATTCTATCATGGGGGTGATAGTCGTTGGAATGCTATTCTTCTTTAACCTACTCATTACAGTCATTGTAACTGAATTGGCATTCGGATCTTCTGAGATTTGATCTATAATATCAAAGGCAGTTCTACCCGCTGTAGGTATACCATTTACAGCTGCTATGATATCTCCTACTTTTAATCCAGCTTTATCTGCAGCTGATCCAGGTACTGGTGGTGCACCAACTATTATGCGTCTTAATTTCTGGGTGGATGATTTAGAATCCTTTGTATAAGTAATGGGTTCTGTCGAAGAAGAAGATGAAGACGATGATGATGTTATTGTTGATGTTGTGGATGATTGTTGTAAGGAGTCATTTACATTTTCTTCTTCTTTTATGTTTCCATACTCCAAATCATTATCATTATTACTTTCAGGCATCAATGTAGCACCAATACCAATCAAATCATATTTTTGTATCCTTGCATAACTTTCTTTATCTAAAATACGTGTATATTTATCATGTAGTGTAGAAATCATATCTGTAGCTAATGTCATAGCTTTATCATCATCATATAGAATCATAGTAGTACCATCATCCATATTGTTATCCTCCTCCTGCTGCTTGTCCTTTTCTTTTGAAGATTGAATCATAGTAATCGGTAATTGATTTTCATAATACGATCGAATGTCATTCCAATTGATTTGTTGATGAATATATGCTTGATCTAAGTAATATTTATTACATAGTGTCCAAACTTCATCCAGTACAGTACTGTATGAAAGAGGAGGAGGAGAATTCTTAATTGTTTTTGGATATATATTTATAGTATCAGTAGTAGAAGCTGCGACTACACGAACCATATTTGCTGCGTATGCAGCCTTGGGAACTACAATAATAGATTGTAGACTGCTATAAGAGGATGAAGTAAAGGATGTTTGCATCATCGTACTAGTCCCAATGGGTAAGAAGGTGGGTACAATCCAAGAAGAGAATGTAAGACATCCAACGATAAGTAAGGCTTTGAATGTCTGAAAAGAGAATAAAGGATGATGTTTGGATGTTATTGATGATGATATCATTTCACTGTCGTTTTTCTTTTGCGACGAAAATGGTGATGAATAGATTGTTTTGGAAAGACGTTGTTTCCTCGTAGCAGGAATGATAACACATCTTTTATGGAATAAACATGGAAAAGTCAACGATGATGATGAATCAAGATGATCATTTCTTGTGTAAACAACAGCAGTAGCGGGAGACGCCACATGGAATGCGTGTACATAATGAATAGTGGGCAATAAACAAAATATTCTAAATAGTATGAAGGGAATCATTAAGAAGCGGTGACATGGAGTAATCATGTTGTGTCTCTTGACGTTTTTGTGTGTTGAATTGGTATTTTATTTTGCCCTTGTGTTGAAGAAAAACGAGAGAGAAAGTAAAATAAGTGTATCAGAGAAACACACACATACATTAAATAACGGTTGATTGAACTTTGCTGGACGTACCTGGTCTATTCTCTTTCTTGATCATGTATGATGCCTTTGAAGCTACATATCGATGAAATGGAATAATGATGATGTCTGTTATAGCTGTTTTGTTATCATGTTATCATGTTATCATGCTGTCGGCAAAATAGTCAGACGTGCGCGAGCTACTTGTTCACAAAAGTACGTACGTACGTACGTACGTATGGCCCCTGTTTTTATTGCGCGCATCGGAACCCCAGATTTTCCCCCGATCCCCCGATCCACAAAATGCTGTCTGCGTTCTGTCTGATGTTGGGACCATCCTGAAATAAGATACACCGCAGTGTCAGCATATAGATGCTATAATATAGCATATACGATTTTAACCTTGGAGAAAGTAATAAAAAACAGCTCTTTTTTATAATCTTCTTCTAAGTTGAGTAAGAAATGAAAATTCATATGAAATCATTTCTCAGTTTGATATCATTCTTATTACTCCAACAAGAAGGATATGGTTTTATACAACGAGGAGACGTATCTTTTACTCATCAAACACATTCATCGAGACAGCAGCAACAACAGCAACGTAAGGCTGTATCTAAAAAAGATTCTTATGATATTACACTTTTACCAGGGGATGGTATTGGACCTGAAATTACTGCAGCAACAACAGTTGTACTGGAGGCATTATGTAAAAAACGTAATTTTACTCTCAAGATGAAAGAGGCATTGATTGGTGGGTGTGCTATCGACGCAACAAATAATCCATTCCCAGATGAATCGTTGGATCAATGTAGAAAATCAGATTCTGTTCTATTAGCATGTATTGGTGGATATAAATGGGATAAAAATCCTAGACATTTACGTCCAGAAACGGGTTTATTACGTATGAGAAAAGAATTAGGATTGTTTGCTAATTTAAGACCTGCAAAAGTTTTGAAACAATTAGTCGATGCATCGACTTTAAAACGTGAGGTTGTAGAAGGTGTAGATGTTATGGTTATTCGTGAACTTACAGGAGATGTTTACTTTGGTACACCCAAGGGTATTGATGTAGTGGATGGTACGAATGCTTTCTTTTTTTTTAATTCTTTTGATGAGGAGATGTAGAACAAGACACTTTACGATACTTACAACCTATTGTTTTTTTTTGTTTCTCCCTCCTTCATCTATTTCTTTATCAAGGTCAACGTGTGGGCTACAACAATATGATTTATACTGAGAAAGAAATTGAGCGTATTGCGCGTGTAGCTGGTACGGCATGATTTTACCACACATCCGATATCGATCTTTTCATGGCTTCGTTGGATGTTGATTCACTTCTATTTCACTCTCTCTATCTCGTTTTTTTTACTGTACTCATATCCTCGTAGGTAATGTGGCCACGAAACGGGGTGGAAAGATTTGTAGTGTCGATAAAGCCAATGTATTGGATGTATCTCAATTATGGCGTGATGTTGTTACAGAAATCATTACAAAAGAATTCCCAGCACTTCAACTCAGTCATATGTATGTAGATAATGCTGCCATGCAACTTATACGTTGGCCGAAACAATTTGATACTATTGTCACAGGGAATATATTTGGTGATATTTTAAGTGATGAAGCATCTATGTTGGTAGGATCTTTAGGTATGCTTCCATCTGCAAGCTTGCCATCTTCTGGACCTGGTGTGTTTGAGCCCTGTCATGGATCTGCACCTGACATTGCTGGTCAAGATAAGGCTAATCCATTGGCTATGATTTTATCCGCTGCTATGATGCTTCGATATGATCTTGATCGCGAAGTCGAAGCTAAGATGCTTGAAGATGCAGTAGAAATAGTTTTGAATCAAGGTTATCGAACAGCAGATATTAAAAAGGAGGGGGACAATTGTAAGTTAGTTGGCTGTGCTGAAATGGGTAGAATTATGGCAGATGTCGTTACATCCATGCCTTAATCTTGAAAACGATACAAATAATTTGTTGAAGCATACAAAATGGTTTACTGATTGTTACTAAAAGTCATACATTTACTTAAATTACTACAACAATACCAAGTATACAGCGTGGGATGGAAAGGAAAGTCCATGTATTTCTTGAGTAACACTTTGTTCTAAGCTATAGTTACAAATCAAGTGAGAATCCATGCCATGTAATGATTGAAGTCGTTAGAGAACGAAGAACCAATTGTTAGAAGGAATTTGATAGCATGGGTGATGATGATTCAAGATATTCCCAGTAGGTCCTACTGTACATACGTGTTGTATGGAGATAAGACCACGAAGACGAAGTGCGTGCCGTATTCTTTCGAAGCCTTTAGGTCGTTCTACTGTACTACTGTACTATGAATCTACAGTATGTACTGTAATATTATATGCACGAAAAGCACGTACGTAGGATGAGGTAAGGAACACTAGACTGCACACTGCACCCGACAAAGACACCCCCCCGATCCGATGAAACCGATTCCTTCCATGATCTTTTGATTATTCCTATTGACCTTGATACAACTCTATACCCCATCGTGTTTGCGGTCATTCAAATTCAACACAACTATCCTAAACTAGATTCGTCTTTAAAAGAGAAATCATAGAAATAAGAAAATGGGAGGCCCAGTCGTTGTAGTACAGGGAACGTATGTGACAGACAATCGCTATCCCAACACAAACACCACTACCGCCGCTACTTATCCAACAACATCCAGTAATTACTATGGAGCCTCTAGTTATCCCTCTGCACAAGTGTATGGTAACAGTGATCCTACGTACAACAATTCAACTATGAATTCGGATGTAGCCAACTACACTAAAGGGGAAAAACAAGTCGCACGGTGTCGTGATCCCATCTTTGCACTTTTGTTAATTGGTAATATCGCTGCTATTACGATTATTGCTGCTGTATATGGATACAACCCCTTTCGTGGTAAACCTGGGACGAGTACCTCTTCAAGTACAACATCTGGAAATTATCAAGCTGCTATTTACACAGCCTTGGGTTGTGGTGTCGTGGCCTTGGGTCTTTCCTTAATCATGTTTGTTTTTTTGATTTGCATCCCGTCGTTTCTCATTAAAACATCCCTCATCTTGAATCTGCTTTATTCTGCTGGTATTGCGTTCATCGGGTTTTATTCGGGTACCTTAGCCTATGGCATTGTCGGTGCTGTACTCTTTGCTTTAACGCTATGTTATACCTTTTTCGTATGGAGTCGTATACCCTTTGCTACAGCCAATCTTGTTACCGCTACGACAGCGATACGCACCAACTTCGGTGTGGTTATCGTTGCATACTTTTTAGTAGCTCTTGCAGCTGGTTGGTCTATCCTTTGGGTCGATGCTGTTTCGGGTATCGCCGATAAACTCATGACATGTCCTACCAGTAGCTCGGGCACTACTCAAACATGTAAAATTACGGGGGCGCAGTATGGATATTTATTCCTTCTGTTTTTATCCTACTTTTTTACGCATCAAGTTCTTCAGGTATGAGATGGCTTGTAACAATGTCTTCTTCATTTATTTGTTATAACTGATTTGCACTCGTGGTCCATGGCATATACCTTGATTCTTTTTATAGAATGCCGTTCAAACTATTGTTAGTGGAGTTGTAGGTACTTGGTATGTGGATCTTGTTGAATAGATTTATTCGTTGCGTTAATTTCAATACAATGAGACTGTACACGTCTACCAATACAAACTCAAATACAATCATCTCCCTTCCCTCTAAAGGTGGTTTACGCCCCAAGACGCACGATGCTGTTGCTCCACGGCCATAATCGGAAGTTTTATCAGGTAAGATAAAACAAATTCATCGATTCATTAAATATGTCATTAGGCTTAAAAGTGCTACCTCTTTTTTTATCCTTGCAGAGCTTTTACAACATCTTTTGGTTCCATTTGTTTTGGATCCTTACTTGTTGCTATAATTCAGGCTGTTCGTCAGATCGCCAATATGGCTCGAAACAATGGAGATGCAAATGCATTACTCGCCTGTTGCGCTAATTGCATCCTTGGATGTCTTGAATCTATCCTTGAGTATTTCAACAAATGGGCCTTTGTATATGTTGGATTGTATGGATATTCCTATCTTGAGGCTGGAAAAAATGTAATGACACTCTTTAAAAATCGTGGCTGGGAGGCCATCATTGCTGATAATTTAGTCGGAACAACCATGTTCTTTCTCAGCCTTGCTGTTGGGTTAATAACAGGTGCAGTCGGAATTCTCTTTGTCACGCAAACGAATTGGTGGGACTCGTTTGCTTCTACTTCTGGTAACAAGCAGATTATTGCTTTCATGTAAGAATATATTCAACTCCTCGCTTCTTTGAACCTCTTTCCCTATTTCTCAATCTGAAATCTTCTTGTTAAAAATTAGCATCGGTGTAATTGTTGGATTCGTCCTTTGCAGTATTTTGCTAAGCACTATTGTTAGTGGAACGGATGCTGTAATAGGTATGTCTATTTATAATTGAACAAGGTCGAGATTTATGCTGCGTTGTATTTCGTATTTGTCCGCTCATTCCCATCTACTTTATCAAATGTAGTTTGCTTCGCCGAGGGACCTGCCGAGTTCGAAGCGAATCACCCGAAACTCAGTGCGGAAATGAGAAGGGCATGGAATGATGTGTATCCAGGATCCTGTTAATGTCTAATATTATGCATGAAGTTACATGTTTTTCGCAGCGATAGTGCCCGTATTCCAGCGTGATCTGTGAATATTTTTTTAAAAGTGACTATAGTTAAAGTTTAATGATGTTAATGTCTAGTCTATGTCATTTTCATTCTCGGGAATCAATGCCTCGAATTCATAGTTATCATCTGATTCTGTAGTTTCTATTTTCACGTCCGACCCAACCGACTCGGAAGAGGCAAGTGCCTCACCAAGCTGTACTCTTTTTGTTTTAGTTGGCGCAGATGACGGAACTGGAACCTTACGATTTCGCCCCAGCTGTATTGATTTTTCATGGGCCTTTTTAGCTTTTACATGTTGTTGATTTTTTTCTTGTTTGGCTAGGCGCCCTAATTCAGCTTCTTGTTGTGACTGCTTTTGTTGTGCAGGTGTAACAACCTGATCATAGGGCCCTATATGTCTCTCTTCGCTACCTTTGAATTGCTTCAGATGGCTTCTATTGGTATCAATCTTGTTATTGATGAGATATCGCTTTTTTACATTCTTATTTGAGACAGGAAGGGGTAAAGCATGACGTGTAGTCTGAGTATGAATATCCTCATCTTTGGCAGTGACAGATCCGGCACTCTGACGACGTGGCTTTCGTGGTATAATTGCTTTTATAGAATAGGTGCTATACCTCCGATCGCATAATAATGAAGAAACCTTCTCCGGTTTTTTCTTTCCTCGCTCTCGTTTAAGCCCTTCTACAATTCTTCGAGCATGATACGACCTTACGAAACTTTGTAATATGGTAGCAGATATATATTCTAATCTGTTTTGCTGCTCCCTACGAAAAGCGATCCGGCATATGCTGGCCCGTGCCAAAACTTGGACTTTGGTTGCTGCAGAGTGTACAAGTTCATCCCTTTCTTGTCTTGCGTTGCACAAGCGACGCTTGGCTAGGAAACACCGTGCACGTTTTTGTAATTTAACAGCAGCAGATGATTCTTGGATATATCTTAGATACTCTGTCTTAATACGTTGAACCATCCTTCTATCTTTTATTCCACGGTACAGTGATTGTAGAAATAATGCAACATAAATCATAATATTTCTTTCCACTCGTAAAAGCTCTAATTGATTCTTGGCCAAACAACTACGAGCAAATGATTGTATTCTCCTTGCAGCTGTATTGGCCTTTGCCTGGAAGATGGCAGAAGCGCGTTGTTTTTCTTCCTTCAAATGAAGGAGCTTTTCCAAGTACCGTATCTTGGCATCTTCTACCTTCACATCTCTTTCTAGCTTCTTCCTTTTAGCATTCATTCGAGCTATCCTTTGCTCTCGCGCTGTCTGTGTCTCCATCGAGTTATTTTGATAGAATCTTCCAGTTAAGTGTGAGCTGAAAGAGCAAGTTCTAACAAAACGGCCCAAATCACTATTCAGCTTGCTCGCTTGCAAGAGAATCGGATCGACTTTGTCATCGTGGTCATCCTCATGGATATTCATTTCGAAAAATGAAATGGCTTCAAGAAAGAGTATGATCTAAATCAACTGATTCGTAAAGAAGAATAGGGACTCTGATTAGAATCATCGCTGAATGAACTTCACGGCTTATATTGACTTCAATATCGGTATCTCCAACCATTCGAGAGGTTAAGCAAGGACATGGCCTAAACAACGTAACGTGACTGAAATTTGTGAATACGTTGAGGCATTTCCTTGCTTTCGATCTCGAACGGATAGTACTACCGATGTTGCATTCAATATAAGCCACGAAGATCTTTCAGGAATCATTCTAACAATCACCCTCGAAAGACTTAACGAACACTATGATAGCAAATTATTTCAACGAATCAAGGCGCTTATTGTGAGAACAAAGAACAAGACGCACGCGGTATGTATTTAGGATAGTATGTCCTACATACCCCCTGGTAGATACCCGTACGTTTTGGCTATGCTGCAAAGGTGTAGGAACGAGGTGCACGGTGCATCATTATGTAATCATGAACCTTGAACTCTTGATGAGGTGCACAAACTAAATACAAGGAGACTAAATTCATACATGATATTGTTGTAGCCACATAAAAAAGCTTCTTCGGATATGAGCTTTTTATTTATAATCCGTAAGACAATATCGTCGATGCCAGA
>Ga0169931_10011605_pt1 | contig 12374 bp, 8 predicted proteins | sample Kivu_15m_20L_FD_129675 | JGI IMG/M metagenome (GOLD analysis project Ga0169931, IMG submission 129675) | Freshwater microbial communities from Lake Kivu, Western Province, Rwanda to study Microbial Dark Matter (Phase II) - Kivu_15m_20L... | ecosystem: Environmental > Aquatic > Freshwater > Lake ...
GGGTCGGCAAAAGTGCGTCAGAGAGTGTCAGCTTTAGATCGTCCTGGGGAGATGAAGTTCGATGGAGGAGCTTCCTTTTTTTTTAAGTAGTTCATTAATTGAATAATACAAGCATCTATTGCATGAGTTTATTGTAATACGGATTGTTACTTAGAGTGTTTAGCAAGGTCCTGGACGGATTGTTAGTCCATTTTCTATTTAAAATCAACGAAGGGGGCTTTTATCATCATCCTGTGATCCTATAATCTCTGATTGTAAAATACAAGGATAAAAAACGTATATCTCAACCCAATCATGACATAAAAGTAGATGGTTTATCCTTATCTTCCGTTTCTTCGTCTACAATTTTACGCAAAGACATGGTCTTCGGATTTCATAGATTATGGTAAAAGTCTTAATACCTTGGATATGGATTTTATTAAAGAAAAGAATGCAATACGACGGAAAAGGCTCAAAAGTATTTTATATTAGATCTATTCTTAGGCACAGATAAAATAATCTTTTCGACAAAATAAAATCAAGGGCCTAGAAACTATGCTTTCTCGATAAACTTCTCCAATGCATATAAAAACAAATCTTCCACGAATTTTTTCTCTGCGTCTGAGATCGATGAGAAATGGTAGAAATAATGCATTCTAATACATCATATGCATGAAATTTTAGAGAAACGAGATGATAAACAGTTGTGAATCCGTCTTGAACGGTAGTATTTAACAAAGGGGCAGTAATTTATTTTCTTTAGCTATATGTATCAGATATTTTACGTTTCAATCTTTTCCTCTTGTGGACTGTGTCCTGATCTACGCGGCTCGTAAATGCCGAATCACAATAAACAACTGCATTCCTAAGTAGCTGCATCTTGGCGTCCACACTCAATAATGAGTGGGAATATTTGGGCGATTCAGCATCCTCCATAAATACATAACATTCACATAAAGCTTCGACCTCTGGAATTTTCGAATCCTCCAACTTCTTTCTTATACTCAATGATTTCCATGTATCATTGTCGATGGGGCAATTCAAGCGTCGGAAGCAAGTGTATGCTTTGTAAAGGAGCTCTCGTTGCTCGTCGACGATTGACGATTCACGGGACTTCGAGGTAAGATCATGCAGTAGTTGCACACAAACCTCGGCGATAGCCCCATTTACATAACGACTAAGGTTAAAAATGATACCAATACCTTGACACAGCAAATTCTCTTTATGATGAATCATCCTACATGTGGATCCTCTTGTCCCTGCTGACTTATCGTAAAATGACGGAAGATCTCTCGGAGCGGCATCGATCCAGTTCATAATAGTTTGAAGGCTATTGATGTCCTTACAAAGTCGGAGACAATCTACATATCCCATACAATATTTCCAACGAAGGTAATCAAATTTTTGGCTGAAACTATTCAGAAACTCGAACGCATTAGGTCTCGCTGGAGTCGTCAACCAAACTGCACAAATTTGGGATCTCTTTTTGTCAAAGAGAACCTCTAGTATCTGTTTTGCATTTTCAGCGCATGATTTCTCACAGTTCATACCCAACATGTTCCATGAATCACCATCAATATTCCCTAGAAATATTTTAGCCCACATTAACGCTTGTGCATGTCTGTAAACACTGCGGTGAAAATATGGATTTTGTATCCTGCACTGAGCCAAGCCTGTGAGAATATCACGAAATATGCTTCGTAGTCGGCCATTTCCCCCTTGAACGCTTGTATCTGAGTTCTTCGCAATTTCATCATACCAGCTCTCATCCACTATTCTCAGTGCCTCGACTTCAGCGGACAAGCACGTTTCCGGTGACGCTTGTGCATATCTGAGCAGAGCTTTAAAGCGAGATGCATTGAGTCGATAGATGACTTCCCATAATCCGTGGGAACTACCTCCTCCCCCGTCACATTTTTCTAAGACCCATGAATCCTTCTTGGCCTCACACACGGACAGAGAGTAACTTATAGAATTTAATCAAGCTATTAGAAATAAGAAACTACAAATAATCAGAAAATGAAGTGATCTCTTACTTTTGGATTGATCTTTTCATGAAAACTTCGTATGCACGGCATGCTTCGGTCCGCCTTGTCTGTGAGTCTTCGTTAGCAAAATAATGTTCATCAGTTAGCGTTGTAGCGATTTTTTCAAAGCACTATGTCGAGAAAGAATATCAAAGGTTATCATCACCGAATATTGAAATTGTGCAAGTAGAAACAGAAATGAGAAACCCCCCTCACTTTAGACCTACCTTTCCTATCATAAAATGCAAGTCCCAACAAAGACCGTCTCCCCGAGAACGTCTGTTCGAAATTACTTGTTTAAAGCAGATGATTGCTCGCTTTGCAAGGAATCTCTTCTCGAAAAGGGTTAGTTCCGATGCGGGATATCCATGCGAGACCGATCCCATGAGATTATTATAGTAGTTTATACCAAGAGCTTCGGCTATGTCCTCACATAAATCATCGTCTTCGTCGGTACGCAACGATGTCCGAGAGTGAAGAGCCAGAGCCATATAGAGGAAGCGCCTAGATAATCGCTGCAGAACCGCTACAAGCAGTCGGCCCAGAAACTGTTGCCAATCGCTGTACTTCTCTTGTTCATACATAGCGTTCACTTCTAAAATGACACGTGATTCTTCTGCACCCACCATCGTTGCTGATTGTGTCGATAAATAAAGAGAGTCGAAATCCGCCCATGATGTATTCACAAAAAGAGAAAAATCATAGCCAAAGACCGTAAGACGATTTATAGTTTTAAATTCGTTGAATTGACTGACCAGTAAATCATTTAAGGGGAGATAAGGCTTAACTCTTGCTACTTTTCTAAGAGAAACGTCGAAGTCATGCTCTTTAAGTAGCCGTGATCGAAGAGGAGGCAAACGATCGTTCACCAAGTCAGCTTTCTTAGACAGACATAAACCTGCCTGAAACCAATGGTGATAACTACCAGGCCTAAGGCAAATTAAGTCGACTAGTTCATTTATTTTTTGGGACAAAGTTGTTTCAACCTGAGAAGTCTCCTGTCGATCATGGTCTATATCAGTGTTATTATTGAAATAACCAGGTGCAGGCCCTTTGGCGAGGAAATCTAAGCATCCTGTACGAACTAATTCTATTTCATCTACGACAGTGAGCTGACTGTCTGTCTTGTCAGAGTTGAGTGCAACGGTCCATGCTGGGAAGTCAGGAGGGAGCTCTAGAAGTAGTTTCTCCTCATCAAATGAAAACAAGTTCGAGCTTGTTTCAGCGCGACACAATATCTCCCCATCAAAATCAGTCTTATTCCACATAAACGATCGAATGGCCTTTGATTTTTTACTATCTTCCAGGGGAAGGGATTGCAAAATACATTCAAGAGCATTCCTAGGCGGGTATCGTCTTCCTGTCCCGGGGCGGTATATTCTAGCGATGCACCGGTACATCTGTATCACTGCTTCTACAGACTTTGGTAAAGTCAAGGTCGATGATGAACTTGCAGCATTGAACGAAGGTAGCTGAACGTTTTTATTTGATTGGCATTGACTAACATGAGGTACTAGATGTACACCATATAATAAGCGATACATTTTGCATAGAAATGTGTCGATTTGCAAACCTGTGGATTGGAAATCACTAGGATATTCTACAGACCACTTCCCATTAAACGTGAGCGAATGAAGAACAAAATCTGATAGTATGACCAGAACTCTAACTACTACTGAAGGTAAGAATGCGGACTTGCATCCAGGATAAAGTATAACGTCGAAATTTTCGAGAGCATCTTTATCGTCAACATTGTTTACGACGAGACCAATCAGTTGCACAACCGCGGAAACAATGCGGAGAGTTCCATTACACGCGATATTCGTGCTGCCAATTGAATCTTTCAAACCTTTTACATCACACTCGGAACCATTTAGAAGAGTGTATTCATTATTTTCTCCTAGACTTGTGTTAAGATAATTATACATATGATTGATACAGATTGTAGCGCACACACTCGTCATAAGAGAAGCGATCGGAGAACGAATATGACTCAAAGCACTTCGCAGATGAGCTTTCAATCGGGCGGAGTAGCTCTCCGATGACAAAGATAAAACCGTATTCCATATGAAAGTACAACTATCAAGAAGGGCAAGAAGAAGTGTAAGAGATGTTGCTTTCGATGTGGTAGTCAACAAGCTTCTTGATGGGATTAGTGCGTCGAAACCCCTTGACTCCTTTTGTAAAACAAGCATCACTATTTCAGCAAGTACAACTGAAACGATATTCAAACGCTTGCTAAGCAAAGAATCAGTATAGTTAGGACCCTGTCGCTTCAAATATTCATGCTCTACCACAACGAATCGACAAGTCCATAAAAATACACAAAAAACACTTCGCTGTCGTAGATTTTCTGAGAGAACACTGACACAAGCGGAAACGAACTGAAGGGTAATCTCAATTACATCTTCATCTACACATAGATTTATTAGTTCCATGGTTGTATTTTTAAATACATTCCGTATGAGCCAGGACAAACCTCCATTTTCTGTGAAGCAAGTTACCGCATCCGAACGAAATTTACTACAACGAGTGATATGCAGAGCTTTCGCCATAAAGAACTTGGCCCCAGATAGTAATTGACTATATCTTGTTCTCTCGGTTTCATCCTCTAGGCTATCTTCATCATTTATATATCCACCACTATCGTAGGGCGAGTCCAAACGTTTCAATGCTGAGGTCGAAGACACTTCATGTAAGAGCTCATCAATTTGTATAATGCATTCAACAGCCAAGGCTACGCAGACACATAAAATGCGCTTCTCAGACTCTTCTTTCGAAGCCAAGTGATGAAAAACTATTGTTAAGAGAGCCGGTCCTTCCTGGCCGTCTTTATTTGACTTTGACGCGGATGTATCACTGATAAGGTCCCATATAACTGGCCAGCGACGATGATCAGTAGATACGAAACGCTGACATGAATCATCATTCAGGTACTCCCAATAAATCGAGAGAAAGTCATTGATCATTTCACGATGATTTCTACCGAACACATCATTAGATTCTAAACCGTATCTCTCCAATAAGTCTTCGTCAATTACAGGATCGGTATTTGACTTACAATCAGAAATATGAGATTGAAACCTATGACGACATCGAGAGAGAATGGAATTGAGATGAATCTCATCTCGAAGAGTTTTAAGAGTAATATCAGAGAGTTTACTCCAATGTGCACCGATTCGCCCCGGACCTGCCAAATGTGGAGTAAGCATGGTATTTTCTTTGGTAGTGGCGAGAAAAGCAATAATTTTTTCGATGATGTGAGAGACTATAGATTCCGACTCTTGTACATCAAAATAATTTATGGGTGCCTTCGAAAGCCATAGGTAGAAGCATGATAATAACCAATGAGACCGAACAACAAGATATTGTTCAATTTTACCGAGGCCTTGATATTCACTATTGCCAATTCGTTTTATGTCTTCTATGCTCTGAACAATAGTCTTGAGAGTAGCAAAATCTTCACAATATGCCGCGATGAAGCGCTCATTATTCCTTAATCGCAACTCTCCATGTAGAAGGTTCAAAGAGAAAGATTCAATCCAATGATTGTTTTCCCATGCAAACTTCACAGGAAAACGTTCATCATGGTCCGGTGGTGGGTGTACATGATTATTCAAAAGAAAATCAAAGCCTTTGCATTGACAACGCAATCTATGTCAGAAACGATTAATCAATTTTACTGATACCTTACGCACACAAAACTTACAGTCAAGAAGGCATTTAGATAAAATTATCCTTCCTCCTTCATCCGTAGACTGAAATACATCGCAGACGTTCAGGGAAATATGAGTTAAGAAATGTCTTAATGCATCATATGGCCCTGAGTTTCTTGAGTTAAGCACGCTGACAAAGTTAACAAGATCAAGCGATCTTTCATGTATTACATTCTCGAATGGGTGTAAGTCATGGGACTCCTCGGGACGACGAGAGCCGCAATTCACGAGCCATGAATGGAATGAACGTTCAACTTCCGACGAATAAGGACACAAGGAATTCCATTCGACAGATTTGGATATTTCGACGTTTACAAGATATTCAGGATGATCCTCGGAGAGTGCGGCAATAACTTCAGTCAAAGCGTCACGCAAGCTTAGTCCCTTTGAGTTTTCTTGCGCCGTAAGTTGAGACCGCAGTCGCTGAGAAATTCGGTGAGACTGTTGAGGATCCTCTTTTGTCGAGGCTGACAGATTCTTCATGCTGTTATCAATTTCATCTATACTGTCATCCTGAATTAGGTCCTTCCTCAACTCATTTTCCATTCTCCGAAGACGACACTGTTTCATATGTTGTCTACAAGCCCTAGTTGATATGATTGCTGCTGCCAGAGCTCTACATGTGCATTCTAAACTTTTTATATCAGAACCGTATCCATCTCGATCAGCAAGATAATCGAAAATTCGCCCGAAAACTTGTTGAGGCATTGTCAAGATTGGTGCAAGATAAATTTTCAACTTAGGGGCACCTAACAGATGCATGTACCGCAGCTGTTGATGATCAACCGACTGATCAGCATGCTGAAATTCTTTTAAACCTCCTCCCTCTTTGCAAGTTCTGATTAAGAGTCTTCCCAATGCAGCCCAACTGTAGCTCGTAAGATTAAGTTCAAAAACAACATTTTCCATTTTATCAGAATCGCTCTTTCCTAATTCGATAAATGTAGCTCGGTGTAAATATTTAAAATGCTCCGTATGCGCATGAGCTAGGCATCGATTCACAGGCACTTGTGGAGGCAGAGATATCAAACCACGTTCCAAAGCGAATCGCTCCAATCGTTTGAATCTCATCAAGGACTGATCTAGATTCAGATTTGAAATAGCTTCAACACTGAAACGATGTGCAGATGATGCCACTCGAAGCCAGATCATGGGATCTGATCCATCTAAATCTGCTGCTTGGCAATAGGATATTAAAACCAATCTTTTCGTTATTTCCTCTGGTTCATGCCATATACAAGGTTCATTATTATATGGACTTTGTGTAAAGTGAGGTAAAGAGCGCACAATGTCTCTCATCAATATAGATTGATGAACTGATTTTAAATTATCACTTTTAGGTCGATGAAAGCCACATGTACAGACACTGTGAAGAGTGTCAGCATAGTTGATTAAAGTAAGATAAATAATTCTCTTGAGAGTTTTTTCCTGAGCTACTGATAATAGGTATGGCGTATGTAAAACCAGTCGATCGCCTCCTTCACTCTTCATGATATTTTCCTTTACTAGAACTTTGACTAGCTTAGCGATGAATGGCTGCACCATAGGATCAGAGAAAATGCTGCCTTCGATAATTTTACGAGCTGCTCTGGACGCTCGTTGAATCATAATTCGCATGTTTCCATTTTGTGACAGTTGAGTTGGATCAACACAACCATCATCATCGTAGACTGGTTTCGTAGTGTTATTATCCACCCAAATTTTACATAACAAACGACTGACTTTATGCATTCCAGATATGGCTTCCATAGCAGCGGCGTACGATTCGGTGAGCCTTGCTAACGCTGCATCAGGTGTTTCAACAAATTTGTTCGATTCTAATGCGAGGGATATGTCATGTGGGTTTTTGCTATTTTTCTCTACTATGTTGGCTGCAGCCCACCCAACCATTGTCCTTAGTTGACTGAATGTATTGACTCCTAACGAAGGCTGTGATGTCTATCTGCTCACTGCATAAATTGTTGGTGATATGCATCTGCAATTCAATGAAATCACTACAGATCCAAAATTACAATTTTTAGCAATCAACAGTCGAGTCGTGCTATCGTATGGACAGCACATGATCGTGCTTAGTTTTATCAGGGCACATGGCCGTTTGTTTCAGCGAATTCTGCACGTCAACTCAAACAGGACTTAGCAACTGCAGTCATTGACACTTAATAGTGCTTTCTTTGTATTGTTGTTGTTCTGTTGAATTTGTCTGAGGCATTATTAGTAGTGTCCGGCGAATGAATTATTCTCAGCGATTAAAGCATTTCTTCTGACTGTTTCCGAAATGAAATCCATATCCATTCCTCCACTTCCAACTGAAACACCGATGCGCAAACGAATTCATGATCGATTAAATTTAAGAGCGTCGCTGATTCAGGTACCAACACCACCCACATCTACCCCTACTGTTATTCACCCTGAAATTCATTCAAAAGATGTTTGCCATTTTTCAACAAGTGATTACTCTACTTCTTCGCTTGACTCTGGAGCTAATGATGAATCACTGATATTACAAGAGATTTCTCTTCTGGCTTCGGCACGAAAATCTCAATTTCAAACCCAAACAACACTATCCGAAACGTCTCGTCTCAACAGTCGATTGGAATTGACCGACAAGATAAAGATGATATTCGAAGAAGAAAAGACTATTTTACGGTCAATTGATACTGCATCGAAAGAACAAGCTCTATCTAGAATGAAGATAGCCGCATTACAAGGATTTGCTCAAGTTATGGAAAGTGTTACAAGGAATGAATTAAATAGTTTGCGAGGCCCATACAAACATTTATCATTAACTTGGATTACTTTAGCCCGGTTTGAAGCATGTCACGGACATTTGACGGAAGCGCTCAATTTACTTAAGGAGGGGCTAGAAGAAGTAAAACGAAATGAGGGTTACGATTCGAAAGAAGTCGATGAACTTATGGAAGCTACAAGACAAATTCAAAACAACTATGGCGACAACAAATGTTCATATCAGAACGAGTCCATAGGTGAAAACTGTACTCCAAAGAAGCGTCAGCGTTTGACTAAGAACCAGAGTGAATCACTAGCTGTGATGACTCCTCCAAGACGAAGCCCTCGATTTGTAAAAAGTTCGAAATAAGCATGCATATCTAGCATAATCAATAATTAATATTTTTTCATTCAGGTTTTGAGAGTACATAAAAAAGTTTGATAGATACTGTAGATTTCTCTACATCTTGAGACAAATAAGTTTCCGTCAAATAAAACGTTCCTCGCACGATTCTATTTAACTAAGATCATAATTTCTGAATTAAAGTATATCTTGTTTAAAAGGATAACGAGCATACACATTCTGAATCTCAGGATTGTCAGAGCTACCAAGTCTTAGTCTTTCAATAGCTGCCCAAGCACTCATACTGCCTTGGTCCGTGCATAATCGAGGAGGAGGGACAATCATTTTCCATGTGTGCTCACGTTCTAAGCAAAGTTTTTCTAATCTTGATCGCAGCTCTTTATTTGCGGCTACTCCACCAACGACAGCCAAGGTCCGAACTGGGCTATGCCACTCGTCTTCGAATATTGTCATGGCACGTTTTAATTTCTGCTCTATATGTTTGATTGCTGTATTTTGAAAGGAAGCAGCTATATTGGCCTTATCGTGTCTCGACAGATCCACAATTGATTCCATGGATCTTTCGATTCGCAACTTGTCAGCAGCTTGAGGAGGTGAAACAAAAAGCATTAGTAAGATTGAAGTGTGAAAGAAAACATATGATGCAGATATCTATCAGGTTCTAACCCCTTACCTACATTCACTGCCGTCTTTAGACCCGCAAAACTAAAGTCACAATCTCTACGATTTTGCAATGGAATGGGAAGTGGAACACTATTCGGATCACCTTCAGCAGCTAGAGATTCCACGGCTGGTCCACCTCCTCCACCCACGGGTAAGCCTAATAGACGAGCCGTCTTGTCAAAGGCCTCACCTGATTGAAAACATACGATGATTGTTATAGTATAAAGGGATACACAATCATTCCGTTTCTATATTAACCGTTGCGTAAAAAAAATCACATACCGAGTGAGTCATCGATTGTACCGCCTAGCATTTTATATCTACCAATCCCATTACACTTCAACAAAAGACAATGTCCTCCCGATACAAGAAGAGATAGAAAGGGAAATTGCACAGCATAATGAGAACTGATCGAGTCATATATTGTATATTCATCTGTCACCAGTTTACGCTGTACATCAAAAGAATAGGAAGGTAATCGGGCCATGAGAATATGTGCTTCTAAATGATGAACCCCAACAAACGGTTTGTTATATCTCATAGCTAAGTCTTTGGCTCTATTACAACCTACTCGTAGACATATTTCCAATCCTGGTCCTACAGTAACCCCTATAGCATCTACATCTTCTATGGAAGCTAAGCCCGCTCGTTCTATAGCTTCAGCAATGACCCTATCCAGGTTTTCTTCATGTGCACTCTTCGCTAAGGAGGGAACCACACCACCATATTGTTCATGTATGGCATGTTGGGATGCAAGTGATTCACCTAAGATTAATCCATCACTACGCATAACAGCAGCTCCAGTATCATCACACGACGATTCAATCCCCAAGACTGTAAATAGTCGTGACGGATCCGGCAAGCCAGATAGAGCTTGAAAGGTTGTGCCATTCATTCCACCACCCGGTGAATATGTGACGGCGTATTGACCTCGATCAAAGGTTTTTGCCATTCCTACAAATTGTTTCCGCTTCTCTCTACTGGATATATGGGATGCAATCGAATTTGTTATTTGATTCTTCTCTGCGGAGAGATGTCGTTGGTGATGAATGAATTGTATACTTCGAAATGGACTCTTTATCAAGTATATAGAGAAACCTTGTATATATAATATTCTCGACATTGTATTGAATATGATGAGGATAAGACATTCAAGCTGCTGTAATCGCTTATAGATCATGATTACAGACGATAAATTATGTGTAGTGAGGGGGCAGTAGACCGACAAATACCTCGAAAGAATGTCAACGTCGTACAGTAGGGTTTACCTATTTATGTACCTACACGTACGGCTTGCGCGATCAGGTACCTACCTAGTACGTATGTACATGATGGTCAACGGTCAACTCCGAGGGAATGTGATGAAACGAGTTCCCACGATATGGAACAACAAGGGTAGTTATAAACCATAACCATTCTAGGGACGGAGTTTGTTACTTCGACGTCACAAAGAATGTATTTGTATTCCAACGTAAGCACTCCTTGTGAACTTGCAAAAAAAAACGATAACACTCCCTCCTTACAACGTCGTGTACATCACCTCCCTAGAATGGTGATGGTTGATAAGTATGCTTGTTATAGAATAACGTGGTAACTCGTTTGATCATCATCATCATTATCCTATCTTTAAAGTTCTAATGGGCTTGAGTCACGTGAAGATAAGATATTGATTACGGAGTTGTTCGAGGTCCTTGTTGTTTTTCAAGAGATATTCACCATATGAATATGACTTTCGATAGCTCCATTTTATCTTGAATGAGGAGACAATGTGGTTCAACTTGATTGAGTGTTTACTTGCTTTACTAGCATTACTACTTGAAATTTCTGGAAGTCAACAAGTGGAGCTAGCATCTGGAGCCACAATGAATATCCGTAAGGACTCGTTCATGATGGCCATTCCAGAATCATTTGGTCGGCGACTTATTGAGGACACGGATCCTTTATTCCGTCATACATCTACAACTGCATCACGAAATACCTTTTCTATGGGTTATTACTCATACTATTCCTATTCCATGCCTCATCAGCCAAGAACGAACCACCCTACGAAAGCACCATCTCATGTTGTTACTAGTAGAACTAGCACGAGACCTATATATCCACCATCATTATCATCTTCATCCTCTAAACCACATCCATCTCCAACGTCGGAACCATCGTCGAAACCTCTTTCAACGAATATACCTACGACTCATGGAATCCTCCTTACTCAAATACCATCCAAAGTGGATATATTCCCCTTGTCGATAAACCCTACTTTACATCCTTCTATATGGATTTCAACCATAACCCAGGATCACAATACGACGAATTCAACCGTTGGTCACAACTCGACACAGGATCACAATCACAATACAACCAATGTTACTGCAGGTATAGAAGGACTTGGATCGAAACCTACACAGAAATCAAAGGTAAATCTGAAACCCTATATTATATCCGCTACACTGGCCTCGGTGGTAGGATTTGCAAGTGTCACGGCATTGATTTTATCGAGACGTAGTCGTATCGAACCCTTGTTATTTTCAGAAGATGTAGAAGATGATTCTTTGGATACTGTATCTTATGCTTGATATAAATATATCTTACCTTGATACAGTTGTATCAGTTACATAAGCTACATGGGTGGGTCCTGACCTTATTTGTAAATGGAATAGATAACATACAAAATGTTTATATAAATAATTATGCATTTCTACAGAAAAAAATATAGAGGGGTAGTCTCATAACCAAATTCCTGGTTTACTTTCGGATAAAATCGCCTCCGAGATACCGCTATTCTCTATTGTTATTGTTGTTGTATAATCCAAACTTTCACCCAATCCATTAAATTCATTCGCAATACCATCCCGTAAACCAAAACGATCAGATCCATCTGTTATTCCACCGGATAATCCA
>Ga0169931_10011606_pt1 | contig 12373 bp, 7 predicted proteins | sample Kivu_15m_20L_FD_129675 | JGI IMG/M metagenome (GOLD analysis project Ga0169931, IMG submission 129675) | Freshwater microbial communities from Lake Kivu, Western Province, Rwanda to study Microbial Dark Matter (Phase II) - Kivu_15m_20L... | ecosystem: Environmental > Aquatic > Freshwater > Lake ...
GTATGATCGGTATAGGGCGTTAACCAAGGATCTTTGCCTAGACGCGATTGAAAAGTAATTACACAGCGCTCTTGCGGTAAATCGAGTGTTTTTATAACGTTTCGGGCCGAGGCGAAACACTGTGCCCTGTAGCAAAAGTGATTTCCAGGATAAATTTCGGGACATTCTATCGGACCTTTCTGGCAAGCCGCCGAGCAACCCGATTTGCGAATGTGCCGCCAGGGAACACCATGAAACGTGAACATAAAGGAATCGTACTTCTCCATTTGCATGAAGTGCCGGGCTTTTTCTGCCCAAATCTGTATGAATTCGGGATGCGAAAAGTACGACGATACAACCTGCAATTCGGGGATATACTGCCACGATGAAATTTCCTTCAGCGCATATTCGAGGGCAGAACCTGTGCTCGATGAAGCAAACTGCGGAAACAATGGCATGAGGATTATCCGATTGGGGTTTGAAGCCTTTAGCTTGGCAATTGCTTCTTTCATCGACGGATTCTGGTAACGCATTCCGAGTTCAACCTGAAATGCATCTCCAAGGAAACTACGCAATTTATCGCGTAGTGAATACCCGTGAATCAAAAGCGGTGAGCCTTTTTCACTCCAAATTTCGCGGTATAGCTTTGCCGATTTTGGAGCTCTGAAGTTTGCAATGATGCCGTTCACCAAAATTTGACGCACCGCATACGGCACGTCGATAACACGCGGATCCATTAAAAACTCGCGTAAGTACTTGCGAACATCGCTGGTTTTGGGGCTATCGGGAGTCCCCAATTGAAGCAGTAATACACCTGTTTTTGTGCTCATCGCGTATAATCTGCGTCAAAGGTAATTAGTTCAATGTGCTTAATTGAGGTTAATTTTATAATTTTGAAAAAAACGAATGCATAGTTAAGAATACTAAATCATTTGCAGCTAACCCTTATAGATTTTACTTTTTACACGAATAAAATACTATGAATTCGGCGAAATCTTTGGGAAAAAAAATATTGCTAGTTGAAGATGAGATTTCATTGCGAAACACAATATCCGGTGTACTCGAAAACAATGGATTCGATGTTCTTTCGTTAGGTGAAGGAGACAAGGCGGTAAGAGTTATTCCGATCTTTAAACCTAACTTGATTTTATGCGATATAAGGATGCCTAATTTTGATGGATATTGGGTCCTGCATGAAGCTCGAAAACTAAAAATGTCGGCTATAATTCCTTTTGTATTTATTTCTTCAAAAGCCGAACGCTTGGATATTCGCACGGGAATGGATTTAGGTGCCGATGATTACCTTACAAAACCATTTTCGCCAGCCGAGCTTTTGAATGCGGTGAATGCCCGCCTCGAAAAGGCAGGCGATTATGAAAAAATTATTGCTGACTCGTCGGAACCTGGATTGCAAAAATCAAATCCCGATGAATTATTAAAACTTTCGCCTGCCGAAAAGAGAGTAATTACCTGTGTTGCATTGAATGAAACTTCGGCTGAAATCGCCAACAAGTTAAATATCAGCATCAAAACAGTTGAAAACCATCGTGCTAGAATTGCTACCAAACTCGAAGTAAAAGGACATTTGGCCTTGGTTCGGTACTGTTTAAACAATCGAAAATTAATTCTGTCACAGAATTGGTCATTGTCTTGATGTTCAACCCAATTTTTTTCGAACTTGAAGCAGATTTGTGATGCAATGAATGGCTACTTTTCGGCAGTAAAGGATAACAACAATACTTTAGTTTCTTTTGAAACAGATAACGCTGAAATACAATTTTTTGGCATCGAAAAATTACGCGATTGCGCATGGCAAGATGGTGCTGAATTTATCTTCGACAAGCACCGTTTACGTGTTGGAGAGAGGGGCTTTGTTCATTTTACCCCAAACACATTCGAACTCTATAAAAGCGATACGGCCGATTCGTCAAAATTGAGCTACAAGCGTGCTCAGTTACTTGATTCTGATTCAGAACAATTTAAAGCGTTTCTGAGCCATACCATTGAGGCTTCCAGATTTATGCGCGCCCCACTTGCATTTTTTAGTAAAGATGCCTGTATTTGTTATGGTAATGATTTGTTATTTGCTCTCTTTTCGGACGCTGATAACCCGAGTGAGGCAGTCGATTTGGAGATTAAAGCGATTTACGACATTGTCTTCAGCCGGCTGTTTTTAGCCTGGGATTCCGGATTCTCGACCATTGCGCTCATCTCAAATGGCAGGCTTGCCGGAAAATTATACATATCGCCTTGTTGGATTCATTCAGGAGAATTTGCAGGTTTCAGACTTGAGTTCCAGCCCGAGCAGCAGGTTAAATCGCTGCCGGTATTCGATTCGCTTTCGAACCTGCCCCTAAAAAATCCAAATCCTGTCGTAAAGATTAGTTCAACAGGTGTTTTGCTGTTTGCAAATGATGCCGCCTCACAGCTTTTTAGCATTGAAGATGGGAAGTTAAACCCCGAAGACTCCAAACAATTAAAGTCTATTGTTGCCGAAGCATATAATAAAAACGCGACGAAGCATGAAATGCAAATTGGGAAGCGGCATTTTCTTCTGCGTATTGTGAACACTACCGATGAATATCTGGTTTATTTTTCAGACATCACCGAAGAATATCAACTTAAACAGGAATCAGAAAACACATTTGCTCAGCTTACGGCAATCATTAACAGTTCGCGCAGTTCAATAATTCTGCTGAACCTGAACAGGGGCATTTTATTTTACAATCAACGCGCCCGTAAAGAAATTCGAAAGTACTTTGGATTCGAACTCGAGGAAGGAATCGTTCTCCCCGAACTGGATTCAAGCCTTTCCAAAACCATCGATATTGCCATACAAACTGCTATAGATGGTAAGCACCAACTCAACTACGAACTCGATTTTGAATACCTGCCCGGTAAGAAAATTTGGTTCAATTTTATGGTATATCCCATAACAAATCACGTAAATGAAGTGAGTGGGGTTTGTCTGAGTATTCAAAACATTACCCGCGCAAAAGTTGCCGAACAGGAAACTGAGCGGGTAAAAGTGTTTTACGAAACAGTACTAAACAATTTACCTTCCGACATTGCCGTTTTTGACCCCCAACATCATTACCTTTTTCTGAATCCGCATGCTATTCGCGACCCCGAATTGCGGCGCTGGATGGTTGGCAAAACCGATTATGATTTTGTTGCTCGCAGAAATATTGACCATAGTATTGCCGACCAACGGCGCGCTATGTTTAATCAGGTTGTTCAATCTAGAGAAATATACTCATTTGTGGATGAACATATCCGAAACGATAAAACGATTTATGTACTGCGGAAATATTATCCGGTAGTTGAGCAGGACGAAGTAAAACTGGTAATTGGATACGGGCTTGATATTACGGCCGAGAAGGAAGCCGAAAAAAAGGTGTTGGCCTCCGAAAATCGTTTCAAGGGATTGTTTGATAACAACCCGATGCTGTTGTTTATCGTCGGTGAAAATTTGATTGTTCAAGAATTAAATGTTGCTGCAACAAAGGCCTTCAACCTAGAAAATCAAATCGTTGCTGGTTCCGATTTCAGGAAATTTATTTCACCTGAACAGTGTGATGAGTTTGTAGTGAGTTTTAGAGCAGCGTTGCAGTTGGAGTTAAATCAAACGTACCAGTGCTACTGCGGACTGCACTCCGCGGGGGTACATTTATCGGTAGAGTTTACAGCAACTCCGGTCATAGACGAAACGGGTAAAAAAATGCTGTTACTTGCCGGTATTGATCAGACCGAGCGCTTAAAGTCGGATGAAAAACTGCGTGAAAGCGAATCATTCAACCGTCAGCTAGTGAAAGAAATGCCAATCCCGTTTGCAATTATCGACTGGGATAAGGCTGTTTTCTTAAATGATGCCTGCCGGGCCTTGATTGGGGCCGATGAGCAAACCGATTTCTCAGGTCAGAGCTTGTTTGCATTTGTTGACCCGGCCTATCATGCAGTTATTGCCGAACGTCTTCGCAAACGTTACGCTGGTGAAGATACACCTCCTTCCCTAATAAAAATCCACACCCTCAAGGGTGAGCCGCGTTACGTCGAAATGCAAGGCGGTCTCTTAACCAGAGCAGGGGCGCCGCTCAATTTCGTAACGTTTACAGACCGTACCGAAGAAACACTTACCGAGCAGGCGCGAAAGCAGGCTGAGGAAGCGCTGATCGAATCCGAACAAAAACTATCGTTGCTGGTAGCAAGCTTACCCGTTGTTCCATATAGTGCGTCCGCTGAGGCGAAATATGCTTTCAGTTACCTGAACGAACGCGTGTTTCAGCTTATTGGATTTACTGCTGAAGAGGTGCTTGAACAGCCCGGGTTCTGGCTTTCGCGCATTCACCACGATGATTTGATGTTGCTGTCGAAAGCCTCTCAAAGCTTTTCTGTAAATGGCGAAGCGAGCCTTGAATACCGCATCCGAAATGCTTTTGAAATCAATGTGTGGATTAGGGAAACAATCCGTAAAGTCGTAGACCCCTCAGGCAAAACGATTGGCGTATCGGGTGTTTTTCAGGATATCACAAACGAAAGAAGCCAAAGCGAACGACGTCGGCTTATCGAATCGACCTTGTTCGATATTTCAAAAGAAGAAATAGCGGCAACCGAATCGCTGTATTCATTCTATAAAACCGTATTTAACCGTTTGAAGTTGAATCTCGGAATTTCAGGTCTGTCTATTTGGAAAACCGAGAAGGGTGCATACCATACGATCGAAAGCTTTCATACACGCGAAGAAACTGCGTTCGAACGCACACAGTATGTGGCAAATAAACAACGAATAGATGCCTTACTTCGGGTAGTAAATACCATTTCGACAGATAGCCGCGACAATACGCTTGAGGAGGTAATCAACCTGAATTTAATCTTCGGAATTCCCCAAAAGACATCCTTGTTGCTAAGTCTGGTGCGCAGTTCGTCGGGCGATAACCTGCTGATGCTACTTGAGCACGAAGAAGCGAATTTCACTTGGGAATATGAGCATTTTAACCTCATTACCTCCTTGTCTGAATTGGTATCCTTTAACTTGGAATATTTCCAGCGCATCGAATCCGACAACAAACTGCGAGAAGCCTACCGCCTTGCCAAGATTGGAGCATGGGAAATTGAACCGGAGAAAAACCGAATTTACTGGTCAGAAGCGATGTTTGAATTCTATGGAATGGATTCCAAAACATCTAAGGCACTTAAGTTCGAAGAAGCGCTAGAATTTATTCATCCCGACGATAAAATAAGTTTTGAGCAGTCGTTCAAGAATCTTCAGCAGCATAAGAAAGCCTATAAAATTGAATGCCGGCATGTATTGCATGGCGACCAAGTGCGTTATTACGAAAAATCGGCATTGGCCATTCCAAGTAGCTCCGGCCACACGCTATTTATGGGTGTAACCATCGATATTACCGAGAAGAAGCTTACCGAACTCGAGCTGCAACTGCGTCAACGGCGGCGCCTCATCTCGAATGCAATTGGTTCTTCAATTTCGCCGGCCACCTCACTAAATGAGATGTTTGAATTGTTTGCAGAGGCATTTGTTCAGGCGGCTCCGGTAAGGCAAATTTCAGTTTTTTCGGATGAGTCCAATACCGGAAGCTATTCTATCTTTTACATCTATCCTTTAAACAGTCATCACAATTCGGGGTTTGTGGAAACGCTTCACAACGAAATTAGCGCAGATCTTTTTGATGCACCCTTGAATAAGGTTCGACCATTGCATACCCGTGAGCCCGATTGTTTGGTTTCGCCGGTTCAAATGCCCGGTTGGGGAAAGTGCTATCTCACCATTTCATTAAATACCCCATCCGACTTAAATGCCGATTTCGTTTCAATCACCGAAATGGTTATTCAACTTCTTCAGGAAAAGGCGGAGCGCATTTTTGCTGAAACTAAACTGCGCGATCTCAATTTGGAGTTAACCGATACCAACTTGCAGTTGCGACAATATTCCTACATTGTTTCACACAACCTCCGAGCTCCGGTTGCCAATATTTTAGGCTGCCTGAATTTGTTAAATGATGAAGAAACCGGTGATGCGCGAAACAAGGTATTGATGGACGGATTAAAAATATCAGCCAATGCGGTTGATTCCATTTTGCAGGACCTGAATAAAATTCTGAATATCAAAGTAGATGTCATAAAGCAATTCGAATACATCGCATTTAACCACATGCTGGATGAGGTGATGGAGAATTTGAAAAATGAAATTGAGGGCATTGCATTTTCAATGACGCGCAATTTTGAGGAAGTAAGCGGAATGATGGCCTTTAAGCCTTATCTACTCAGTATTTTCCAAAACCTGATTTCCAATTCCTTTCGGTATAGAAGGCTCGAGGAAAAACTTGAAATTAGCGTTTCAAGCAAGGCACAGGGCCACAAAATCGAATTGCACTTTACCGACAATGGTAGGGGCATCGATTTACATAAGAATCGGAAGCGCTTGTTTAAGTTATATGAACGCTTTCACACCGATGTGGCGGGAACAGGTCTTGGCCTCAACATGGTGCAGGAACAAGCCCGTGTATTGGGTGGTAGTATTCAAATTGAAAGTGAAGTTGATGTGGGAACCCAATTCATTCTTACATTTGTTCCAAAGGTTTAGTATTTAGAATGAAAATTTGGTTGATAGACGATGATAATGTAACGAATATGCTCAATAGGTTTTTTCTGGAAGAGCATTATCCTACACTTGAAATACGCTCGTTTATTTATGCCAATGAAGCGTTAGACGTGTTGGCACAAGGAAGGGAGAAAGTCGATTTTGTGCTTCTCGACATCAACATGCCCGGCATGAATGGTTGGGAATTTTTAGAAGCCCTGCAGCTAACCGAACACACTGCTGATACCTTGCCTGAAATCTATATGTTGTCTTCTTCGCTCGATCCGGAAGATCAGGCAAAAGCCCGAAATTCGGCCCTAGTAAAAGGCTTTATTTCCAAGCCGCTTGAAGTCGAAAAACTTTCGTTTTTAAATAGTTGATTTGTTGTGTTAATGATATAATTACGTTAACTTGGATTTCCAAAACCAACGTGAATGTTTCGTTTTTTTAGCCGTACGTCGAAAGAATCTCAATACGAATCAGATGAGGAATTCTTTTTGAAATTGCGCCAAAAAGAATTTAGCCGTATTGATACGGCAGGCCATGTTTACCTCGATTTTACAGGCGGAAATCTTTATCCGCAATCGCTAGTTCTGCAGCACCAGACGATGCTGCTGAATCAGGTCTTGGGCAATCCGCATTCATCCAATCCAACCTCGCATTTTGCAACCGAAAAAGTAGAAGAGGCGCGCGCTGCCGTACTCCGCTACTTTGGCGCTGAAGATTACACCTGCATCTTCACCCCAAATGCATCCGGAGCGCTCAAAATTGTTGGCGAAAGCTATCCCTTTGATGAAAATTCTGTTTTTATTCTTACCGCCGACAACCACAATTCGGTGAATGGCATTCGGGATTTTTGCACTAAAAAAGGTGGGCAAACGCATTACGTTCCGGTACAGTACGAAGATCTGATGATTCCCGAAGCAATGCTCAAAGAATCGCTCGCTCGCTTTAATGATAAAACGAATAAACTATTTGCATTCCCGGCGCAATCGAATGTTTCGGGCGTAAAACACGATTTGAAATGGATTGCTGCAGCCCAACAGAAAGGGTTTGATGTGTTGCTCGACGCAGCAGCTTTTGTGCCTAGTTCGAGGCTCGATCTTTCGGTGGTTAAACCCGACTTCGTATCGGTTTCGTTCTATAAAATATTTGGGTATCCCACCGGAATTGGCTGTTTGCTGGTGCGCAATTCGACGCTCGAAAAATTAGTCAAGCCCTGGTTTGCCGGCGGCACAGTTACACTGGTTTCGGTGGCCAGCCAGAGCCGCTTTCTTGCCTCGGGACATGAACGATTCGAAGATGGTACCATCAACTATACCGAATTGCCGGCCATCAAACTGGGCCTCGAATTTATACAATCCATTGGCATAGAACGCATCAACCAACATGTCCTAACCGCGGTCGAATATTTGGCAAACCGGCTTAGGGAATCGAAGCATAGCAACGGGGCACCTATGGTGAAGATATTTGGGCCATACGATTTCAGTAGGCGCGGAGGAAATATCATATTAAACATTCTCGATCCCGATGGTCGTGCATTTTCATTTCAGCTGGTTGAGGAAGCGGCCAATGCACGGAAAATTTCAATCCGAACAGGCTGCTTTTGCAATCCGGGTATCGATGAAATCAACAATTGTTTGAGTAACAATGAACTTGCGACCTATTTTACCAGTCGCGATTGCGGAAATTATTACGATATGATTGCTTTTCTGGGAAAAATGCGCGGGGCTATTCGGGTATCGGTAGGATTGGCGACGGTAAAAGCTGATTTGGATGCCTTTCTGCGTTTTGTCGCATCCTATTCAGACAAAAATGCTTCGGGCACCGTTTCTGGAGAGAAATAACAAATCAAGCACACAGGCAATTGAATGCTCGACTACTGATTTTGCAGGATATCAAGAATCGCTTCCTTTGAAAGTGGTTTCTCCTTAAAATCGATAACGTCTCCAAATTCCTTGGCACGCTGAATGTCTTTAGGGTCGATTGACGAAGTGCAGACGAACAGATTAATCTTTTTTCTGACTTTTTCTTCCAATTGTATATAATGGGATAAAAAGTTCCAGCCATCGGCTATGGGCATATTCAAATCCAACAAAATTATATCAGGAAGTATACCTTCGGATGCAATACGCTCTTTGAGACAATCCATGGATTCGAGGCCATCGTGAAAAACTTCCGTTTCGACCAAGGTAGCGGCTTTTCGAATGTTATTTCGCGTTATCATGATGAACAAATCATCATCATCAATAATCCAAATTAGCGGCGAATGCTCCATCAATTTTACGGCAAATATACCGTAAACATCGTTCCTTCTCCAACTTTACTTTCGACCTCAATTGTTCCACCAAGCGCTTCAATCTGGTTGCGGGTAATGAACAATCCTATACCACGCGCATCGCGGTTTCCGTGAAAGGTTTTAAACATGCCGAAAAGTTTATCGCCATATTTTTCAAGATCGATGCCTTTGCCGTTATCTCGGATTGAAAAATAAGGAACAGTATTTCGTTTGCCGGCCTCAATAATTATTTCGGGATCGGCATCTGCTCTGCGGTACTTAATTGCATTCGAGAACAAATTCAGTACAATACTATCGAGGTAGGCCTTATCTGTTTGCAGTTTGAATCCGTCGGGTATCCTGTTTACAATCTTTACATTGTTGGTTTTTAAATCGACCACCAGCGTATCGAGCGTGCGGTTCACGACCTGGAAAAACGAAACTGCTTCCTTGTGAATGTTAACACGCGATTGAATATTCAACAACTCGTTGAGGTGGCGTAAAGTAGAGTCGAGGTTTTTACTCGATTTCACCAAGCCATCAATAAACTGTCGCTGAATTTCGGGTTCGGGTTCATCGGCTAGAACATGTGCAATTCCCGAAATATTGCTGGCATGCGAACGGATGTTGTGCGAAACGATATACGAGAAATTCAACAAACGCTTGTTTTGTTCGCTAACAATATTCAAGGCATCGCGCGTAGCCTGCTCTTGCTGAATTCGCTCAGAAATATCACTGAATGTATACGCAATTATGCTATTTGCAGCATGTTCAGATTCGAGAAAAACGGCGTTAGAAAGCATTGTTTTATGCTTGTTGTTCGGAAGTTTGAGCTGTAGCTCGAATGATTCGCGTAGTTGCTCAGATGCAATTTTCGTGCAGCTCGCCTGTTGATTTGGTTCGAACTCGGGGGGGAAAATCGCATCGAAATCTTGTGTCAGCATTTGTTCAGGCGTTGCGTGAAGCATAGTGCAAACATAGCGATTGGCATAGCGCACGTGCCCGTCGGTTCCGAACATCAACGCACCAAATGCGGCATTCTCGAAGATGGTTCTGAACTGTTCACGCTCTTGTTCCCATGCCCGACGAGAATAGGCGCTGTTTACCAAGTCGCCGGCCAATTTAAAAAGTGCAATTTCACCTTCAGACCATTTTCGGATATGTTTTGTTTTTGCTGTGTAAATACCAAGTATTTTATTGTTCATTACCAGTGGCAAAACCACCAACGACTGAATGTGATTCTCGGTAAGACGTCGTTGTTCTCTTTCGGCTTCTTTCGGCATCTCAGAAACTACAGGAATGTAAATCGAATGGCGTTTAGTTAATTGCTCAACCATCCATGGAAAATCGGCAATTGTGGTATGTTCCCAAATGGATGAGCTCCCACTGTTTGCATCCTTCTCCCATGTGATTGGTTCAATACCAATGCTATCGGGCATATCGAACGGCGCAATCGAGCTTTTATCTAATGCGAAGAAAGCACCGATTTTCGCCACAAAATCAAACATCGAGTCATTTAAATTGTCTTTTCCGGTCGAAATAAGTTGTGACGACAAATCTGAAATCAACTGATAAAAACGAGCTTGTCTGTCGCGCTCCATTTGTATGAGGCGTGGCGATGTGGTATCGCGAACCACTGCCAGAATGCGTTGCTCATCGAGTTTAGAAAGCCGAATTTCGTAATACCGAATTTGCCCGTTTTGATTTGCACTTCCTTCGATGGCATCTACTTTTCTGCCGGCCAAAACAAGCGGTAAGGCACGTTTAATTCGTGTGCCCCAGTCGGTGTTTTCGAAGCGGATGATATTGGCTCCCAGTAATTGTTCGGTCGAATAAGGCAATTGATCGGGACGATTCACAAAAATCTCTTCGATCACACCATCAACATTCACTATAAAAAGTTGATCGGGGATTGTGGTAACGATGGCGCTAAGTCGTGCCCGCTGATTGCTTATTTCCTTTCGTGCCTGTTCCTCTTTTGTAACATCTTTTTGAAGTGCAATAAAGTTAGTATGATGGCCTTGCTCGTCGAAAACGGGATAAATCTGAAGATATACAATGTATGGCTTACCCGATTTTGTGTAATTTATGAGAGTTCCTTCTGCTTTTACCTTGTTACGAATGGCTTCTCCAAGTTGTTTTGAGACTGTCCGGTCTGTTTCTGTACCCTGAAGGAAGCTGCCCGGAATTTTATCCAATACATCTGTCAGCACGTAACCTGTGATGTGTGTAAACGCATCGTTAATCCATTCAATCCTTCCTTCTGCATTTGTAATGACCACAGCATTGTCGGTGTGCGTGGCAATTACCGAAAGCTTGCGCTGTATCGAAAGCGCTTCCAATTTTTGTTCTTCGATGCGGATTCGCGTGTAAACCTGACCGGCCAGCTCACAGATAAACCGGAACAACTCCTTATCATCGTCCGAAAATGCATCCACCTTTGAACTTACAATTCCGAATGTTCCAATAATTTTCCCAAAAGCACGAATGGGAATATACAGACGGCTGCGTACGGTGAACGAACGTTTACTATCTAAACTGAAAGGCTGTGTGGCGTCTTTTGTATCGGAAATGTAAATCGACTCACCGGTTCTGAAAACCATTCCCGGATGGCGATCCATGGCCGTACGTTCAGCCTCACGGCGCTCCTCCTCTGTAAATCCGTGTGCAATGAGGAGCTCGAGTTTGTCGTTCTGTTCGTTGTAGAGATACAAGCCGGCGAACTCCATAGGGAACAAATCGCCGAGTGCTTTTTCAACTTCACGCACCAATACTTTCACATCATCCAAATTGCTGAAAGCGTTCAGATAATATGTACAAATACTAACTCTACTTGGAATATTCGCTTCCGAAGCTGTTTTCAAGGAATGTTATATGAGCTGTAAAGCCGCTGCAACGCAAGTTTCGTCCTGCGAATAATGACCGCCGCTAACACCGATGGCGCCACATAGCTGACCATCGATTGAAATAGGAGAGCCTCCACCAAGTAAAATAAACCCGGGCAGTTGATCGGCTCCGTTCATCAAAATCGGATCGTCTTTAATAAAATTGTACCAGGCATTTCCGGTAGGGATTCCAAATCCTGCAGCCAAAACAGCTTTCTTACGAGCGGTTTCAACCGAAATTAAGGGTGCACCATCCATTCGGGCAAATGCTTTTTCAACGCCGCTTTCATCGACAATACTTACCGAAATTTTCAAGCCAATTTCTGACGCTTTTCGCATTGCTTCCTTGGCCATATCCATTGCTAACTCTATCGATACCGATGCCTTTTCGAATTTTTTCATTGGGTGAAGATTTAATGAAAACAAAAATACTTACTCAATATTAGGAAATTAGTTTCAATTCAATGTTAATTTTCTTAAAATCATCTTGGTGCATTTGAAACAGAAAAACCTTTTGCATCTGAAAGGTAGCGGGTTAAGGCTCTCGGAAATGCAAAACGATTTAATTCATCAATTTTAAGACGAATGGTATTATTCCAATCAGCAAAGGGTAGTACCTCAACCCGAAAAGAC
>Ga0169931_10011607_pt1 | contig 12373 bp, 14 predicted proteins | sample Kivu_15m_20L_FD_129675 | JGI IMG/M metagenome (GOLD analysis project Ga0169931, IMG submission 129675) | Freshwater microbial communities from Lake Kivu, Western Province, Rwanda to study Microbial Dark Matter (Phase II) - Kivu_15m_20L... | ecosystem: Environmental > Aquatic > Freshwater > Lake...
AAATCCAGTGCCCTGGCTGGGTGAGCAACCAATCGCAACAAGCTCCCGTTTCTTTGGCTTCAGAAGCCATCCATCAGTTGTCCATCCCATCTCCCTGTCTTCCTGTTGAGCCCGTGATCGCTCTGCAGCGTTCCTGGCGCCATCGCGATCAGCGTGATCTGCCGGGGCCTTTCGTGATTGAGGCATCCCCGCTCGATTCAGCCCAGTCCCGCCGTTGGCGCAAACTGACGAGCGACAGTGGCACGGGGGACTCCTGATTCGTCGTTTCCTTCACGGATTGGGTCCCGTGTTCATCGGGGTGGCCCACCTGGGCTGCGGCCTGCTGCTGATCACGGGTCTGGGCTCGGGGGCTGCACTCTGGGCTGCGGCGCTGTATGGCCTTCGCATGCTGGCCATCACCGCCATCCTGCATCGCTTGATTGCCCACCGCAGCTATCAGGCCCCTCGCCTGGTCATCTGGCTGGGTGCCCTGGTGGCGACCTCGGCCGGCCAGATGGGCCCCAGTTGGTGGGTGGCCCACCACCGCCAGCATCATCAGCACGTTGATACCACAGCCGATCCGCACACACCGTTGCAACCCAGTGCTGGCTGGCGGGGGCTCTGGCGTTCGCAACTGGGCTGGCTGCTCACCGAGGATTTTCACCCGGCAGGGCTGCCCAGCGAGGTTGAAGCCGACCCGGTGTTGCGGCTGATGGACCGTGCCCAGATCGTGCCCCCCCTGGCCCTGGCCTGGCTCTCGTGGCAGCTGGGCGGTCTGCCCTGGCTTGCGGCGTTCTGTCTGAGCACCACCCTGCTGTTTCACGGGGTTGCCAGTGTCAATGCACTGGCGCATCTGGTGGGTGATCAGCCGTTTGCCACTGCCGATGCCAGCCGCAACAATCGTCTTGTGGCCTGGCTCACCCTGGGGGAGGGCTGGCATAACCTTCACCACGCCTTCCAGGCCTCGGCCAGGCAGGGGTTCAGCCTGCGTCATGGCCAGGTGGTGCTCCTGCCTGATCCCACCTATCGCTTCATTCGCCTGTTGGCCGACCTCGGCCTGGCCAGCCGGCTGCGGGTGCCCAGCCCCAGGGCCCTGCTTGCCAGGTCGCGTCCGATCTCAGCGGATCCGTACGAACTCCAAGGGTGAACGGGGCTCCAGCTTCAGGGTCCAGAGGCGTCCTGCTCCGAGTGCTCCCAGGCCATCAATTAGCGCGCTGGTGTCGCAGCCATTGAGCCAGGAGGCCTTGAGCTCGGGCAGTTGAACCATCAGCGATCCAATCGGTAACTCGGCCAGGAGCAGGCTGTTGTCGCCGTCCACCCGCCTCACCGGAGCCCCGTCACTGCGCTGCCAGACCCGCAGCAACAGCTCGAAAGCCTGGCGCCGGCCCACATCACCCGGATCACCCTCAGGCGCGATTGCTTCGCGCAGCGACTGACCTTGCAGCGGCATGGCGCGTCGACCGTCCTGCTCCAGCAGCGCCATGGCGATCAGGTAGGGGGTGTCGGCCATGGCAGGTGGTGCTGGGAAAACCACAGTGGACCCTGCATGCCCTGGTTGGCTAGTGAACCGGCGTCGTTTGGGCGGCGAAGTGACCGGTCAGCTCGGCCTTGGTCAGCACATGTCCCGCCATCGCCTGCTGCAGTTCCTGCAGGGTGCTGTCGGGATCCAAGGCCCTGGCCTGTGTGCAGCACTGGAATCGACGCACCGTTGGCAAAGGCCGGCGATTCGAGCCGAAAGGTGGCGGCGGTCATGCTCGATCACGGCGATGGTCACCCCAGCCTGGTGCGATGGTGCCACGCTCAGGCGCGGCGCTGCAGATCGGGCTTCTCTTCAGGAACGATCGCCCCCGCCACCGGACACACCTGCAGGCAGATGCCGCAGTCGATGCAGGTGTCAAAGTCGATCCAGAAAAAAGCTGTGCCCTTGCGATTGGCACCCTCACCCGGATGGATGCAGGCCACGGGGCAGGCGTCGACGCAGTCGGCGATGCCCTCGCAGATGTCGGTCACGATCGTGTGGGCCACGGTTGCTCAGTCAGGCTTGAGGCGATCGTAAGGAGCGGCCACAGCCAGGCGGCTCAGGAGCCCAGCCAGTGCACGCCACTGCAACCCCTCAGGCTGGCCACCGCATTGGCCTCGCCCTTGTCTGACACGGGTTGTCCGAGCAGTTCTGCAGGTTGGCCTGTGGCGTGTAGTCGGTCCTGTTCGGTCAGTGCCGCGGCGAGCTGCGCGGGCTGCTGGTAGGCCACCAGCACCGGAGCCTGGCCACCGCTGCTGATCTCGAGCAGGTCGCGCAGATTCTCCACATCAAAGCCGAAGCCGACCCCAGCTGGCGCCATGCTGCGCAGGCTGGCTGGGGTGCTGAAGCGCCCCACGAGAGCGTCGTAGCGACCACCGCTGGCGATAGCCATGGGCACCGCGCTGCCCTGGCAAACCAGTTTCAGCACCAGCCCATCATAGAGATTGAAGTGGGGCTGGAAGCTCGGATCGAGCTGCAGCATCACGCTCTGCTGGCCCGCCGCAGGGGCCACCAGAGTGAGCATGCGTTCCAGGTCGTCGAGCAGGGGCATCTGCCCCAGCAGAGTTCGCAGTTCGGCCAGCACCACAGCTGGTTCGCCCCGCAGCTGCAGCAGTTGCCGCAGGCGTCGACGCTCGGCATCGTGCAGATCGAGCGCCGCCAGGGCCAATGGGTCGTAGGCCGTGAGCGCAGCCTGGGCCTGCGTCCGGATGCGCTCTGGCAGCTGGGCGATCAGGGCCTGCAGCACCCCGTGATGCCCGATCAGCAGGGCAGGTCTGTGCTCAGGCCTGAGGCCGAGTCGCCCCACCGCAGCCATCAACAGGCGCATTAGTTCTACATCGGCGTTGAGCGATGGATCGCCCAGCAGTTCGACGCCGCTGGTGATCTGTTGGTGAATGCGTTGCCGACCGGCCTCGCCCAGCGTGCAACCGAAGCAGTTGCCATCGGCCCACAGGCGCAGGGGCATAGGCCGGTCGGCCATGCGGGTGCAGGCAGCCCGGGCGATCGATGCCGTCAGTTCGGGTCGCAGTCCCAGGGGGTCATCGCTCACCAGTCGCACCAGTTCCTGGCTGCGGATGCCGCCGCCGGCCGCCAGGGTGTCAAGGCGCTCCACCGTCGGGGGATCGACTTCCTGATAGCCCCAGAGGCGGTAGAGGTCGGCCAGCTGATGGCGGATGCGCCGGTTGCCCTCCACCTGACGTGGATTCAGGTCGCGGGCACCGGCAGCGGGTTGCAGCGCCATGCGGCAGCAAGGGACAGGTCGTCGCCTGATCCTATGGAGCCGGCCTGTCGAGTTCGGGGGCGCCGTAGCTGGCTCCGCTGAGGGGCCTGCAGCTGCCCAAGCCTGCGACCAGCTCCGCCTGCAGGGCGGGGGTGCAGGCAATCAGGCGGCCGCTCTCCAGCGCGAACGCGGCCCCCGAATAGCTGCTCACCACACCACCGGCCTGCTCCACCAGCACGACCCCGGCGGCCAGGTCCCAGGGGCTCAGGCCACGCTCCCAGTAGCCATCGAGCCGACCGGCCGCCACGTAGGCCAAATCAACCGCGGCGGCACCGCCGCGACGCACCCCATGGGTGCGGTGGGTGAAATAGGCGAATTCGCTGTAGTTGTTGTCGAGCCGTTCGGCGCGGTCGTAGGCAAACCCCGTGACCAGCAGCGCATCGCGCAGTGAGCGACAGCCGCTGATGGCAAGGGATGCTTCGTTGCACCAGCAGCCGAGGCCCGGCGCTGCCCAGAACAATTCGTCGAGCCGCGGCACGGCGATCGCGCCCAGCAGGGGGTGACCCCGCCACAGCAGGCCCACCGAGGTGCCAAACAGCGGATAGCCATGGGCGTAGTTGGTCGTGCCATCGAGGGGGTCGACGCACCACTCCAGATCGCCCTGCCCGGCTCGTCGTCCACTCTCCTCGGCCAGCACCCCCAGTCCGGGGCTGCGGGCCGCCAGAAGGCTCAGCACAGCCGCTTCTGCCGCGGTATCGGCCGTGGTCACCAGATCGCCGCTGCGACCCTTTTCGCGGATCTGGGTGAGTTGGCCGAAATGGTGGCGCAGTACGTGGCCGCCGGCCATGGCGGCATCGCGGGCGATGGCGGCCAGACCGGCCAGGTCGGAAGCGCTGAGACCACTGCCCCTGGCGGCGGCCTCTGACACGGCCTCAGGTGGTGCTGGATTCATGGTTGCGTCTCACTCCTCGTCGAGCGGCAGTCCGGCCCTGATGCGCCCTTGCCCGAAGTGGCGTCCGAACTGCAGCTCATAGACCTCATCCTCATCTTGGGTTTCGACCACCAGAGGCCCGGTGGCGCGGGCAACGCAGAGCAATCCATAGCCACGCTCGCGCAGCTCCCGCGACAGCCCCAGGGCCTCTTGCTGGTCAATCTGGCCCTCGAGCACGCGCACAGCGCAGGCTGTGCAGCAGCCGTTGCGGCAGCTGAAGGGCAGGGGGTCACCCTGGCGCTCAAAGCTCTGCAGGATGTAATCACCCTCCTTGACGTCATGGGTGATGACCCGGCCCTGCTGGCGCCAGTGAATGGTGATGGCGTGGCTCGTCGAAGACGTGTGGGTCATGCTGCTACATTGCCATCTGCCTTGAATGTGCCGCTGGAGAGGTGGCCGAGTGGTCGAAGGCGCAGCACTGGAAATGCTGTATGGGGGCAACTCTATCGAGGGTTCGAATCCCTCCCTCTCCGTACAAGCAAAGCCGGCTCATTGAGCCGGCTTTTTCTATGCTATCCACGAGCACAGTGAACAGACGAATGCCTGTCATTCTGCCGAGCCCATACCCGGCCTGTATATTCCTGCGCGCTTAAATTATATGCACAACATTTCTGCGCAGTACGTTGCGTTGGTCAGCACGCCGTGATCAGCCGAAGCGGCCACTCACATAATCCTGGGTGGCCTGCTGGTTAGGTGCATTGAAGATGCGCTCGGTGTCGTTGAACTCAACCAGATAGCCCACCTTGCCACTGCCGCCCTCCACGGCTTCCGCGTTGAAGAAAGCGGTCATGTCGGCCACGCGCACCGCTTGCTGCATGTTGTGGGTGACGATCACGATCGTGTAACTGCGCTTGAGCTCATGCATCGTCTCTTCAATCTTGAGAGTTGAGATCGGATCGAGGGCTGAACAGGGTTCATCCATCAAAATCACCTCAGGTTCTGTGGCGATGGCCCTGGCGATGCACAAACGTTGCTGCTGACCCCCTGAGAGGGCGAGACCGCTCTCCTGAAGTTTGTCCTTGCATTCGTCCCAGACAGCCGCCTTGCGTAGGGAGCGCTCCACCAGCTCATCCATGTCGCCTTTGAAGCCGTTGATGCGTGCGCCGAAGGCAATGTTCTCGTAGATGGTCTTGGGAAACGGGTTCGGCTTCTGAAACACCATGCCGATGCGCCGACGCACCTCAACAGGGTCGATCCGCCTCTCATAGAGATCTTTGCCATCAAAGAGCACACGGCCTTTCAGCGTGCAACCAGGCACAAGATCATTCATGCGGTTGAGCGCCCGCAGGACCGTCGACTTTCCGCAGCCCGATGGGCCGATGAAGGCCGTCACCCTGCCATGGGGAATGTCCATAAAGACATTGCGCACAGCCTCGAACTTGCCATAGGAGATGGTGACATTCTGCAGGGCTAGGCAGACGTCTTGGTTGTTCATGGTGTCTGGCGTGCTGGTCATGGTTCAGAGGATCAGAAAAGCGTAGAAGTGAGAGGCGAATTTAAATTTGATGCAATCCGGAATGGGTCATGGGCGGGCCGCCCTGCTGATCCATCGTGCAATCAGGTTGGCGGCAAGAATCATGATCACCAGCACAAATGAAGCTGACCAAGCAAGCTCATTCTGAGCCTCATAGGGCATGATTGCAAAATTGAAAATCAAGACCGACATAGATGCGATCGGATTGAACAAACCTTCGGGCCAGAAGGGAGAAAATAGAGCAGTGAAAATCAAGGGTGCCGTCTCGCCAGCAGCACGGGCAATGGCCAGCACCACTCCTGTTGCGATCGGAGTGAAGGCAGCGGGCAACGTGATTTTCAGAATGGTCACGACCTTGGACGCACCGACACCAAAAGCACCCCATCGCAACTCCTGGGGCACAAGTTTGAGACCTTCGTCGGTCGTCTTGATCACCGTGGGCAGCATTAGCACCGAGAGGGCGATACCGCCTGCCATGGCGCTGTAGCTCTGACCTGCGATCACCCTGGTGGCCACGATGATGCCGTAGACGAACACACCGCTGATGATCGACGGTACCCCAGAAAGCACGTCATTGCCAAAGCGCACAGCCTGAGCGAACCAGCCATTCCGGGAGTACTCACTCAGAAAAATTCCTCCACCAACTCCAATGGGAATCGAAATCAGAGAGGCCACCAATGTCACGATGATGGTGCCCAAAATGGCGTTGCCGATTCCTCCGCCGTCCAGACCCGGTGGCGGGGGAAGCTCAAGGAACAGTCGAAGGCTGATCAGCTTGCCCCCTTGAATCAAGACATAGATCAAGACCAGAAACAGTGGCAGCACGGCAATCGCCGCGAAGACTCCTGCCAGGCCAGTCAGGAACTGGTTAAAACGATTACGTGCCAGATTCGGCTCGTAATTGAGACCACCACGGTCAAAGAGTGGGCTGTTTCCGTAAGTGATTGGTGAGTTGCTCATGGCAGTTCAGTACTTCAGGCTCAGACGACGGACAATCCACTGGGCGACGAAGTTGACCACCAGGGTCAGCACCATCAGGATCAGCGCTGCATACATCAGTGCTGACACCTGAACGCCATCGGCTTCACCGAACTGGTTGGCCAGCATGGACGCGATGGTGTTGCCTGGTGCGAGAAGGGAGAGACTGAAGTTGAGCGAGTTGCCGATGATCATTGTGACGGCCATTGTTTCGCCCATGGCTCGTCCCAGGGCCAGCATGATCCCCCCCGTGATGGCTGAGATGGCAGCGGGAAGAATGATGTTGAGAAGAGCGCCCCAACGGGTTGTGCCGACTCCATAGGCACCTTGTCGCAACTCGATGGGCACCTGGTTCAGGGCATCGCGGCTGATGGCCGTGATGATCGGCAGGATCATCACCACCAGAATCAAAATGGCCGGGGCCATGCCGGGCCCAAGGGCCTGGCCTTCGAAGAAAGGACTCCAGCCAAACAGGGTTTGCAGCAGGTTGAGGGCGGGCCTGATCGCAGGTTCCATCACAAAAATGGCCCAGAGACCGAGTACCACCGATGGAATTGCAGCCAACAGCTCGACCATCAGGCCGATGGCGCTGCGCAGTTGAGCAGGAATCAGATCCTCGGTGATGAAGATCGCCGTGCCAACTCCAAGGGGAACGGCGATCACCAGCGACAGTAAGGCTGTGACCAGGGTCCCGTAGATGGCAACGAATGCCCCGTACTGGTTGTTGACGGGATCCCACGCCGAGGTGGTGATGAAGCGGGCACCAAAGGTGGCGATGGCCTCACGGGAACCCTGGAAGACCGTCAGAACGATCGCGACCAACAGGATGCCGACAAACGAGGCCAGGGCCAGGGTCAAGTAGTGGAAGCCCTGATCAAACAGCTTCTCGGAGGCCGGTCTGCGGCGCAACGTGAAGGCTTCAGCGTCAGAAATAGGAGGTGGTGCTGACGTCATGCATGGAGGGCTGCACCCTCTCAGTGGGTACGAAGCCAGACTCCCGGACTTTAAAAAGAGGCCCTGGAGAACCGTTTAAGCCATGATTAACCTCGGTGCGGTCCAGACATTCGATCCTGGATCCAAGACGTCACGGGGAAGTCAGCGGCATGGGCCGAATCGTCGGCATCGATCTGGGTACCACCAATTCGGTGGTGGCGGTGCTCGAAGGCGGCCGTCCCACGGTCATTGCCAACGCTGAAGGCAGTCGCACCACCCCTTCGGTGGTCGGTTTCAGCCGTGATCAGGAACTGCTGGTGGGCCAGCTGGCCCGGCGCCAGCTGGTGCTCAATCCCCGCAACACGTTTGCCAATCTCAAGCGGTTCGTTGGCCGCACCTGGGATGAGCTCGAGGACGGCAGCCTGGCGGTGCCGTACACCGTGCGCGCCAACGACGCCGGCCTGGTACGGGTCGTCTGCCCGGCAACCGAGCGCGAATATGCGCCCGAGGAGCTCGTGGCCAGCGTGCTGCGCAAGCTTGTCGATGACGCCGCCACGTACCTGGGTGAGCCCGTGGAGGCCGCGGTGATTACCGTGCCTGCGTACTTCAACGATGCCCAGCGGCAGGCCACGCGCGATGCCGGACGGCTGGCAGGCCTCAGCGTCGAGCGCATCCTCAACGAACCCACCGCCGCGGCCCTGGCCTACGGGTTCGACCGCAGCAGCGTGAAGCGGGTGCTGGTGTTTGACCTGGGTGGAGGCACCTTTGATGTGTCGATTCTGCGGATCGCCAATGGGGTGTTTGATGTCAAAGCCACCAGCGGTGATACCCAGCTCGGCGGCAACGACTGGGACCAGCGCATCGTCGACTGGCTGGCCGATGCCTTTCAACGGGACCATGGGCTCGATCTTCGCCGCGATCGCCAGGCCCTGCAGCGGCTTTCGGAGGCGGCCGAGAAGGCCAAGATCGAGTTGAGCGGTGTTCAGAGCACGCCGATCTCGCTGCCGTTCATCGCCACCGGCACAGACGGTCCCCTTCACATTGAAACCAGCCTCGAGCGCAGCAGCTTCGAGGGTCTCTGCATCGACCTGCTGGATCGCCTGTTGCGGCCCGTGCAGCGGGCCCTCAGAGATTCGGGGCTCGCCGCCGAGGACATCGACGATGTGGTGCTCGTGGGCGGCTCGACCCGCATGCCGATGGTGCAGCAGCTGGTGCGCACCCTGGTGCCACGCGATCCCTGCCAGTCGGTCAATCCCGACGAAGTCGTGGCCATCGGTGCGGCGATCCAGGCGGGCATCCTCACCGGTGGGTTGCGCGACCTGATGCTCAATGACGTCTCTCCCCTGTCGTTGGGCCTGGAGACCATCGGAGGCCTGATGAAGGTGTTGATCCCCCGCAACACCCCGATTCCGGTGCGCAAAAGCGACCTGTTCAGCACCTCTGAGGCGAATCAGAACGCCGTCGAGGTCCATGTGCTGCAGGGTGAGCGTCAGTTGGCCGACGACAACAAGTCCCTAGGGCGATTCCGTCTGTCGGGCATTCCCCCTGCGCCCCGCGGTGTGCCCCAGATCCAGGTGTCCTTTGACATCGACGCCAATGGGCTTCTACAGGTGTCGGCCAGCGACCGCACCACGGGCCGCCAGCAGAGCGTGTCGATCCAGGGGGGCACCAATCTCAGCGAGCAGGAGATTCAGCGTCTGATCGTCGAGGCCGAGCAGAAGGCTTCCGAGGACCGTCGTCGTCGGGCCGACATCGATCGTCGCAACAGCGCCCAGACCCTGGTGGCCCAAGCCGAGCGCCGCCTGCGCGATGCGGCGCTCGAGTTGGGCCCCTACGGCGCCGAGCGTCAGCAGCGCTCCGTTGAGCTGGCCCTGCGCGATGTGCAGGACCTGATCGCCGCCGAAGCCGCCGGACGGGTCGATCCCGCCGAGCTGGAGATCGCCGCCAGTCAGCTTCAGGAGGCGCTCTATGGCCTCAACCGGCGTCTGTTGAGCGAGCGCAAGGCCGACCAAGGGCCCCTGCAGGGTCTCAAGAACACGCTCGGGTCGCTCAAGGATGAGCTGTTCTCAGATGATGAGTGGGACGACTGGGAGCGCCCGGGCAGCGATCCGTGGACGTCAACGCCCCGACGCCGCGAGCCCGAACGTTGGGAGCGCGACGACGAACGGACCATGCCGGCCCGCCGTTCGGCAAGCGTGCGACCCAGTCGCTGGGATGACGACGACCCCTGGGCTCAGCGCTGAACACCGTGACCACCACAGCAGCGCCAGCCGATTACTGGGCCGTGCTCGGGCTTGACCCCGGTGCCGACGCCGCCACCCTCAAACGGGCCTTTCGCAGCCAGGCGCGGCGCTGGCATCCCGATCTCAACGGCAACGACCCGGTCGCTGAAGAGCGATTCAAGCTGGTCAATGAGGCCTATGCCGTTCTGTCGGATCCGCGCCGCCGGAAGCTCTGGGAGAGCGGGGTGTCCGCCGGTGACAGCCGGAATCAGGCCGCTGACGACCCTTTTGCCAGCGGCTTTCCCGAGTTTGACGCCTACCTGGACGAGCTCTTCGGTGATCGCCGCCGCCGTGACCGCCAGACCCCGCCCGAACCCCCTGGGGAGGTGACGGCTGCACCACCGCCCCCGCCGCCGGTGCAGGCCAGCGGCGATGTCGAATCGTGGGTCGATCTCAGCCCCGAGCAAGCCCTGCATGGCCATCGTGTCGAGCTTGAGTTGCCCGATGGCACGTGCGTTGAGGTCACCACGCCAGCACTGGCTGGCGATGGCTGGCGTCTGCGCCTGGCCGGCTTGGCCCCCGGCGGCGGTGACCACTTTCTGCAGCTGCGGGTGCGGACTGCCGAAGGGTTGCGGGTCGACGGTCTGCGGGTCACTTACACCCTTGACCTCACGCCCGCCGAGGCGGCTCTGGGCTGTGTGGTGCTGGTGCCCACCCTCGGCGGCACCGTGCAGCTGCGGGTGCCTGCCGGCTCGTCGAGCGGCCGGCTGCTGCGCCTGCGTGGCCGCGGTCTGGTGCTGGACGATCGCCGTGGTGACCAGCTCGTCGACATTCGCATCGTTGTGCCCGATGCACTCAGCGAGGCGGAGGCGGCCCTCTATCGCCGTCTGCAGGAGCTGGCCGACGGCGAGTGACCGGCTGTGAGCCAACACCAGCACCGATGAGACACTGGGACTGAGCTGTGCAGGTGTTGTGACGGGTCAACGGGTCTACGTGCTGCTCTTTGATGCCGGCAGCGACCAGGAAGGCATCCATTCTCTGGAGCTGTCCGGTCGCACCGTCGTGCTGCTGTTTGAACAGCGTGATGATGCCGAGCGCTATGCGGGCCTGCTTGAAGCCCAGGATTTCCCGGTGCCCACCATCGAGTCGCTCGAGCGCGACGAGATGGAGCTCTTCTGCGAGCAATCGGGTTACGAAGGCCGCTTCGTGGCAAAGGGCTTTCTGCCCCAGACCGCCGAGGAACGCCTGCTGATCGCACCTCCCGAGCGCAATATGGACACCAGCCAATGGCGCGAGGAGGAGGTGGTCGAAGAGCGGGGCAACCACGAACTCGAGGCATTCCGGCGCCGTCTTGAGGGCCTGTTGTGACCGTCGTTGACCGCGGGCACTTGCTCACCGAACAGGCCAACCCACGGAGTGCCGACCTGGATCTGCTGCCCACCCGCGAGCTTGTCGACCTGTTCTGCAGCGAAGACCGCGTGCCGCAGCAGGCTGTGGCCGCTGCCGCTGAGGCTTTGACAGCAGCGATCGATGCGATTGCCCGGCGGCTGCAGGCGGGTGGTTGTCTTTTCTATCTGGGGGCTGGAACCTCGGGTCGCCTCGGGGTGCTCGATGCGGCCGAATGCCCCCCCACCTTCTGCACCGACCCCGAACTGGTGCAGGGGGTGCTGGCGGGTGGGGCAGCGGCCCTGTTGCGCAGTTCAGAAGGACGCGAAGATGAGGCTGATGCCGGTCGGCACGACCTTGAGGTCAGGGGGTTTGGCCCCAAGGATTGCCTGGTGGGCATTGCCGCCGGCGGCACAACGCCCTATGTGCATGGGGGCCTGCTCCACGCGCGCAGCATTGGTGCCCTGGCCATTGCCATGGCCTGCGTCCCGGTGGCACAGGTGGCCCTGCCCTGCGACATTGACATCAGGCTGGTGACCGGGCCGGAGCTGCTCGCGGGCTCCACCCGGCTCAAGGCCGGCACCGCCACCAAGATGGCCCTCAACATCCTGTCCACCGGGGTGATGGTGCGGCTGGGCAAGGTCCACGGCAATCGCATGGTCGACGTGGCCGTCACCAACAGCAAGCTCGAAGATCGGGCCCTGCGGATGCTCGAGGATCTGGCTGCAATCCCGCGGGAACGGGGCCGCAACCTGCTGGCGGCGGCCGACGGTTCCGTCAAGTTGGCCCTGTTGATGGAACTCGCGGGCATCGATGCCGCGTCGGGCCGGCAGCGCCTGGCGGCCCAGGGTTCCAGCCTGCGGCGAGCCCTGGCTCAGCCCGCAAACGCACCCCAGTAGGGCGTCGTTAGCAGATCCACCCGGCGACGGGTCTCGTCGGGCACCTGGTCGCGGGGTGTCATCAATGCATGACGCAGGGCCTGGTGGGCGCTGCTGTGCGGCCGTTGCGCTGCGACCCGCTCGGCCGCCTGTCGAACGATCTGTTGGGCCAGGGCAGCATTGGCCCTGAGGTTGTCGATGACCATCTCAACCGTCACCGCGGCGTGCTCCTGGTGCCAGCAGTCGTAATCGGTTGCCATGGCCAGGGTGGTGTAGGCCAGTTCGCATTCGCG
>Ga0169931_10011608_pt1 | contig 12369 bp, 16 predicted proteins | sample Kivu_15m_20L_FD_129675 | JGI IMG/M metagenome (GOLD analysis project Ga0169931, IMG submission 129675) | Freshwater microbial communities from Lake Kivu, Western Province, Rwanda to study Microbial Dark Matter (Phase II) - Kivu_15m_20L... | ecosystem: Environmental > Aquatic > Freshwater > Lake...
ATTTTAAAAAAAAAAAAGTTATTTTGGCAAATTCCAAAATTGAAAAAATGTTTGGCGGAAAAAAACTTGGTCAAAAATCAGGGGAAGGATTTTACAAATACTCTGACGATAAATATGAACGTGTTGCACTATCTGAAGAGATGGCACAAAAATGCAATCCAATTCAACTTGTTGCAAATATTTTAAACAATGCAGCTTGGCTTGTTTCTAACAAAGCAAGTGACATTGAAGAAATTGAAAAAGCTGCATTTCTCGGGTTAGGATTAAAAAAACCACTCTTTGAGACAGCAAAAGAAATAGGAATTAAAAACATTGTAAATGAATTAAAACAGTTAGCAGCAAAACATGATAAATTTTACGAACCAGATCCGTTGTTAATTGCTATGCAGTAATTCAAGAATTTTCTTTACAGCGTCTTTTGCAGTGTCAACACCAATAATTTTGACATTTTTTCTATGATCAACATATCCATCAATGAATTTGTCTGCAGCCCCGCCGGTATTTCTGATTGCAACCAGGGGTTTTTTGTGCATATATGCAGCACAAATCTCAGATAATGTTCCAGAGCCTCCACCAACTATTATTATTCCATCAGCAGATAACGCAGTTAGAAAATCTCTGGTAAGCCCCATACCACTTGGAATCACAATGTCACAAAATTCATTTGCGTGAGATGGATCATCTTGAGGAATTATTCCAACAGTTAGACCATTTGAGTCATGAGAACCCTTAGCTGCTGCTTTCATCACACCACCCAATCCACCAGTCATTAAAACACAATTAGATTTTGCCACTTCACAACCAATCTCATAGGCAATTTTTTCATGTGCAGGGGTACAGCCATTATCATTATGGCCAATTACCAAAATTTGGGTTTTCTTTGTCAATAAAATGATTCAATTATTCACCATCTAATACTTTCCTAACGCAAAAGATATTAAATAATAAAATACAATTCAGTCATGGAAAAACGTTCAATGCCAGTTTGTTTTACAGCAAAACAATACAAAATGATCGAAGAATTTGCCAAGAGAAACGGTATGCTAAATACAAGTCAAGCTCTTGAAAAGATCTTAAGCAGTTAATCATTTTCGTTATTTTTGTTTTTATTTAATCCAAAACGACGTAGTTTTAGGCTTTAATTTGGTAGATAAATTTTGTATTAACTTAAATTATTTCAATTATAACGTTTGACGTGGGATTACTAAGCAGAAAGCCAACATATTGTAGTATTTGTAATAAGGAGCTTACACACAAACATAAACCAAAAAGAGAATGGAACATCAAAGGAAGACTTTGTGGAGACTGCCATTTTGAGAAATCAAAGGAATTCTACGAAGGAAAGGTCAGACAAGCGTGTGTTTTGTGTGGAATCACAAAGATAATCTCAGAATTATGGGAACCAAGATGGCAGTGGGATATGGAAGGATTGTTGTGCAAAGAATGTTTTGACAATAAAGAAAAATCATTTGATGTAAAAAAGAAATTTTGTGCAATATGTGGAACAACTATGGGATTTATCAGACATAATCCAAAAAGCAAATGGAAGATTGAAGGCCAACTCTGTAGAAAATGTTGGGATGATAAAAAAGCAGAACTGGGATAAAATGGGATTTTTTAAGAAAATTGCATGTGATGTTTGTAATAGAAAATTTTCTCACCAAGAAGAATTGATGAATCACAAGCAGATTGTACATGGAAAAGATCTGCAATATGATTGTAAAGAATGTAAAAAATATTTTTCAAATATGGAAGATATGAGAACTCATTTACAAAGAGAACACAGTTACAAAAAAGACAGGTAATTAAATTGCCTTTACTGTTTTTACTACAGGCGGTCTTACCTTAGTAAATACTCTAAATCCACAGATGCATTTTATTTCAGGTAATCTAGATAACTCTGTGTTTGAGACATTAGTTCCACATCTTAGACAAGAGTAGATTACATCAAATGTCTCAATAGGAGTTTCTTCAACAGTTTCAAAATTTTCTTCGGCCATATTTATCATCAAAATTTCTATAATTTAAGGATACCAGATTAAGTTAGAGATAATTCAATGTAAACATCATCAGGAATTTTTAGTCTCATTAATTGTCGTATTGCTTTATCATCGGCATTAATGTTAATTATTCTTCGATGCATTTTCATCTCCCATTTTTCATATGTCTCAGTTCCGCTACCACATGGTGATTTTCTTGTTGCAACATGTAATTTTTTAACAGGAAGTGGAGTTGGACCTTTAACTTTAACACCGGTCTTTTTACCAATGCCCATGATCTCATTACAAACACCGTCAAGTTTAGGAAGACTTATGCTTGTTAATTTAACACGAGCAGTTTGAGTCATAGCAACTCAACCTATGGTTTGTACTCTTCAGTAATTTCCTTAACAATTCCTGCTGCAATAGTTGCACCCATATCTCGTAGTGCAAATCTACCCATTTCAGGAAATTCTTGGAAAGTTTCTATGCAAGTTGGTCTTACAGGTCTAATTTTTACAATTGCTGCATCACCAACTTTAAGGAACTTTGGATTTTCTTCTTCAACTGCTCCTGTAGCTGGATTAATTCTTTGTAAGAATTCAGTTACAGTTGCTGCTACTTGTGAAGTGTGACAGTGCATTACTGGAGTATAACCAGGTGCAATTGCAGTTGGGTGATGAATAACAATAATTTGTGCTTTGAATTCTTTTGCAACCTTTGGTGGGGCATCAGGAGTTCCAAGCACATCTCCTCTTTTGATATCTTTCTTTTCAATACCTCTGAGGTTGAATCCAATGTTGTCACCTGCTTCTGCAGTTGGCATTTCAGTGTGGTGAGTTTCAATTGATTTGATTTCACCAAGTGCACCAGAAGGCATTACAATAATTTTTTGTCCTGCTTTCATAATACCAGTTTCAACTCTACCTACAGGTACAGTACCTACACCAGTAATTGTGTAAACGTCTTGAATTGGGACACGTAATGGTTTACCAATTGGTTTTTCAGCTACGGTAAAGTCATCAAATGCTTGAATGAGTGTCTTTCCAGTATACCATGGCATGTTTTCAGATTTTTTAACCAAGTTGTCACCCTTCCATCCAGAAACTGGAATAAATGGGACATTTTCTAATTTATAACCGACAGATCTAACTAGTTTTTCGCCTTTTTCTTTTGCTGCTTTGTATGCTGCCTCTTTGTATTCGACTGCATCCATTTTATTAATTGCAACAATGATTTGGCCTACACCTAGTGTTTTAAGCAAAAATGCATGTTCTCTTGCTTGACCACCTGCAGCAATTGCAGTGTCAGTTTCACCTTCTTTGGCAGATAACACTAGAATAGCAGCATCTGCTTCAGAAGCACCAGTAATCATGTTTTTGATGAAGTCTCTGTGACCAGGTGCATCAATTAATGTAAAGAAGTATTTTGGTGTCTCAAATTTTTGGAAAGCAAGATCAATTGTAATTCCTCTTTCTCTTTCATCTTTAATATTATCCATAACCCAAGCGTACTTGAAAGTATCACCTTTTCCGGTCTTCTCGGATTCGGCTGCGTGTGCTGCAATAGTTCTATCATCTACAACACCGAGATCCATTAAGAAATGACCCATAGTTGTTGATTTTCCATTATCAATATGACCTGTAACAATCAGGTTCAAGTGTGGTTTAACTGCCATATGACATCCGTGTTGGAGGGGATTTATTACTGTTATGAATTTTTGAAAAAAATATAGAAATTTTTCCAGATTTTTCAGATCAAAAAAAAATAAAAAATTACACATAAATCAAAGGGAAAAACAGAGAAGTTATGAAAATTACAGTTTCAGTTATCAAAGCTGATGTAGGAGGAATCGGCGGACACACTAGACCAAGTGATGCACTAATAGAAGCAGTTAGAAAAACTGTCAAAAATTCTGGAGATTTACTAATCGACCATTATATTGGATATTGTGGAGACGATGTCCACATTGTCATGTCACATAAACATGGAATGGATAATGATAAAATTCACAAACTTGCATGGGATGCATTTATGGCAGGTACTCAAGTTGCAAAGCAAGAGGGACTTTACGGAGCAGGACAAGATCTTCTAAAGGATTCATTTTCAGGAAATGTAAAAGGAATGGGTCCAGGAGTTGCAGAAATGGAGTTTGAAGAAAGACCAAATGAAGCATTTACAGTTTTTGCTGCAGATAAAACAGAGCCAGGCGCATTTAATTATCCAATTTACAGAATGTTTGTAGATAGTTTAAGCAACACAGGATTGATCGTAAATAAGTCACTTGCAAGCGGAGTGATAATTAATGTAATGGATGTTGAAGAAGGCAAGATTGCAAAATTATCTTTGTGGGAAGACAAACCAACTATCGAAGCAGCGTTGATGTATCCAGGAAGATATGTTGTTTCAACAGTAACTACAAAGCAAGGAGAGCCGATACTTGCAGCATCAACTGACAGACTACATAACATTGCAGGAACTTATGTAGGAAAAGATGATCCAATATTACTAATTAGAACACAAAAGAATTTTCCAGCAACTGAAGAAGTAGGAAGTGTATTTAACAATCCACATTATGTTGCAGGTAATACAAGAGGAAGTCACAACATGCCATTGATGCCAGTAAAACTAAATTCTGCAGCATCGATCAATTTTTGCATTCCAATTGTAGAGGCACTAGTCTTTAGCATGCATGATGGAAAGTTTACTGGTCCATTTGATGGATTTTCGACTCCTGACTGGGATTATGTCAGAGAGATCGCAACAAAAAAAGCACTTGCAATGAGAAGCCAAGGATTCATTCATCCAGCAACACTTGTTCCATCAGAATTAGAATATGCTGAAGGATATAGAGCAAGAATGGACATACTAGAAACCAAGATGGTTCCAATTGATGACATAATATCAAAGTCAGAAAAGAAAGAAAATTACGAAGACCCAGATTAAATAATCAGAAAGGGTTAATACAAATCAGAGCGTACCAAAATCACCCATGCAAATCTTGAAAGTGTTTGATTGGAAGACGTATATTTTCACGGCAATTGCAGTTATCTCGTTTTCAAACTTTATGGCAGTATTATTTGGACAAACTATACCTGCAACATTTATGACATTTTTCAAATATGCTGGAGAGACAATAATTTTAGCAACTGTCTTTTTGTTTGCGCTTACGTGGTTTTTAAAAGCAAGACCACATAATCGTCCAAAAAACTATTCAGTAGTGGTGTTTGATGTGTATGGACAGATAAGCAAGATACAAGATATCCGTACAGAATTTAAAACACATGATGTAGCATGGAGTTTTATGAAACAGTACAAAAAAGAATACCCGTTATACAATTTTGCAATGGTATCAAAGCTTTCAAAAACAGACAAACCAACAATTTTCAGATATATCTAAAAACCATACAAAATTCAGACTTTTATTCAGGATGATATAATAAAACTAGAGTGGAGTTTGCCATTCTAGCTGATGCATTTAGTAAAATGGAGTCAACTACAAAAAGATTAGAGCTGACTCAACATTTAGTAGAGTTATTTGAAAAAACTCCACAAGACGTAATTTCAAGAATAGTTTATCTTTTACAAGGAAAACTTAGGCCAGATTTTGAAGGAGTAGAATTAGGAGTAGCAGAAAGATTAGCAATAAGAGCAATTGCAAAATCGGCAGGTTCTGATAGTGCCGAGAAAAAAATAGAGGAAGAATATAGAAAGAGTGGGGATTTAGGACATGCTGCATCTAAAATTTTGGAGCAAAAAGAACAGACAACATTCATGATGCAAGACATTACAGTTGAGCGAGTTTATGAGAACTTGTTTACAATTGCAAAGTTAGAAGGCTCAAAAACTCAAGATAGAAAGATGAAATACATCTCGGGGTTGCTAAATGATGCAAACCCAAATGAAGCTAAATTCATCTTAAAGATTTTACTTGGAACATTAAGACTAGGCGTAGCAGAAAATACAGTAATGGATGCTCTTGCAATTGCATTTACAGGAAATAAAGAAAACAGAAAAGCACTGGAGCATGCATATAATGTATCAAGTGATTTGGGCAAAGTTGCAGAGACAATTGTAAGTAAAGGACTCAAAGGAATAGAAGAATTTGAAATTAATTTGTTTAATCCTATACGGCCAATGCTTGCAGATAGAGTGAAAAGCGAAGAAGAAGCAATTGAAAAACTAGGAAGTGTTTTTGCCGCAGAATACAAACTTGATGGAGAAAGAGTTCAGTTACATATCGAAGGAGAGAAAGTAATATTATTTTCAAGAAGTTTAGAAAATATCACAAGTTATTATCCAGACATTGTAGAAAAAATTCCTAAAACAATTCAAGCACAAAAAGTAATTTTAGAGGCAGAAGCAGTAGCAATAAATGAAAACACTGGAGAATTTTTACCTTTCCAAGAACTTATGCATAGAAGAAGAAAATATCAAGTAGAAAAAGCAGTATCACAGTATCCAATTACTGTAAACTTTTTTGATGTGTTGTATTACGATGGAAAAAGTTGTCTAGAATTACCATACAAAGAAAGAAGAAATTTGTTAGAAAAAATTGTGAAAGAAGACGATTATGCAAGACACATACCAATGAGCATGGTAAAAAGTCAAGAAGACATAGAAGAATTTTTGGAAAACAGTATCAATTCAGGATGTGAGGGAGTGATGTTAAAGATGTTAGATAAACCATACCAAGCTGGGTCCAGAGGAAGTTACTGGCTAAAACTAAAAAGAGAATACAGAAATGAGCTCGGAGATAGTCTTGATCTAGTAGTAATAGGAGCATTTTTTGGAAAAGGTAGAAGAACAGGCAAGTACGGAACGTTACTTTTAGCTTCATATGATTATGATACTGATGTTTTTACAAGCATATGCAAAGTTGGGACAGGATTCACAGATGAATACTTGGATCAACTTTACCAAATATTATCAAATAAAGTAACAATAAAGAAAAACCCAAGAATAGATAGTGATATGGAAGCTGATGTCTGGTTTGAACCAGAGTTAGTTATTGAAGTTGTAGCATCAGAAATTACTTTAAGCCCAATCCACAAAGCAGCAAGAAATGAAATCAGAAAAGATACAGGATTAGCGTTAAGATTTCCAAAATTTACGGGAAAAATAAGATTAGAGAAAGATGCCGAAGACGCATCAACTAATGAAGAGGTATTGACCTTATTCAAAGGACAGAAAAAAGTAGCTCATGATAAAAATTTGATGTGATTTGTGCTCAATAATTCCAAAAAATCATAGAGGATTTAAATTACCTCATGATATTTTGGAATTCAGAAATGTATAGCGGAGAGCTTGAAGTTCAAGCAAAAAGAAAGGCTATAGCAGTTTTACAAGACGAAATCAACCGAATCTTAAATGCTGCCAGAGAACTTGCAACACTACCAGATTTGATGATGAAAAAAGACAAAACAGGTATTAAAAATTCATTGGAGCAAATATCAACTATCGAAGAAGAAGTAGAAAATCTTAGAAGAAAAATAACTAGAGAAGTTGCTGACGTTGGTGGTTTAATCATGAATAGAGAAAATCTCCTAAACACAGCATATACAATGGATGAGATTGCAGGTTACATTACTGGAATCGCATTCAAACTTTCAAACATCAAGATTACTACATTAAAGAGCGCAAAGTTAGACGAAGATATTACAAAGTTGATTGAGCTGGTTGTAGACGAGGTTTACAAACTAAATGAAATCATACGTAGTCTAAATACCAATACTGCTAATGCCATTGAACTTGCACAAGAAACACAAAAAATAGAACGTGAGATAGACATCAAATATAGACATGCTACAATCAAGCTTTTATCAGAAGTTACTAACACCAAAGAGCTATTACTGATAAAAGATGTAATCGAAGGAATTGAAGAAATGTCAGACAAATGTCAGCGTGTCTCTGATTCTTTCATATTATTAGCATTGAGTCTATAACACATCCACCACACCCAACTTTTTACTTAATTTTTATATTGATTCACAAAGCCAATGGTAAATTACCCGATTTTTAAAAAAACCATTACAACATACATGCGTAAAATAGAGAATTCATATACGCAAGTAAATTAAAAAAAACCAAATGAAGACAGAGCTTGTCGAAAATAGAATCATAGTATGGAACATTGAAGATTCTCGTAAATTATTTAGCCATGGATATTATGGCAAACCAATTGGGATACCAAAACCAAAACCAGAAGAGATTAACGTTCCATTAATTTTAGACTTAATTGAAGGGCTTTACCTACTAGAAAATAAAAAAATTACAATTTACAAATCAAATCAAAAGATCACGACAGATTACATGATAGAGATGTGTAAAAAAGAGTATCATGATTTTGACAAAAAATATTTAGTATACAAAAACTTTCGGGATAAAGGATATGTAATTAATCCAGGAATAAAGTTTGGATGCGATTTTGCAGTTTATGAAAAAGGTCCAGGTATTGATCATGCGCCATTTTTAATTCAAGTATACAATAGAAGTGACCCAATCACATCTACCGGAATTGTTTTGGCAGGAAGATTAGCAACTACAGTAAGAAAGCAGTTTATTTTGGCAATTCCAAGAGGAAAAGATAAAGTAGATTTTCTAGCTCTTGATTGGTGGAAGGCTTAGAGTTTTTTTATGTGTCCAGCTATTCTATCGTAAATCTCAAAAAGTTCTTTTGTAATTCCAAATGAAAGGTGATTCTTCCATTTAGGTCGAATTCGAATAGCACCATCAGTTGGTTCGACAAATATTGTTGCATCGTCAATTGATTGTTTTGCAATCATCTCATTAAGCTCGGCATCTTCATTTAGTCTTCTTGCAAGACTACCACTGCCATTCCATTCTACTTTAAGAATGGTCTTTGATGAAAAATGTCCCTTTGTGATTAGTTTAGTTTTAGTAACATAATCTTGGTCATTTTGTCCGGATTGCTTTCTAACAATAAAGTGTGCTTGATATCTATCTAGTGCGCCCCATGGCATTGGATTTGTATCTTGCATCGCTATCCCTTTTGAATAATTTGAATTACGTCAATATTAGAATTAGTAACATCAAGACAACCCTTGTTTGATACCATTCTGGGTGTTTGAGAAAAATATCTACTATAATACTCGCCTTTTTCAACATCATCACTTCCAATTTCTTTAGATTTAGAATCTACTCCGATCGCCTTTAACATATCAGAGAATTTCTCAGGCCAAGATTTTAAAACAAATGTATCTGACTCAGAATCATGCATAAAATACAAAAAACCATACCCACAAATAAAGATATCAAGAAATTATTCTAAGAGATCAATCGAATTAAATAATACAAAAGTTTCGTAAGTATGTCTATGCTGAAATTTCAAGGCAAAGTTGCACTAGTAACTGGCAGTGGAACAGGAATAGGTCAAGCCATTGCTAAAAAATTTATTGAAAATGGTGCTAGTGTGATAATTCTGGGTAGACGAAAAGAACCCTTAGAAGAAACATCAATTATGCTTAAAGAAATTATTTCCAAAGTAAACAGTGGAGCATCAATAAGAATTTTCTCAGGAGTGGATGTAAGCGATGAATTTGGAATGAATGAAATGTTTGATACATTAAAAAAAGAAAACGTTACAGTGGATTATGTAATTAATAATGCTGGTGTTTCAGGCCCAGTAACATGTTTTTCTCATGCATCACTTGATGAATTCAAAAGCGCTGTAGAGATTCATTTAACAGGTACATTTTGGGGTTCAGTACAAGCTCTCAAAGTAATGAAAGAAAATGGCAAGATTGTAACAATATCTACATTTTTCACTGAAGAAAGACCACACGAACAAAGACCATACAGATTTAGAAGTCCATATACTGCAGCACAAGGTGCAAAGAACAGACTAGTTGAGGCAATGTCTTGGGAATTAACTGATAAAAAAATCATATCAATTGGAACAAATCCAGGTCCGGTTCACTCAGACAGGATATACAAAACAGTATATCCAAAAGCAGCGGCAGAATTTTTACGTGTCACGGGATTTGAAGACTTGACACCTGTTCAAGTTGATACAACAAATAAAGAACTATTTCCATTATTAGGAGAAGATGAAAATGTGGTAAAAGAAGGAATTGCAAAAGCTGCACAAAAATTAGCAAAAGAGATGAACAAAGATGTGTCAAAATTAACTGTTACAATTACAAATTTATTAAACAAAATTCAAACGATAGCTGAAAAAGTTCAGAAAAACACATCACATATGATTGCAGATCAGCAATTCCTATCACAAGTTCAAGTTGCTGAATCAGTTTTGAATCTGTGTGATGATAATATTGCAAAAATATTAAACGGTAAAGTAATTCCGGGAGATAGAGTATTTTATCCAGTAAAACCATTCATCGGTACAACAACACCAGGAGTTCACCAACCTGACTTTACAGGAAGATCAGTTGTTTTTACAGTTGATGCAACTGAAAAATCAGACGCGCAAAGAGTAGAGTATCTTGCTCAACACGTCATAAAAAATGGCGGCAAAGTTGCGTGTTTTATCTCGGAATCAACTCCTAAAGAATTACAAGAGTATATCAGCTCAAAGTTTCATTCACACATAGTAAATATCAAGAATCCAGATGAAGTTAAAAAATGGCTAAACACTGCAAATACCAACCTTGGAAGTATTTTAGCAGTGATACACATCACAGGTAAACTACCAAACATTTCAAAATTAGTTGAACTATCAAGAGCAAAATGGAAAGAATTAGTTGAAAAATTCATCACCACTCCTGCAACAGTAGGACAAGGGGCACTAGAACAATTTGTTCCAGGAGGAGGCAATGACCCAAGACTATTCAAAGATGCAAAAGGTGCACTGATGATAATTGGTCCAGATTTACCGGTGGGTCCAAAAGTCACAGGAATGCAAAGAGCACAAGTAGAGGTATTTCGTGGGGCACTAAGACCATTTACTACCACAGTAAATCAAGAACTTAGCGATGTTTTAAATTCAAAAATTAGATTATTTACTATTTTCCCAGGTTCTGTAACTGGGATAGAACCAAAAAATGAGAAAATAGTTCAAGCGTTGAATTTCCTAGTAACGGATAGTGCGCTTGATTCATCTGAAGTCACATTTTGTGTTGATGAATCAAGATTAGAATGAAAAAATTTTCTGAACTTAAAGTTGGCGATGAGTTTTTTTCCACATGTAGTATTTCTGAAAAAGAATTAACAGAATATTTCAAATTTTCAAGAGTGAAAAATGCATTTTTAGAAGACATGCAAAATGCAAAACAGAAAATTGTTTCTGGAAGAGCAATTTTATCTAGAATGGAAGGAGAGTTTACTAGACTGAGTCAGATTTATGGTAACCACATAGTTTTTGTTGGAACGGATGGTGATTCTGAATGGGAGAATAGAAGCAGTAGATTTCTAAAACCACTATATACTGACGATGTATTGAAGATAAAATTTACAATATCTGCAAAAGAAGACATCGATGATGAATTTGGAAAGATTGCAATTAACTATGAAGGAACAAAACAAGACGGAGAGATAGTTGTACTTTCAAAGAAAAACTGGTATAGAATAAAAAAATCAGTAACCTAGATCACGATATCTAATTGGTTTTAGTTCACATTTGCAGTCTTCTCTTTTTCCACATTTAGGGCAATTACAAAGACACATCAGTAATGAAGTATCACATACATTACACTTAGTATATTCAGCAAAATCTTCTCTCATTTGATATAATTATAGATTAAAGAAAAATAAACCTAAAATTATTAATCTTAAAATTTGTTTGATATTTTATGGAATTCCATACAAGTATCAATTAGAGGTAGAACACCATAGAGGATTAAACATCCTTTATCAAATAACATCATACAATTGCATAGTAATGGTTTAAAGCAAATATTAAAAATATACAGCATGACTTTAGATTGTAACTGCACAGTCAATGATTATGGAGAACTACTCCAAGAATGCGAAGGACATAAAGAAGCCAACTTCATGAAATAAATTTTTTAAAAATTTTGATGCCCCCTCAAAAATGGAGGCAAATGAAATGCGTTAACTAGTTTATGTGAGCTTTTTGGCTTCCAGCTAACACCGCGAGATGTCCCTGACTCAATGAAAGGGCAAATACAAAACACAGTAATAACAAACATTAGTTAAAAAAAGACACTTTTTAGTAAACTCTTACAACATATTTTTATGAAAATGTAAAAAATGTATTAAATTCACGTTAAAAATAAAAATAATATAGATTTTAAAGAAATTTTTAAAATAATATCCCGACTAAAAGTTTGCTGCATAACACCCAGAATATGTTTTGATCAAATATGCAATAATTTAACAAACAAAAATAAATTTTCAGATGCAGAATCAAAAAATAATTTGATCGCAGCCAAAATAATAATTGATGAAA
>Ga0169931_10011609_pt1 | contig 12367 bp, 9 predicted proteins | sample Kivu_15m_20L_FD_129675 | JGI IMG/M metagenome (GOLD analysis project Ga0169931, IMG submission 129675) | Freshwater microbial communities from Lake Kivu, Western Province, Rwanda to study Microbial Dark Matter (Phase II) - Kivu_15m_20L... | ecosystem: Environmental > Aquatic > Freshwater > Lake ...
TGAGCACCTCAGTGATGAGGGAATCAGAGTTGTGTGATGGAGGAGTGTAAGAGAAATTCGAGTTAACGAGCGCCCGAGATTCGCGTGCCCGCCACCAATCAAAGGGGTGACGAGGATCAACCAAATCCCGCACTTGAGGTGTGTAGATGTGGCGCTTCATCTCGCGAATGGTACTCGTGCACACTCAAGTGTAAGTACCGATTGAGGTCACTTGGTGAGGGAGAGCTCTTCGAAACTAAGCGCAACAAGCCACTATGTAGTCTTCAAAGCAGACGCGAGAAACCGCCTAGCGACCTCCATCAAGAGGCGACAATGTCCTAGAAACGCCACTATCAGTCGTGCTTGGCACTGCCGAAATCGTCCTCTAGATTTCGTTTATGCCTTTAAGAACCCAAATCCTGAGAATCTTCTCGATAACTCGAAGATTTATTTGGAAACATCGAGCAATTAAAGAAGCTCGCATCGCAGGCCCAGCTGGACTGAATTTTGAGGCGATACACGCTTCAAACTTTTTCGGTAGTAACGAGTCGCGAAGTGGTGTAGGTTCTGAACTTTTGAGCACCAAAGAAGTACGAAATAGACTTCCTGATATCTTTCACGACTTTAATGTTCGGAAAGTCTTGGATATACCATCCGGGGACTGGAATTGGATGAAAGAAGTCGACCTGAGTGGGGTTCGCTATATCGGAGCTGATGTAGTTCCCACAATTATTTCCAGCAACTTGAGCAAATATTCGAAAGAAGACGTCAAGTTTGTCCAACTAGATGCGCGTGCTGATCAGCTGCCGAGAGTCGACCTTGTCATCTGCAGGGACCTCTTGGTTCATTTACGACTCCATGATTGCTTCAGGGTTCTACAAAACATCCATCAATCGGGTTCTCGATTGCTGCTTACTACAACGTTTGTAGGCCGTCGAAAAAACAAAGAACTGAAAACTAAGGGAAAAAACAAAGAACTGAAAACTAAGGGAGTGTGGAGACCACTGAATCTAGAGATACCACCCTTCTCACTTCCAACGCCGATTCTTCTCGTTAACGAGAAATGCAATGAAGGAAATGGCAACTATGGTGATAAGTCGCTGGGACTGTGGAAGATAGAAGATTTGAGAGCGATTGGCTCTGCTGAGATGCGGTAATCGAAGTGCGAGGCTTATTGGCCTATTTGTCAATCATTGGGTTCTGTGTTTTCGTAGCTCGAAAATCAGCGACTTCAATCTATGCAATACCTTATCTAGTCAGTGTCGCGATTCAATTAGCCCTATTCTTTGGCGGCCTTTTTGGATCACTCTCAATCGTGTCCGGCGCCTTGCTCGCGATTGGAATCGTATTGATTGGGCATGAATTAATTGCTTCCGAGATCCGGTTGATCAAGCATCACTTAAGACTCAAAAATCTGAAGGCTTTAACACAATCACGATCTGGTCGGGTATCGCTTCTCCTTGTAATCGTGTTTTGTTGGGTTCGATTTGTCACTCCGAACGACTATAGGTTTGCGAGATGGGATGAGTTCTCGTTTTGGGGAGCAAGCATCAAAGAGCTTCATGAGCGTAACTCTCTCTGGGATTCAAACTCACCAATTTTGTTTAAGCACTACGTTCCAGGGCAACAGTTATTTCAGTACTTTTTCCTTAGACACGAAGTCTTTTCCGAGCGTGCTGTTTTCGCCGCACATCTGACATTAATCTGCTTTGCGATCTTTGCGATTGCTGGATTCTTAGTCGACGGGTTCGGGAAAAAGATACCTTTCTTGTTCCTAAGTGCTCTAATTCCATCAATGTTTCACTTCTCCTTCGACACGATTGAGGCCGATCTTCTTCTTGGACTTCAATTTGCTGTCGCATTCGCGATTGCCTCGAAGGCAACCATGAGTGATAGTCAGATCCCGCTAGTCCTGTCTCTAGCCGGCTTGGTAATACAGAAGGAGGCTGGTCTGATTTTTGCCATCGTGATTCTACTGTTCGGAGTTTCGAGATATGTTACCTACGCGCAACAACTTCGAATACCGCTAGCGAGACTTGTACTCAGGACGGCCTTTGCAGTCCTGGCATTGTCAGCACCGGTCCTTACTTGGAAAGTGTATTTGTATCACATGGGAATTAGATCGGATTCGGCGGGGGGGGGCTCGCGCAAATCAGTAAGGAACGGCTTCTAGCAACAGTGAACGAATTGTGGAGTAGGTTGCGGCTTGATTGGATTTTGTTGCCAGATTTTGGGTTTAATCTCCCGAGAATTCGTAATTACTTAGGTGGATCAGTAATTGAGTTCTCGCTAGCTCTCCTCATATTGGGACTTGTTGTGAGTGCGATTAGTGAACCGAATCGCCGCCTCGATCTCCTTCGGCCGATTTTTCTCTTCTTTGGCTTCTGGCTCTACATCGTTTTTCTGATGACCGCATATTTCATTAGATTTACTGAATACGAAGGCACGAGGCTTGCGAGCTTTGAGCGATATGTGGGCACCTATCTTGTGGCGTATGTAATTCTTGAGAGTGCCGCGGTGACTGCAAGCATCAACATTCCGAAATCATTTCTTTCGCGATTCAAAGTGGCGCCTCAATGGAATCGCAGGTACTCGGGTGCAGTTTTAGGTCTTATTGTCGTCCTACTTTTCTATCAGGGACAGGGTCTAGTACGAGAATCCAAGGATGCGCTTGCGATTCGTGATACCGTCGAGATTTCGGTCCAACAACTTCAAAATCGTGCCAAAGTCACAGATCGTGTTTATTTTCTTCATCCAAACACAACAGGATTTACTTTTTATATAGCGCAGTACCTGACATCAAATCCAATGAATCCGTACTGCTGGTCACTGGGTGAGCCGTATAGCAAAGGGGATGTTTGGACTTGTAATGTTCCAATTCAGACAGCGATTCGTCAATATGATTGGCTAATCGTGCAACAGCCAGACCCAACATTAGAGGCGTTATTAAGTGGACTTATTCAAGGAAACAAAACGCTTGATAAATCTACAAACCTATTTAAGATTGAACATTGGCCTACGTACCATAACAGCGCTGTGTTGGTAAAAGTTGCAGGTAGTTAGTGGGGGTTTGATGACAGTAGTCAGTTATCTTTATCGGTCAACTTGCTTCGTAATCAATGCCACGTGACGGTTTCTTGAAGTTCATACAGTCTTAAGCGTAGGTTCCGAAGTAGTTTCGGACCCTTCTGGGTTAACAATTTTTCGTATGCGTCAAGCCAGTCTTGCTTTTCAAAGCTTCCAGCGCCCAAATGATACCGGGGATTGAAAACATGTAAAAAACTATCCGAATGGGGGCACCGTATCGAGACATAGACGCGGTATCTGTTGCATCGCCAAGAATCAGATATGGAATGATCCAAGCTCCAAGGAGACCCATAAGTTTCCACGGAGAAGTCCACAGCAAACTCCTTGGTTTACCGAGGAAGCTAAGTACATACGCCAAGAATGCCATAATCGCAATGAAATTCACTAATTTGTGGAGTGAAACGAGAAGTTTTCTAACAAACGCCGAAATAAGCAGCTTGGGTGGTCTGCAAGTGCTTTGCACTTCTTGAGAAATTGAGCCACTCTTTCGATCACTTGAGGTAATTACTGATGGCGAAACTCGACATGAGTCGATCATCTGAAATTGTGGCGCCGTTGCAAAGATTCCGTCGTTAGGGTCCCCGGTGATGCCATTGGTAAAAGGGGAGTTCAAATGAACAGGTATGTCAAGAGATAATGCTGCGACTAGCTTTCTGATTGCATCTTTAGAAAATTCAAAAAAGTCAGTGGTGGCAGCTCTTGCTGCGTTTACAAATAGCGATCTCCAGAAAGGATCACCACGATAGTACAAAGGGTCCGGCTTGTTTCGCGAATACACATCAATGATCTCGCGTCCATGATTTCTGATTTCCTGGGATACCGATTCATTTGGCAGTTTCAACTCAGATGGTTGCAACGCAACATTGGTGACTAAAAACAGCCAGGAGAAGAGTACGAGAATCGGAATCAGTAAAGTGATAAGTAGTGAGCGCAATCCCCTCTTCATGGCCAAGAGTGAGCTACTCAAGACGACAACAATCATGCTGATTGGATTCATGAGCAAGAGAATAGAATTGTTAAGCGACAGACATGCGACTCGCATAGTTGAGTACCTTTTCTGAGAAGCGATGATTCCGATCTGGAACAGCAGCAGAGAGATGATGAGTCCCTGAGTTAGGATTGTAAGTTGGTATCCACCAAGACCAATAAGTCCAAAAAGAAAGCCCAGAAAAAGCCCTATCCGAAGCCTTGGCAAGACCCTTAGCAAATCGCCAAAGACTGCGTGAGTGGAGTAGCACCAAGCTAAAACAAAGAGAAATAGCTGCGCTTGAGTTACGAAAGTTAGGCTTTTGCTCAACCCAAATGTCAGTGCAAGGAACAATGAGTAGCCCGGAAACCGATGAGTAGGAAATTCAGAGAATTTACCCGAGGTAAGACTACCGACTGAATCTAGGTAAACGACACCGTCAAACGTAACTAGAGGCCGGGTAGCTAATTGGATATACACCAGTAGTACTAAGGTTGAAAGTTGATACTCCCAAAATTTGACTTTAAACCTCATTGACTGAGTTTTCGGCAAGAAGTGAAATAAAGGCAATCACTATCCCTCGATACCGCCCACATTCTGCTCGCAGATTTTCTGAGAGCTGTGATCATCAGTTTGTTCTCCAAATCCCACTAGTGCCCCAAATTAGCATGCTCAGACCATTGGTAATATAACAAGAGGGTTTCTCCCATGAAGCGTCAAGCAAGAATCGGGTTTCAAAAATGAAACTCTCCATAGCTTTTCGGTTAGTTTTTCGACTACTGCCGAAACGAACAAAACGATTCTTAACACTCTTAACATTAGTTCGAACGTTGGGCGGCCTGCTTGACGCTGTATTCGTCTACTATGCAATTGTTCTCGCCAGAGATGGAGTTGAAGCAGTACTTTCTCCCAGTATTTATCAGATATTAACCGCTTCAGGTTTTGTAGTCCTAAGAACTGCGGTAACCATCTTTGTCACCTTGCTTCAGGATCGTATCCTCGGTCATGCCGAAGTGTCCATCGTTGAAGAACTTCTTCTAGCAGATATCGAGGCGGGCAGACTCTCAACTCTTTCAGAAACCGCATCTAATGCGACTCTGCTTTACACCACCGGTGCTCATGTAGCTGTAATGAGCTTCTTGGGCGCAATATCTATTTGTGTATCCGAGATAGTTGCGTTGGCCAGCGTGCTCATTATCATGTTTGAGTTCAACCCACTTGCTCCTCTGGTTCTGGGTGCGGCCATTGCAGCGTCTTTTTGGTTGGTCAAATCTGCAGTAAACAAACGTCTTGAGAATTATGGTAGAGACTTCCAACATCATCAACTCTCTCGCATGAATCTGATTGAGTCAATGTCAAACATTCGACGTGAATTAAGGACGTCAAATTCGCAGGGTTACTTTCTCCAGCTTCATAAAGTCGCGCACCGCTCACAGGTGTACTACTCCCGAAAACTCAACTTGCTCATCACCTTACCTCGTCTAGTTCTAGATTTAGGATTGATAGTTGTCGTTTGTCTGCTCGTTGTATCGAACGCTCTGCTTGTTCAAAGTGATGAATTCATGTCCTCGCTCGTCTTGGTCGGTGCAAGTGCGTATCGGGTCATGCCTAGTGCGACAGCAGTAGTGACTTCATTGGGTGTCATTAGACGGGCACTTGGAGAGAGTCAAATCTTTATGCGAGACGTAGAACGTCGACACGCACCGACATCTCAGTTTTGGAAAGCAACGCGTGCGGGGAGACTCCTCTCGCCTCAGTTCATTAATGTACGAGAGATTGTTCGATTCAATAACATCACCTATCGGAATGAGAGAGGTGACCTGATACTTGATCACTTTAGCTTGTCCGTCAGATCAGGCGAGCGCGTATTGATTTACGGGAATTCGGGAGTTGGCAAATCAACCATCTTTGATCTCATGATTGGTGAGATCGCTCCTCAAGAAGGCTCAATTCAGTTGTTTGGCCTGCCGCCAGATGAGGCAGTCCTACATCTTCCCAAGAAGATTGGTATTGTCCCACAAAATCCAAAATTAATCGCAGGCGATGTGTTTTCCAATGTGGCACTAGGTTCCAAACGGGAACCCAATGCCGAGAACCAAGTGAACAAGATCCTGGGTCGGGTTGGACTTGACTCAAGTTCCTTTCCAATCACGAGTGAAAATGTCGATGTTGGGTTAGTGAATTCTCTAAGTGGGGGGGAAAAACAGCGTATTGCTATCGCCCGAGTCTTGTATCAATCTCCAGAGCTAGTCATTCTTGATGAGCCAACAAGTGCGCTTGATGCCAGTAGTCAGAGACTAGTGATTGACGCAATTAATGATCTGAATGCCACTGTCATCGTTATCTCCCATGAAGTCGCCTATCACGGATGGGCGACCAAGAAGGTGCACCTGGATGCCTCAGTTAGGCAAGCTTAATTTGTTATCTCGCGTAACCGACGGGGAGGCGCAGAGTGTTTGGTTTTAAGGTAGTTAGACAACAACGTACCCAGGCTTCGGAAAATTGGCACGAGTCGTTGCTTCCAGCTATGGCTGCTGTGATACGTCCGGTCCTCTATGTGGAAATTGGTATATACCAGGGAACTACGTTCCGTGCAGTCGCACGTCACGCAGAGAAAGCAATTGGAGTTGACATTAATCCAGGTTGCGAAAAGTTTGTCACTGGTTCGACCACTTCTTTCATCTGTGGGACGTCCCGAGATGTTGGTCTCCATCGGTGGATCTTGGAAGAAACGCAAATTGATCTGGCGTTTATCGACGGAGATCATTCATTCGAGAGTGTTAAGGAAGATTTCCTCAATCTTGTCCCATATTTGTCAAGTCATGCTCTTGTTTGCTTCCACGATACCTATCCGGCAAATCACAACTCAACATCCCCAAACCTCTGTGGTGACGCCTATCGTTTTCCTGAATGGTGCCAACAGTATGACAATGGAGCTTGGAACGCTGTGACGTTTCCGCGACATCCCGGACTTACAGTTGTTGGTCGTTCAAACCTGACCCTTCCGTGGCAACCTCTACGATGAGAAATATCTCAGCAGTTTCGTAGACGTGTCATGAGCTACAAGATCGCATTGTTCTTGCAGGTGTTCAACGAGGTGAATTCTGGCCACCTCAAGCGATTTCTTGATTGGAATACCTCACTCGCCGACTATCTCTGCGCCTTTGATGATGCAAGTACTGACGGCACCTATGAAGCGCTAAAAGGTACCGCAGATGTAATGGTGAGGGCGCGCTTTAACTCGTTCGGACGGGAAGTCGTAAATCGACAGAGCCTGCTTGAAGCATCTCAAGCAACAATTCCAGATATCGATTACTTCCTGTGGCTGGACTCAGATGAGGTGATGTATTGGTCTCGGTCAGAATTGGAATCACGCATAGAGGCGATGCGTCGCGAAGGGCATGATGCCTTGCGAGTGCCACTTCTCAATCTCTGGAGAAGTGAGCGAGCGGTGAGAGTGGACTCAAGTTTTGACTTAGCTACCCATCCTCGTCTTTGGGAAAATTCTTCTAATCTGAAGTTTGACTATCAATTGGGTCTTCATAAGCAAGTCCATCCATATGGACTCCGGTCGGTTTCAGATTCAGATTTAGCCATTGTTCATTACGGTTTTGCACACGACCAACTAATTCTGAGCAAGTTTCGTATGTACGAAGCTCATGGTCAGAAGGGGTGGCCACTCAATAGGCTGATGGACGAATCTAAATTGTCTCTAAAAGACATACTCGACTATGAGAGATGTCTTGGAGAACGGTACCCCAAAGTACATTTGCGAAACAACTCTGGTGTAGAGACTGTAGAGAGAAGGAACCTATCGGAGTGGTTCTTGATGGCGAGAAACCATAGCCAGAAGTTGCAAGGCAATGAGTGTGAATTGAGCGTCATTTCACTTATATTCCAAAGTACAGAGTGGCTTGAATTTGTATTCGGAGAACTTCTCCGAATGCAGAAATCTATAGGAGTTGTGAAGTGCAGAATTCTGATTGTCGCAAATCACGCGACTGCACGCGTAATTGGATTCCTAAACGAAAATGCGATCCCCTATGTGGAGTTCCACGACAACGACGATGTTCAAACAGAGTGGTACGTCAATCATGTCTATCGTGCGTATAACTTTGGAGCCACAGTAGCCGACTCAAACCAGATACTGCTCGTTAACTCCGACATGGCGTTTGATGCATCATTTCTCCCAAACCTACTTGAGGTGCATGCCTCTAATTCGTTTTCGGTAGGTCAGTTAGTCGAGCCCGGAGTGATGAGGCCCGGAGATTTGGCAATTGAAAGATACTTCGGTTTGACGCCTGAAAGCTATCTCCGTCACAGATTTCTTGAGTTTGCAAAGCGGCATATTTCGAGAGTGTCCTACGACTCAGTGCCTGGGGGTCTCTACATGCCGGTTCTGGTTGATCGCAAAGTTTTTCTTCAGCTGGGCGGATTTCCTGGCGGGAATATTCGTGAGAAGGACCTGGACCACTATCTAGAAGCAGGAGTGGTGTCGTCACTCGCAGAACCAAATGAATCGGTGATACCAGGAGACGAAGCTTTCTTCAAGAGAGCTCAGAAGTTCGGCATCTCGCATGTAACGAATACCAAAGCGGTGGCCTATCACTTTCAGGCAGGTGAGCGCCGACGGAAAGACACGGGTGCAACCCGAAGCGGAGTTGCAATTATCAACGATTTCATGGATGGAATAAATGGGGAACGAGTATTTTGGGGCGATTTAGCAATTCAGTTGGAGAGTCGGGGAATTCGTGTTGAGCGCATTTTCGTCAACCGCGCGATATCACCAATTCGTTTTTCAATCATCGCTCGGCAGGCGCTGCGCCGAATGAAGACAAAGCCACGCGTATTGCTAGCAAACAGTACATACACCTATCCACTTCCAAAGTCATTTCGTAAGATAGTTCTCCGCCAAGATTTACCGAAGAGTCGAAGACTTCAACTGCTTCAAACCATCGTACGCAGATCAGCCGACTTGGTTGTGTGCAATGACGCCAACTTTGTTGGTGCAATGACAGGTGAAGTTCGAGAGTGGCAGCCGCTTCCGCTCTCGTCTGTTTGGGATGTAGCTGCAAAGACCTCACGAAACCAAGGAACAGCAATCTTCGTGGGAGCGTTCAACGAAACAAAGGGCTGGCGAGAAGTTAGGGATCTCGTTCTATCGAAGAGCGAGATTGATTGGGTGCTTGTTTCAAAGTACCAAGACGATCCACATGGCCTTCCATCAGACGCAGGTCCTAACTGGACTGTGATTCGGAGAACCACACAAGAAAATCTTCTCCAGCTTCTTGATCAGTCTTTCATATTTGTACTTGGGTCTGATTACGAGACTCAGTGTCTTGCTGCATTGGAAGCGGCTTCACGAAATGTTCCGGTGGTAATGCATGAAACTGGACTTTTGGGACAGCTCAATCATGACGTTCGAAAACTCGTCGGAGAGTTCGGACCGAGCCTTGCGGATTGTTTCGACCGAGCAGTTGATGGGATTCAGCAAGGCAGATACCATCCGCGGGAGGTGGTTGAGTCACTAAGTTTAGTCGGTGAGAGAAAGTATGACGATTGGGTTGCGTTAGTCATTAGGGAGTTGCATAACTCTTTTCAGGAGAATAAGCACGAGAACCTTCTGAGAGAGATAGGGGTACTTGTCTTCGTATCTCGAACTTTCTGGGCTGCACGAAAATGGACTAGACGAGCACTTGGATATCTCAAGAGCCTCCACAGTGCTATCTTGCGGCGAATACTTCTCCTGGTACGGTGACGATTACAAGTTAATCCGCGGACAAATCTGTATACCAGTATCGCCGCAAATTGCGTATGTGAAGTTTATCTGCGCGAGATCGAATTGTTTGTTGGTTAACCACGACTGCACTGTCCACAAGGGCATCGTCTGTGACGGCGCGTTTTAGGGCTTCACACAGCTCATTAATGTCAGGAGGAAGAGTCATTCCGCATGATGGGGTTATCCACTCTCCTGCACAGGAGGTGTCGGTCTGAATCGGGAATGCTCCTCTCGACATTGCTTCCAGCAGTGTCGTTGAAATTCCGTCTGACATTGAGATTCCAACGTAAATACGTGACTTTTCCAAGAGGTCAAGAATCTTGTGATGTGGTCGCTTTCTGACCCAACAAGTGATTCGTATGCCAGTGCTGTTACGAGTTCGTCGAGCCATGAGCCACAGACGAATCGAACTTTTCACAAAGACGATCTCATAATCTTTGAGTAGGTGAGACAATTTCGAGATTGCCTCTAGGGCTAGTTCTGCGCGCCCAACAAAACCCGTGTATCCCTTTATCGCGATGATCTTTCGGGAGCTTGGAGGACTCAACCTTTCGGGCACAGTCTGGCCACCGGCGTTTGGAATTACCGGCAGCACATTACCTTGGAACCCCATTTCCGTTGCAAGTCCGACATCACGGGTACACTCGCACGAGTAGAAGTTTGCACGTGGAAGCAGCTGCCGGAGTCGCGACATGTGCTCTGGGAACTGGCGATACCAAAAGATGTCACTTCCGTAATTAGTAACAAGAAGCCTGGTCTGCGTGTCGTCGTTCATCTGCAATGAGTCAAGAACCAGATATCCCGCGTGTTGGAGCTCGACTGCATGTATCAGGTGTGGTTGCACGTGTCGTAATGCGCGCGACAGAATTCGAGCTCGTATTCTGGTTCTCAAAATCCGGTCAGCGAGTGTAAGAGGAACGGGAAGCACGGTCATTAAGCGTGGAGACGCCATATATCTGCACGCACCTTGGCCCATCATGAGACCCTTGATGATGGGATGAACGCGACGATGCCATGTCGATGGGAAGAGATAGATATCTAGGCTCTCTTCAGCAAATTGTTCCAGCCAACGTCCAAAGTGCACACTGTCAAACATGCCCACGACAAAGACCCGCTTTCTCATGTACTACGCCTCTGAATTGAACTGATGAGTCGACGCAACGACTTCGAGGCACTGGACAACAAGATGGCTAGCACGACAGAGTATCGGCGCGGTTCTACTGCATGGTCACGACGCAACAGACTCAAGTTCTTGCTTGATTGACGAAGTAGCGCTAGGCCGTTCACTCTAGGGTCCCTAATGCTCAGGTACGCTGCATAGTAAAAGGCATACGCTCTCATTCGGTTCCAGTTCTGCGTGTGAAAACTTGGGCATATCGCACCGGTAGCAACTTCGTCCACGAGACGCAGAATCTCTTTTGAATGTGCTACCGCGGAGCCAGACTTGGTGACTTGTAGATCATGCATCCGATATGCGGCAAGGGGCTTAGCAACACGTATGAAGTCACCCTTCTCAGAAAGTTCAAGCCACTGCTTGTGGTCACCGATGAATCGGTAACTTGAGTCGCGTAATCCATTATCAGTTATTGTGCTGCGACGTATGACTGCACCTGGTCCCGGGATGCAAAGAAACTCCTCAATGAGGGCACTTCTCGAATATTCCTTCGTACAAACGACACGGATAAGGCTCCGATCCTTGCGGACCTGAAGCCAATCTGGATAGGCAACTACGGCTTTTGGACTGCTCTCAAGTATTGATGTCGTTGCAATCAAATGGTCCGGCAAAAGATAGTCATCAGCACTCAGAATGCATAAGTATTTGCCGTGAGAGTTTGTCACCCCAACATTGACGGCGCTCGCTTCACCCATGTTGGTCTGAGAGATCACGAAGCAATTGTCTCGATGGCGACTTAACAGACTCCTAGCCTTCGCTAACGTTGCATCTGTTGAGCCATCGTTAACGACGATGAGCTCAAACGATACGTGTTCTTGACTAAGCACGCTCGCAATAGCCTGCTCGATAAAATCAGCGGCATTGTAAGCAGGAATTACTATCGAGACAAGTGGAGTTTGCCCAGAAAGCGAAATCGGATACTCACGGACATTCGCCATATGTCCTCTTCATGGTATGGCACGCCAGACCCTCTTGCTAAAACGCCACTCTGTTTGCCGACTGGGAACTCTCTGTATCCTTGCGGAGGACCGAAGCAACTTCACCGCCGTTGAGATTGCCTCCATCTCTGCATCGGTGGCTGCCGGTCGTACGGAGATGACCGTGAATTCGTTGTTCACAATGGAATGTTTCCGTGTTTTCGCTGCGGTGCATCCTCGTGTTTGGTTCGAAGAATACGCAGACCTTCAACGAGTTTGACTCGAGTTTCTGCCGGGTCGATGACGTCGTCAACAAAACCTCGTTCAGCCGCTACATATGGATTCGCGTATTTCTCCGTGTACTCCGACACCAGTTGAGCGCGACGTGCGACCGGGTCGGCTGCTTGCTGCAGTTCACGTCGGTAGACGATTTCCACTGCACCCTGCGGGCCCATAACTGCCAA